>Ga0247813_10000290_pt1 | contig 55453 bp, 79 predicted proteins | sample UWRJL169409C1_FD_180719 | JGI IMG/M metagenome (GOLD analysis project Ga0247813, IMG submission 180719) | Plant litter microbial communities from Arlington Agricultural Research Station in Wisconsin, United States - UWRJ-L169-409C-1 | ecosystem: Environmental > Terrestrial > Plant litter >... | reverse complement strand
ATTAGTTGCTGGAACTTAGTGACATAATGAAAATGCGGCATTTCGGCAAACTGAAGTTTAAAACCATATTCAAAAGGATTTTCAAAACCTTCAAGTTTAAGTTTGAAAGAATAATTGAATTCGTGCGGCTTCTTTAATTCCATTTTGAAAGAAGTACAAATGCAAGTCATGCCAACTTCTGAAGCTTCTATTCCAGCGTTCCAAACCTCACAAAGCTTTGTCATTAGCAAACAAACAAATTTAAGTTGTTCAGCCTGGCCAGCCATATAAACACCAACCATAAAAGCCGTAAAGTTTTCACCCTGGTAATTTTGGGAACAAATCCTGAAAGCGTCCAAAAGTTGCAAAACCATTTCTTCAGTCATTTCAATATGCCTAGTCATAAAAGGTTTTCCTTTGAAATAAATATTAAATTTCAAGAAAATAGCCTTTTTGTCTTCTGAATTTTCTGAAAGACTAAATTTTGCAATTGAAAAATCAAAAGTATTTTGATCTTTATAAGCACCATTCAAATGACTAGAAAATATTTTAGCAAAGTCTTCAGGTATACCTTCTTTAAAGATTTCACTACACAAAGAAGATGCAATTCCAACTGAATTGAAATTTATGTGCCGACCCTGGAATTCTACAGTGAATTGTTCTTTAGCTGCCTTCATTTTCGTCTTTTTTAATCGTGATAGAAATCGAATACCCAAACGTTTTGCAAATTTTAGACAGGAAGTTCAAACCCATTGCTTTGCGTCCTGTTTCAATATTGTAATAGGTTTGTCTTGCACTCAATCCTAACTTCCTGGCCATTTCTGCTTGTGAAAGTTCTTCTTCAGCACGAATAGCTGAAGCGAATTCATTAAGATATGCCCCATTTGGCGGCATAGGAATTGTTTTTTCCATGAAATTGATTTTAAGATTGGTAATTACTTTTTTTATTTTGCAAATGTAAACAAAAACAGACTTACAAAACAAGTAAAATGTAATACTTTTTTGAATTACATTTATTTTGAAAAATAAATCAAATATTCCTTGACTTGTAAGTATTAATTGACTTACTTTGTATCATCATTTAAACGAAACAAGAACATGAACGCAATTACATTATTTCAAGAAGCAAAAAATCAAGTAGAATTTAATCTTTCTTCAGTAGACGGATTTGTTTGCGAGTTAGTAGACAATAACGTTGTAGTTGAATATCCTTCTTCTATATCAAACGGTGATGTAATGCCGTTTTCAGACTTCGCAAATATCACAGAAAGCACAACGATTGAAGAAATCGTTTCTTTCATTGAAGACGCTTTTGCGGATGCAATTGCTTGTTACAATTACCTTTCACAATTAGCTTATTAATCTACGGGGTGAAAGCCCCTTTTTATACTTACTACAATGAACGAAAAAGAATTACCAATCTACAACCAGATTATTAAGCAAACCCAGGATTTCAAAGCTTTGTATCTGGTGAAAGTAGCAGAACACGCCATTAAAGAATTTGCAAGATATAAATCACTTGCCAATTATACGAATCAGGAATGGTTAGAGAAACACGGGGTAACTGTAAACTATAATTTCAAACTTACAGGTGTTCGTGAAAGCTACAGGACAATTTCAAAAGCTGGTGACGCATTAAGAAGCAAATCTTGGAGGCTTTCAAAAATGGGTGAAGCTGCATTTGTCGAAAAAGAGGTCAAGAACGGGGAAGAACATTATAAAGCGTCAATTGAGAAATTAACCTATCGCATAGTACAAAAAGGCCTTTTCACTGACAAAGTTTTGTCAATCACAACAAACTTTCTAAATCAAAACCTTGATTGTTTTGTAAGCGACGGTACAAAAACGGTTCACGCCTTCACAATCCTTGCCTGGGGTGATATTCAGAAGCCACATTATAGATTTTTAATCAAATAATTTCAAGCCCTCCCAGTGAGGGCTTTAATCTTTCATACCAATGACACCCAGAGAAACAAAATTACTCGAAATGTACCTTGCGACATTTTCAAAAGACGAAACAATTGCACCTTTCAACGTCACAGTGCAAAACTTTCAAGACGATGCCCCAGAATTAGGCCAGGCCGTTACAGTTCAGTTTAAGCAAAAAGAAGGCTATGAAAACGTATTTGTTTGTAATAAGCTGGTCAGAAACCTACCAGGATTTGCGACAATTCACTTGTATGTTCAGAACGGTTTTCCATGCCTGTATTTTATTTAACTTTAAACATAGACCTAATATTAGGTTAATATCAAAATGGAAAAGATTTATGCAATTTCTGAAGAAATGCCTTATGATGCACCAATGTATGAACAACCCTTTTTCTACAAGCTTGAAGACGCACAGAAAAGGATTTTAATTCGTGTTGAAGAAGATAATTCCAGGCTATCAGACAACCCAAAGCGGGAACGCTGGAAGGCAACAAGCAAACACGACCCGTATTTTTTTCAGAACCAAACAAGTAAATTATCAATTGAAGAATTCGAGATAATATGAAAACCCTGATAATTCACCCCAAAGATGAAAGTACAGACTTTCTAATGAAAGCCTACCAGGGTTTATTTTTTGATCGCATTACTGATAATAAAATCAGTCGGGGAAAGCTTAGAAAAATCATTTCCCAGTATGATAGAATTGTTTTTTTAGGTCATGGCTATGAAAAGGGTTTGTGCGGTGACTATCAAAGGAGAACCTTAATTGATTCAAGTTTCGTGCAGCTGCTTAGGACAAAGATTTGTGTTTGTATCTGGTGTAATGCAAATGCATTCGTTGAAAAATACAAGTTGAATAGTCCTTTGTACACAGGTATGATTATTTCAGAATGGGAAGAAGCATTTACCCTTTCAGTACCATGTAACACCAAAGAAATTGAAGAATCAAATGCCTGGTTCGCTACATCATTACACCTTTACTTATTGTTTGATGTAAACATGAAGGAAATTTACAATTTCTATGCAAAAGACCTTCACAATGCGGTCTGTAATTTTAATTTAGAAAACATTTATCAACCCGAAAATCATGCGTGAAACAACCTTTAATTACTCAAAATCTTTGGAATTAATTCTTCGTTCGATGTATCAAAGTGAATTCATTATGTCAGACGGGATAATGTTGCACCCGCAAAGAATAAGCTTTAAGGATTGGCTTTTTAAGCGTGACTTGATTGACCCAGAAGAATATGCACGGCTTTCTGTATTGTACTATGAAAAACAGTTTTCTGAAGAAAATCCTAACAAGGAAGTCAAACCCATTAAGGAAGAAAAACTTGCTTTTGATGCTTATGGCTGCTTACATCTTAACAACACTGAAACGTTTTTGAAAATATGCCAGCTTTCAAGATTTAACCCAAGTTTTCATGTTTATGGCTTTCATTCTACAAAAGGAAATAGGTACATAAATGGCAAGAATTATAATTTAGATGAAATCAAGGAAGTATTGAAAACCGAGAATCCAGACTATCTAAAAATAGTAAAATCCAGAAAATCAGAAGCTGACTTTACAATGATTTTTTTGGATTTAAAAAAATAACAAGCTTCGCAGATAACCAGGCCGCCACCTGGTTATTTTTTTTACAAAAAAGCTTGACTTGTAATTCTTTTTTGACTTACTTTGTTTCATTATTACAAAACGAAAAAAGAACAACATGAGCAACACGCAAAAACGCAGCATTGCAATACAACTTTGCAATCTTGCAAACCAGAAGGAACCGCAAAAACGCAAGTTCCTAAAAACCACCAGCATTTTTTTTACGGCCAAAGAAGCGACCTTTTACGGGGAGGCTAGTATTTATTCAGTAACAATTTAAAATCAAAATATCAATGAAACCAGCATCATTAAAACGGGCATTAGAAGTTAATGCCCACATTGACAGAAAGAAAAGTATTCTTCAGCTGTTAGAATCTTTCAACGAACCCGAAAAAATTGACGACGAACAAAGGACAAGTGTAAAATCAACCCGTGTTACTGGCGTTTCAATTTCTGATAGTTCTTCTTATTATTTTGAAATCAAAACACAGCCGTTCAAAGATTTGGCAATGCACTTTGTAGAAGCTTTAATTGTCCTCCACAAAGCCGAACTGGTTCTACTGGAAATGGAACTAGAATCTTTATAATTTATAAGCCTGGTACACACCAGGCTTTCACCATTTAAAAGCAATCAATATGAAAGTTTACTTGTTTGACCCGACAAAGCCAGAACCGAAATACTTTTTGGAAAAGCTTTATAAATATAAGCCTGTAGAAATCTTTTCTGTTCCAGATACCGAACACCCGACTTTTTCAATTTTTGGTTATAATCAAAACACTATACGCTTTTGTGCTGGCAGAAATTCCAGTGAAACAGTTTCAGCACAAAAAGACGAATTTGTTAGAAAGCTTCTAACTCTTAGTTATTTCTATACGCTATTTATTAACGTGCCTGAAGAAGAAGTTCAGGAAGGTGATTATACAAAGAAATATCTTTTTGAAAGTATGTATTTTGTCACTGGAATAGGAAACGACGTTAAAAGAAGAAAAACAAAGGATTATTTTGATATTGAAACCGAGCAAAAGTTAAAAACATTGCTACCAAAAGAGATTTTTTGTGATATATCCAAAAGTAAATTCAAGGAATATAAAATTGCTGACGTTTTAGAAATCAATGACGAAAGGGTTGTTTATAGACAGACAGCGGGTTTGGTCTATCAAGAATCGTACAGTGATTTATTTAAGTGGTTTAATGAAGTTTGTTCAGAGATAACCCACATTTGGGTCAAGACTGAAATATTCGTTGAAGACCGTGAAAAAGCTGCGACCAAAAAGAAAGAATTCATCTTTCCTAAGCCACGGTTAACGCACGAACTGGGAAGCGATATTTTAAAGCATAGCTTGAAGAAATACTTGCCTGAAGAAATATTTTCAGATGCTTCCAAAAACGCTAAACTGGTATACATGATTAAGGAAATCACTGAAGACCAGGTTCGATTCATTGAAAACGAAACCAAAGCCGAATATATTGACAGCTTTACTGATTTCTATCATAATGTTTACGGTTCTGCCGAATTCAACCTAATGCAATTCTATTACCTGGTTTATCCGCTAAAACAATACCATGCCGACTTCAAAAAGGAAGAAGAAGAACTTAAAAAACGTGTGCGTGAAGAAGAAGCCAAAGAACGTGAAGAAGCGGAAGCCAGGGAGAAAGCCAATAAAGTCAAAGCTACCGAAAAGGAGAAAGAAGAAAAGCGTGAGGCCAGGAGAACAAACAGGCTTAGGTTGCAAGATAGTCCTGAAGAAATCATTGAAGAAATACAAGAATTTTCTGAACCTGTGCCGAAACCTAAAAAGGTAATTTCTCATTTGAACGATTTTTCAGAGATTCTCAAACCACTACCACCGATTGAAAAACCTAAATTTAAACCAACCAGGAAGCGAATAGAAACTTTAGAATTTGATTTAACCATAGATTCCGAAAAGCTTCAAGAATTCCTAAAAGGTCAGAAGGAACTTTCAAAAGTTGGCAGAATCCCGCATTATTTTGAAGTTGGCGACGTTGTACACTGTCATTTTCACAACTTCAGAGGTATAATCACAAAGTTTGGCGATTCTGAAGACGGTACAGAATTTGAAAACGTGGAAATATTTCTTCGTGACCCGAAAAGCGGAAAGACTTGTGTAACGCATTCAAAGCATTTTAGGAAGGATTTTCTATATCCAAAATATTTACAACTAATAGCGAAAGCAGAAGACTATCAAAATGCCGCTTACATGGCGGTTTTTGGCGATTCAAATAAATAATTGTCTTAACAATCAATCAAAATCAAAAACATGGAAAGAATTTATCTAGTAGACAAAGCAGAAGGTGCGACGGCACGCACACCACCACTTTTAACCGCAATTCACCGATTGAAAGAACACGAACCAACCGTTCTTTGGATTGAGGATATTAACGGGGATGTAAAGGAAGTTGTACAGATCAGTATGAAGGAAGACAGCATTGATTATACCATAACAAAAGGCGGTGTTTCTTCGACTAATAGGGCTTCAACCTTAGAACACTTGTATAAGAATATTAACGGGTTGTACGATCTGGGGAAAGTCTTCTTCAATATCAATATCACAGGCAACGACGAAAAGATTGAACCAGCACCTTACAACAATATCCCAGAAGCTGAAGAAAATATTGAGCCTGAAAGAATGCCTGAACAACGTATTTACCTTTTGAAGAAAAGGAAAGTAGACACAGCTTTGGATTTCGTCAATACAATTCTAACAATACAACCAGGGTTGATATTTACCGACAAGGAAGAAGACTATGTTGTTGCCGAAATCCTTCAATACATAGATGAAGAAGTTATTGAATATATTTTAAACAACGATAAAAAAGGCAACAAAACAGGGTCAATTTATGGGTTATACAAAGACCTGGAAAAAGACTATGACATGAAAACGCTTTATGTTTGGCCTGCAAAAATCAATCCTTCTGAAGAAGAACTTGAAAAAGTAGAATCATTTGCTGACGAACTTGAAAAAGCTGAACTGGCAGAAGCAAATCAAACTAAGGTGTTTTTGTTTGACAGCCATGAAGAAATATTAATTAAGCATTTTATAATGTGTCTTAAAACGAAACCTAAATACATTTTCAATAAACTTGAAATCAACCCAGTTGTTGAAATACTTGAAAATGAATCTGGAAAATTAAAGATTGATAAAAAGCTTTTTAATCAAATTTCTATTTTTCAATCTTATACTGAATTCTTTCACGATATAAGACAAGATGAAGGCCACAAAAACCTATACATTTTAGTGGACAATGAAAAGTATTTTGAAGTTAAGCCAGCGACCAAAGAAGCACCAGCGAACCCGCCAAAGCAAATTATACTATTCCCTGACGGGCTTATGTCGTCATACAAAGCTTTTGTTGACATTATTGGTAACTACAGGCCGACTTCTATTTATGTCCGTAACTTCCCAAAAGGTAATGAAAAATCAGTTGCATTTAATCTTGACTGGAATAGTCAAGATATTGTTATAACTGATTCTACAGGAAAACGAACCCCTATAGGTTACACAAAGTATCTTTTTGATTTGCTGCAAAATTTTTCACGTAGGGAAGCCTTGTTTATTGAAGTTCCCGACGAATCTAAACCTTCGCCAGTGGTACCAGAAACTGCCACACTGACCTTTGAAAAGGGTGACATAGTACAATGCCATTACAATAATTTTCGAGGTGTAATTACAGGGTTTAGTATCACTGACGGGGAAACCTTTGTAAATCTTTTACACCCAAATACTGGTGAAAAATGCACCACCAAATTAAAACACTTTCCAAACCCAGTTTTCCGCAGTGCTTCACCTGTATACCTTCAGTTGATCGCAAAGGCCGACGATTATCAAAACGAAATTTACAAATCAATTTGGGACATAAATAAAAAATCAAAAGGATATGAAGAAATTGAAAAGTGGGCAAAAGGGAAGTCTTAGAACCTTCAAAGTACAAATTGCAATTGAATCACAACAAATGATTGTGAAAGGCAGAACCGCCACAGAAGCCAGGAACAAGGCACTGGAAAAGGTCAGAAAAGGCATAGCCAAAGGAGGTATAAAAGGCAAATACCTTGACAAGCTAAACACCTGGGAGGACGAACAACTAAATTTTTAACCTTTTACTTGTTTTGTAATGCCTTTTTGACTTACTTTGTTTCATTATTACGAAACGAAGAAGAAAATGAACCTGTTAGAACTAAATTCCTTTGACAAATATCTTGTTACTTTTAGTGCTGGCAAAGATTCAATTGCTTCTTTTTTATGGCTGTTAGAAAATGGCGTTGACAAATCTAAAATAGAGTTGTGGCACCATTTAGTTGACGGTGAAGGTAAAATATTATTTGACTGGGAATGCACAGAAGACTATTGCAGAAAATTTGCAGAAGCTTTTGGCGTTCCCATTTATTTTTCTTGGAAGGTTGGCGGGTTTGAGCGTGAAATGTTGAGAGAAAACAGCCTAACAGCCCCTACAGTATTTGAAACGCCTGAAGGCCGTATGCAAATCGGAGGTACCAGGGGAAAACTATCTACCAGAAGGAAGTTCCCGCAAATATCGCCTGACCTAAAGACCAGATATTGTTCGCCATACCTCAAAATTGACCCGTGTGCCGCTGCTATTGTTAACCAGGAACGATTCAAAGGAATCAGAACTTTGGTGTTATCTGGCGAACGTGGTGAAGAAAGTCCTGCACGTGCGAAGTACAAAACATTTGAACCAGATAGAACATTTGGCAAGAATCGTGAAGTATACCGTTGCCGTCCTGTACGTGACTGGTTGGAAGGTGAAGTTTGGGCAATTATTGAACGTTGGAAAATCTTAGTACACCCTTGTTATTATCTGGGCTTCAGTCGTTGCAGCTGCAAATTCTGTATTTTTGGTAACAAAGATCAGTTTGCTACAGCTGCCGCAATATCACCTTCAAAAGCTGAAATACTTATCAATTACGAAAAAGGTTTTGGCGTAACTATGAAGCGTACAGAATCGCTTTCTGAATTAATATCTAAAGGTGTGCCTTATCAATTCTTAACACCTGAATTAATCGCTGCGGCTACTTCAACCATTTACTATTTACCGATATTTACCGACGTGTGGCAATTGCCACCTGGTGCATTTGGTGAAGGCTGCGGGGCAATATAACGGTCATGCATTTGTTCAGTTTGATTTTAAGTGATGTAATTGTACATTATTTTCTATCATTCAAACACTAAGTCATTGAATATCAACTATTTAGTAACACAAAAAACAGTTGTAATGATACATTATTTATAAACACAATAAAAAACGAAAAAGGAAATGACAAAACGAATGACATTAGAAACAGAATTAATCTTCTACAACCTGGCAATAGAAGACTATTTAAAGGCCTGGAACGGAATGGCCGACACAAACATTCTAATAGCTACACAAAGCGGATTTTGCTTGTATTTCAGGATTCGGCACAAGCTTGACTTTTCGGAAGTTACAACTTTGTGGAAAAGGTACACGAAAGAAGCAAAAGGTGCCTATTGGTTTGAGAAAGGCCAATACCTTCCAAGATGCAACCAATTATTAGCTTCAAAGAAAATCGTAGAAAGGAAAATCAAAAAACTACAAAAGCAAAATGGAAATTCTTAAAACCAAATCCGAAAAAATAGAGGCCTTAGATCATGTTAAGACTTCTACGCCAGTGTTGCAGTTTTTGCGTAAAGCTGGCATTATTGAAGACATTCATTGTCAGATAACAGAAGACCAGTACAATAGATCATTGGAGGCCTTAGAATTCAAATCTTGGAGGTATAACGAATTTACACTGGTAGCTGTTTACGCTGGTGGCATTTTCTTGTATTGCAATGTACGTGCCGCTGGTCGGTTGATTTTCGGAAGTACTGACATAGAAAAGTTTAACATTCAAAAAGCGAAATACTCAAAATGACAAAGCTGGAAGAACTTGAATATTATAAGCTTGCTTTGAAAGATTACAAAGCTGTCCGAAAGATGTCACCAACTGAAAAGGAAAATGCCCGAATTGATAACGGGTTTTGCTGGTATTTCTTTAGCAAGCACGGGGTAATGTTCAGCGAACTAAAAACATTGTATTTCATGTACAGTACTGAAACGAAATACATTTTCTGGTTCAGTCCTAGTTTAACATCTGGGAGGATAACAAGATTAAGACGGGCAATTGTACAACTTAAAGAAGAAATCAAAAATGACACTAATTGAAGAAAAGATGCATTACGTATCGGCTTTGCAAGATTACAATGCAGCAATCGAAAGGGACTATACAAAACACTATTTCACCCCTTTACAGACAGGCTTTGGTTTTTGTTGGTACTTCGCTGCCAGGCAAGGGGTAAATTTTTCTGATCTGGTAACACTTTATGAAATGTTTTTATTTGAAGACAACGCTGAAAACTCAACTGGTTTCTGGTTCAAAGAAGGCGAATTAGTAGAAAGAAGACAAAGATTAACAATGGCAATCAGTTTGATAGATGCCAGGATAAAACGGGAGTATGCAAAAACCCTTCCTGTAGTAATTCCAGTTTCTTCATAATTAACGAGTGCAAAAACGTTTGCATTCCTTATTTGCATTCGTACTTTGCAAACGTGCAAACGATTTATTATCAATTACTTAACATACTATTATGCAACACCTTATTCATAAATCATTAAATTATACAAAGAAGTTCTACGACCTCAAAAGAATGGCAACGCCTGAAGAAGTGAAAGAATTTTATCTTTTGCAGCCTATAGTACTTCAAGAACACTTGTATTTTGAGGCTGTTAACGGTGCAGCAAGTCCCGCCTATCTTTGTTTCAAAAATACCAAGATAGAAGGGTTTAGCCTTACTGAAAGGGTTTTTCAAGTAAATCGTCAAGCCATTTACAACTTTCAACTTCGCAAATTAATACCTCCTAATAATGCGGTTAGTTACTACCAACTTATTGAGCCGCTGGAAAAGGCTAGTATTAATCTTTGCTTAGTTTCTGAAGAAGGAAGAATTCCTTCAGTAGAAAAAGTATATTCTACTTTTAGGGATTATCCAAAAAAGGACGAAGAAGGAAGGCCTGTATTTATAAGAAAACCTTTTCAATTAATGAATAGCCATATTTTAAGGATTAGAAAAGGCCTGTACGGTTCTTTGCCTTGTGTGGAAGACATGGTTCCAGGCTGCTATGTCGGTGTTTATGTAACACCATATTCTTTACTTATGCCACCATTTGCACACGTCTACAGTACCGAACAAGAATGCCGTATGGCTTGCATAAGTTGGAATAGATTCTTTGGATACAGTGACCAGCAGGTTGATATAATTCTTGCAAATGCAATCAAGAACGAAGACGCATTTAATTAGCATCAACCTTTCAAAATCACAGATCACAATGAAGACGACTTTTTAAGGTCGTCTTTTTTTATGCTTTGCACGTTTGCAATGTACATTTGCAAGGTCGTTTGCAAACATGGCAACTTCAAAATGTGGATAACTTTGAAGAATGTCAATCTAGGTACCCAAAATTTGACACCTAGATTGATTCAAATATTGACGGTTCTTTTGGTTTTAGGTCTGACTTTTTATTGCTTTTATTTAGGGCTTAACTGGTTGATAATCAGCGAGTTTCTTTAGTTTCAAGCTGCTACGTTTTTGACAGGCCTTGAAGCTGGTTTTTTAGTCAAATTTTTCATGTTTTTTATAGCTAAAAGAGACAAAGAAAAAAAGAGAAGGTTAATAAGAGAAACGAAGAAGAAGAAAAGTAACCAAAAGAAGAAGAAGCTAAGAGAACTAACCAAGAGAAGAAAAAGAAAAAGAGAATCTTTTTCTTTAAAATATTTTATTATACACAAAAACGCAGGCGTACACGTACACACGTGAGAAAACCCATATTTTGAAAAATCAAATAAAAAAGAAATATTTTTTTTAAAGAAAAAACAAAAAATGCCCGTTTCTGTAAAAACGAGCATTATGCAACACAAACATGATTGAGAAATCAAAAATAAGGTATCAAACACACGCATTTTAGACACTTTCGTGGCTCTGACAAGTATTTGGACATTTGAAACTAAAATAACGTCTTAAAGGGCTTAAAAACACAGTATTTAAAGTTTGGGGCAAAAAGAAAGCCCCGAATCCGCAAACGGGGCTAAACTTCTGCAAGACAAGCATTTTAAATCCACTCAATGGCAATCAAGTTGACAAAGATAATAATTTTTAGAAGTTTAAAAAAAATAATTCAACAACTACTTGTACAATTACTTTTTATTTACTTATTTTACATCACCAAAACGAAAAAAGAACAATCAAATGGAAACTTCAATTCAGTTAACTAAATTACAACAAGCCCAAATTAACCTTTCAAACTCTGCAAAACGTGCGGTTTTTATTTATACCCGTCTTATCAAGGAAGGTTTTGAAAGAAGCCTTGAAACTTGGAGAAATGCACTTCGTGAAAGCTGGAAAGCAACTAAGGCTTTAATAGCTGGTGTTGTTACGTTTGCGAAAATCAAAACGGGAGAAATCACAACCCGCAGAATAAAAGCACTTTCAAATGCTGCACCTAAAGACGACCTAATCAGAGTGACAGACCTTGAAAAAGATTCTATCATTAGTTTTCATACGTTTCAAATAACTTCTTTATAATCAATTAATTACATCTTATTATGGCAGATTTAGCAACAACCGACCAAAACAACAAGGTCGAAAAAAAGAGAACGCACGAAACCGTTTTAGTTGATTTCGATGCAATGGAAGAATTACCAAATTTAGACGAAACAGCCGAAGCCCCTGTTTCGTTGAATGCCTCTTATTGGACACCAACGGCACCGAATGAAACAAAGCGTTTGTTCTTCGCTGGGTTTCAGGTTGATACAGTTCAAAGCCTTCAATCTGGCGAACCTGTGGAACTTCCTGTTGTGGCTTTCATTGAACAAGTGAAGGAAAAAGACGGTAGCCTTAAAGTTCAAAAACTGGTAAATGGTTCAAAGCGTCTATACGCTACCATTGAAAACGCTTTTAATTCTGGTGCGGTTTCTATAGGTTCAGGCCTATCAGTTAAGTACTTAGGCAAAAGAAAGAATTCGACAAATAACTTCCAGTCCGATGCCTGGGAGGTTAAGCCATTAATCCGTCAAATCAAAGATTCTGCGAAATAATGGATTTAAAAAATTTGCCCGATATTTCGCAAATGCTTGAAGGTGAAGGGGATTTAAACCCCTTTGCCTTTGATGCTTCCAAGTATGCGACCCCTGACTTAGTTTCAAACTATATCAATAAGCGTCGAAAAGCTACAAAGATTGACTTGAATGACTTACTGGTTCCTGGTGCTGGTATTGCTCGAAAAGATAGTTTTGAAGAATATCTTTCTGACAGAGCAAATTCATCAAGTTCATTGAAGCAATTGTTGATTACACCCCGTCATTATCAAGTTTATAAGGAAGAAATGCTTCCTAAAAAAACAGCTTCCCATTTTGAATTTGGCACCTTTTGCCATCAAGCATTTTTGGAACCGAAAATGTTTAAAAGAGTAATTAAAGAAACCAGTTTTTCCCGCACCACAACCGCTGACCAGACCGCAGCACTCAACTTTTACAGAAGTTTTTTTAATAAGCGTCAAAGCAAGGAATTTACCAAGATTTGCATGGATTATGGCATTCCGTTTGAAAGTCAAAAACTACCCGACCTAAAACAAGCTGTTGATATTGCACGGGCAATAACTGGCAAGACCTTTCTTGATATTGATTCTTATCAAAAGATTCAGTTGATTGAAGAAAATTACAATGCATACGGCAACGGACTAATCCCTAAGTTGCTGAAGGGTGCAGCCTTTGAAACCTCCTTTTACACCGTAGACAAGGAAACGGGGATTGATGTTAAAGTACGGCCTGACGCTTTCAACATTGAAGAAAATATTGGCGTAAATGCTGTCATAAGTTTCAAAACTTCAAATGCAAACAGCCTGAAAAACTTCTGGCATGATTCAGCGAAATATGCCTATGAGGTTAGCGAATCAATGTACATTAAAGTATTGTCTGACATGACTGGCCGTAACTTCAATACAGTCATTACAATAATGATACAAAGCAATGCCCCTTTCTTGCCAGCTGTTTTCTGGTGGAGTGCTGAAGACTTGAATCTAGGACTTTTAAAGTACAAGAATTCATTAAAAATGCTAAAGCTTTTCAAGTCGAAAAACTTAAAGCATTGGCCTGGGTATGATTACCTTTCAAAAACGGGCATCATTGCGGCAAACCTTCCTAGTTCTGCGTATAATGGATTTAAAACATTTGAAGACAATGAATAAAAGCCGAATATTATACCGATTCAACGTTATTCGTGCCGCCTTAATTGAACTGGAAAATATGCTTTTTCCTGAAGGTGAAGAAACGGTTTTTTCACTTGACCAGCTAGTTGAATACGACCCAAAAGGCAGATCAAGACAGTTTTTTTATAACAATATAAAAACTATACCGCACACCCGAAAAGGTCGCAACCTTCAATTTAAAAAAACGGACATAGACAACTGGTTAGCAAATAATTAAGTAATGAAAGAACTTTTATCCAACTTCTGGAAAGCTGACGAACGGCACGCCTTTACAGGCTGGGAAGCAAAGCTTTATTTTTACATTGTCAAACTAATAGGTGAATCAGAAGACGGCACTTTTATAGCTTCAGACCCAAAATTAGCTGCAAATGTGGGAATGAGCATTAACACCTTTAAGCCATGCAGGAAACGCTTATTAGATGCCAAATTAATCAGTATTGTAGAAGGCGGAAAAGGTTACGGACAAAAAACAAGTTATTCGGCTTATGTGGTGGCTAAACCGCAAAAACCCAAGCCAGAAAAAGAAAAATCACCCTGGCAACTGGCAGTACAATTAAACAGGCCGTGGCCATTCTCGCAAGTAGATTTTGACGACGCATGGATAAAATGGTGTAGGCACTCGGAGGAAAAAGGTATTAAACCGCCTACCACTTTAGGTTTTGAAATGTTTTTCAGACATTTAGAACGGCTTTCAAATTCTAGTATTTCGTTAGCCTCTGAAATTATCTATCATTCAATATCAAGGGGTTGGAAAGCACCCTATCCAATTAATTCATCCAATGAAACAGGAAATTCAAACGACGGAAACAAAAGTAATAACGACAGAAGCAAATACCGTACTGACGTATCGAAAAAACTTGATGCACTTTTTGAATAATGCTTCAATGTCAGAAGCATCAAATTTGCCTGAAGAACAACAAAAAAACCTTATTAGGGTTCAGAATGCGATCACATTTGATAATGTACAGGATTCTCAAAAGCTTTTCCAGGTTGACAAGAAACTTGCAGAAAAAATAATTTGTGCGGTCATTTGTCGGTTCAACGAAACCTTGAACGTTTCTAAACGCATGACAGCCATACAGATATTTGAAACAGCAACACTTTTCTGTGAAAACTATCCGCATGAATCAGCAAGTGATTTGATCTTATGCCTGAAGCTTGTCAATATGGGAAAGCTGGGAAAGAACTACAATAGGGTTGATACACAAATTATTTTCGAGTATTTCTGTCGTTATCTTGATGAAAAATACGCTTCTATTGAAAGTAAACTTCAAACTTTCAAAGCTACAGTTGACGGAAGCGTTAACACCAGGGAGAATTCCGCACACCTACACCAGCAACGTCAAAATTTAGAAAGGCAAGAATCCCAGGCACAAAAAGACGCACTTAGTTTTTATCAAACCTTTCAAAATTTTAAAAATGAGAACAATCAACCTTAAAAGACCTATTGTTTTTTTTGATCTGGAAACAACTGGTACAGACATTAACAAATCAAGAATTGTACAGGCCGCATTTATCAAAATCCTTTCTTCAGGCGAATATGTGAAGAAAAAGTTTTTAATTAATCCAGGTTGTCCGATTCCGCCTGAAGCTACTGCGGTTCACAAGATCACTGACGAAATAGTGAAAGATCAGCCAAAGTTTTCACACTTTGCGATAGAGATTTACGAATTTATCAATGATAGCGACATTGGCGGGTTTAACAGTAATTTATTTGACGTGCCTTTGATAATTGAAGAATTTGTTCGGTGCAATATTATTTTTTCTATCCTGGGCAAAAGCTTTATTGATGTCCGTAATATGTACGTTCAGCTGAAGCCTAGAACGTTGGGGGCTGCCTATCAAGATTACACTGGCAAAACGCTACAAGATGCCCACGACGCTGACGTTGATATTGAAGGTACTATTGAGGTGTTTATGGCCATGATTAACCAAAACGAAGAACTTCCCACCTCAATAGAAGAACTCGCAATATTTAGCAATTACGGCAAACCTATCATTGACTTATCTGGCTTTTTCGGTCTTAGTGACGACGGAGTTATTATTTTCACTAAGGGAAAGCACAAAGATAAAGCGGCTTCGTCTGAAAAAAGTTATCTGGAATGGTTAATTCGTGAAGCGACATTTGCGAACAATACAAAGCAAATAGCCAGATCAATTTTGAAAGGAGAACTATATTAATTTTTTTTAATCACATTTTAAATTTTCTAACAAATGGAAGGGAAACAAATTGACCTTATGGGTACTGTGGAACACGAATGGAGGCATTATCTTAACGACGATGAAAAGCACCAAATCAGTGCCGAAACAGTACAGTTGCACAACAAAATTGATAAGCTGACAGCAAATAAAAAGCTACAGATCAAGGTGTTAACAACTGAAATTGACAATGTAAAAGCTGAAGAACTTGAACTTCGTACGGCACTTAATCAAGGATTTAAAGATTTTACTGGCCGTGTAATTGTCAAGGAAGATTTTGAAGCCAGAACTGTCAGCTATATTGACCCAGCCACTGGCGAAGAAGTTGACAGTCGTGCAATGACTAGCAAAGAATTGAGAGGTGGAAGCAATGGTTTCCAAATGAGTGCTAGTTAATTTTTTTAAGTTGAATATCTTTTTTTTAATCAATATTTCGTAAACGTTTAAAAAATCTTATGAAGGAAGACCAAATAAATATCAACGTTGATTCCACAACTGAAAAAGGGGAAATAGTTATTCGTCATGGTGCTGCTATACCGTTGAAAGACTTGCTACAAATTGCAATTGTTGGGGAAATATTTGCACCATTGCAGTTTTTCAAAGCCAGGAAGCACTTGTTTTTTTTGGAACCAGTCGAAAAGGATTTACCAACCAATCCAGAAAAAAACAAAGGTAGAGGCACGACAAAAGAAGGTGTTTCTTTTGACAATATGCCAGAAATAAATACAACCCTGGTAGTTGAAGAACCTTCACTGGTTGCTTATCATCCCGACAAATGTTACTTAACGATTAATGAAGAAAACGGCATTGTTGTTTTGGTAGTTGATGAAAACAACCCTTACCAGCACCGTATTGAAGGGAGGATAAGGCCACATAAAATCATTGCTGATCTTCAGTTGAATCAAGACACCTATTTGGAGCCAAAAGACCTTTGCAAAAAACTTAGAAGGTATAGATATTTAGCCGATAATCTTGCAGAATTCGACCTGGTGTGCAAAAATCTTAACGAATTTAAAGGTCAATTTGTTACAGAATTTGATAAGTCAAACGACAAAAAGGGAGGCGTGGCCAACTCAATTGTAAGAAAACTTACCAGTGAACACGGTTTAGACTTTTCACTGGAATTCGCTGTTTTTAATGGAACGGAAAAGGTTAAACTAGATTTTATTACAGAAATTGACTATACAGACAAAGGCGTTTTGATTTGTTCGCTCTATTGTCCTGAACTCGAAAATATTCAGGAAGTTATCAAAAAAAGGATTTTTGAAGAATATATTCAAGCCTTTTCTGATATTACTGTAATTAATATTTAATCAACAAACGGGGCTGTGATTCAATTGCAGTCCCGTTTTTTTTCGATATGAAACAGATAAAAGAACCAGATACAAATCTTTTTGGCGAAATTGTCAAGATCAAGAAAGTCCGAACTTATCCCGAATTTGAACTTCAAAAAGCGGTCTGCAAGTATATTGGAATCAAGTATCCAAAAGTGTTTTTTTCTTCAGATACTATTGCTTTTGTAGAACTAAGCAAGGCACAACAAATTAGGAACTTCTTAATACAAAAGCACGGTTTTAAAACCCCCGACTTACTTATTCACGAACCAGTTGGTCGTTTTCATAGCTGTTATATTGAAATCAAAGTAAATTCACCCTTCAAAGTAAAACATGAAGAACTTCTGAAAGACGAACAAATACAGGAACAAGAAAACAGCCTGGCAGAACTTAGGAAAAAGGGATTTGTGGCAGAATTCGGGGTTGGATATAATCATTGCCTACACATTATAGAAAACTACCTACAAGGCAATAATATAGACTTATCATACTTATCTTACAGACAAAAAAAATAGCCCAACAATCTGGGCTATTTTTAAAAAAATCACTAATCAATATAAATTATCAGCTTACTGGCTCCTCTAAATTCTGCACCTTCTTTTCAATCTTCGTAAAGTTAATTAAAACTTCATCCCCTACTTCAAAATATTTGGCTGCGGGCTTATCTTCCTGGATATTCAATTTACAATGACCTGACGGGGTTGCATCATTAAACGCCTTGTTGATGTCGTTCGGGTCGTTTGAATAAACTGGAATCATTTCTACAGTGACTAAATCACTGCCTGGTGTAGCTTGAAAAGCTGAAACAACTTGCATTTTTGCTATTACTGACATAACTATTAAATATTAAAAGTAAGAAATAAATGATTAAGCTAAAACGGTTGCATCCCTATCCAATGCACCAGCGTCTGAAGGGAAGGTTCTTGCATATCCCCTTGCATCAGCTAGTATAGAATGTTGTGCGGCTGGCACTATGTTTCGGCCTACACTTCCAGCTGTCAAATAATAAGGCTTGCTTGTTGTTGTATCTGGGTCTGTTCTGGTACCAAGTAAAACATCTGTCCCCGTAGGTATCAAACTTCCGTTTCCAAGTCCAAAAGCTGCGAAATACGTGGCAATAGTGTAACGTCCCCCGCCTGTATTGTTTCTTAGTTCCACGTTGACAACATCACCAGGCGATTTAATTGACCCGTTTACGTTGTATTCGCCACCCGAACAATATACATTGTACTGATCTTCCAAAACGTCCGACATACTAGGCGTATGGCCAAAGTCAGTCCTTAAATACAAATTAAACGGTGAAGAATTTACGTTTTTGTATAAGTTTCCAACGTGTCCAAAATTCTTACATTCAAAAAGAGAGGCTGGAACATCACCCGAATTATTTGCTACCAGGGTGTTAAAATATAGCCTTATGTTATCGGTTTTTGTAGCATAAAGCAAAATTTTGTCAATACCGTCAGCGTTTGCCGTTGGACAAGCATTGATTAATGTGAAGCCGTCAGTATAGTTTGCACTTATACCGCTTATGTTTGAGGTTCCAGCCGTTCCAAAAGCATCAACAAGGATTCCATCAACCACCGCATTAGAAGAACTTTCTATGACTATCAAGCCTTCTGCCGTATTATTACAAACAACGTTTTCTACACTTAATCCTAGAATCTTTTTGAGTAATAAAAGGCCGTGGAATTTGCTTGAAGTCCCTGTGATATTGCCTTTTGAAAAATTGTCAATTAATTCACCGTTTGCAATCGTGACATTTTTCATATCATACCAGCTATCTGTTCTGCTTGCAAGGTCTTCGTTCAAATTGTCGGGGTCGGAGGTTACGCCATTACCTAAGCGGAAACTTCCGTTCACGGTGTCTTCAACGATGAAATTAGTAATTGTAAGACCGTCGATAATTGTTACGGCATTACCAACGCCATCTTGTACACCTGTTGCCCTAACTGCACAGTAACCCCGCTTGAAGTGAATATAATCCAGTTCAATATTTTCGGTATTTGAATCAACCCTAACAATACAACCTGACGTATTAGTAACATCAGCATTTTGAAGTTTCAATTGCGACATCTTAACATTAGAACTTTTAATTTCTATCAATGTCCCTAAAGCGTTTTCTGCATCAATAATAGCCTTTTCCCCTTCTATACTCTTAATAATGAAGTCGTAAATTCCATTATCAAAGTCAATAGTAATTTTTTCTTCAATAATGTATTCATCGGAGGTGTTGAACTGAAAAGTAGTATTTGAAGCAAATGTATGACTGGCCAAAAATTCTAATGCTTCAGTTAATGAATCGGTATCTAATAAACTGCCACCCGTGTCAAAAATTGATAAAAGCGTTTCTGGTGGTGTAATTGCTCCACCTATTGGAGTAGGCAAGCATCTAATAGTGGTATATCCAGTAAAACTTTGACCTGTCAATAAAAGAAGCTGAATTTGATTTGGATTCAATACTTTATAAGGTACTTCTTTTGCTTTGAAAGTCACATCAAAAAAGACGGCTTCAAGCAAATTAGGTTCTTCATATTCTTCATAGTCTTCGTAAACCTCAATGGCATCATAATCAATGATTGTATCTTTTACACCGCCTATTACTTGCCTGGTAACAGGATAAGGTTCAAACAAAACAGTTCCACCGCTTCCACTTCCTGGTTCTCCTGGTTCTCCTTGTTCTCCCTTGATATTTGTAATTATATCCCAGGTATCTGAAGTTTTTTTATAAATATCGTCCGTGTCTTCTTTCAGGTAAAAATCACCATTATTTCCACCAGTTGGTACGGAAGTTCCGCTTGTCCAAGTAGCACCATTAACACCAGGAACGCCTTTGATATTTAACAAAACCGACCATGTACCAGAGGCTTTTTTGTAAACATCATAATTATCAGTCTTCAGATAGAAATCACCATCATTGCCACCTGTAGGAACGATTGAACCACTTGACCATGTTGCCCCGTTTGTTCCAGGTGTTCCAGCTGCACCAGTATCACCTTGTACGCCTTTGATGTTCATTATAATATTCCACGTTCCCGAAGTTTTTTTATAAATATCATAGGTTGAGGTTCTTAGATAAAAATCGCCATCATTACCACCTGTAGGAACTGTTGTTCCACTTGTCCATGCTGTTGTGCTGCCACCTTCGCCACCTCCTAGTACTTCAGAAATAACAAGATTTGAAACGGTTGTATAAACTAAGTATACGCCACCCTTCGGTAAATTACAAAGTACTTCATAAGCTTCTCCACCGCCTTCGCTTTCATAAGCACGCATAAAATTAATTTCTGCATCAGCAATAAAAATCCATGAAAACTCATTTCCCAAGAAATCGTTTACAATAATATTAGCCGCAGAATCATCTTCTATTTCTCTGACGTGATATACTGCTATTTCAGTGTTCATGTCGCTGTAACCAGGTGGTAATGTAGAAAAACTTAACCCACCAGTACCGCCACCACTGCCACCGCCAAAAAGACCAAAGTTCAGAATTTGCAATGTAGCAACTGAACCGCCTTGAATTGTAATGTCAACTTCTTGTTCTAGTAAGGCATCATACACAGAATCGCCATTTGGTTCGGAATCATCATCAAGTACCTGTTTTTGAATAATGAAGTCGTTAGCATCTAACTTAAAAAGATCGTCAGGCTCTATAAAAAAACCCATTTGACTGTAAAACTCACCATTTATTCCCCTGGTTTTTGATGCTGGGATAAATAGGATAACATTGTTTCCACTTTTCTGCAAAGTACCTTCTTCAGTTGAAAATCTCGCAATAAGATCACGTTGAATTTTAGAGCGTATTTCAAAAATAAAATTGTAAAGGCTTACATTAACCACTTGCGAGGGAAATTTGAAAATCACATTTTTTTGTGAACCTTCAATCATCGTAATTTTAGTATTCATTCTTTTTTGTTGTCTAAAAGTTCAGTAGGGTTTTGCGTCTTTACGAAAGCTTCAAATTTGTCAACTACAGAAGTTGGTGTTTTTATCCCACTATGTGCGACAATATTGTTTTTTATTGAAATAAACTCAATTGCACCGAAAAACAAGAAAGTTGTTGTAATTGGTATATTCATAATATACTCCGAAAGGAAGGGTTCGCCATCCTTCAAGCTTACTATGAATATCATTGCTGTAACTAAAAACAAAGAAAGTAGAAAATAAATATAACCCTGCATCTTGACAAATGCCTTCTTTCTCAAAATATCCCAGTCGTAAGTTTTCATTTTTTTTGCCAACAATGCACCAAAAAGGGTATCAATCCCGACCAGGATAAAAAGTATTAAAAACAAAAAAGAATCTACCTGTAGATTCCTGGCAATCATATTCCACAAAGCACTAAGCACGATATAGAAAATGGCAACTGGTTTGTCATTTGAAGCTACTTGAAGAATTATTTTCCAGGTTGCGAGGACGTTTTTTATAATAAGCATTTGTAAAATAGTTAGAATTACAACAAAAAAGTGAATATTCATTATTTTAGGTGATTGTACTTCAGGTATTTTAGGCGATTTGCTTTGATTTTTTCGTCATACTTGTTTACATAATACTTCTTACCATTATACAACAAAGCACACCGTTTATAATCTAAATTTCGTAAAGGTACTTGAATATTTTTTTTAACAATAAATTTTATAAAACCTTTTAAATGAACGTCTTCGCCATTCTTAAAATCATCCCACATTTCAAAAACATCTTTATAGCCGATTTCTTCAGCATTAAAACCCATGCATTGAAACTTCCCCCAACTAGTCGAACGAAAAGCAGCTTCTTTATGAATTTTTTCAGCTGCTAAAAGCTGATTATAAACACCGTCTGAACTGCCAGGATAAGGCCGCAAACCTTGCGTTCGGTATAAAAACTTAGCATATTCAGGGTGATCTTTTAACAACTTTTGCGGGTTGATTCCAACCTTTTGCAATTGCTGCCAAAAAATATGCGGCTCAAACAAAATAGTAAGACGGCCTTTTGCATCGAAGCCCCCAGAAGGGGCTTCAGTTTCTGCAAAGGCCATTATCATTGCAACTTCACAATCCAGTTCCCTGGCGGCATCTATGAAGTTGTCAATCGTTAATGTTTTCATATTAGATTTCTTTTAGGGGAACCGTATTGAAATTTATTTTAATAGCACGCTTAGGAAAACTTAAACTTTTTAAATTAAGATCACTAGCATTCAGATCAATAACGTGTTCGTTATCTTCTCCTGGGTTTTGCACAGGGATAACAGTGCGTAAAATACGCCTTTCTGGTTCGCCTTCTTCTGTGTCTGGAAACATAATCCAGCAATCAATTGGCAAGTTGCCCTTGTTTTTCACTCTAATACGCAAATCCTTGATTTCAGTATAAATAGTAGAATCTTCAGTAAGATTATGTAAATATGTTTTACTAGGGTGATTATTTCCATACTGGCCACCAAAAATACCTTGTACTGTGGTGCCTGTTTGCTCAACCCCTACTAAGATTCTACCGCTTTCAATTTCTTCAATCAAGTATTGAACCATGCCCCGCAGTTTTGTTGAAACCACGTCTTCACCTATTGTAATTGTATGTGTACAGGCCTGGATTTCAAGTTTGTCTTCAGACTTCACTTGTAGATCAGAACCGCCAATAAAAAAGCGTGAAATGTCTGCAATTGCTTTGCGTGGGTGTTCTGGGTCAATTCCCTGAATCAACAATTGTTTCATCCCTGAATTTTGGGGGACATTGTTGACAGGGTTTTGTGTAGTATCGCCAGGACGTGCAACTAAACTGAAAACATCAAAGGTTAGATTCTGTGACTTTCCAAAGCCTGCGAAATCGGTGGCACTGTCGCAAGTTATCCAACGGGCAATTGTGGCTTCATCAATATAAACAAGGGTACCATCACTAATAATTTTGTAAAAAGCGTCAACCCCGTCTTTGCGTTTGAAACATAGATACATATTATCTATGTCTTCCATTTTTTTTAAATCTGATAAGTTCATAAGAGTATGATTAAAAGTAAAATAATGTTACCTAAAACAGAAACACTGACAATTTTTTTGCCAGTGCTTAATTTCTTGTCCAGCTTTAGAATTCTGGTGTTTTTAACTTCAACGGAATCAGTTAGGGCTTTGTTTTTATTGTCAAGTTCTTTGGTTTTTACGCTTAACAAAAAACCCGCAGCTTCACAAGAATCCCTTTGCCTGAAGGCATCATTTGCCCTTCTTAATTCTTGTTCCGTCACGAAAAATTGTGCCTGTGTCTTTTGAACCTGTATTAAGCTTAAAACGCTTATAAGCATCAGAAGCGGGTTCAGAAAAAATCTTTGTCTTTTCTTCTGCATCCTTTTGAATTGTTTGGTTGGAGGTTTGAATTTTATACGCACAATCACTATTTCCTTTTGCAAGGCCTGCGGCATATCCTGAAATATGTCCACGTTCAAACGCTTTCGTTCGCTTGATATAATTCACAATATTAGCCACCGTAGAAACAAACAAAGCACCAATCAAAAAAAGTTTGACGGTGCTGTGTGATAAATTGGCAATAAATTCAGTTGCTTTTCTCATATTGAATTGATAATTAAGTACTTGTGATTGTTTCCCAGGCAGAACCAGTATAAACACAAAGTTTATTAATTGTTGTGTCAAAAACAACTTTCCCTTTTTGCGGGCTTACTAATGCAGCTTTTTCAGTAGAAGTATAGTTTAAAACTCGCAAATCACCATTTGAATCAACTAAAGCTGCCGCAAGATTATAAGCCGCAGCGTTCAGATAATCAATATAGGTAATGTCAGTTGTATTAACAGCTATTGTTGAAGTATTTGAATTTTTAAACAGCAAGTCTTTGAAGTCGCCTTTTGTGATCTGATAATATTTTCCTCTTAATTCTGCATCAGAATCGTGTGCAGCTGGTCTAATCCATGCACCATCTAAGGTTTGAATCTTATTAGTTCCAGTAGCACAAGTTGACACAAATATATTATTACCAAAAGCACAACCATCCCAGGGATTTGCCGCAGAAGCAGCTTTTAGAACCCATGTAATACCGTCTACACTTGTCATACTTCTAGTAGTTCCAGTACTAGAAACAGCAACAAACAAACCGTTTCCAAAAGCAAGTCCACCCCAGTTATTTAAGGCTGGTGCGGTTCTTACTGTCCATGTAATACCGTCGGGACTTGTCATTATTCTATTGCTTCCAGAATAACCAACTAAAACATAAAGACCGTTGCCATAAGTTATTTCTTGATAACCAGTTAATTCAGGTGCCGTCCTTCCCGTCCATGTAATACCGTCGGGGCTGGTCATTACGGTGTATGTTACTGCACTTTCTGTTACTGCAACAAACTGGCCGCCTGCAAAAATTATATCTGCCCAGGGTGAATTCTCCACGGCCATTCTATCCGTCCACGTGATTCCGTCAGGACTTGTTGCAATTCTATTCGTAACAGCTGAAGCCGTTACCGTTACAAATAACCCAGCACCAAAAGCAATACTGTTGTAAGCCGCTGCGGTTGGGTGTGTTCTAGGTGTCCATGTTATAGCGTCGGTACTTGTCGCTATACAAGAAGGGAAACTGCTTCCAACAATCACCCAAACTCCTGCACCATAATTAACATCTAGCCAAAATCCAGTATAGGGTACTGTTCTACCAGTCCAATTAATTCCATCAGGACTTGAAACAAACCCCGCTGTATAAGCACTAGGCATGGCAAAAAACAGTCCATTTGAAAAGCTTAATCCAGCAAGTCCACTTGAAGAAAAAGTTCTTCCTTGCCAGCTGCTTCCAACTTGCCAAATACCATTTTCAGATTTTGTTGATTGACCCATTAATAAAACAAGATCGTCAGGCTTCAAACTTGCACCTCCTACAACTGGCATACCAGTCAAAGCTTCAACACTTTTGGAGGCTGCAACTATTTTTGTTGGCACTATTGCCCCGCCAACTACAGGAGAACCAGAAGAACCAGAACCTGCACCTATATCGGTTAATATTTGTGCGGGTGTTCGTGTCTTAAAAACTCCACCGTCGTCAATTACAATTTTTGTTGGTGTTGTGGCCATTGCTGGATTCACCGCTTTTAATTCTGTCAAAACTTCAACCTGTGCGGCCTTGATTGTTATTTTTTCAGAGTTTGCCCGCACAATTCCAATATCATAAGCACCTGAAGAACTACCCAAAAACCCTTTGGCTGCTAATATGATGCCGCCATTAATCCAGGCGGCTGTGTCACTTATCAACTGGGCTAATGTTCTGGTTTTTAAGGTTCCAGAATCATCAACTAATACTTTTGTTAATGCCGTGGCCAGTGCTGGGTTGGTTGCTTTGATAGCGTCGGCAAATTCAACCAAAGTTGACTTTACAGTTACCTTTTCAACGCCATTTCTTAATATTCCAAAATCAAAATTTCCTGTTTTTCCGCCTATTGTTTGTTTGACGGTCATGTCGTTGCCGTCCACATACCACACATCAAGGTCAGCCAACGCATTGCTGAAGTCAGTATTGATTTGGCTGTCAGTTTTCCAGTTTTGCTTTGCCTTGTTAGCGTCTTCAAGTTTGTTAAGCCTGGCAAGTGCTTTCAAAGTTTTGGTTTCTCTTACCAGGGACAAAATAGAACTTGTGTCTGGGAGGTCAGAAATAGAAAGTTTGTATTTGTATGGCCTTAATACGCTTCTAGTGAAGCCGATAATCTTAATATAATCGTCAATCAGCATATCATTGTCAATGATTCTGACGCTATCCGAAAGCTTAAAAACGTTGAAATCGTCAGCTTTCTTTTCAAGAAAGTCTTCTGAAATAGTTAATTCATATTGTACCAGCGGGTTTTTGTTTGCATCTAAATATTCAGTTGCTTTTGCAAGAAGTAAATCTTCAGCGGCATCAACATAGCTGCTAGGCAACATTATGTCAAGAATTACATATTCGTCACCAACTTGCATTTGAAAAGCGGATTCTGTAGGCGAAGGAAAAACCATTGAACGTTCATCTTTGTATGGCTTCAAAGTGAATGTTTTAGTCGAATGGTTGTAACTGGCCAGTTCAAATTCATAGCCTGCGAGATTTCCCGTATTGAAGTGGATTTTTGCAGCATTTCCAGCAATCAAATAGGTAGTGGTACCGCCTGAAGTAGCATTAATATCAAAATCAAAAGTTGAATCAACAAAGATATTTTTATTGGCATTGATGCCAGTGATTGACCCCGTACGGTTGGGGAAAATATCATCAAAAGTAATAATACCTTCAAACTTGTCATAAGCCGCAATACTGTCAGCGTCAAAAATTGCTGAAGGTGTTATTCCGTCACCTAATACCAAACGGTTTGAATAATTCTTATAATCTGACTTCAGGTTTTTTTCCGAACCGTATGCGTATAAGTAGTTAACTAAATTAGAGTTGTCAACCTTTGTTCTAGTGATCTCATACAAACCTTTTCCTTTGCCGAATTCAAAAGTCAAGTCTACCAGATCACCAATATTTGACACACTTAGGATATTATAACCAGCATAGCGTTGAATACTGAATTGCTGATTGTATTCTTCACAAAGTTTCTGAAGTACTTCCAGGCTGTTTTCTTTTGAGAATGACAGATTTTTGGTTTCAGTTCCTAAAGGATAACCGCCTAACACCCAACTACCACTTCCAAAAACACGTTCGGCATTATTAATAATTAAGTCCAAAAACATTTTCATATCACCAATAAGATTGAATTCAGAAGACGTATTAAAATGTGAAACATCATCATTAAAATAAATAGCTCTAATCAAATCATATTGGACACCCTCAAAAATCAAGGTATATTTAAACCTCCTTTCTTGTAGTTTTGTAAGGGTTGGAAGTTGGTTAATTTTATAAACTTCGCCACCAAATTCCATTTTGTCGCCTATACCAAAACCCCGTTCGGTAGCAGAAACAACTTCAATAACAATCACGTCTTCACCCAACAAAGCCTTCCTTTGTTCTGCGGTGGTGATAACGGTATTTGCCAGGTAAGAAACCAGCGGTTCAATACTTCCGTCCCTCCTGGTAATAATGATATTTTCAACTTGCATAGTTATTAGTATTTATTCCAAATTATTTCTGCGGTTGTTACAAAATCGGTTATTTCTTCAATTACGCCAGCAATTAAGATGTAATACACACCTTCTTCTTCATACTCATGGTTTACGACGGCTTCGCCATACACATCATAATCAATCAATCCGTCACCCCAGAAAATATTCACTGCGTTAGGCGAATTAAAGGATAATTCAAACGGCTGCGTTGAATTGTCAATCCAGTCAATACCATCAGAAGAAGACATTACCCTATGGGTGCCGTCCCTGGCCACGGCAACAAATTTGCCATTTCCTAAAACAACTGATCTAAAATTGTTGTCTTCAGTAGAAGTTCTATTTGTCCAGGTCACACCGTCGGGGCTGGTCATTACACGATTTCCTGAACCGCTAAAACCAACCGCTACAAATAAACCTTTCCCATAGGTAACAGAAGCCCAACTTTGGGCTGGTGCCGTTCTTGAAGTCCATGTAATACCGTCGGGTGAAGTCATTACCCTGGTAGAACCTGAATAAGCCACGGCAACAAAAGTGCTATTCCCAAACGTTATACTGTACCATTCTGAAGCAGCTGAAGCGGTTCTTGTTGTCCACGTAATACCGTCGGGTGAAGTCATTACCCTATGGGTACCAGAATCGGCCACGGCAACGAATAGTCCATTGGCAAAAACAATAGATCGCCATTGATTGTTTTCAGGTGTTACCCTTGCAGTCCATGTAACACCGTCGGGGCTGGTCATTACCTGGTTTAAAGTCCCATCATAAGAAATCGCTACAAAAAGGCCTGCACCATAACAAATCCCGTTCCATGAATTGCCATTAGCAGCCGTTTGAAGGCTCCATGTAATGCCGTCCGTACTAGTCATTACATTCTGTGTTCCATTGCTTGCCACGGCAACAAATTTGCCTGCACCAAATGTAACAGCGTACCAGTCTGAAGTTGCAGCTGCAAGCCTGGCAGTCCACAAGATTCCGTTTGTACTAGTCATTACATACGTAACGCCACTATTAGCCACGGCCACGAATACGCCATTCCCAAAGGTAACAGCGTTCCATGTAGCATCTATTCCAGAATTATCAATTGAACCGTCCCCTGTATGTTCGTATCTTAACAGTCGTTTGATAGGTTGAGGCTCACGAAGTGTTATAGAAAAAGTACCAACCATTTCTTCTTCATTCCATTTTTTATCTAAATCCATAGAATTTTGCATAACTACCATAAAAATCAAAGGCTTATCAGAAGTTTCAACGGTAAACTTTTGAAGACCTTTCTTTTGAATAGCCTGCACAAATGCACGAACTTTATTGAAGAAATCAAGCTTGCCTTGACCAGCAAGAAAGCATTCTAATTCTATTACTCTGGCTTCATATCGTGGTGCCGTCAGATCAAGAAATTCGCCATGCTGACCAGCCCATTTTTCTACTTCTGGGTCTTTCATTTCTAGTGCTTCCATTAGATTTTTAGAAGCAGAAACATAAACACCATAATCAATAAAATCAACGTCGTTAATTTTCCAAACCAGCGGGGCTTCTGTTCCCACTATTTCGTCAAGTATTTCTTCCATTTTAAAAATGTTAAAACCTTCATAGTATCTATGAAGGTTGTTTTGGTGTTAGAAGTTTTTAATTCCGCCTGCCCTTAATCCGTCGGTGGTGGTCATGGCTCCAAGTTTTGCGTCAATGCTTTGCAAATATGGTAAATAAGTGACAATACTTTGCCGAATGGCTGTAGTTTCAATTAATAGCGTTCGATTAATATCAACACCCTGGGCAACGTAAATGCGTATGGCATTCATTTGGCCAGCCAATAGACCAGCGGTTTGTTCAGTTATACCTTTGATTGAACCGCTTAGGCTATTACCTGAACCGTTTGTTCCTGAAGTACTTCCAAAAATGTCAAGTCCTAAAGATTCCGCCTGTTTTTTTGCATCAGCAAGGCCTTTGAAGTACACTTCTGCAAGCTGTGGATAAGTCTTAAAAAATCTTACAAGATCGTCGTCAAGCTTCCCGTCACCGCCAACGGCCACGTCCATAGATTTTTTAAAATCATCGGTCAAAGCGTCGAAGGCCTGCCCAAAAATAGCACTAAACAAAGCCTTTGAAATCACTTCTTCAATTACCTGGCTAACTGTTTGACCAAAGGCAACGGCAGCTGAACCACCTTCTTTGAACGCATTAACCAAATTATCCCGTAACTGATCGCCAATTCCGCCAGCCAGATCAACAATAACATCAAGAATCTGTTCTTTGGCCGCGTCCATTTCTTTGACATTCGCAATAACTTCTTCTAATAGCTGTTTTGTTGCGTCGTCTACACGATCATTATCAATCAAGCTTTGTGCTAGTTTGGTGTCAAATTCCTGCTTACCATTTTGTAATGTTTTGACAAGGTTAGGGTAAAGTTTCAATAATGGCAAATAAGCATCTGTTGTTTTCTTTCCTAATACTCCCGTTGCAAAAACACCAACCGCACCCAGAACAAGGCCTTTGAATAAGTCCTTTACGTCCATATAATCTTTAGTACCAGATTTTGCAATGCCGTTTTTTAGCTTCTTCAGACTGGCTTCATAGTCCTTTGATGCAGCTGCTAAGGCATTAGAACCGTCTTTAATAATGCCTTTGTAATTCTTAACGAAAGGGTTGCCGTTTTCGATTGATGCAAGCCTTCTTTCCTCCCGAACTAATTCATTATATTGACGTTTTTGTGCAGCAATTGCCAAACCTCTATCTTTCAGGAATTCCTTGTTCTCCTGGCGATTCTTCGCAATAGCTGTAAACATTCCAACTAGTGCATTCACAACGGCACCAATTGCCTGAACTGGGTTTCCGCTGGCGATGCCTTGAATCGCCTGCAAGAAAGAACCGCCAGCACCTGACAGACCTGACAAGGCACTTCCAATTTGCCCCAAAACACCGTCAATGTTTTCAAATTCTCCACCGATATTTTGAACAATTCCCAGAAGGTCGTTGTAACCCTGGAAGGTTGCACTTTCAAGTTCTTTCTGCATCACCAAAATATCATCTGTTACTTGGTTGAATTCATCACCGTCATTGATACCTTTTGCAGAAAGGTCTTCTTTGTATCGCTGTAATTGCTGTAGCCTTTCACGTAGCACTTTTTTCTGATCTCCCAATATTACACGATTCAATTCCTTATAGGCTTGAGAGGTTTTACGAACGGTATCAACTGACATTTCTGTTACTGCCTTGCCTTCTGCCCTGGTCACTTCTTTGAGTTGTACCGCAGCAAGAACGGCCATGCCTAAACCAGCTGTTGGGCTTATTGTCTTTTTTGCATTATCATAGATCGTCTTTCTAATGCTATCATAATACTTTTTGATATTGTCTATCCCAGCCCCGCCAGCGTTAGTTTGTACCAGAAAATCACGAAGCAAGGCGTTTCTTTCCCTTTCCACTTCAAGAATTTTCCCAGAAATAAAATTAGTCCTTTCAATATCAGATTGATTTAATTTGGCTTGTTGCTGACGTAATAAAACCAAATAATCAGTAAGCGTAGCAACTGATTCTTTTGCTAAATCAATTTTGCTTTTGTACTTTTCAAAGGTTTGTGTTTCGTCTTCAATTGCTTCAGAAACCAAGAAAAAGTTTGCCCTATCTTTGCTGTTATCCGTACCGCTGTCAATTTTTTGCCTTAATCTTTCAGCTTGTTCTTGCAAATAATCAAGATAGCTTTTGCCCTCACTGATTAAACTTTGATAACTTTCACGGGCTGCTTCTTCGCTTACATTGACAGCAAAAGACCTGAATTTTTGATATTCTTTACGTTTATATTCAAGTTCTTCTTCAAAGCTTCGGATTTCTAAGCTTTTCCTTAATTCCGCTGCCTTTTCTTCATTTTCAAAGCGTATTTGGTTGTAACGCTGAATTTGTGCAACGTTGGAAGTATTAGTTTTTTCTAAGGCTTCCTTTGCTTTAGTAGCTGCTTGATCGTACGCTTTCAAGCTGCCAGGCGTAAAAACTTCGTCTTTTTTACTTTCCTTTTTGGTGATATTGTAAGCGTCAAGACCTTTTTGAGCCAATAGAATATTCTTTGAATATAACTTCCAATTTTCAGCGTCTTCCTTTGTGGTGGTTTTACCGTTAACTGTTTTGATATTCTGAAGCAATTCTTCGTTTGCCTTTTTCATATCCTGAAAGTCCTTGTATGTTCCGTCAAGTTTGGTTTCTGAAGCGGTTTTTTTAAGGTTTTCTAGCGACGTATTGGCATCAATAATCTGTCTATTCAGGTCTTTTAGGCTCATTTGTTGAAATATTATTTTCAACGATTCTCCGACCTGAACCATTTTTTCTTCGCTCCTAATGGCTTCAAGTAACTTCTGCTTTCTTTCCTTCAGGCTATTAACCAAATCATTATAATATCCGATCTGAACCAGCACTGGCGATGCTGCCAGCTGTGTTTTGTTGAATTCTTCAACCTGTTCCTGAAGGTCTTGAACTTTCTTTTTCGATTCCTCCACCTGTTGGCCATAGATCGCAGCCTGTTCAGCGGATTCAGGTGAAATTCTTGCCGCATCAGTTGCCCGTTTTGCTGCTTCTTCAAAAGTTTTCAATTCTCCCTGTGCTGCCTTCAATCTATCATTCAAGCCATCAATATTGAACTGGTCGAAAGCTTCATTCAATTCTTTTTGTGCCTGTGTAGAAGACTTTCTTTTGAATGTATCCAGATCAAGGTTTTTCAAGGCCTGCGGATACAGTTTGGCCAAAGCATTGAAGGCCGCTATTTGCTGGCGACGGGTTGAAGCTTCATCATTAATTATACCAAGATATTCCTGCGAACTTTGTTTGATCTTATCCAAACCTTGTGCAAATTCTTCATTGGCTTCATTAATTTTTTCTTGTGTTGAACGCAAATCAAGTAATTTATCGGAGTATAAAACTAATGCCGTAACTACACCAATAATTGCACCAGCAACCAATGCCCAACTGGTGGCTGTCATTGTAGCACTTAAAAACGCCTGTGCCTGTGCAACGCTTCTAATCGCCAAAGCTTGTGCAATGTATGCCTGTGTTGATCTTACTATTGTACCGATTGTATTTGCATTGTTTATTAGGAACAAGGCAGCCTTATAAGCACCATAAGCCGCAACTATTGCAGCAAGAACCTTTAAAACGTCTTCATAGTGATCTACCAGGGTTGACAAACCTTTGATTCCGTCGATAATTACACCTTCTTGACTTTCACCAATTTCATTGAACATCTTAATGAACTTATCACCAAGATTTGAAATTAAGCCGTTCAGTGTTTGCGAATTCTTCGCAGTTAGATCAAAGAATTGGCCACCCGCTGCGGTCATGTTTGCAAAGGCTTGTTCAACTTCTTTGAAGCCGACTTTTCCAGAAGAAACCAGTTCCTTCACCTTGTCCACATTTACGCCTAATACCTTCGCCAATTCGTCGTAAATAGGAATCCCACGTTGTGCAAACTGGGTAATGTCACGGGCATAAGCACGGCCTTGTACTCTCAAAGTACCATACAAATACACTAAATCATTTAGAGGTATTTTTAGACCTGAACTAATATCAGACAGCCTTCTTAGTGTTTTGAATACATCGGAAGCCGCAAAACCGTAAGCCAAAAGACTTTTGGTTGCAGCCCCTACTTCCATTACATTGAAAGGTGTTTTTGCAGCAAAATCAATCACTTGCTTCATCATCTTATCAGCTGCCGACTTAGATTTAAGCATTGTACGAAATGCTATATCTAATGACTGCATTTCTGAACGTACGTTGATAATTTGCTTGCCTAAATCTTTGAGTTGAGAAAAAGCCAGATAACCGCCTATTAGCTTTCCAATACTTCCGAAACCCGTGGCAAACTGGGAGTTAACAGAACCTAGTGAAGCGTTGGTAATACGTGGCAAAGTATTGATACCAGCCCGTATTTGGTTAATGCCATTCAGAAACGGGGCTGTATTAATATAAGAATCGAAAGCAAGTGTTCCTTGTGCTGACATTGATTTATTATTTAGAATTTTTCAAAATAAACTCTTTTACTTTTGCGTCGTTTTGATCTTTGAATAAAGCCAGGCCTTTTTTGGTTATTGGCTTCTGTACTTCTTTTGTCGCTGAAGTTTGTTCAGCATCATTATTTGAATAGTCATAGCTTGGGGCATCGGCAAGCATTTTTTGGACAATAGACCATCTTATTCCCCAAACTAAATAGTGGTACGTCCAGCCAAAATGTGCTAAAATTGCCCCTCTTACTCCATAGGTGGATTTAAGGCCGCTTTGTCGTTCTCTATCAGCTGCGGCCTTGTGGTTTGCACCACTCTTAGAAATCTGATAGAGTGCATAAAATCCTCATGGTTGCAAAGCTGCAAGATAATAATGGATAGGTTCAAAAGTGTTTCAGGTGTTACCCTCCATCTGATATAATAAGCCAGATATTTTTTAAATAATTTAATTTTCCATTCCGAATCTAAAACTGATATGGCGACAATATTGCAAAGCACGTCCATATTCCTAGAAGCAATTTTTTTCATCAAATTCAAACTATCAAGCTTTGCTTCTTCTTCATCAAATTCAAGTTTAAGAAATTCTTTACACATCAAATCTAATGCACCAAGATATGGCTGCCGAATAATAAACTTTCTTTCTTTGTTCTTAGAAAAAATACTTAATGCGGATTTTTTGCGAACCATGAAGTGCATACCACTTTCAACAAGGTTGTTTGCTTCCTGTTGTTCAATTTTAATCTTTTCTTCTTCTGTTAATTTCTTCTTTGCCATGTCTTTTTTAGAAAAAAAGCCCCCGAATATTCGAGGGCTTCAGGTTAATAAATTAGCCAGTAGATTCTTATTCAGCTTCCACCAAAGTGAAAAAATAAGGGGCTGTTGCTGCTTTTTTCGGCAACAAGAAAGTAATCAATAAATGAACTTTCATGTTATCTGTTTTGATAAATCCGCCTGTGATCTTTGCCGTAACTTTTCCTCTAACAACGTTAAGGACATACCCAACGGTAGGAACAAGCTTAAACGAAAGTTCAATATTTGGAGGTGTCAACGGTGCGTTCCAAACGGCATCATCACCAGAACCTGTAATTGTACCACCTAAGAATTTTTGAATTTGTGCCAAATCAGCAAAACCCAAATCCAACTCTAAAGTTGTAGTACCTTTTCTTGAACTCTCATAAACTGCGTCGTCAACCTGTTCGGCAAAAAACTGGGTTAATTCTGGGTCTGAAGTATCTAAAACTACAGAATCGGCATTAACAAGGCCAACTTCTGTAAAAGTTGTACCAAAACCGCCATCAACTGCAATTGCTGAAGACTGGAATGCGACAAGACCCGTAGTGGTTACATTTGCCATAATCTTATAAAAAAATTAAATAAATATTCTAAATTCTAAACGAAAATTAATCATAATATCCCCAGAATCTGGGTCTGTAAATTCTTGGTGCGATTGTGTCCAAATATTGAACCCTGCACCTGAATTCCTTTTGAAGTCGTCACGCATTTTTGCAATAATCATGTCGCACCTTTCACCGTTTCGCAACTTCGTCGGCTTCCCTTTTATCAAATATTCAGCCTTTGGAACGTAAACATTAACATTAGCAATTCCTTGTGAAAAGTTATCTTCAAACGCCCCCAGAGTATTAAGAACCATGTCTTCAAATTCAGAATTCAAAGGCCTTTCATTCTTATAGATACCACCACTTAGGAGGGTTTTATAATTCTTGTCTTCTGCAATCTTGTAGAGTGCAGTTAAAAGTTCTGCCGTGTTTTGCATTACGAAATATTTAAGGCTTTGAGCATTGAAGGAATTCTTTGGTTTGCAAAGATTTCGGTGGAGGTTAAAACATCTTTACCACGTGCTTCTACTGACTTCGCGTAATTCATTCCAGCCACAACAACAAGTATAAATTCATGTTGTGAATTAGCCGCAATAATGGAAGTAGCAAGATTCCTACCTTCCATTGCACCTTCACGACGACCTGTAGAAAACGACGATCTTACAACTTTTCCATAAACCCCTACTTGGTACCCTACTGAACTTCTAAGCCTGAAAGTTACATTGTTGTATTGTCCGTTAGCTTTCGCCCTGGCAACAAGTTCGTCACCTAGAAAAATAAGGCACTTTAAAAAGGCCTGTCCAACCCTGTCAGTAAAGCCGTTTAAGACTTTGTTGATTTCTGATTGTTTAGTTATAAATTTTACGCCTCCTAAAGCCATTGTACTGTGTGCAAACGGTTAGATTCTGATTCAACTATTTCGCCTGAAGAACGGATTGTTCCATTTTCATCAACTACCCTTACAATAGTTCCAGGCGTTAAAGCCACGGTTCCAAAAGGACAATAAATTGATATGGTTCTGGTCTTTGTTCTTTTGCCTTCGTCTATAACTATCGTATTGTTGGCCACACTTTTCTTGTCCCTGCACAAACAAACAAATTCGTAACTTCCTGAAGACGTTACGAAATTACCATTTGTGTTTTGGGTTGATGCATCCTTTGTAAGCTTTTCAAGCCTGTAAGGATAAAAAGAAAATGCTTTTACCATAAATAAGATTTGTCTTCGACGATTATTGAAGCTTCAAAAGGGTTTTCAATCCCTGCTTCCTTGCATAGTATCTTGCAAAATGCAATGATACCATCCTGGTCAGCATTAGAAATACTCATATCCCCCTCTTTTACCGTTTTTGCAGCTAATAACAACTGATTTAAAAGAGAAACTAAGGCCTTTTTTGCCTTTTGTGAAGTGGTTTTTGAATATACTTCACTTTCACTTATATCCAGATCAATGAATAAAGCAGTTAGTTCGTTGTCATTAACAGCGATTCCAAATTTTCCAGTCATTGATTGGATATAAGCGGCAATAGTCATAGTTTCTCAAATTAAACTGTTAGAATCCTGTACAAGTCAAAATATGACAATATTTGATGTTATCAAACGAAGTCATTGCGTTCATTTCCACTTTAGTATGTTCCTGCCACGGTTCGTTTGACGACCATTTTGAGATTAAAGCGTTATTATAAACACCATAACTAACATTTTCTACTGGCTTCATTGATTCAATAGCCATAGCGTTTTTGATAGTACCAATTTTACCAGCTGGCTTAAATACGGCCACAGTTGAAAGAAACGGCTGGTACGTTCCAATAACGCCATCTTTTTCAATGCCCACAGGTTTGTCAATGATTTTGATAATTGGCAATTCCTGTGCAACCATGTATTCATTAATGTTTGTCAATGTTGTTACGGCTGTTGGGTTGTTCATTGAAGCGGGCTTAATGAAGAAGAAAGCGGCCAAAGTATTAGCCATTTGTGCCGTGGCTCTGAACTGATTGAACAAAACTTTCGACATCAATATTTCAGCAATAGTAACACCTTTAGCGGCAAACGCATCTACCACAGTGTTGATGTCGTCCAAAGGTTTTGCACCTGCGGCATTCGACCAAAGTACTGAAGCATTTGTTTTATTTGCAGAAGGCATTTGCAAATCAAGTGCAGTTGTTAAAACTACACCGTCAGGATTATTTGTTGTGCTTAGGGTAATTTGTCCAGTAGACAAACCTTCTAAACAAAAAATATCCAAACGCGAATGTGCGGATTCAGCTGCTTTTTTAACATCATCAAACAAAAACGACAACAATTGCTTCATTTTTGTCGAATCAGCAACCTGCATTTGTTGCAACATTAAAAACTCGCGATAATTGCTTTCTTTCATTGTGAACATTTCACGAATTGCTGGAATAGTACCAGTCAATTTGTCAATTGTAGGACGTGAACGCAAAGGAGTTTTTGCATCACGGTTCACAACTGAAGCGGCTGCTTCAATTCGGGCTTCTCCTACTACACTGGTATATTCCAAAGACATTTGTGCTGGCGACCAGTCAAAAAAGTCTTGGTATACATTGGGTGCAAATCTGGCCATACTGCTGTCAATTAAGACTTGTAAGCGTTGACCGTATGCACCAAAAATCGTTTCTAATTTCATTTTAAAAAGAAGTAAATGGTGTAAAATGGACTAAACGACAAAAACCCAGGCTTCCCAGGGTTAAGGTAATTTAGTACGAGTTAGAAATAATTACGGTTGGCAAGGCCAGCATTACATCAGCATTTAAGCCTGTTGTAACCCTTCTAGCGTAGACAGTTCCACGATTAACCAAAGCAACATTTGCGTTTACTTCAACTAATGTATCATTGTAAAGAAGACCCAAAGGACGAATGAAGGCCGCAGCACTTGCACCCGTCGCACTTGATTGAAAAAAAGCCTGACCAGCTGTCAATGCAACTCCTAAAGTTGTTGAAATTGTAATCACATCATAGTTCACGTTAGCCGTGTCAATTGCGGTGATTGGATAAGCTTTTGCACCTTTAATGGCTGCAAAATAATTCCCTACTTTAAAGCTGTGGCCTTTTTTTACTTGGTAGTCGACTGCCGAGTTTCCTGCATCTGCATTCAAAATGGCACCTTTAATAACAGAACACTTGCGATCTGTTTCATCAGCTGCGGTTGCACCTATAATGGTACCAGCTGGAAGGGTTTCACCAACGGTAAGATCAGTAATCACCAAAGTATGTCCACCTTGAACGGTTTCGATCACTTCTTGAAATACTACTTTGCCCGCAGTTCCCTTAACTGTCGTTAATTTTAAACTCATTTGAGAAAAAAATAAAAGGGTTAATAAATAGCCCTTGTATTGTTTTTCTGTCTGCCCTTATTCTTTAGCCCAGGCCGCAATTGTAGCATCTATTGCTTTCACGTCAGCTTTTCCACCCCCTCCACCAGTGCCACCACCAGGGACAAAACTATTGCCACCGCCAGGTTTTTCAACCTTTTCTTGTGCCTGTGAAGGGTTTGCTGCAACGTCAGCTTTTACTTCTTCGAGATACGCCAAATAATCCTGTTCGTCCTTAAAGTTCATACGTAAAAAACTTTTCAAGGTACTTGATTTGAAGATTTCATTTGCACCCGCCAGAACGTCATTCAATTGCTTTTCACGACTTCCCAACGTTTGCGTCCCCTTGATTCCTGCTATTTCGCTTTTGATTTCTGAAGCGAAAGTTGAAAACCACGCTGGGGGTGCGTCTTTTTCTGCTGGTTGAGCCTCTGAACCTTGTACGACTGTTTTCGTTTGCTCCTGCGGAAGTTTGGCTTTCGCAGTTGCTTCGGTAACACGTCGATCAGTTTCAGATTGAAATGATTGTGCTAGCGGCAAATATTCGGCAACAACTGTATCCAATTCTTCATTGGTAGTTTCAGCTTTTGTTGATTTCATTATTTGCTCTGCTAACTTAACAAGTACACTTTCCGCAAGACCCAAATGGCCATATTTGTTCCTAACTGCGTATAAAACTTGTTGTAAAGACATATTGGAAATCTTTTTTTGGTTGAGAATTAAATGCGAAAATACTGCTTTTTTTGTAATTCCAAGAAAATACTATTTTTCTTCTATTACTGATTCTTCTTTTTTCTTCGATGATGCGGCCTTTGCAGCTTCTGCCGCAACCTTCGCAGCTGCTTCAGCTTCTTCTTTTTCTTCAGCAAGAATTAATTCGTATTCTTCCTCTGGGTCGCTGGTAATATTAGCTAATAGAACGCTGGATTTTTGTGACAAAACCTTTTTGCCGCCATTAGCTTTTTGAAGGAATTCAAGTTCCGCAGCTTTGTCCAAAATAGTGAATGGTACAATAGAAGCCTGTATTTCCATGTTATCAACTTCTTTTTTAAAGGCTGGGTTGATACTTGTAAGGATTGATAAAACTATACTATTTCTGCGATCAAGATAAGCGTCAAAGATTTCCCTTTTCTCCATCACCTTCAACTGTGAATCCAGGAACAAGAATTCCAGAGTTTTGCCGCTAACATTTCCAATTGAAAGCTTTTTTAAATTCTCAAATGACAGGTTCGGGGTTTGCGTCATAGAATAGATTATTTCATACAAATTTTCTATTTCTGTTTTGACTGAATGTGGTGCATTTTCCCAGGTCACGTATTTCATATCTGAATCAATACCACCTTGAAGGATTGAACCAGTTTCACCTTTTTGACTGAACCCTTCAAGCTTGCCTTTGATGAATATTTTCGGGCTTGCATGATAGTCGTTTGTATCAGCAAAGTTTGACATAACCATTTCTAATCTACAAATAGAAGATTCTACATCTGCCCATTCTACATTCTCCTGTACTGCATAATTGACAGGGATTTTTTTAAATTGGTTTTCAATTTTTGCATCCTGTTTCCAATCTGTAGAATCGTTTGTTTTCTTCATCCTGACAATTTCGTCAGAAGTGTATATTTCAAAAACCTGGTCATTATTTTCTGTATATCTACGGCCAAAAGCAATCATTTCTTGATTTTCATCAAACAAAGGATATAATTCATCACCAAGCCAATTTGATGCCAGTTTTACCTTAATTCGCCAGTCAGAAGGAAAGCCGTAATAAGTATTTTTTTCCTTTTCTTTGATAGTAAACCAAATTTCTGCAATCTCACAAGATCGGAAAAGGTCTTTGGCTGCGGCACGGTTGAAGGTATCTATTCTGTTTTTGCTAAACACTTTTTTGAGTGCTGCCAATATAGCAACCTGGCCATCGTTTTCAGTATTAGCCGATACGCTTACAGGATTTCCAAACAGAAAAGAAACTGAAGTATTTACAATCTTTTTCTGAATAGCTACACCTATACGATTGACAGAAATAATTTTCATATTTTCAACGCCTTTGTCGTCTTTGGCTTTTACAAGCTTGTCCTGGCGTTTGGTTCGACTAAAAACTTCATGGCTTTGGACATGATATTGTTTTTTTGCCTCCTTCTTGCTGTCACCATAAACAACCGTAGTATCTAGTACTTGGGGGCTGGCTAGTGGTAATACTTCTACTACCTTGTTTCGTTCCAGAATTGAAATCATTGTTTCGCCTGGTTCTTTCCCTAGTTTGGTTTGTATTTCTGAAATTCTCATTTGAATGTTTTTTTTAACAAAGAAAAGAAAAAAAACAACGCAATTGATTAAACGCAAAAAAGCCCTGTTTAGGAAACGGGGCTTTTAATCATTCTATAAACGAAAAAGAACAGCCATTTAGTAATGAACCGCATAGTAGTCTTTGCACAAAGATAGCTTAAAAGTAATCTAAAATGTTATCTGTAAGTACATTTTTACTGTCAGAATTGAAACTATTAGCCAATGCGTCAAAATAATCCGTTGATCTACCCAGGCGTTTTTTGATGTCGTCCTTTGGTTCTATTGCAATTTTCCCGTTAGATTTAAAGAAGTATTCAATTTCCATCGCTTCTTCAAGGAATAGTTCGTTTGGTGGTAGCATGGCATTCATGCCGTTTCTAGGGTCAAGCCAGTCACGCACTGCCCAAAAAAGATATGCTCTTTTGTTCTCGAAATTATACTGGTTGAGGTAGTCGCTTAATTCACGGCCTTCAGAATCTTTAGCAGAATGTGAATATTTGCATGAATAAGCCCTTCCTTCATTACCTGAACCCCATTCTTTTAGCATTTCTATCAATCTGGCATAAACACCAGCACCTTCCCCTATGTTGTCAATATGTGCTATTGAATTAGAATGCTGCCTTAGTTCGTTCAAGATCATTCCAGCAAAGGCCATGTGAATTTCTTCCAGCTTAAAGTTTAGTACCTTGAAGGAAGCAACGTAATTTTGGTAACGCTTCACATAAAGGGAATTATCCCGACCATTACCAGCAACGTCAACGCCTAACGTCAAAGGCTTGCTTGACAAATTATCTAAATCTTTGTATTCAAGCCAGCGTTTATTTGCCGCCAGAATCCAGCTTTCAGGAATAAGTTTTGATTCAGAAACCTTTGGAAACTTGCCTAATACTTTCCTCCGAAAAATGTCTTCAGGCCTGTAATATTTTCCTTCAAAAACGAAATCATCATATTCATCAGAAAACTGTTCTTTTGTAATCTGCGTACACCAGGCAGTAAGTTTGTCAATTACCCATTCGTAATTCACCTGACCAGTAATAACTTCCTTTTTTGCAATAACGTTTTGAGCATTCAAAGAATTAAGCCTAAACTTCTTCCACCTGTCACCCCTTTGAGATTTGGCAGCATATCCCGTCAAATTATTAGGATTGAAAACCAAAAGGATTCTGGAATTACCTTGCAAATTTCCTTCAATAGCTTCAAATGTTTTGTCTGAAATACCTGAAGCTTCTGTAACAATGAACATAGTATTGGCAGCATGGAAACCAGACCAGGCTTCCTCATTGTTAGCATCGGCAGTAAAGGCAGTTAGAAACCATTCTTCTGAATTAGTACGAATATCAGACCCAACCAAGCGACCATTTAAAGGAAATCCCCGACGGGCTGCGGCCTTGAAATTGCGGGAGAATTCAGGCTGCATGATATTCTTGACTTGCCTGTGGGTTGGTGCAGTCATGGCCACCTTCGTATTTTTCACCATATTCATCAGATCGTCAAATTCTGGCGTTAAATACATAAAGCACAAACCCGCAATGGCAGAAACGAAGTCCTTTCCCCTTGAAGTCCCTGAAGTAACCGAAACCATAGGGTAAACTTGTACGGCTCGAAGAATTTCAGCTTGTTCAGGGTCAAGTACCACGCCAAAAACTTCAGTTGCAAATAGTACCCAGTCATTTTTCCACTGCCGCCACTTCTGGCGTATAAAATCATTCAAAAGTTCTTGTGTAATGGTACCATTAGCTTTTTTTACCCTATTGGTTTTTTGGGATTGAGATGAGATCATTTGATTGTAATTCATTGATCTATCATCTTTCTTTTTACTTAACTGGTTTGTCATTGGCATTCATGGCTTGTTTATACAATTCTAAGAAACCGTTGTTGATGCCTTCACCTTTTGAGGTTAGATCATGTCTATCCGCAAAAGTTTCAGGTTCAAGATTATTCAATGCATATTGAATAAGTGCAGCTGGTGGCAACATCTTTTTCCTAGTAACCTTTCTTTTAGTCAAGACTTCAACGTCTTTCCCGTCCTTATCCTTGCCAATATCAAATTCAGAAGTAACTTCTTCCACGTCCTGGATTTGTACCAGATACACAAGACTAGCACGTGCATAAGCCCTTATCGCACTGTTTTGAGCCAACAAAGCGGTGTTGATCGCAGCCGTAAAAACAGCGTCGTCCCGTTGCCAATTGTTGAAAGTTTGGTGTGAAATACCAGCCTTTGCCATTGCCTGTTTGAAGTTCAAGCCATCCGCAATATATTCACAGATTTCTTTTTTAACATTCGGCCTTCTTTTTTGTATGCCTCCAATTTTCTTTTCTACGTCGTTTGGAATATTTTCAGAGTTATCCATAAAATGTTTATTGAATGTTTATAAATCCTTCAAAAATAACGTTTTTACTTCAAAATACATATTTGAACAAAAAAGAAGCGGCAACTGTGAATCAGTTACCGCTTCTTTTTATTGTATTTTTCCATCTGGACTAATCATAACCTTTTTTATGCAACTAACTGATCTTACTATTATAATAGAAAATCAGCTGGTCAGAACCGTAAACTTTTACGTTTTTGCGGTTCACATATTCAGTGCCAAAGTTTTTTTGGACACAAGAAACGGCTTGATTGTCTTGAACTTCTTCAATTGCATATTCTTGAATATGAAGTTCAGAAGGGACGAAAATGCTTAAATTGTATGCTAAAACTGTACGCTGTCGGTGTTCTAATTGATTTAGATCATAAACGCAAGTTGAAAAAAAATAGGCAACACCAGCCGCAAAGCTGATAATCAAAAGTTTTCGCATTGAATGTGAAGGTGCCATAGTACGAAATTTGGGGGTTTAAAAAATTAAAAGTATGAAAAATTAAAGAACAATCAAAAAAGGTCAGTCTTTTTTTATAATACCTACCCTGAAGCCTTGAATGTCACAGTCAGGATTTGCCGCCATGTATTTGACCAATAACTTCAACCCGTTATTGATCTGACCTTTCTGTTTGTTGTTGGCCATATTGCAAAATATAGCAAAGTTATTGTACAGATCAGCGTTCAAAAGCTTTGTATTTTCCTTTTCTGAATAAGTAGTTGGAAAACGTTTTAATGCCTGTGCAACAAATCCTTTTAGGCCTTCATCCTTCATCTGTTTGGCTAGGGTTTTGCTAAGTTTTTCAACTTCATCTTTGATTTTTTTCGGTTCTGAATTCATAGGTATGTAAAGGGATTGTACGGTTGTATGATAATTGATGTTTGACGGCCTCAACTGCATCGTATTCGCTCCAGGCTTGTAAATTTATTACACCTTTGCTTATTGGGTGTGTATAAGCAACGGCATAATCAATAGTAAACGGTTCATTAAAAAGCTGGCTTACATTATTCATAAACCTTTGCTTTGCTTCTTCAGGCTTCCAAATATGCATCATATTATTTTCATTAAGCATGACGGTTTTGTGTTCAAACTCCAAAGCTTTTTTGTCAGCTTCTTTTATCATCGGCTTGTAAACGTTCAGATATTCAGCATAAGAAAGGCCGAACTTCTCGAAAATAACATACATTAGATTTTCTTCAACTGCCTGGTAGTTTGGAAAATGTTTCTTGATTGGCTTTGGCATATCACCAATATACGCTTCACTGGCATCATGCAAAATTGCCATCTGTTTAATTTTTCTTTCACCTGTAATTACATCAGCGGCAACAAGAACGCTATGCTGTGCAACTGAATAAAACCTTGAACACTGGCCAGCAAAACGGCACACATTGCTAAGGCCGTGTGCAATGTCAATCATTGAAACCATGTCAACATTAGGGTTGAACACGTCAATGTATAAGCCTGAAAAGGTGCGAAGGTGATCGCCTTCATGTAAATTAAATCTATTATCGTTCATTATAAAGTTTTTAAATGTTTTGCAAAATATAATTTCGTGTAACTGCTTACTTCCCAGCTGTGAAGCAGAATATTATTCTGGATTAACTACTAAATAAGTATGGTCGAAAAAGTCCGATGTGGCAAAATTACTAAGATTAATTACCTCTACAGACTGCGAATCATAGCGATTTATAGCAATAACCGCAGTAGTTATAACAGGGTGACAAGCTAAAAATGCAAACATTATAACTTCATCACCCTTTTTTCTAAAGAACACTTCACCAGCTTTTAGGCTCCTAAGTTTCCAGAAGTCAATTTTCATTAATTATCGTGAATGTTAAAAGGAAATTTTTCTTGTTTTTCATTGTCTTCTTTGCGGTCATAGATATTAACAAAAGAAGTAATACCGCCTGCTGCATTGCCATCATTTTCAACAAAATAATAAATTATCAAACTTCTACAGGCTTCATAATGCGGCATCGAATAAAGTTCGATAGAAACGCCAGGGTACCTAATGCGGCTCCTTTTATAGCCTTTTTCAATTGCTTGTTCTTCATTAATAATTTTCATTATCTGTTTCCAGTGATTAATATAAGAATCTACTTCAGGGTCTTTGCTTATAGAAGACTTGTCAGGGTTAACAATTAAATTATTATCAGCAACCAGCCTTTTACTTTCTGAATCTAATGAGAAATCAATCTTAAAAGCCTCAAATATTGGGTGGCCTTCTGCGACTTCCTTTGAAACCGCACCAACAAAAGGAATTTTAATGGTTTCAATTCTTTTGTCCTGTATAAGTATTGAATGGGCAATTCTTTTCAGTTCAACAAATGGTAAAAGGGGAGCATCATTAATCCATTCGTGAAACCTTTCAGCAAGTTCTTTGTGCATTATTTTATTTGTTTTGAGGTTTTAAATTTATTCTTCTTCCTTCCAGAAGGTGGTTTTTATTTTGATAATTTCTTGATATTCTTCATCAGATAGCCTTTCTTTCAGGTAGGCATCCAAAGCAAAGTACTTTTGTCTATAATCTAATTCAGTACGAAGTTTATTCTGGTGCCTCCTTTCGGCCTTCAGTCCTGAAATCTCTGCCTGAAGCACTTGTTTTTGCACACCGTCAACTTGTGGCAGCTTAACCCTTAAGTATTCAAGCCTAGCTTCTACCGAACTGATCTGCATACCTGAAACATCAAACAAAGCTGACCTAACCAGGGGATTGATAATTTTCAACGCTTCCGTCTTGTTGAAAATCTTGTTTTCCAGAATCCTGTCAATGATTGAGGTACAAAGATTTTCTATGTATTTATCTACCTGGTTCATTTATAAGGATTTGGCGTTTTATAGATTCTTTTAATATCCTCCATCCCTGGAAGCCCTTCAGCTTGAAGGGAATTATTGGCGTAACGTCTTCAAATATCCAACACCACTTGCCAGGCTGGTATTTCACAAAAGTCTTTTCTTCGTCTTCTGGTGTCATTGGTCGGCAGTCTGTTAATTTTGCAATACCTACCGCTTTTCCATTTGAATAATTTTCATCACAACCAAACGTTTTTGCCATTTTTTCCATCATTTTCAAATACAAAGAATGTGTTGTAATTTGAAAAAGTTGTTCATTATTATACCGCTTTTCGGTGGCAACTATCAAGACAAATCCCCGTACATTGGTAGGCCTGTTTCTCGTTTCAATTTTTCCCGCAATCATACCAGCGGCAAAGGGATTCTTCCAGCACAAAGCCCTAATTTCGGGTTCAAAATCAATCTGTGCCTGGGTAATTTGTCCTTGACTTTTAGACAGGATTCGGTTTGGTTTCATTCGGTTCTAAGGTTTCAAAATTGTAAAGTTTTTGTAAGGTGTTTGCAAAAGCTGGCCAGTCTGAACCGCCTAGCTTCATAGTACGTATCATAAGTTTGATTTGTTCTATGTCTTCAAGTACTTCATCGGTTTTGCCGTCGCTGGTGGTTTCCACAAGAAAAACGACTTCATTGTCATACTTGTCAAACCTTTTCAAGTACTGCTTTCCGACATAGTTAAAATGGCGATCTATTCCTTGAATAACTCTATGATTATTAACTAATACGCTTTTTTCACCTATAGACAAAACTTCTAAGTAAGTCCTCCTAATAGTAGCTTTTCCGCAATAGTTATTTTCAGACACGTATTTTATTATCATGTCGCCAGGCTTTAAAAATGAAGCTGTTTTTACGACTTCTGTCACAAATTTCAGTTTTTCAGGCATGATTCAGGTCGGGGTCTACTTGTGCGAAAATATCAATCGTTTTAGGTCTTAAACCTTGTAGCAAATCAATTGCTTTTTGCAATCTGGCGTTTTGACGTTCGGCAGCTTCTTTTGTTATCCTGCCGCTACTTATCCAATTCGGATAAACTCGCATTCTCATTTTTACCTCCCGACGCAATTCCATTAATGCGTCTTCAAGGGTTGGAACTTCTGGTTTTTCGGGCATACTATTTGATTTTTAGAATGTAAACTTGTTCCTGTCTTTGGTCGTTGTAGATTGGAAAGGCTTGACGGCTTCCCATACTGTAGGCAATTATATCTACATCACTGGCATAGAGAACTTTATATTCAACCGTGTCAACCTCTCTGCCACGTTCGCCAGGATAGATAATAGAAATAGGTTTAAGGATTGTGTCCCCGCCTTTGATGCTTGTGGCCGCTACCAAACGGACAAGCATTTGTTTGTCTTTACTCATTGATTGATTAAGGTGAAAGATTATAGGTCAATTATTCTAAATTCAGCATTAGCCTTAATTATGGCCTCTTTTTGAATGGTTCCTTTGTCAATATCTATTTCGTACAAAATAGGCTGAAGAAAAGAAACTTCAATTGGAAGCATTGCAAAAACAGGTTCCCTTCTACCTGGAAGCGTGACAATTTGTTCAATTTCTACAACCAAGCCGAACTTCCTGAAGTGAAGGTTTTTGAACTTGGTACCCTCAAAGTTTTTCTTTAATATTTCAATTTCTTCAGGCTTGAAATCACTACATAAATAAGCCATAATTTTAATTTTGATGAATGATATTGTTATCAACAAAGAACTTCGACCATGCTTGATTTTTAAGCTTATCAAAATGCTTTTGTGCATTCTTGAAGCCTTTGAAAATCCTTTTCCTTCGCCAGAACTTGCGTAAAGGAATGTTGTTTTGGTCAAGGAATTGTTCATTCTTGTCTTTGGGATAATCACTAATAATCACCATGTACTTCCCAGCTGGTACAGGTGTAATTTTTACAAAGTCAAGGCGTTGGATTTCCATTTGCTTTTTCTGCTTTACTTAGTGAAGTATAGGGGATTAGATTTAATTCTAAGTCCCTTATTCTTGATACGCTTCTGGTGACTATTTCCAGGTTGTCAACCCTGTTATCTAATGGATTTTTATTCTTATGCATGACAACCAGAAAACGACCATCCCGTTTTTTTTCAATCCACGCATCCGCAACAATGCCAGGTATATTTCGACTGTGCTTGATACCATCTTTACTAAGATTAAGGAAAACACATTTTCTTCCGTTGTCCTTATACTTCATTATTCGGCCTAATATGAAACCACTATGTGGCCTCATTCGAGATTCCGACCTAATACGACCCAAATTAGATACAGAATAAAGGCCTTCGTAACCTACCACACTACGCCACAATTCCCCGTCAAGGTCTTTCAGGTGCAAATCAAGGTGCGGTTCTTGTCTTTGAAAATTGTTCATTTTTAATAAGTTTTTCACATTTTTTAATGGCAATCAGTAGTTTTTCATACCTTGCCTTTGTATCACCTGGTTTAAACCAGAAGCCGAAAATCTTTGCCTTAACTTTAGATTTTGCGAACATATCAAAAAGAATAGGCAATTCAGGAAAGCATACACCATGCTTTTGACAAAAATAATAACAGAATCCGCCATCAGTTTTTAAAAGCTTTTTTGTTATAGCTTTATTTATTTCGGTACTGTTTTTGAAATCGTTTTTAGCCAGTAGATAAATCTTATATTCTTCAAACGTTGTCATGGTGGTAGGGTTATAAAATCATTTCTTCAACTACTTCAATACCATGTTCAGCAAAGAACGCTGAAAAAGATTTAGGGCATTCCATCCCGTACCCTTCAAAATACTTGGTATAATCAGGGTCGGGCAAATAAATTTCATGGTCACGGGCAAACATCGAAAGAATGGGGGGTTTGGGTTTAAACCAAACATTGTCTTTCATTTCAGCACTTGAAAAGCGTTCTGCCAGGTGCTTAGGAACGCCACGACTTTTTAAATAATGAACCTTATCTTGAATATGTTTATAATTGAAGGCTTCTTCATTCTCCACCATAAAGAAATAATCATCAGAATTAAGTACAGTTTCAAAACTTTCACGGCTTAGAACACTATATTCTTTCGGATAGAAACGAGCCGTTTGTTTTTCAATAAAACACTGTACGGCATTGCCTTTGTGAACCTCCACAATACAATGCTGTTTGGTTATTTCGTCATACTGTGACACAAAGCGGTCTTCATACTTGTCCTGGTCTTCTCCGATATATTTCCCCCAACGATAGCCACCGACCAATTCAGCCCCACCACTAAACGGGCTTGCATAATTGAACACTTCCGCAGCATGGTCAAGTATTTCACGCCCTTCAGGCGTTAATTCTATATCGAACAAAGGCCTTTCAGAATAGGCATACAGAACGGTTTTCATTTGAATTGGCTTTGATAGTTCGCCAAACTCGAAAGGCTGGTGCAGCATAATCCACCCTTCTTTGAAGCTGTTTTTTGCGTTGATAGTCATTTTCTTTTTCGTTTTGATTTTGGTATGCAAATGTAAGTCAAATTATATTTACATTCAAAGACTTTTCAAGCTTTTTTTCGATATGGCCAACACTTCCCTACTAGATACAATCTTAACCAGGGGGGAGGAAAGTATTTGCTGCTTTTTGCCTGGTGGAATATCATAATGCGGGTGTCCTTTCTTGGTACCTTCAAACCAACACCTGTTTAGGCCAATGACCTTTGCAAAGTCGTGAAGAATGTCCAGATTTTCGGCTACTAAATGGGTTTTGTCGGTGTAAATCATCCTATGACAGATTCTAAATGAACTAATAATCAACTACTTACGCAAAAATGATTCAACTAAGGCTTTAATCATTTTCTTCCTTTCGTCTTTAATGTCGTCAACACTTTCTTTCAAACTTTTACTTCCCTGTTTATAGAAATGAGTTAATAAAATCATAGCCACAACAAGGATAATAAAAGCTATCATTGACGCATAAAACAAAGCCAGCCAAATATCACTACCTGTCTTTTCCATATCAGTCAAATTAATTCTGTGAAAGGGATTGAATAATTGTTTTGATCAAATCCTTCCTTTGTTGCTCAACCTCTCGAAGCCGTTTCTTAGAAGCTTCAATTCTGGCATCTAAAATAGATTCAGCAATTGCCAGAACTAGATTGACAATTTGATTCAACAAAATAGCCAGGTAGATAAACAAAACTAAGTATTTCATATCATTCAAATTTTGTGGCTTTCTTAATTCGGTTAATATTGTCAATTATAGCAGGAAATTCTTCTTTCACCTTATCAAGAAAAACCTGTGTGTCAACTTCATAGGCTGCCAAACGTGGTTCCTGTGTTTGACAAAATTTAAGGAAATGGTCAGCATAAGCCGACACAAATAAAGACAGGCCACGAACTTCTTGTTCGTTCAATTGAACCGTTACTTTCAAAGTTACTTCTACTTCAGGCTTAAATTTCTTTGCCATTCTGATTTCTTTTTTAATTGTAAAACTTCTAATTTATCAAAATCCAGCCAGCCGCAGAACCTGGCATTCATTAGGTTGATTTGGTGCGGTGGAACTTCAATATTAGCATTCAAAGCACGATCTACACCCATTATTGCAGCAACCAAGAATTCAAGCGGCTTGCCATCGGCAAACCATTTGATTGTGATTAGATCAGAAGGCTGGATTTCGTTGAATTGTATTTGTATTATTTCCATACTATTGTTTTATAAGGGTTTCAAGTGTTGTATGACAAATAATATTGCCTTTTTCAATAATAATATAACCAAACTGACCATGCTTTATTTTTGTAATTATACCTTGAAACTTGTTCTTGGTACAATAAACCAAGTCGCCTATTTCCATACTTATTTTAAAAGTTTACGGGCATTATCTATTTTTTCAATGTGCTGCGGTAGTTCGTTGCGAACCGTATCAAACAAGCTTATTATGCCCGCTTCATGTTGTTGTAGATAGACTTTCCCTAGATTCCTGTAGAACCATTCCAGAAACGGCTTTGTGCCGTATACAGTCATATTATACAACGCTTTAGCCTCCACTTCTGTAAGTTCTAAGTAAACCTTTCCTTCTATCTTGCTGATAGACTTGACTTTGGGGTTTCCGTGCATATTATTCAGGAATTACAGGTTCTTCAATAAATTTATGTGACCTCAAAAAGTTAAAGGCCTCAATATTTTCTTTAATCAAGTCTTGAAGGCGTTGCTTATTTTTCATTAATGAAGCTTCGTATTGCTTGATAGTATAGATAGCTTCAGACATTTCTTCAGATATTTCTTCATAGTCAAGCTTAACTTGTTCATACCTGGCATCAATATTATGGCAGTCGGGGCAAATGATTTCGTCTTTAGGCTGGATTATATCAGCACCATAACCTTCATTCATATCGAAGTCTTTCCAACAATAGCCACATCTTACGGGAGTTTCCATATTATATTTCTGTTTGGTTTCGGTGATATTCCTTTTTCAATTCTTCAAGCCAGTCGGGATAGGGTGCGGTATTAGAATAAATTAAATAAGGGTGTTTTTCGTCGTCAGCATTATGCAAAGAATCATGCATAAATTTTATAAAATCACTACTCATTTTTGCACGATAGGCAGTTGCATCTTGATTTTGAGAGATCAAAAATATAACAGTATTTGAACAATCATTTGACGATTCTGTGCAAATAATAACGTCGGGACTTGGTGGGTAATCCTTGACAAATACAAAAGGCACATACATATTGCCATCAAATGCCCAAAACATAGCACCAGGAGGTAATTTTTTGATTTCTTGGAATGTTAGTTTTTTCATAGTTGGTTTTTAGTTTCTTCCATTTTTTTGAAAGCCAAATCTGCCAGCCTCCAAGTTTCTTGTTTTAAGAAATTCTTATCATATTTCCCAACGTAAAAAATACTTGAACAATGTGCAGCTTTTGAAACGGTGGTAAGTAATGAATGATTTGCCTTTTCTTCCAAGACAATAATACTGTCAGAGGTTGGATTAACACAACAGAAAACAAAAGGCACAAACCCGAAAGTAACCCCTGTATAAGCCCAGAAAATAGCACCGTGTTCAAGTGCTTTCAGTTCTTCATAAGAAGTCTTTTTCATAATCTATCGAAGTTTTTAGGCACTGGAACAACGCCAATTAAAACAATTGATTCACCGATATTAAAACGATGTGGTTCAAGTCCTTTGGACAACTTCAGTCCAACCAGGGGGACTTCTAAGGTATCACAAACCGTCAGCATAGCCCGTAATTGATAAGCAAAAAAGAATTGGCCATCAATCTTGATCGTACTATTATCAAGCTGGCTAAATCGCATTTTATTAATACACTCGCAGCCATAGTAACGACTTGTGTTACACTCCCGAATGGTTTCTTTAGTTTTGGAGTAATCGCAAGGAATAGGCCTGTAAATATAATCATAGCCAGAAGCAAGGCTTGAATCAACGTATTTTCTAAGCCTATTGCAATCAATGTCCATGTCAGTATAACCGATAGGGAGATTTACCAAAGCATTATTTGGCCGCTTCTTAGAAAAGAAATCCTTTTGCATTCCTTCAATATCAAGCAAATCCAGCCTTAACGCAACAAGGGACTTTTGGTTTGTTGCAACCAAATATTCACCATTGATAAACGGCTTAGTAAGATCAAACTTTTTAGTCTTCCTTATTGAACAAAACAACCCGACAACTTTTGCAAATTGTTCGGGGTGAAGCATGGGTTTATAGGTTTCAGACATTAGTTTAGAAGTTTTTGATTGGAAGAAATGACTTCAAGTAATCTTCCAGGTTGCATAATAATATCAGAAAGTAATTCAGATAGTTGCTTCAATTTATTGTAAAAATCCTCAACAAAGATTCTATTTTCTGGCGTATCATCTAAAACAACATGGCCTTTTCTTCCTGGGTAAACATTTATTCTATCTTCTTCCAGTTGTGAAAACCTTTGAACCATTGTAAATTCTGCATAGTCCTTTTTGTCGCCAATGCTTAATTCTGTACAGTATTTTATTGCCAACTTAACACCTGTTTTTTGGTGTTCCTTATTGTAATCATTATCAATATTACTCTGGCCTTCTTTCTCAAAATAAAGAATAATAACTTGTTTTCTTACAACCGCAGCTTCCAATAAAGCAGTCAATGCTTTGGGTGCCGTACCATAAAAATCATTTTCTGTTTTTGCAACAATTATATCGTGATAGGAACCACGTTTATAAATGCGATTAATACAAAGTTCTTTTTTTACTTCATCTGAAAGTATGGGAATAACTTCCGCAAATTCTGCGGGAACATTACAATAAAAACCAACTTCTGAATCATACATTAGATTAATATCAAAATGACGTTCGCCATTTTTATGATAAATTCTAGGCGACCAGCTTTTTATTTTCGGCATTGCTTTTCCGTTTTGAGTTAATAAAATCATTCAAATGTTTCGCAGTTGGTAAGGTGTCGGCAAAAACTTTGTGCTGCTTACCAATCACCACCAGCTTAAAAGGCGTATAGCCCATCATTTTGACACGTAAGGCAATGTTGTTGCCGTTTCCCAGTTGATTATGCAACCAGCCAACACAATAGTCATTATGCGTTTCGTGGCAAGACATTACAGGCAAGACACCAACCCCCAAATGTTCAATACCTGAAGAACAAGTTCTTGCTAAGGCCTTATGTTTTTCTTCGTCATATCCGTTCGGAATTTCGTACGGGTTGGTGCCTACCTTCCAGGGGCATTTTGCACACTGGACGGTTTTATTTAGCGATTTCTTCTCCATTGTAATACCTTCCCATTGTTGCATGAAAACCGATAAGACCAGAAGCAAAACCACTACAGGCAATTATATCTTGAATTAGATTAAGATTTGTTTTTAATAGATTCAAAATAAAATTTATATCATACTTCAGGCCAATAATAACAACAATAGCCCCTAGTATTTGCATATTCACTATAATGATATTAAACAATAGAACTTTTAAAAATTTACTCATTTTTTAAAGTGTTTTACTGTGATAAGATAAGCCAGGTAAAAAGACAATGCTGCCGACTGTGGAAAGAATTCGTACCAATAACAATACAAAACAGCACAACAATAGGCGAAGAAATTAATATCTTTTGTGAGTATTACCAGGAGAAAAAAGGTAAACCAAAATCCTAAAAATATCCAAAGCATTCTTCTTAAAATTCGGTCAAGGTGTTGTTCACTAATCATTGATTCTATAGGTTTTATTCTGAACAAAAACCAGCACAATCATTTTGAACACCGCAACAAATGAACGGTTTGAGGTTTCCAGGCCTTCAACTTCCCTAGGGGTTGCACGGGTTAAGTCTGGCGAATACTGGCATTTAAAATGATAGCCAGTGTTTACCAGGGTCATTTCCCATACACCAGCGTAGAACCTGGCAAATAGTGCGGTTTCGTCAGAGCATCGAATATTTACACCTCTTTTTGCTTCATCGGTACCAACCTTTATTTTAATTTCTTTTAAAGGGGTTTTCAAGACAATTGTATTGTCAAACAGGCCGTATATTAATAGATTCATAATCCAAGCTTTTCTTTTATACGAACGTCAACAAGTGCGTCAATGCGTTTAGTTAATACTATTTCTGATAGATCATTTGCAATTCTGGTCGCAGCTATACTAATAGCCTTGTCAACTTGTTCCAGATTTGTTTTCATTTTATCCTCAACCTCTTTTATAATTATGTGTTTTTTGGTTAAAGATTCTGCAACAATTTCACCAATTAAAGACCGTCCTTTAAGGTTCAGTTCTTCTGTAATCATATCTTTGACATCGCTTTTTAATTCAAAAGTATTTGAATAACCTTGAATTTTCTTTAGAAAAGCTTCCTGAACTTCCAGTTTAATTTTTCTGTCAACCTGGTCTTTCACTTCTTCAGAAATAGCACTTCCCAGGTACCTTTTGGCGAACGCAGCGGCCACACTGTGGCGAAGTTCAATTTCAAGTTCTGCTTCACCACCTATTAGCCTTTCTAGTGCTTCCAGGCTATTGATTTGAATTTTTACTGATTCCATGTATATTTATTTGTTTAAGATATTGGCGGGATAATCAAGTATAGCTTCTTTTATGGTCTTTTTCACCACATCAAAAGGCACATCTATTGCGATAGAAGCCGTAAAAACAGTTTCCTGACCAGGCAAAAGCAGAATCATAAAACTGACCGATTCACGGTCTTCAGTTGTTTCAAAGACTGAATAACTTATTGTTTCGTTGTCTGAAATTATTGAAAAAGATTCTTCAAAACCTTCGATAGTTTGTTGAATCTTAGAATTTTCACGAAAGCGGTGATTGTCTACCAGTGTAGCAACATGAATTACTGTAAGAATGAATCTTTGAGATAGTCGACCCAATTGGCCGTCATTTGAAATTTGGTTCATGCGTTCTTTTTTCGTTTAAATTCAATACTATTTCTACATAAAAATCTAACCAGGGATTTTCTTTTTGTTCTGCAATGCTGTTTTTGATGCATTCAAAACAAACAATATGTTCGCAAATTATGCCGCCACCATTAGGCAAGAAAACCTTCCACATAAACTTTGGCCTGGTTTCCTTTTCGCAGCTATCGCAAACCATTTTGCCCGATCTGCAAATTTGCCGCCAAACGCTTTTGTTTCTCCAAATTGGTCAGCACGTCCTTTGCCTTAATAAGTCGCTCCAAATAGGGTTTGTAGGTCGGTACACCGTTATTATTTTCAACCACGGCCAAATGCCTGTCTATGAATTTTGCGGGGTCTACAACAACGCTGCCAGCATCTAATGCAAACTTTTCAGGTAGTTGGATAGTCGCAAAATAATCCTTTAGCTGCTTAGTTATCCCTTGCCAGTTTTCCGTTGATTTGTGTCGGTTTTTCATTTCCCAGATAGGCGTTTTGGTTGTTGGCGTTTTGGGACATTTCATTAATGATTAGTTGCTGGAACTTAGTGACATAATGAAAATGCGGCATTTCGGCAAACTGAAGTTTAAAACCATATTCAAAAGGATTTTCAAAACCTTCAAGTTTAAGTTTGAAAGAATAATTGAATTCGTGCG
>Ga0247813_10000289_pt1 | contig 55527 bp, 55 predicted proteins | sample UWRJL169409C1_FD_180719 | JGI IMG/M metagenome (GOLD analysis project Ga0247813, IMG submission 180719) | Plant litter microbial communities from Arlington Agricultural Research Station in Wisconsin, United States - UWRJ-L169-409C-1 | ecosystem: Environmental > Terrestrial > Plant litter >... | reverse complement strand
CCCCACTTATGCCTTTTGAACCCCCGGGCATTGACGAAAAGTCTGGCGAAGCGGAAGGATTGGCGCTGGCATCACGCGGTTTGTGGGGGCCGCAGATATCATCGAAGGGGCATGCGATGAGCCATGCACTGCCCGAAACTCATCTCGTCCGGCATGGGCAGACGGAATGGAGCCTGTCCGGAAAACATACCGGCCGCAGCGACATTCCGCTAACACAGGCGGGCGAGGATGCAGCCCGCGGTCTGGCAGACCGGATGCACGGCCTGACATTCCCGATTGTCTGGTCAAGCCCGTCGCAAAGGGCGTTCAACACCTGCACGCTCGCGGGCTTTGGCGAAAGATGCGTGAAGAAGGACGATCTTGCCGAATGGGACTACGGCGCTTACGAGGGCCTGACGACGAAACAGATCCTTGCCGGGCGTCCCGGCTGGCAATTGTTCCGGGACGGCTGCCCTGGGGGTGAAGCGGCAGCGGATGCCGGAGCGCGGGCCGACAGGATCATCCGGGAGATCCGCCAGATCGACGCTGGGGTGCTGATCTTCTCCAGCGCCCATTTCCTACGGGTGCTCGCCGCCCGCTGGCTCGGCCTGCCGCCCGAGGACGGCAAGCGGTTCGTGCTGGATACGGCCAGCATCAGCGTGCTGGGTTACGAGCATGACCGGACCGAGCCGGTCATGCGCCGATGGAACCAGACCTGACCCGCCGTCAGCCGATGAACGTGTCGTACAGCAGTTTCAGATTCAGCACGACGATGATCGAGGCGACGATCCAGGCAAGGGCGGCGACATATTTCGGGATGACGAAGGTGCCCATCTTCTTCTTGTCGGAGACGAAGCGCACCAGCGGAATGACCGCAAACGGCAGTTGCATCGACAGGATGACCTGGCTGAAGACCAGGAGTTCGGCCGTACCCTTCTCGCCATAGATCCAGGTGACGATGACGACCGGCACGATGGCGATGCCGCGAGTGATCAGGCGGCGGGCCCATTGCGGAATGCGCAGCCGCAGAAAGCCTTCCATGACGATCTGGCCGGCGAGCGTTGCCGTCACCGTCGAATTGAGGCCGGAGGCCAAAAGCGCCACCGCAAACAGCGTTGAGGCGATACCCAGGCCCAAGAGCGGCGACAGCAGTTCGTAGGCCTGGCCGATCTCGGCCACATCGGTGCGGCCATTGGCGTGGAAGACGGAGGCAGCGATGATCAGGATGGAGGCGTTGATGAACAAAGCCAGCATCAGCGCAATCGTGCTGTCGGTGGTCGCCCACTTGATCGCATCGCGCTTGCCCTCGTCGGTGCGCTTGTAGTTGCGGGTCTGAACGATCGAGGAATGCAGATAGAGATTATGCGGCATGACGGTGGCGCCGATAATGCCGATGGCGATGTAGAGCATGGCCGGGTTGGTGACCACTTCGGTCGATGGCAAGAAGCCGTGAAGAACAGCCGCGATCGGCGGGGCCGCGGCGGCGATCTGGACAATGAAGCAGCCGGCGATGACGATCAGGAGCGCAATGACGAAGGCCTCGAGATAGCGGAAGCCTTTGTTCATCAGAAGCAACAGCAGGAAGGCATCGGCCGCCGTGATCAGCGCGCCGCCGATCAGCGGAATGCCGAACAAAAGCTGCAGCGCAATCGCCGTGCCGATGACTTCGGCAAGGTCGCAGGCGATGATCGCCGCTTCGCAGGCAAGCCAGAGCATGAAATTGACAGGCCTGGAATAGGTATCGCGGCACGCCTGGGCGAGATCGCGGCCGGTGGCGATGCCGAGACGGGCGGCCAGCGCCTGCAGGAGGATCGCCATCAGGTTGGACAGCAGAATGACCGTCAGCAGCGTATAGCCGAATTGCGAACCGCCGGCGATATCGGTCGCCCAGTTGCCCGGGTCCATGTAGCCGACCGAGACCATGTAGCCTGGCCCCATGAAGGCGAGCATTCGGCGGAACCAGACGCCACCGGAGGGCACGGCGATGCTGGAATTGACTTCGGGGAGGCTTGGCCGTGCGTCCTCCTTGGGGCTGGAAAAGGTCCAGCTTTTTTGCGGTGGAAGGGCGGCTTCGGAATTGGACATGCACGGTCTCCGGATGCGGAATGGGCTCTGTTATCCGAAAGCTATGCCAAGGCAAAACATTATGCAATAGGCTATATTTCATCGATTGTGCTTTTTTCAGCAAATGAAAAGGCACATGCGACGGGAATGTGGAGGACGGGATAAATCATTATGAAAAATCCAAGCCCGTGTTATGAAACTTAAAAAACCAACGTTGAAGAAACTTGAGAGGACACCGCCCCCTTGCCGCGCCGCCCTGTTCCCCGCACGGACCCGCTCCCAGACGCGGACATTCATTCCGAGGGCTTTCGGCAGACCCGCGAAGCACGGCGGGGTGCGCTGATCGAGGATTATGTCGAACTGATCGCCGACCTGATCGAGGATGGCAACGAGGCCCGGCAGGTGGATATCGCCGCCCGTCTCGGCGTGGCGCAGCCGACGGTTGCCAAGATGCTGGCAAGGCTTGCCTCCGAAGGACTGGTGTCGCGCAAGCCCTATCGCGGCGTGTTTCTGACCGAGGCAGGCCAGAAGATGGCGCTCGAAAGCCGGTTGCGCCATCAGACGGTCGAAGCTTTCCTGCGCTGCCTCGGCGTCAGCCCGGAAACCGCCCGCATCGATGCCGAGGGTATCGAGCATCATGTCAGCGGCGAAACGCTGGAAGCCTTCCGCCGGTTCATCGACAAGAAGGCCTAACCAGCCCGCAGCCGCCTGCCGAAGCGTTCGCCCAGAATGATGATGATGCCGGCGGAAAAGATCAGTGCTGCGCCGGCAAAAACCTGGGTGGCGGGAATATCGCCCCAGATCAGGAACCCGAGCCCGAAAGCCCAGATCAGCGACGAATATTCGAACGGCGCCAGAACAGAGACCGGCGCCTGGCGCATGCCTTCAAACAGCGCATATTGCGCGATCCCGGCAATCAAGCCGGTGCCGATCATCAGCGCAATATCCAGAAGGCTTGGCGGAACCCAGGTGATGATGACGGCAATGCCGGTGAACAGGATGAAGAAGCCACTTGACAGCGTCATCTGCACCAGCGTCACCTCTTGCATCGCCGTCTTGCGCAAAAGCACCGTCGAAAACGCCCAGAACACCGCTGCCTGTAGAGCGAGCCAGACGGGCAAGGACAGTTTCATGCCCGATCCGAACGGGTCTGTGGCCACCAATACCCCGACGAAACCAACGATGACCGCGATCCAGCGAAGCGGCGGCACATCTTCTTTCAGGATCGGCACGGCGAGAATGGTGATCAGGATCGGCGCTGCGTAATAGATCGTTGTCAACTCGGCCAGGCCCAGATCGCGTGCGGCCGTATAGTAGGACAGCCAGGCGGCAAGCAGAAGCAGGTTGCGCAGGATCATCGGCTTGAGAATGGGCGAATGCAACGAGCGCATAAGCAGCGGACCACGGCCGATGGCAGCACAGATCGCAAAGATCGTCACGCTGCGCACGAACAGGATCTGCCAGACCGGCAGCGCCACCACCAGCCATTTGACCGAGGCATCCTGCAGCGTGAACAGGAAATAGGAAAAGATCGTCAGCAGAATGCCTGATAGCACGGAGGTATTCACGCAAGGCTCCCGGGCGCAAATCGCGCGCGCTCTGTGATATCGCGAGGCCCGCACACAAGGAAGAGGCATGACAGTGAGACGTGTGGCGAAAAATGGGGGCACGACGGAAAATAGTGCCCGGTGCAGGCACAATCCGGATGAAGGCCATCCGTGCCTTGCGCCTTACTGCCGCCCTGTCAAAGCCCGATCACCGACAGCATGACAAAGGTGGCAAACAGCACGAAATGGGTCATGCCCTCGATGGCATTGGTTTCGCCATCGTTGAGGTTGATGGCCGCAACGATCAGGGTGATCGTCACCATCACCGTCTGCACCGGCGTCATCGCCATGATGAAGGGCTGGCCGGTATAGAGCGCAATCGCCTCCATCACCGGCACCGTCAGGATGACGGTGGAGAGCGAGGCACCGAGCGCGATGTTGACGACGGCCTGCATGCGGTTGGCAAGCGCTGCCCGCATCGCCGTCATGATTTCCGGCGAAGCTGAAATGGCAGCGACAACGATCGCCGCCAGAACCGGCGGGGCGCCGCTCCCCTTCAGGCCGGCGCCCAAGAGGCCCGACATGATTTCGGCCAGCGCGCCGATGATGACGACTCCAATGATCAGGATGGTTATCGACATCACCACCGGTTCGTCTTGGGATGGGTGCTTTTCCCCACCTTCACGCTTGGGATAGCTGTAGCTGAAAAAATAGCTGTGCACGCCCACCTGCATCTTCAGGAACACCGCATAGAGCGTGACCATCGCGACGATGGTGAAGGCGGAGTAGAGGTGCCATTTGGCCTGCGGAACGAATTCCGGCACGATCATCGAAATGCCCATCGCCGTCAGGATCATCACGCTGTAGGTGCGGCTGGAATCGTCGTTATAGGATTGCTCGCCGTGTTTCAGGCCGCCCAGCAGGGCTGCCAGCCCGAGGATGCCGTTGATGTCGAGCATGACGGCAGAATAGATCGTGTCGCGCACCAGGGTCGGCGATATCTCTTCACCGCTCATCATGATCGCCAGGATGATCACTTCGACAAGCACCGCCGACAGCGTCAGGATCATCGTTCCATAGGGATCTCCGACCTTGGCGGCCAGGACTTCGGCGTGGTGGGCAACCCGCATCGAGGCGAGAACGATGGCAAAGACCAGCACGACCGCACCGATTAGCGCCGCCACCTGTCCGGCATCAAGCAGCGCATGTTCGAACAGGAAGCCAGCAACGGCCATGACGACCGAAACACCAAGCAGGACTTCGGACTTGAGGAAGGAGAACAAACGGGCGCCTCGCGAGCAGCGGAAGGGGTTCAACGGAGTATAGGCGGCAGGCGGCGCTTTTCAATCGGACATCGGGGACCGGGCAGAGAACAAAACAGGATTATTTTCCTCATACGCTTTACTACAGACCGCATTTTGGCTAATCTCAGCGGAGAATAAAGTGTCGGCAAAAAGCCCCAACGCACAGAAAGCATAACGCTTCACCGCCTGCAGGATGCGCAATGATGTTGTCACATGACCGGATCTGGAGTGCCATCGATGCACTCGCCGAGCGGCATCAGCTATCGCCCTCGGGTCTTGCCCGGCGGGCGGGACTTGATCCGACGTCCTTCAACAAATCCAAGCGGCATTCCGCCGACGGGCGCGAGCGTTGGCCATCGACAGAATCACTGGCCAAAGTGCTCGACGCCACCGGCTCGACCATCGGTCAATTCATGGAATTCCTGCGGCCCGAGCCTGCTTCCGGATCCATGCCGGAAGGCGCCTTTCCACCGCAGATAGGCTCCATACCGCTGCTCGGTTTTGCCCAGGCGGGCGCTGGTGGCTTTTTCGACGATGGCGGCTTCCCTGCCGGACAGGGCTGGGATGTCGTCGATTTTCCCGCGCCACCGGCTGCCAAGGCCGGCGTCTATGCGTTGGAAATCCAGGGTGACAGCATGTTGCCGCTTTATCGCGATGGCGACGTGCTGATCGTCGAACCCGGCGCGCAGATCCGCCGTGGCGACCGCGTGGTGGTCAAGACAGCCGGCGGCGAGGTGATGGCCAAGGTTCTGGTGCGCCAGACACCGCGCAGCATCGAATTGCTCTCGCTTAATCCCGAGCATCCGAACCGTACATTCGAACTCAACGAGGTCGAATGGATAGCCCGTATCATCTGGGCAAGCCAATAGGACAGTTTTCCTGATGACGCGGCATCTGCTTACCATCGGCGGCGGCCTTGCCGGAATTGCCCTGACCGTCGCCCTGCTGGTGACGGGCGCTTCGGTCATCCAGGGACGGCAGAGTGCCGATGCCCCCGATTTTGCGCTGGAAACGCCTGATCTGGCCGATGTGCCCGACCTCGGTGGCGACGCGGCGGGCACGGAGGACAGTCAGGTTCCGGCCGATGCCGCCGGCGGCGCCAGCGATACCGGCACGATGGAGCCGCAACAAAAATCGGTGCGCGACATTGCTCCTGAACAATTCGGGCTTCCACAGGACGTAAAGGCCCAGCCCCTGGAAAGGATAGAGCCCCGCACACCGCTTTCACAGATCGCGGCACGACCGGAACCGCTCCCCACGGTGCTGCGCCATCCGGTCGCACTGTCGGCAGGCCTGATACAATTCGGCGGCCGGTTTCTGCAACTGGACGGGGTACTCCCGCAAAAGGTGGACCGTGTCTGCGGCGACGCAGGAAAGACATGGCCCTGCGGCGTGATCGCGCGAACTGCGCTGCGCAATTTCATCAGGTCTCGCGCGCTTTTGTGCAATGCGCCGAAAAACGGCTGGCAGGGAACCTTGACCACGACCTGCCGCCTCAACAATGCCGACCCGGCCGCATGGCTGGCCGAAAGCGGCTGGGCGGAGGTTCCCGCGGGATCGCCGTTGGCCGGCAAGGTGGAGGCTGCCCGCGAGGCCCGCCTCGGTTTCTTCGGGGACGACCCCCGAACTTTCGATACGACCACCGCGCCGGCTGAAACGCCGCTTCCCGGGGATGTGGATACCGGTGTTGATATGACCGATCAGGGCTTGTAGACCACGGCGACGGTTCATACGTCACAACACCGGCACAGCAACACGGATAGGTCATGCCCGAAACAATGAGCCATCATGAAGCCCTCATCTACGTCATGGTGATGATGTCAGCCGTCGATACTGCCATGACCGATACCGAGTTGGAACGCATCGGCAGGTTGACCAGATTCCTGCCGGTGTTTGACGGTTTCGACCATGACCATCTGATACATGCGGCGCGCGAATGTACGGCCCTTCTCGACGGCCCGGAGGGGCTGGATATCGCACTCGAAGTCGTGCGCGAAGCTCTTCCCGCGCGTCTCTACGACACGGCTTATGCGCTGGCAGTCGAGATTGCCGCCGCCGACCTTTCGATCCGCCTGGAGGAAATCCGGCTGCTGCAATTGCTACGCGACCGGTTGGGCCTCGACAAGCTGACCTGTGCGGCAATCGAGCGGGGCGCCATGGCTCGCTTTCGCAAATAAAGGCCGCTCTTTTCCGCTTCACGCCAAAGTGCATTCACCTTGATTGCCGTCCCTATAGAATGGCCGTCGGCGAGACGAGGATGGGGAAGACATGACGGTACAGATATTCGGCATCGGCGAACCGGCCTGGCGCCTGACATTCTTTGCCGCATTCTTCCTCTCGCTTGCCGTCCTCGAACTGGCTCACCCCCGGCTGGAGCGCCCGGACCTGATGCGCGCCCTGAAAGCACGGCGCTGGTTCACCAATCTGTCCATCCTGGTCCTGTCGTCGCTGATGCTGCGGATGATCTTTCCGGCGGCCGCCACCGGTGTTGCCCTGTACGCAGACGCGCACGGATATGGCATTTTGCCGATGCTCGGGCTGCCACCGTTCGTCAGCGGTGTCCTCGCCTTCGTCATTCTCGATTTCGCCATCTGGCTTGAGCATGTGATCTTTCACAAGGTGCCGCTGTTCTGGCGCATCCACCGGGTGCACCATGCCGATACCGGGCTGGATCTGACAACGGGGCTACGCTTCCACCCGATGGAAATCCTGTTGTCGATCCTGTGGAAATCGGCAGTCATCCTGGCGATCGGCGCACCGCCGGTCAGCGTGCTGATCTTCGAGATCGTGCTGAATGGTGCCTCGATGTTCAACCACGCCAATGTCAGGTTGTCCGCACGCGCCGACTACGTGCTGCGTCGTGTCATCGTCACGCCGGACATGCACAGCGTCCATCACTCGGCCGAGCCAGCGGAGACAGATACGAACTACGGCTTCAACCTTTCCATCTGGGACCGGCTATTTTCAACCTATCTGGCCCGCTCGAAGCATCCCCCGGAAACCATGCCGATCGGACTTCAGCCCTATCACAGACCTGTTCCCGCCAAGCTGTTGTGGTCGTTGCTGCTGCCGTTTCGAAAGATCTAGCGGCAAGGCTTCAATAGATGCTGTCGGGAAAATACCGCAGGTAAATCTCGTTGAGACGGCCCTTGCGGGACAGTTCCAGCAGGGCGTGATCGATCGCCTGGGTCAGCGCTGAATCGCCCTTGCGGTTCATGATCGCCAATCCCTCGCCGAGAAACCGTTGCGAGAAATAGGCGCCGTCGATCAGCGCACAACAATTGGCGGCATCGCTTCCCGCGGTCCAGAAGGACAGTTGCATACCGTCGGAAAAGACAGCGGCGACGGCTCCCTGCTTGAGCGCGGCCAGCATCGCCTCCCGGGTTGGGAAAGACTGCGTTTGGAGTTTTGGGAAAAACGCCTTCAGCATCGCCTCGTGTGTGGTGCCGGCAACTGCGCCTACCGGCTTTGCAGCCAGCGCCGCAACGGAAACATCGCGGCCGATGGCCTGGCGATTGGCTGCGAACCGGGCCGGCAGCTTCATGAACGCCCGGGAAAAGGCAAACCGCTGGCGCAATTCCGTACTGATGCCAATGCCGGCGATAACCGCCTCTCCTTGTCCGTCGACCAGGGCCGGCTGGAGTTCGGGAAAGGTCACCGCCTGGATCTGGCATTTGGCCTCGATCTCGAGTTCGCGGCAGATTTCGCGCACCAGATCCACGTGAAAGCCGGCGAGCCTGCCGGATTGATCGACGAAATTGAACGGCGGGAAATCAACGGTGGTGAGGAACCGCAGGCGCGCCAGTCCGCTCAGGTCGGGCCTGGCAATGCGTTCGCGCGCATCAAACAACAGCGGTAGATCATGAACACCATTTGCCGCACGGGACGGAGCTGCAAATGGTACAACCAGAAACACGCAAAACGCGAATGCCCCATAGAATTTTAGAGATGCACGGAAGGCGCGTATCATTATGATCATTCCCGGGATGAGGTAAGGGATATTGCCGCTTGCGCGGCAACGGGGATTGCATGCGTCTGGCAGAATATCCGGACAATTCCGGCATGGCTACCGCGAATGACCTGCCGGTGGGGCGATCAAAGCCTGATACCGCCGCGGGACGGTTTTCGGCGGCGCTCAAACAGGAAGGTTCCCTGCTGCTGCAGATGGGCATCGGCAAGCCTTCGATCGCCCGGGCGATGTTGCTCGCCGACAGCCACGGCACAACCGTCGAGGAGGAGCTTCTGGCCTCCGGCGAGATCGACGAAACCATCTATTTCGAGGCGCTTGCCGAGAAACTGGGGCTTGAATTCATTCCCTTGATCGACGCTGAGCGGGTCCACGACCTTTCCGCCCTGGACGGCCAGATCGCAAACCCGGAAGTGCTGCGCGTTTATCATGCAAGCCGTCCTCCAGTCACGGTGATCGTTCCTTCGTTATCCAGGCTCGCCGAGATCGCCGACCGCTTGAAGAGTGCACCGCTGCTGCGCCAGTCGCTGGCTGTCTCGACGCCATCGGCCGTACGTCAGGCTGCCTGGCAGGCCGGCCGTCTGCGCCGGGTTTCAGCAACGACGCGTGCGCTTTTCGAAACAAGTCCGCTCCACAGTGCCCGCATCACATTTTGGGGAAAACAGGGATTTTACGTCGGCATCATCGTCTGCGCCATGCTTACCGCTGCAGCCCTCTTGCCGCTCATCAGCGTGCTTGTTCTGCATATGGTGCTGACGCTGTTTTTCTTCGCCAATTTCCTGGTGCGGCTCTATGCGCTCGGAAGTGCATTCCGGCGGAACCGGGTGGAGCGCACGGCGAAGGCGGATGCGCCGGCCGGACCGCTGCCGGTCTATTCCGTGCTCGTTGCGCTCTACAAGGAAGAAAGTATCGTAGCCCAACTCGTCGGTACCCTCGACCAGCTCGACTGGCCGCGATCCCGGCTCGATATCAAACTGATCTGCGAAGAGGATGATGTGCAGACGCTGGCAGCACTTGCCACCCTGCCGCTGGCGCCTGAATACGAGATCGTGCTGGTGCCGGTTCATCAGCCACGCACCAAGCCGAAGGCGCTCAGTTACGCGCTCCCCGGTGTTCGCGGTACTTTTGTGACGGTCTATGACGCCGAGGACCGGCCGCATCCGGGCCAGCTGCGCGAGGCCTATGCCGCCTTTGCAGCAGCACCTGAACATGTCATCTGCCTGCAGGCACCGCTGATCATCACCAATGCGCAGAACTCCTGGCTCAGCGCGTTGTTTGCGGTGGAGTATGCCGCGCTGTTTCGGGGACTGTTGCCGATGCTGTCGCTCACCGGCCTGCCATTGCCGCTTGGCGGGACATCCAACCATTTCCGGACGGCGGAGCTAAAGCAGATCGGCGGCTGGGACCCTTACAACATGACCGAGGATGCGGACCTTGGAATGAGACTGCACCGGTTTGGATACCGTTCCCGCGTCATCGCCTTGCCCACCCTGGAAGAAGCACCGGCGTCGCTGCCTGTCTGGCTCGGACAGCGGACCCGCTGGTTCAAGGGCTGGCTGCAAACATGGCTGGTGCTGATGCGAAAGCCGGCTCATCTCGGCCGGGAAATGGGCTGGCCGGCTTTTGCCGTCTTTCAGGTCCTCATCGCCGGCATGCTGCTTTCCTCGCTCAGCCACCCGGTTATTCTCGGCTTTCTGGCCTATCTGACATGGCTGATGATGCAGGGCGGCGTAACGGTGGACGGATGGATGGCCTCCTGTCTGTTCATGATCGATATCGTCAATATCTTCGGCAGCTATGCAGTCTTTGTCAGCCTTGGGCTCAACCGGATGAGTGCAAGCGAAAAAAGGTCCGTCGGCTGGCGCTGGGCGTTCGTGCCGCTCTATTGGCTGGTCATGTCGCTGGCCGCCTGGCGGGCGTTGCTGGAACTTCGCACCAGTCCGTTTTCCTGGAACAAGACGCCACATATGCCTGTTGGTACTGCGCAGACAAAAGACCGGAATATAGCCCCGCTGGCACCACTCTATTTGGTGGAAGAGCTTTCCGGCGAAAAATAGAGTGTATCGCCTTCAACCGGCGGCGCATCGATGTCGAGGGGTGGCTCCAACACAGGCGTGAAGACTTCGTCCTGATAGTGTTTCAAGACGCGTTCAATCTTATCATAACGCATCATCATGGCGATAATTTCAGGAAGCATGCCGTCCCGGAACTCATCCGTCGCGCTGAAGAACTGGAACTCGTTCGCCAGCTCGTCCTTCAGCCGGTCGCGTTCTTCTTCCAACAGGATGTAATTTTCGGATTTTGCCATGATCGGAACGGCGTTTTCCTCATGCAAGGTGTATCCGCCATTCTTATCCGAAATAAAGTGGAGCGGGTAGCGGGAATCGAACCCGCACGATCAGCTTGGGAAGCTGACAAGCTACCACTACATCATACCCGCCTTGCGCCCGAGGTTTCCACCAAGCATGGCTGCCTGTCAAGGCGGCAGCCGGTTTTCCGGGCGGAATTTACTCCGAACGGAAATGCTTGGATAGTTTCAGACCCTGGGCCTGGTAGTTGGAACCGAGACCGAGGCCATAAAGGCCTTCGGGGCGCTCCATCATGTGTTCGTAGACCAGACGGCCGACGATCTGGCCATGCTCAAGGATGAACGGCACTTCGTGGCTGCGAACTTCGAGCACGGCGCGGCTGCCCTTGCCGCCGGCCGAGACATGGCCGAAGCCCGGATCGAAGAACCCGGCATAATGGACGCGGAACTCGCCGACCAGCGGATCGAACGGTGTCATTTCGGCCGCATAGAGCGGCGGCACATGCACGGCTTCGCGCGAGACAAGGATGTAGAACTCGTCGGGATCGAGGATCAGCTCGTCGCGGCCGCGGCTGTAGAGCGGCTCCCAGAAGTCGAAGATGCCGTGTACAGCCTTCTTGTCGACATCGACGACGGCCGTGTGGTGCTTGCCGCGATAGCCGATCAGACCGTCGGCGCCGGTGCCCTTGAGATCGATCGACAACGCAATGCCGGCGCCGGAGACGTTCGGCGTTTCGCTGGCGACGAGCACATCGCTTTCGTGCAGCGCCATGACTTCCGTCTCGGTCAACAGCGCATGGCCGATGCGGAAGCGGATCTGCGACAGGCGCGAGCCACGCCGGACGATGACCGGGAAAGTGCGCGGGCTGATTTCGAGATAGAGCGGGCCAGAATAGCCGGCCGGGATCTTGTCGAACTCCTGGGCGCGGTCGGTGATGACGCGGGTGAAGATATCGAGACGGCCGGTCGAGCTTTTCGGATTGGCGGAAGCCGACATTTCCGGCAAAAGATCGAGGCTTTCCATCAGCGGCACGATGTAGACGCAGCCGGTCTCCAGCACCGCGCCTTCGGTAAGGTCGATCACGTGCAGCTTCAACCGGTCGAGCTTGTCGGCCACCAGATGGCCGGGGCCGGGCATGAAGCTGGCGCGAACACGGAACGCCCTTGAGCCGAGGCGCAGGTCGAGGCTGGCCGGCTGGATTTGGTCGGCATCGAGATTTGCCTCGCTTTTCAACCGTCCCGCATCAAACAGCGCTGCAATGGCGCGATCGGCTAAGATGCCTGTGGCCCTGGTCATTTCCATCGTCCTTATTGCCGCAACCGGCACGTCATAACCCAAATTGTCCCTGTGACATATCTTCTTGTTCACGGGAATTGACGCAAGCGCGGCTAATCAGTAAATACTGACTTATCCCGTGGTGATTTGGCCGGTCGGCTTGCAGCCACGTAAAACAAATAGCTAAAAAGGCCGGGTTTGAAACCGGCTTGCTTTACGCGGCCGGTTTTTTTGTTTTGAAAGAGACAATCGATGAGCAACAATTGGCGCCCCGCGACACAGCTCGTTCATGGCGGCACGACCCGTTCAAACCATGGTGAAACCTCCGAAGCCATCTTTATGACGCAGGGCTTCGTCTATGACAGCTCGGAAGCAGCGGAAGCGCGCTTCAAGGGCGAGACGGACGGCTTCATCTATGCCCGCTATGGCAGCCCGACCAATGACATGTTCGAAAAGCGCATGTGCATGCTGGAAGGCGCCGAAGATGCGCGCGCCACGGCATCCGGCATGGCCGCGGTTTCTGCCGCCATTCTCTGCCAGTTGAAGGCAGGCGACCATATCGTTGCGGCCCGCGCGCTGTTCGGCTCCTGCCGCTGGGTGGTGGAAACGCTGGCGCCGAAATACGGCATCGAATTTACGTTGATCGACGGGCGCTTCCTGGAAAACTGGGAAAAGGCCGTCAAGCCGAACACCAAGGTATTCTTCCTCGAAAGCCCGACCAATCCGACACTGGAAGTGGTCGATATTGCCGGGGTCGCCAAGATCGCCAATCAGATCGGCGCCAAGGTCATCGTCGACAACGTCTTTGCGACGCCGCTGCTGCAGAAGCCGCTGGAACTGGGCGCACATATCGTCGTCTATTCCGCCACCAAGCACATTGACGGCCAGGGCCGTTGCCTGGGCGGCGTGATCCTGTCCGACAAGGAATGGATCAACGAGCACCTGCACGATTATTTCCGCCATACCGGCCCGGCTTTGTCACCGTTCAACGCCTGGACGCTGCTGAAGGGCATCGAAACCCTGCCCCTGCGCGTGCGCCAGCAGAGCGAGAACGCGTCGCGTGTCGCCGATTTCCTCGCCGAACAGAACCAGGTCGCCAAGGTAATCTATCCCGGCCGCAAGGACCATCCGCAGGCCGATATCATCGCCCGGCAGATGAAGGGCGGATCGACGCTGGTCTGCTTCGAGATGAAGGGTGGCAAGGAAGCGGCCTTCGCGCTGCAGAACGCGCTGGACGTGGTCCTGATTTCCAACAATCTCGGCGATAGCAAGAGCCTGATCACCCATCCGGCGACGACGACGCACAAGAACCTGTCGGACGAAGCCCGCGAAGAGCTCGGCATTTCGCCGGGCACCGTGCGCTTCTCGGCGGGGATCGAGGATAGCGAAGACCTGATCGAGGATTTCGCTCGCGCTCTGAAGTCGGTTCAGGCCTGATTTCGAATTTTGTGAAACGCCCGTGTCTGCCGGATGCGGGCGTTTTTTTATGCCTGGGTTTCGGCCTTGAAGCTCGCACGTGCCAGCATGATCCGCGATAGAGCCGTATAGAAACAGACGAGCGCAAAAATCACCGCGATCTCGCAAAACCATTGCGGGAACAGGCAGAAGGCCAGGAAGACGGCGATCGTCTCGGTCGCCTCGGCAAGCCCGGTGGTGAAATAGAGCGACTTTGCGCCGCGCACGCCCGTTGAAAGACCGCGCTTTTCGGCCATTATGGAGAAAGCAAGGAAGCTTGAGCCGTTGATATAGAATGACAGGAGCAGGAACCCGCCGGCAACGCCGTTCTCATAAGGGTCGGCAAGGATGAACGCGAACGGGATGAGGCCGTAGAAGGCGAAATCGAGCACGATATCAAGGAAGCCGCCGAAATCGGTTTTTTGGGTCGCGCGAGCAACGGCGCCGTCAAGCCCATCGCAAATCCGACTGGCGCCGATCAGAACGAAAGCCCAGACATAAGAATCGAGAACAATCGCGATTGCGGCCGCCAAGCCGATCAGGAAGCCGGTGATGGTGACCGTGTTCGCCCCGATACCACGCACCGCCAAATCCCGGCCCCCACGATCCAGCCAAGGGTCGAGACGCTTCCTGAAATGACCGTCCAGCATGCTGTGCCCTATCCTGACAGTTTACGCTGTCCGTTATTCTTGACGAAACCATCTTGCTGTAGAATATCGCCTATGGACTTGAAAAGGGTTTGCATATGTACCGCGCGCTGACACGCGACATCGAGGTGACCGTCGAGCCTTATTATCTGGAGGAGCAATCCGATCCGGATGACAGCCGCTATGTCTGGGGTTACCGGATCCTGATCTCGAACCTGTCCGACGAGACCGTCAGGTTGATGACGCGCTACTGGCACATCACCGATGAAAACGGCCAGGTGGACGAGGTCAACGGACCTGGCGTCATCGGTGAGCAGCCGGTTCTCAATCCCGGAGATACCTATGAATATTCTTCCGGCTGCCCGCTCGATACGCCATCAGGCGTGATGTTCGGGCATTATTCGATGGAAACCATAGAAGGCGAGTCCTTCACTGTCGACATTCCCGCCTTCTCGCTTGATTCGCCCGGCCAGAACCGGACGCTGAACTGAGGACCGCAGCCCTTTACTGCGGCTTCACTTCCGTTGCCTCGAAACTATAGGTCGTCGAACAGAACTCGCAATTGACCGACACCACTCCGTCCTCCGCAGCATGATCGATATCGTCCTGGCTGAGAGCGGCCAGAACATCGCGCAGCCTTTCGCGCGAACAGCTGCATTTGTCGTAGACTGCCTGGGGCGGATAGACCTTGACGCCACGTTCGTGGAACAGCCGGTACAGTAGCCGCTCGGTGCCAACTGTCGGATCGGTCAGTTCGTCGGCATCGATGGTCTGGACCATGACACTGGCTTCACCCCACAGGTCATCGACTTCGAAACTGTCGTCCGCGCCGTCGCCGCCGGGAAGATCGGGCTGACGCATGCGCTCCAGCGTTTCCGGCAGGAACTGCGCAACCATGCCGCCGGCCCGCCAGCGATGACGCGGCTTGCCGTTTTCATCTCGATCAAGCAGTTCGGCGACACCGAGGCGGACCTTGGTCGGGATCTGTTCCGACTGGCGGAAATAGACGCCGGCAATTTCTTCCAGCGAGGCGCCGTCCAACGGCACGATGCCCTGGTAACGCTGCATATGGGCGCCCTGATCGATGGTGAAGGCAAGGATACCCTCGCCCAGCAGATGCTGCGGCTGGGTGAGGCCGTTCTCTTCCGCAATCTTCAGAGCTTCCTCGTTATAACGGGCATAGGCCCTCACCCGATCCGGCGTGGCGAAATCGGCGACGACCAGATCGACCGGGCCATTGCTCTTGGTCTGGATGATCAGCTTGCCTTCGAATTTCAGCGAGGTGCCGAGCAGCACCGTCAACACCACCGTTTCGGCAACGAGACGGGCGACCGGCAAAGGATAGTTATGGCGTTCAAGGATCGCATCCAGCATCGGGCCGAGCTGGACAGCGCGGCCGCGGACGTCGAGGCCCTCCACCTGAAACGGCACCACATGATCGTCGCCGGCAAAATCGAACTGGCCGAGGCCAAAGTCTGCTTCCGTCATCACTCTGCTCCTAGCCCTCGGACGTCTGCCCGCCATGAAGGCCGGGGCGCTGTCCGATGCTTTCTATTGATCCTGCGCAAGCCGGTTTTGTCCAGATCGTTCCTGAAAAAACGGCCGTTCGCTCTGCCGCCTCCATGAGAACGGCGGCGCGGATGGACACTTCTGAATACGAATGACCGGCGAAGGAGGACAAACCACCTGCCGGTCATTCGACGTGTTGCATAGATCGTGTGCCGCCACCCGGTTTTCAATATGCCGGGCCAGACCGCTAAAGCGCCCCGAGGCACCAGGCAAGAACCGATTTCTGCGCGTGCAGGCGGTTCTCTGCCTCGTCGAACACCACCGACTGCTTGCCGTCGATGACGTCGTCCGTCACCTCCTCGCCGCGGTGGGCCGGCAGGCAGTGCATGAAAATCGCATCCTTGTCGGCCTTCGCCATCAGTTGCGCATTAACCTGGAAGGGCTGGAAGACATTGTGGCCGCGGGCGCGGTGTTCCTGGTTCATCGACACCCAGGTATCGGTCACCACGCAATGGGCGCCGTCCACGGCCAGGTCGGCATCGTGATAGAGCTTGATCTCGCCGCCATTGTTGCGGGCCCAGTTGAGGATCTTGTCGTCCGGCTCCGAGCCGAGCGGCACAGCCATGTTCATCCGGTAGCCGAAGCGCGCCGAGCCTTCGATGAAGGAGTGCAGCACATTGTTGCCGTCGCCGGTCCAGGCAATCGTCTTGCCCTTCACAGGGCCAGCGTGCTCCTCGAACGTCATGATATCGGCCATGATCTGGCAGGGATGCGTGGCATCCGTCAGGCCGTTGATAACGGGCACTGTGGCGTGCTCGGCCAGTTCCAGCAGCCGGTTGTGATCGGTGGTGCGGATCATAATGGCGTCGACATAGCGGGACAGGACCTTGGCCGTATCGCCGATGGTTTCGGCGCGGCCGAGCTGCATTTCGGTGCCGGACAGGAACAGCGTCTCGCCACCGAGCTGGCGCATGCCGACATCGAAGGAGACGCGGGTGCGGGTCGAAGGCTTTTCGAAGATCATCGCCAGCATCTTGCCGGCCAGCGGCTTTTCAGCGGTGCCGGCCTTTGTGGCGGTCTTGCGGACGCGGGCGTCCTCGATGATCGATCTCAAGTCGGTTGCCGTCATGGCAGAAAGATCGAGAAAATGTCTGGTACCGGCCATTCTATTCAAAGTCCTGTGTTTTTTCAGCGTGTCAGTGAAGCGTCGTTCAGGCCGATGCCTGTCGTCGCTCCGCTGTCAGCTGTTCGGCCGCGCGTTCAAGCCGCGCCAGGCCTTCACGGGCTTCCTCGGCCGTCGTCACCAGCGGCGGCAGCAGGCGGATGACATTCTCGCCTGCAGGCACCGCCAGCAGTCTTTCAGCGCGGATGGCCTTCAGCAGATCAGCAGACGGGACCTTGGCCTTGATGCCGAGCATCAGGCCTTCGCCGCGGATTTCCTCGATAACATCGGGGAAACGATCGGCCAGCGAGGCAAGCCCCTGACGGAACACCAGAGAAACATCGCGAACATGCTGCAGGAAATCGTCTGCAAGGATGACATCGAGAACAGCATTGCCGACGGCCATGGCCAGCGGGTTGCCGCCATAGGTCGAGCCATGGGTGCCGGTGACCATGCCGGAAGCCGCTTCCTCGGTGGCAAGGCAGGCGCCGAGTGGGAAACCGCCGCCGATGCCCTTGGCAACCGCCATGATATCCGGCGCGACGCCTGCCCACTCGTGAGCAAACAGCTTGCCGGTCCGGCCGACGCCGGACTGGACTTCGTCGAGGATCAGCAGCAGGCCGTATTCGTCGCAGAGCGAACGCAGTTCCTGCAGGAACTCCTTCGGCACGGTGCGGATGCCGCCCTCGCCCTGGATAGGCTCGATCAGGATCGCCGCGGTCTCTTCACTGATAGCAGCCTTGAGCGCTGCCATGTCGCCAAACGGCACTTGATAGAAACCAGGCGCCTTCGGACCGAAACCCTCCAGATACTTCGCCTGCCCGCCGGCGGCGATGGTCGCCAGCGTGCGGCCGTGGAAAGCACCTTCGAAGGTGATGATGTGGAACTTTTCCGGCTGGCCCTTGGAAAAATGATAGCGCCGCGCCGTCTTGATCGCACATTCCAGCGCTTCGGCACCGGAATTGGTGAAGAACACTTTGTCGGCGAACGTCGCTTCCGTCAGGCGACGGCTGAGGCTTTCCTGGCCAGGAACTTCATAGAGGTTCGACAGGTGCCAAACCTTGTCTGCTTGCTCCTTCAAGGCCGAGACAAGATGCGGATGCGCATGACCGAGCGAATTGACCGCCACACCGGCGGCGAAATCCAGATAGCGGGTACCGTCCTCGGCGATCAGCCAGACGCCTTCGCCGCGCTCGAACCGCAAGGGCGCGCGTGCATATGTGTCATAAAGCGGCGTGGCATCGGCCATGGCGCATGTCTCCTTAAACCATCACGGCCATTGTATAAACGGCGCCGTCAACAAGGCTGTGACCAGCCCGTAAAAAATCAAAATGCCGCCTTTCGGCGGCAAGGGTACTATCTTCACTTCGCACTGCGATGTCAACAAAAGCCCATGATTTCCGGCAATTCGTGGCTATACAGCGGGCGCAAATTTTTTAGCCGGATACCCTTGCAAAAATGCCACGCATCGCAAGCAAGTTGGGGAAAACTCAGAAATCGATTCGCTGAGATTCGGCGGACTCTTGTCAGGGAGTCCCCCGGGCTCTACGTTAAGAAACAATTACTAGACGCATGCGGCGGACCTAGTCACCAAAAGTGTTATCGCGTTTCAGCCTCGGAGCATACCCGGGGCGCGGTGGAGGATTCGACCATCACCAACGCTGGGAATGGAGACAAGACCATGAATTGGACTGACGAGCGGGTCGAAAAACTCAAGAAATTGTGGTCCGAGGGTTTGAGCGCGAGCCAGATCGCAGCACAGCTCGGCGGCGTCAGCCGCAACGCCGTCATCGGCAAGGTCCACCGGCTCTGCCTGCCAGGCCGCGCCAAGGCCGGCGGCAGCACCGCAACGGCACGTGCAAAACGCCCCGCACCTTCCGCTGCACCGCGTGCCCCGAACTATACCGCATCGCGCATGGCCGCCACCCGCACAGTGACCCGCACCGCAGGTGCAACCGTCATGAAGGAAGAAGTGGAAATCGGCGCGATCGAGGATCAGGAAGCAGCACCTGCCGGCAACAACGTTGTTATTCCGATGTCGCGCCGCCTGGTCCTGACCGAGCTTACCGACCGCACCTGCAAGTGGCCGATCGGCGATCCGATGAAGGAAGAGTTCCACTTCTGCGGCAACGATTCCCCGGACACCTCGCCTTACTGCACATTCCACGCCAAGCTTGCCTACCAGCCGTCCGGCGAGCGTCGCCGGGCACGCTGAGGCCTGATCGGCCGTGCGTTTCGTCAATCCCATTCCGTTCGTGCGGGATATCGGCATCTCGAAGATTTTCTATTGCGAGATGCTTGGATTGGTGATCAGGCAAGACTTCGGCAATTTCGTCATGTTTGAAACGGGATTTGCCATCCATGACGGCAAATCCCTGGAGACGACGGTCTGGGGACAGCCGTCTGTCATTTCCGAGCCCTATGGCCGGCAAAATATCCTGCTCTATTTCGAACATGATGATCTGGACGCGCTTTTCGAGCGCATCGCCGGCAATGTAAACCTCATTCACCCCATTGAGACACAGGCCTGGGGACAGAGGGTGTTCCGCTTCCATGATCCGGATGGTCACGCTATCGAGATTGGCGAACCGCTCGGCGACGCCTGACGGCGCCGCGCCGTAACTTAGCTTTCCAGCGAATAGCCCGCGCCGCGCACCGTGCGGATCACGTCAAGCATGTTGGAAAAATTCAGCGCCTTGCGCAGGCGGCCGACATGGACGTCTACCGTGCGCTCGTCGACATAGATATCGTGACCCCAGACACCGTCCAAAAGCTGCGAGCGCGAAAAGACGCGGCCGGGCGAGGCCATGAAGAATTCCAGCAGGCGGAATTCGGTCGGTCCGAGACGGACTTCGCGCGTCTTGCGATGGACGCGGTGGGTTTCGCGGTCGAGTTCGATATCGCCGCATTTCAGCAGCGTAGACAGCACTTCGGGCTTTGCCCGGCGCAGCATCGCCTTGACCCGTGCCATCAGCTCCGGCGTCGAGAACGGCTTGACAACGTAGTCGTCGGCGCCGGTGGCAAGACCGCGAACACGCTCGCTCTCTTCCCCGCGTGCCGTCAGCATGATGATCGGCAGCCGTTCGGTTTCCGGGCGCTGGCGCAGCCGGCGGCACAGTTCGATGCCGGAAACGCCCGGCAGCATCCAATCGAGGATCAGGAGGTCAGGAAGGCGTTCCTGCAGGCGCATTTCCGCCTCGTCGCCACGATTGATCGTGTCGACCTCGAACCCTTCGGCCTCAAGATTGTATCGGAGGAGGACGCTGAGCGCCTCTTCATCTTCAACAACGGCAATTCTTGGCAACATTCAGTCAGCTCCTTGGCGCCCGGCCGGTTGGCCGAAGGCTTGCCGAGCGGCTCCAGCGGCCGCTCGCGCAATTATTGCGTAAGAATTTACTTACTTTATGGCGCGGTCAGTTACCGATCGCGCCGACCGTATTGGCGGTATCGTCCTTCGGGCGCTCGCCGACAGGCTGCGCGCCTGTCGCCATGTAGTAGATGGTCTCGGCGATGTTGGTGGCATGGTCGCCGATGCGCTCGATGTTCTTGGCGCAGAACAAAAGATGCGTGCAGGGCGTGATGTTGCGCGGATCTTCCATCATGTAGGTCAGGAGTTCGCGGAACAGCGACGTGTAGATCGCGTCGATCTCATTGTCGCGCTCGCGGATGCTGTTGGCCTTTTCCGGGGAACGCGAAGCGTATACGTCGAGCACTTCCTTGAGCTGAACGAGCGCAAGCTCGGCCAGATGCTCCAGGCCGCGGGCCAGCTGACGCGGCAGGCTGGCGGTCGATACGGCGATGACCCGCTTGGCGTTGTTCTTGCCGAGATCGCCAACCCGTTCGAGATCGGCGGCAATGCGGATCGAACCCATGATCTCGCGCAGGTCAGCTGCCATCGGCTGGCGCTTGGCGATGGTGACGATCGCCTTTTCGCCGATCTGGCGCTCGGCCTCATCGAGAATGGCATCATCGGAAATGACCTTCTGGGCAAGCGCCAGGTCGGAATTGACCAGAGCGCGCACGGATTCGGCCACCATCTGTTCGGCCAGGCCACCCATCTCGGAGATGCGCCGGGTCAGGTACTTCAGATCTTCGTCGTAGACGGAAGCAATGTGCGTAGACATGATTGTTTTTCCTTGCGATCACAATCCGGGTTGGAAGGCCACCACCCTGCCCTCATGACAAGGTGGCAAGCTAAGTCCTCAGCCGAAGCGGCCCATGATGTAGTCCTGGGTCCGCTGGTCGTCCGGATTGGTGAACATCTTGTCGGTGTCGTTTTCCTCGACGAGATTGCCGAGGTGGAACATGGCGGTGCGCTGCGAAACGCGGGCCGCCTGCTGCATCGAGTGGGTGACGATGACGATCGTGTAGTTTGTCCGCAGTTCGTGGATCAGTTCCTCGACCTTGGCGGTGGCGATCGGATCCAGCGCCGAGCACGGCTCGTCCATCAGGATGACTTCCGGGCTGACGGCAACGGCGCGGGCAATGCACAGACGCTGCTGCTGACCACCGGAGAGACCGGTGCCGGATTCATGCAGGCGATCCTTCACTTCGTTCCAGAGACCGGCCTTCTGAAGGCTCGACTCGACGATCTGGTCGAGTTCGGCCTTGGTGCGGGCGAGACCATGGATCTTCGGACCGTAGGTGACGTTCTCGTAGATCGACTTGGGGAACGGGTTCGGCTTCTGGAACACCATGCCGACGCGGGCGCGAAGTTCCACGACGTCGATGCTCGGATCGTAGATGTCGCCCTCGTCGAGGGTAATCTTGCCGGTCACGCGGCAGCTGTCGATCGTATCGTTCATGCGGTTCAGTGTCCGCAGGAATGTCGACTTGCCGCAGCCCGAAGGGCCGATCAGCGCGGTCACGGTGTTTTCGCGAACGTTGAGGTTCACGTCGAAAAGCGCACGCTTCTCGCCGTAGTAAACCGAAACGTCCTTTCCGATCATCTTGAAGGGAACAGTGTTCATTTTCTGGTCCAGCGCCTTTTCAACTGCTGCTTCTGACATCATGTTCATATTTCTACCTCACTACCAGCGCCGCTCAAAGCGACGCCGCAACAGGATTGCGCCAAGGTTCATGACGACGAGGAAGATCAAGAGGATCATGATCGCACCCGAAGTCCGTTCGACAAATGCACGTTCGGCTTCGTTGGCCCACATGTAGATCTGGACCGGCAGAGCAGTGGACGGGTCCATCGGCGAGCCCGGGTAATCGACCACGAAGGCTACCATGCCGATCAGCAGCAGCGGCGCGGTTTCGCCCAGCGCATGCGCCAGACCGATGATCGTGCCTGTCAAGACGCCCGGCATGGCGAGCGGCAGGACGTGGTGGAAGATCGTCTGCATCTTGGAAGCACCAAGACCCAAAGCTGCCGAGCGGATCGATGGCGGAACCGCCTTCAGGGCTGCACGGGTGGCGATGATAATCGTTGGAAGCGTCATCAGCGTCAGCACCAGACCGCCGACCAGAGCGGCCGAGCGCGGCATGCCGGCGAAGTTGATGAAGATCGACAGGCCGAGCAAACCGTAGACGATGGAGGGAACGGCCGCCAGGTTGTTGATGTTGACTTCGATGAGATCGGTCAGCCGGTTCTTCGGCGCGAACTCTTCCAGGTAGATCGATGCTGCGACGCCGATCGGAAGGGCAAGCACCAGGACGATCAACATCATGTAGAGCGAACCGAGAGCGGCGACACCAATACCTGCAGCTTCAGGACGGCTTGATGCACCATAGGTGAACAGGCCGGTGTTGAACTGCTTGGCCATCGCGCCGGTCTCAGTCAGCTTTTTCATCCATTCCAGCTGCTGGTCCTTCACCTTGCGGCTGGCTTCAGCAACGGTCAGATCGATCTGGCCCTTGTTGGCGCTATCGATATTGCCTTCAGCCAAGAGAGAGACATTGGCGGTTGTGCCGATGATCGCCGGATTGGCGACAACCAGATCGCGAAGCTGCGTGCGGGCGCTGGCCGAGACCATGTCCGTCGCCTGCTTGACCAGCGGCTTGTTGGCCGGATCGATGCCGAGCGCCTTGATCAGCGCGTCACGCACCAGAAAAGGGTAGTTCGCCGTCATCAGCTTGGCGGGATTGGCGCCACGCTCGTTCTTGGGATCGATGATCTGCTCCGAAAACTCGATCGGCAGCGTGATCGCGGTCTGCTGGAAGGCCGTGTAGCCCTTGGAGACGACGGTCCACAGCAGAACGAACAGGAAGAACAGGCCGATCAGGATGGCTGCGAGACCGTAGGCCTTGAAGCGGCGTTCGGCTGCGTAGCGCTTCTTGATGCCGATATCGCGTCTTGCCTGCGCGGGGCGCACGAAAGTGGACTGTACGGAGGATGTCATGTCGGTCATTCGTACTGTTCCCGATACTTGCGCACGATGTAGAGTGCATAGATGTTGAGGCAGAGCGTGATGGCAAACAGCGTGATGCCAAGAGCAAAAGCCACCAGCGTCTGTGGCGAGTTGAACTCAAGGTCGCCCGTCAGCTGATTGACGATCTTAACGGTGACAGTGGTCATCGCCTCGAACGGGTTGAGCTGCATGCGGGCGGCAACACCGGCAGCCAGCACCACGATCATGGTTTCACCGACAGCCCGCGAGGCCGTCAGCAGCAAAGCACCGACGATGCCGGGAAGCGCAGCCGGCAGGATGACGCGCTTGATGGTCTCAGAACGGGTCGCACCCAGACCGAGTGAGCCATCGCGCAGCGAACGCGGCACCTGCGTGATAATGTCATCCGACAGCGACGACACGAACGGGATCAGCATGATGCCCATGACGAGACCGGCGGTCAGAACGCTCTGTGCCTGGATGAAGTTGACGTAGTTTCCGGTCACCAGACCATTCAGCTGGGCAGATATATCGCGCAGGAAAGGCCCGACCGTCACCAGCGCGAAGAAGCCGTAGACGATTGTCGGAATGCCGGCGAGAATTTCCAGCAGCGGTTTGGCAATGCCGCGCACGACAGGCCTTGCATATTCGGCCATGTAAATGGCGGCGAACAGGCCGACCGGGACGGCGAAGAGCATGGCGACGAAAGCGATATAGAGCGTGCCGGCGAGAAGCGGCAGAAGGCCGAACTGCCCTTCCGTGCCACCGCTACCGGCCGCCGAAAAGCGTGGATCCCAGACCGTGCCGAAGAAAAACGCGCTCGGGGAAACCGACTGAAAGAAGCGGATAGCCTCCGACAGCATGGACCCAACGATCCCGACCGTTGTCAGGATGGCAATGGAAGACGCAAGGAGGAGTGCACCGAGCATGACGCGCTCGACCCGGTTTCTGGCTCGGAACGGCGCGCTGATACCGCGAATGGCGAAAACAGCCCCGGCAATGGCAATGATTAGCACCACGGCGCTCATCACCCAACGGCTGCTATCCTTCAGCGAATTGTATTTCTGCGCGGCCTCGACCATGTAGGTTTCACCGGCATTCGCCATCGGCACACCCTTGGCAGCCAGCGCATCCCGCAAATTGCTGGAGCCACTCGTCACTGCCGCAAGCTCTTCCGTGTTCAAAAGCTTCAGGCCGTTGGCCACCTGCATGACCTGACCGAGCATCAGCTCGGTGGTCGCACTGCCCTGGCTGTGCACCGATTCCGGCAAGGCCGATCGAACGGAATTTTCAACGAAAAACGGACTGGCGAGAAGCCAGATGGCAAGAACGAACGCTGCTGGCAGAACCGCCCATATGGCGACATAGACGCCATGATATCCGGGTAGTGAATGCAAGACGGAAAGCTTGCCTTTGGAGCTGGCCATCGCCCGTGCGCGTCCGGCAAAATATGCCGCAAGACCAACGATCAAAATGATCAAAAGAATAAGAGAAGTGCTCATCGATATGTCCCCCCGGCTTGTCAATCATCGACAGCCGGCAAATCCGCATACTCGGGAGGTTCGGCACGGCAAAACGCCGTGCCGAATTTTTGACTGTATTAGAGCATGCCGCCGTCGGTAAACGCCTTGCGGTCAGCTTCGCGCTCTGCATCCGGAGCAGGAACGAGGCCGTAGGAAGCCAGCGGGCTGTCCGGGCCGATCATCTGGTCGTCGAGGAAGAATTCAACATATTCCTTCAGGCCTGGGATAACGCCAAGATGTGCCTTCTTGACGTAGAAGAACAGCGGACGCGAAACCGGATATTCGCCGGAAGCAATCGTTTCAGTCGTCGGAATGATACCGTTGACGGTCGCAACCTTCAGCTTGTCGGCATTGTTTTCAAAGAAGGACAGGCCGAAGACGCCGATGCCGTTCTTGTTGGAAGCGATACGGGCGAGGGTTTCGGTGTAGTCGCCGTCGATGTCGATCGCCAGACCGTCCTTACGAACTGCAACGCACTTCTTGGCAGCTTCCTTTTCGTCGGCAACGAGGCCCTTGATCGCGTCGGTCGCGCCCGAAGCCTTGCAGCCTGCAGCCAGAACCTTTTCTTCGAAGACTTCGCGCGTCCCGTGCTTTTCGCCCGGGATGTAAGCGGCGATTTCTACGTCCGGCAGGTCCTTGTTGACTTCCGACCACTTCTTGTAAGGGTTGGCAACGAGCTTGCCGTCGACGACGACTTCAGCGGCGAGCGCGAGGTAGAGGTCCTTCGGAACCAGCTTCAGGTCAGCATTGCCCGAGTCGGTCGCGAAAACGATGCCGTCGTAGCCGATCTTGACTTCCTGGACTTCGGTAACGCCGGCTGCCTTGCAGGTCTCCAGCTCGCTGTCCTTGATCTTGCGCGATGCATTGGCAATATCGATCGTGTCCGGGCCAACGCCCTTGCAGAATTCCTTCAGGCCGGCACCGGTGCCACCGGATTCAACAACCGGGGTCTTGAAGTCAGGGAACGTTTCGCCGAACGTTTCGGCAACAATCTTTGCGTAAGGCAGAACGGTCGAGGAGCCGGCGACCTGGATCTGGTCGCGAGCAATGGCAACGCCTGCAAAAGCGGCGGATGCAACCAGAGCTGCAACAGTAAGTTTCAAGGACTTCATCAGAATACTCCCATAATGGGCTTGTGTGGGTGCGCTTTTCACCAGCGCTCGCTTTCGCCGTGTCGATCGGCCGCCCTAGTTAGCGCCCGATGCCCACACCTTTTATGTCAACTTGACGAAACATTTGTGACAGGCCAAGCGACTGAAATATTTCACTATTTTTAAAAAATGACTTTTGAGGCGGCAGGTTTATGTCAAAACCTCACGGTAAAGACCGTGCCCTTGCCGACTTCGGACTGAACAAGCAGTCTGGCGCGATGCCGGGTGAGGATATGCTTGACGATTGCAAGCCCGAGGCCCGTGCCTTTTTTCGATCGGCTTGCCTCCACGTTAACCCGGTAGAATCGTTCGGTAATACGGGGAACGTGCTCGGCCGGAATACCAGGCCCATGGTCGCGGACGGAAACTTCCGCCGGCATGCCACCGCCACCGGAGAGCGTGACCTCGACCTTTTTGCCCTCCTGACCGTATTTGCAGGCGTTTTCGATCAGGTTCTCGAAAACTTCCGTCAGCTCGTCACGATCTCCCTGCACGATCACCGGATCATCCGGCACGATCAGTGAAATCTCGACACCGACATCCTGAGCAAGCGGCGCCAGCGCATCCCGGACATGGCCCAGCAGCGGTGCGAGGTTGATCGCCTCGTCCGGTGCGATATGGGATTTGAGCTCCAGCCGCGACAAAGACAGCAGATCATCGACCAGCCGGCTCATCCGGGTTGCCTGCTCGTGCATGATGCCGAGGAATTTTTCGTGCGCCTTCTGGTCGTTGCGGGCGGGCCCTTGCAAGGTCTCGATAAAACCACGCAGCGAAGCCAGCGGCGTCCTCAGCTCATGACTTGCATTGGCGACGAAATCGGAGCGCATCCGGTCGATCCGCCGCGCCTGGGAAATATCGCGATAGGACAGGACGTAAAGCCGCTCGTCAGCCCTTTGACCGATCTCCGCCGGCGCGACCCGGACGATATAGACAGCATCCGACGGGAAGCGTTCGGAATGCTCGATCTGGTTGACCTTGCCGGTGGCGATCGTCTCGCGGACCATATCGAGAATGCCGGGCGAACGGACGCGCGCCGACAGGTCGGTGTTCGGCGGTATCGTGCCGAAGGCCTTTTCCGCCGCCTGGTTCTGCAACAATACAGTTTCATCGGGCGCCACCACCAAAATCGGGGTGTCGAGCGCATTGAAGACCGTCGCGAGCATATCGAGATCAGTGTCTTCCACCACCGAGGGTACAATGTCTGGGACTGGCGGCTTCGGATCAGCGGACCGATTGAACAGGACCGCCATCCAGACCAGCCAGAACAGGAGGGCGGCCGCCGTATGGATACCGGACAGAATGAGGCCTCCAGTGACCACGACCGACAGGCCGATGATCCACTTTTCCGACCTGGCTGTCTCCCTCAGTCGCTTCCAGATTGTCTTTGTATCTTCCAAAATCATCTCACGTGCACGGTGCAATTGACCGGTGATAGCGGAGGTTCATGACATGATTTTCACGGCATGCTTGAATTCGCAATGCAATTGTGGCCTCCTCCCGTGAAATCGGCGGCCGGCCGTACACTCCATTCAGCAAGGATGCGTCATGACGGATATTCAGGAAAACAAGCCGGTCGAGCTGGTGGTCAACGGCAAGGAGCGGGTTTTCGACATCGATAATCCAAAGCTGCCCGGCTGGATCGACAACAATGCGCTCGCTTCGGGTGACTTTCCCTACGACAAGAAATTCGACGGCGACGAATACGACGATCTGCTGGAGAAACTGCAGATCGAACTGGTCAAGGTTCAGTTCTGGCTGCAGGCAACCGGCAAACGCGTGGTTGCGCTGTTCGAGGGACGCGATGCCGCCGGCAAGGGCGGCTCGATCTACGCCATCCGGTCCTATATAAATCCCCGCTCCGCCCGCGTCGTCGCGCTCCCCAAACCGACCGAAACCGAGCAGGGACAGTGGTATTATCAACGGTACATCTCGCATTTCCCGGCGGCCGGCGAATTCGTGATGTTCGACCGCTCCTGGTACAATCGCGGCGGCGTTGAGCCGGTCATGGGCTTCTGCACGCCGGAACAGCACAAGAGGTTCCTGAACCAGACGCCACGGCTGGAAAAACTGATCACCGGCGACGATATTTTCTTTTTCAAGTTCTGGCTGGATATCGGCCGCGAGATGCAGCTGAAGCGCTTCCACGACCGCCGTCACGACCCGTTGAAGGTCTGGAAGCTTTCGCCGATGGATATTGCCGCCCTGACGAAGTGGGATGACTATACCGAGGCGCGCGACAGCATGCTGAAGGAAACGCATACCGACTATGCGCCCTGGACGGTTGTTCGCGCCAACGACAAGAAACGCGCGCACCTGAACCTGATCCGTCACCTTCTGAGTTCGCTCAACTATGACGGCAAGGACAAGAGCGCGATCGGCAAGATCGACGACAAGATTCTCGGCTTCGGCCACGGCTTCGTGAAATAGCCGTAGCGTTCGGCGTTTTATCAATCAGCCTTACTGTCCGGGAAGAATCCGGACAGCATAGACGCTGAGGCTGTTGCCGGCGCCGGTCACATCGCTGTTGATGAGGATGTGCCCCGGTGAACTCGGCGCAAGGCTGCGATCGAACGTCACCTGGAACAACATGTCGTTCTTTTCCTCGTTCACCGTGAACCGGTGGCGGCCGCAATCGCCAAGCGAGGAAAAATCGCATTCGACCGAAAACTGCGTCTGCTTGCCGGTATCGGCCTGGACGCTGAGGGCCACAGTCGATGTCTTGCCGGAAATCTGCTCAAGGATTGAAGCCGGGATCTGGATCGACACATTGCCGTCGGCGTCCGCCGTCGCCGACGTGATACGAAGGCGCTGTCCGCGCTCATCGCTGACGGGGTCAGCGGCGGCGCGGCTGTCCGCCTTGACATTGCTCGCATCGGCAGGCGTGAAGACGTCAACCCAATCGCCGGAAAAACCCGCTTGCGGCCCGAGCGTCTTCAAGCCGGCTGCGCCGTCGAAATCTTCCGATTGCACCGTCGAGGGCGGATTGGCAACGCTGGTATCGCGCTCCGCCGCCGTTTTCAAAAGCCCACTGGTTTCAACCCACCAGGCGCCCATCACGACAGCGGCGACCAGGGTCGTGATGACCATGACAAACGAGAGAAAGCTGCCACGCTTGCGCCGCCGGGGTTTTGCCGCCGCTGCTTCGGCTTTGGCAGCCTTGCCGCGTTTGCCGGCAGCCGGTTCGGCGGGGGCTGCCTCCGCAACCCGCGGCCCCTCACGGCGCTCCGGACGCAAGCCCGCAAGTCCGCCGTCGGCGACAGGGTTATTCGCCGGGCCGGTATTTCGTTCGGACGGCATGTGGACATCGTGATCAAGCTCCGCCGATGGGGCCGGAGCATTGCTGTTCTCGACACGGACCGGTGGCGGCACCGATGCAGCAGCCTTCAGGCTGGCGCGTTCCTCCAGTTCGATGGCGTGAATAACGCCTTCGAGCCGATGGCGCTGCTGGGCGATCACATCGGGATCGTGCACATCCTGCTTTTTGAGGCCAGCCTCCAGCGCGTTGCGCGCCGATTGATAGATGCGCGCACGCGTTTCGGAGTTCGCCCTCTCGGAGCGTTCCAGCGCCTGTCTGATAGCAGTTTCCAGTCCGCTCACTCTTTGTCCTTCTTGGTGCAGGCATCAGCGGTCTTGCAAGGCATATCACACGCATCGAACCGAAGGCCCGGTCGCTATCGCCCAAAGACCATGCACGACCGGCTATAGGCCTTACAATCAATCCATCCTGACGGCCCGAGATTTCTTGCGAAACCCGGAACGCTTTTGAATGTGTTAACAATTGGGTAACGGTTGACGCTGCGATCTGCAAGCCTTGCGCGCCAAACGGGCCGTCAGCGCCGGGGAAAACCCGGTGGTTTTGACCAAACCGCGGGTGTCAGCGCTGACAAATCGGCCTTGCAAAACACAAAGCCGCTGCTAAAGTTCTTACGTTTACGGAAACGTCAAAATACAAACCGGGAGTGAACCTTGTCCCTGCCAGCCATTCTCAACGGCACAACGCGCCTCCCCGTCATCGCAGCGCCGCTCTTCATCATATCGCATCCGGCGCTGACGCTCGCCCAGTGCAAGGCTGGTGTCGTCGGCTCGTTTCCCGCCTTGAATGCGCGGCCGGAAGCCCAGTTGGATGAATGGCTGGCCGAGATCACCGAGGAGCTTGCCGCTTACAATTCCAGCAACCCTGGCAAACCGGCCGCACCCTTCGCGGTCAACCAGATCGTCCACAAGTCCAACAAGCGGCTCGAACACGACCTGATGCTCTGCGTCAAATACAAGGTTCCGATCGTCATTTCCTCGCTTGGCGCCGTGCCCGAGGTCAATGCCGCGATCCACTCCTATGGCGGCATCGTCCTGCATGACGTCATCAACAACCGCCACGCCAACTCGGCCATCCGCAAGGGCGCCGACGGACTGATCGCGGTTGCGACCGGTGCTGGCGGCCATGCAGGCCCGCTCTCGCCTTTCGCCCTCATCCAGGAGATCCGCACCTGGTTTGACGGGCCACTTATGCTGTCCGGCGCCATATCCACCGGCGGCGCGGTTCTGGCGGCGCAGGCCATGGGTGCCGACATGGCCTATATCGGCTCGCCCTTCATCGCCACCACCGAGGCGCGCGCCAGCGATGCCTACAAGCAGATGATCGTCGACAGCAGCGCCGCCGACATCGTCTATTCCAATTCCTTCACCGGCATTCACGGCAACTACCTCAAGCCCTCGATTGTCGCCGCCGGCCTGGACCCGGATCATCTGCCGCAAGCCGATCCGTCGAAGATGGATTTCGAGACGGCCACCACCGGCGCCAAGGCCTGGAAGGATATCTGGGGCTGTGGCCAGGGCATCGGCGCCGTCACGGAGATCGTCCCCACTGCCAGCCTCGTCGATCGGCTGGCCCTGGAATATGCAGCGGCGAGACAAAAGCTGGCGCTATAAAAGGCGCCATTCCCCTTGCCCCAAGCTTTTTTCCCGTTCACAAAACTGATGACTTGAAATCAGAGCCGTTTGCGGGTATCAGCCCCTCACACATCGTTTCGCAGCGTCTGCGAAATGCATGCTGGCCGCTTTAGCTCAGGTGGTAGAGCACATCATTCGTAATGATGGGGTCAGAGGTTCGAGTCCTCTAAGCGGCACCATAATTCTCGACAAAGCATCGCGAAAACAGCACCTTGCGAATCTCATTGGATTTCAAGCGCTAAATCTACCTTTTAAGGCGCGAGAAACGCGCTGCGGTCAGTTTGTCAGCCGGTAATAGGGGTCTTCCCTGTAAGTCGCGCCGACGTAACAATTTGTCCCGAAACATCGAGGGCTCCTGCGGTCTCCTGATTGAACGTAGATATCTTGCGGCCTGCCCCGATGATAATAGCTCGCCCCTTGCCTACCGTAATATTCGCGCCGCTCTATGACCACTTGCTCGCGATAGATAGTGGGCATACGCGCGTCAGGATAGCGATATGCGCCTTCATCTATGCAACCGGACAAGGTCACACCAGATACACAGACGGCACAGAGAATCTTAAACAGCTTATGGCCCATCCAACCTCCAGAAGAGAAAGATGGCGTGACCATGAAATAAGACAAGCCTTTCTGGCGGAAGGGCTGTTCAAATCCTTAATCGAAGGTTAATGCGGGGGAGTAGCACCAAACCGGGATGTTCAAGCCCGGCGCAAGCGACGCAGCCTATCCTGCCCTCACCTCCGGCATGATGCCGGGCAGCAGAGGACAATGATATGTCGAACATCATCGAATATTCAGCCGATATCAACGACGCGGCCATCGCTCTTTTTCTGCAGGACGAAAATGGCGACAAGCTGACCGATATTCTGGTGGACGCCCTCGACGAAGCCTTCCGAATTCTGAACGACGAACTGGCTTCCGGCGCATTGAACTAGCTCCTTCGGCCCATCCCGGCCTTTCAAAACGCAACAGACTCATGGATGTCTTACGTCACCCGTAGGATGATCTCATGGCGCGCAGAGCATCCGCGACCGCAGCTTTTTTCGGCGAACATGGTTAATTTTTTAACTATTTTCCGGCTATGAGCGGAACGGTTCGGCGGATCAGCCGTTGATGCGAAAACCCGGGAGGACCTTCGATGATCTTCAATCTGCTCAAGGGCAAGCGTAACGAATCGGCAGACACCGGCACTTATGCTGATGGCGTTTTCGAACTGCCGACGCATGAGATCAAGCCGGAACCGCGGCGCCTTCGCGGCCATATGGCGCATCAGCGCGACTATGGCAGCGACCGGACGATCGCACCGATCCCCGCCGGATTTGCCTGAGCTTTTCCAGCAGGGAACTTTTGCTACTATACCGCCACTCAGGCGCGCGGCTTCAGCTTCATGTGGCGGTTGACGTCCTTGTAGAGCAGGTAGCGGAATTTTCCGGGGCCGCCAGCGTAACAGGCCTGCGGGCAGAAGGCGCGCAGCCACATATAGTCACCTGCCTCGACTTCCACCCAATCCTGATTGAGCCTGTAGACCGCCTTGCCTTCCAGCACATAGAGCCCGTGCTCCATGACGTGGGTTTCGGCGAATGGGATCACCGCCCCCGGCTCGAAGGTGACGATTGTCACGTGCATGTCGTGGCGCAGGTCGTTGGGATCGACAAAACGCGTCGTTGCCCATTTGCCCTCGGTCCCTGCCATTGGCGATGGCGCGATATCCGCTTCGTTGAGGAAAAGAGGCGTCGGAACATCAAGTCCTTCGACGAATTCATAGGCCTTGCGCACCCAGTGGAACCGTACCGTCTGGCCGCTGGTATTGCGCACTGACCATTTGCTTGCAGGCGGGATGAAGGCATAGCCGCCCGGGCGCATCTGGTGGGCTTCCCCGTCCAGCGTCACCGTCAATTCACCCTCAACCACGAACAGCACGCCTTCGGCACCATCGTCCAGTTCCGGCCGGTCGCTGCCGCCGCCGGGCGCGACTTCCATGATATATTGCGAGAAGGTTTCGGCGAAACCGGAGAGCGGCCGCGACAGGATCCAGAGCCGGGTATTTTCCCAAAACGGCAGGAAGCTGGTGACGATATCCATCATCACGCCCTTGGGGATGATGGCATAGGCTTCGGTGAAGACCGCGCGGTCCGTCAACAGTTGCGTTTGCGCCGGCGCGCCGCCCTGAGGGGCGTAGTAAGTGCTGTTCATCTGCTTCCCTGAACGTTTGAATGGGTCAGCCTGTTCGGCGGCGGGATGCCGTCAGGCTCTACGAACACTTAGCGCAACGCGGCGCGCAGATCACGCGGCAATTCCCTCCGATCTCTGGATTCACTTTCACACAGAAGAAGGAAATCGTCGATGTCCGCCCACGCTCTGTTGACCGCGGAGATGCGCCACAATCAGGGTCTCGCTCGATTTTACTTGATGATCACGCTTGGTGGGGCGGGTTGGGCATTGGCTTCGTGAAGCCATTCGCGCCAAATGGCCACCAACAGCGCCATCAACACCGGCCCGACGAACAGACCAAGGAAGCCCATCGTCTTGACGCCGCCGACAAGCCCGAAGAATGTCGGCAGGAACGGCAGCTTGATCGGGCCGCCAACCAGCCTGGGGCGTAGCGTCTTGTCGACGATAAAGAGTTCGACCGTACCCCAGACGAACAGTGCCCCGCCGGCAAACATCGAGCCACTGGCGACGAGATAGACGGACACCAGCGTAAAACACAGCGGCGCGCCGCCCGGTACCAGCGCCATGATCCCGGTAATGATCCCAAGCGTCACAGGAGACGGAACGCCAGCCAGCCAATAGGCGACACCAAGCACAATGCCTTCGCCAATGGCGATGATGCCCATGCCCGTCACCGTCGAGCTGATGGTCAAGGGTACGATCCGCGAAACACGTTCCCAGCGTAACGGCAAGATCCGTTCGCCAAGACGATCGAGTTGGGCGACGAGCTTTTCCCCATCGCGGTAGACGAAGAAGAGCGTGATAAGCATGAAAAGCAGCGTCAGCAGCGACTGGAAGGCCGAGGCACCGACAACCAGCACGCCGCGATAGATATTACCGATATTGGAGCCGCTGACGAGTTGCACGAGTTCGCCAAGCGCGCCGGGATGGCCGACATATTTTGCCCATTGCTGGCCAAGCCACACACCCATGCCCGGGATCTGCGTCAGCCACATCGGCACAGCGGCACCCGCCGCATTAGTCTCGATCGCCCAGACGGCCCAGTTGTGGACCTCATCGACGGCATAAACCGCGGCAAGCGAGATTGGCGCAACGATGAAGGAAATCACCGCGATGATAGCAATCGTCGCGCCGAATGTCCGGCTGCCTCCGACAGCAGCCAGTAGCCGCCGATAGATCGGCCAACTGGCAAATCCGATGACGAGCGCCGCAAGGACCGGCACCAGGAAACCGTTGAAGAAATAAACACCGGCTGCAAGAACAAAGACCAGCAGCCAGCGCGCAGCCGCCATCGGCCCGACCAGCGCCGATCGATCATAGACCGGGCGGGCGAAGAGACGTGGTTCCGAGTGCGGCTCGTTCCGCTCACGATTGCTCAGTTGCAAAAAATAGTCCTCCACAGGCCATCAAGATGACAGCAAAACCCGTCACGTGCCAGCACGGTTCCATTTGTTTCCGGACATCCCGGAAACATGCGGCATAGGTAAGTATGACCGCATGGTCAACACAAGCGGATGACAACAGCTTTTCAGCGATGATGCAACGCCGGTCAATTGCGGCGGAATTGCGGAGATCGTTACTTGCGGTCGGATACTGCAACTCTTGAGCGGTCAAGCAGCACCGACGACAGGAAAATGCCGATACCGGCCACCGACATCATTGCGCCGACAAGGCCGGTCGATGTCCAGCCATAACCGGCCGCAATGGAAAGACCACCGAGCCAGGCGCCGAGCGCGTTGGCGAGGTTGAAGGCGGAATGGCTGGCGGCTGCGGCCAGCGTCTGCGCCTCGCCCGCAACATCCATCAGCCGCATCTGGATCCCCGGCACGACTGCAAAACCGCCACCGATGAGCAGCACGTTGACCACCGCCATCCATGGCGTCGTCATGGTGAAATAGAACAGCACATAGGCGACAAGGTTGAAGACGAGCGCAATACCGATCGCCGGCATCAGCTTCCAATCAGCCAGGCGCGAACCGACGATGTTGCCGAGGATCATACCGGCGCCGAAAACGGACAACATGATCGGAACGGTTCCAAGCGATATGCCTGCGACTTCGGTCAGGGCCGGGGTGATATAGCTGAAGACCGAGAACATGCCGCCGCAGCCGATCGCGCAGATGCCGAGCGTCAGCCAGACCTGGCTCTTGCCGAAAGCACCCAGTTCCTTCAGCGGCGTCGCCGACGGGTTGGCCTTGTCCTTCGGCACGAAGAGCCATGTGAGAACGACCGTCAGCACACTGATGACGCCGACGATCGCAAACGCGGCGCGCCAGCCAAGCGCCTGACCAAACCAGGCGGCAAGCGGCGTTCCGAGCAGAGTGGCAACGGTCAATCCCATCATCACACGGCCGATGGCACGGGCCCGTTGATGCGGTGCCGCCATGCCGGCGGCAACCAGGGCGGCAACGCCGAAATAGGCGCCGTGTGGCAAACCGGCCAGAAACCGGGCAGCGACCAGCAGACCAAAACTATCGGCGACAGCACTGGCAAGATTTCCGAGCGCAAACAGGCTCATCAGGGCTAGAAGGACATTGTGCCGTGAAAACCGCGCCGCAAGCACGGCTAAAAGTGGTGCGCCGACGACGACGCCGATCGCATAGGCGCTGATCACATGGCCGGCAAAAGGCACCGAAACCGAAAAATCGCCAGCCACCTGCGGCAGCAGCCCCATGATGGCAAATTCGCCTGTGCCGATGCCGAAACCACCGACGGCCAAGGCCAGTTCCGCACTTGACATGCCGCCCCAGCGGGCGGCCGGAATGGAGGAAAGCGCATCGTCTGACATGGCACGACCTGTCTGGAACCTTTAGGCCCAAAGAATTTTGGTTCTGAAATGAAAAGCCGCGACAAAATTGGGAGGAAAGCCGCAGCATTGGTGCACTGCAATATACCCATTTGCGCCTCCGCGCAAAGAGATTGCTGTTTTGGCTTGCCGCTAAATCTTGCCCTGCACGCACAGATGGCGGCGGCTATATTGACGTTTACGTCAAAGTTATATAATCCGGAATGCGCTTGATGGGACGATGCAAAAGCCCCATCTTGATCAGGCGGAGAATCTGGAGGGATTTTTCGCCCATGCGTAACGGACCGCCCGGAGACATTTTCGGACAGGGTTATGCGTGGAAAAGGAGATGATGCGCGTCTGACTTGCAGCGCAGCGACAGACGCATGAGGGAGAGAGCGACGATGCCGGACACAATGATACAGACGCCCGGACCCCAAGTTGGGAAACCCTGGCTGCAATCCTATCCCACCGGCATGCCGGCCGACATTGCTCCCCTGCCCTACGATTCGATCGGCGACCTCTTCGCGCAATCCTGCAAAAAATATGCTGATCGCGCCGCCTTTACTTGCATGGGCAAGACGCTGACGTTCAGCGACCTCGATACGCAGAGCAAAAAGATCGGCGCCTGGCTGCAATCGACCGGCCTTGCCAAGGGCGATCGCGTCGCCGTGATGATGCCCAACATCCTGCAGAACCCGGTGATCGTCTTCGGCATCCTTCGGGCCGGCTATACTGTCGTCAACGTCAATCCACTCTACACGCCGCGCGAACTGCAACACCAGTTGAAGGATTCCGGCGCCAAGGCCATCTTTGTTCTGGAAAATTTCGCCCACACTGTCGAGCAGGTGGCGGCACGCACGGATCTGAAACACACTGTCGTCGCCACGATGGGCGATCTTCTCGGCCTCAAGGGCCTGATCGTCAACATCGTCGTGCGCAAGGTAAAGAAGCTGGTGCCCGCCTGGTCGCTGCCAGGGCATCTGTCCTTCAAAGCGGTTCTTGCAAAGGGTGCTGGCCAGACACTTAAGGCCGTCGACGTAAAGCCCAGCGATGTCGCCTTCCTGCAATATACCGGCGGTACGACCGGCGTCTCCAAGGGCGCGACACTCACCCATTCCAATCTTTTGTCGAACATGTCCCAGATGGGGCTATGGCTGGAAACTGCGTTCCTGGACAAGAAGCGGCCTGATCGCCTCGTGTTTCTCTGTGCCCTGCCGCTCTATCACATCTTCGCCTTGACGGTGAATTCGCTGATGGGCCTGAGCACCGGCGGCGAGAATATCCTGATCCCCAACCCGCGCGATATTCCCGCGTTCGTCAAGGAGATCGCCAAGTACAAGGTCAATATCTTTCCCGGCCTCAACACGCTTTTCAACGCTCTGATGAACAATGCCGAATTCCAGAAGCTGGACTTCTCCGATCTGGCGCTGGCCTTCGGCGGCGGCATGGCGGTGCAGCGTCCCGTCGCGGAGCGCTGGGAAAAGATGACGGGCTCGCCGATCAAGGAAGGTTACGGCCTGTCGGAGACCTCCCCGGTTGCCACCGCAAACCGGCTCGATGGCAAGGAGTTCACCGGCACGATCGGCCTGCCGCTGCCTTCGACCGATGTCGAGATCCGCGATGAGGACGGCAATACGCTGCCGCTTGGCGATATCGGCGAAATCTGCATCCGTGGACCACAGGTCATGGCCGGCTATTGGCAACGGCCGGACGAAACCGCCAAGGCCATTTCCGATGATGGTTTTTTCCGCTCGGGCGATATCGGCTTCATGAACCCGGAAGGTCTGGTCAAGATCGTCGACCGCAAGAAGGACATGATCCTGGTTTCCGGCTTCAACGTCTTCCCCAACGAGATCGAGGAAGTGGCGATGACCCTTGCCGGCATTCTCGAATGCGCCGCCATCGGCGTGCCGGACGAACATTCCGGAGAGGCCGTAAAACTGTTCGTCGTCAAGAAGGACCCCACCCTTACCGAAGCGGACGTCAAGGCGCATTGCGCGGCAAACCTGACCAACTACAAGCGTCCAAGGTTTGTAGAGTTCCGCACCGAATTGCCCAAATCGAACGTCGGCAAGATCCTGCGCAAGGACCTGCGCGGGTAGATTCCGCAATCACTTGTCAGAACGCCGCAAAACCTCTATTTTAGGGGAATGATGACTGGAGCGTGAACTCCAGCCATCGTTTGCTTAGTTAAAGAATTGGACCCGCACGGTGATTAACCAGCTCGTGCGGGTTTTTCTTATGCCAAACGTGACGCTAAATGGTCGAAACCACATAGATCACCTCCACATTCGAGGACGGGGCTGTGTCCTGCTACAGTCCGGGAAGCCCATCCGCCCGGATGCGCCAGCTGGTTTGGCGTTGCTGCTTTCGCCCTCGAATGCTTCAAAGATTATTGCAAACACGCCGATTTGCAACCCTAAGACGATATTCGGTTGCAGGGCGAAAAAGGTGGAATGCCTTTTTTAGCCTTCGCATGAGGACAGGCTTGATTTGCTAAGGGCAAAGCGACTAGCTATCGCAACCCTTCCGCAACGCAAGGAACCTGCCATGAGCGCGCTTGTCGAACAGCTGAAATCCACCGTTTCCGACACCAACGCAACAGATATCCGGGCTGCTTTCGCCAGCGATCCCAAGCGTTTCGCCAACTATAGCGTGACGCTTGACGACATGCTGTTCGACTATTCGAAATGCGCCGTCAACGAGAAGGTGCTGGACGGGCTGGAGGAAATCGCCAAGGCTGCCAGGGTCGCTGAAAAGCGCGATGCGATGTTTGCTGGCGATATCATCAATATCACCGAAGGCCGCGCCGTTCTGCATACGGCACTGCGCAACCGTTCCAACACGCCGGTTCTGGTCGACGGCAAGGATGTAATGCCGGATGTCAACGCAGTGCTTTCAGCCATGGGTGTCTTTTCCGACGGTATCCGCTCTGGCACGCTGAAGGGCGCCACGGGCAAGAAGATCACCGACGTCATCAATATCGGCATCGGCGGCTCCGACCTTGGCCCGGTCATGGCGACACTGGCTCTGGCGCCCGATCATGACGGCCCGCGCCTGCATTTTGTCTCCAATATCGACGGCGCGCACATCGCCGATACGCTAAAACTGCTCGACACAGAAACATCCCTGTTCATCGTTGCCTCGAAGACTTTCACAACCATCGAGACGATGACCAATGCCGCCACCGCGCGCGCCTTCATTGCCGAAAAGCTCGGTGAAAAGGCCGTCAGCCATCATTTCTGCGCCGTCTCGACCGCGCTCGACAAGGTTGCGGCCTTTGGCATCGACGCGGACCGCATCTTCGGTTTTTGGGACTGGGTCGGTGGGCGCTACTCGATCTGGTCGGCAATCGGCCTGCCGCTGATGATTGCCATCGGCAAGAAGAATTTTGGCGAATTCCTCGCCGGCGCCCACGCGATGGACAATCATTTCCGCACAGCTCCGTTGCGCGAAAACATCCCGATGCTGCTCGGCCTGCTCGGCTTCTACCATCGCAATGTGCTCGGCTACACTACGCGCGCCATCCTTCCCTACGACCAGCGCCTGTCGCGCTTCCCGGCCTATCTGCAGCAGCTCGACATGGAATCGAACGGCAAGGGCGTGACGCTGGATGGCACTCCGGTCGAGGGCAATTCCGGCCCGGTCGTCTGGGGCGAGCCCGGCACCAACGGCCAGCACGCCTTCTACCAGCTGATCCATCAGGGCACGAGCATCATCCCGGCCGAGTTCATGATCGCCGCCAACGGCCACGAGCCCAATCTGCGCCACCAGCATCAGCTCTTGATGGCCAATTGCCTCGCCCAGTCTGAAGCCCTGATGAAGGGCCGCACGCTTTCGGAAGCCAAGGCGCAGATGGCCTCGAAAGGCCTGGACAAGGACTTCATTGAGCGCATCGCGCCGCACCGCGTCTTCACCGGCAACCGGCCGTCGCTGACCTTCGTCTATGACGAGATGACACCCTTCACCTTCGGACGCCTGATTGCGCTCTACGAACACCGCGTTTTCGTCGAAGGCGCGCTGTTCAACATCAATTCCTTCGATCAGTGGGGCGTCGAACTCGGCAAGGAGCTGGCAACCGGCCTGCTGCCGGTCGTCGAAGGCAAGGAAAGCGCTGCGGGCCATGACTCGTCGACCGCCGGACTGGTGGCGGCGTTATTGAAAGCAGCGAAATAAGTCCATCGCAGCCTTGTTGCGCATCGCGGAACTAAAAACTTTCGCACCGGTTTCTGGTGTTGGTTTCGACACGCGAATGACGCGCATAGGCCGTCATGAGGGGAGACGCCCTGCAGCCGGACGCAGGGCGCCATTTGGGCTCGCGGCCGGGCAGGTGGGCAGTGCATCGATGCCCTGCTCTTTCAGGATGTCTTTCAGATCGACGGCGCCAAGCACCGGAAAATATGTGTCTACTGAACTCGCCTGAAGCCATGCGGCAACTGACAGGCCTTGTTCACTTGGTGACGCCGCGCCATTCCAGCAGCCGCCGTCAAAACTCATGGAGATGTACCCCTTGCCCTTCACGCCGGCTCTTTTCGCATTGCCAATTTGCCCCTGCAGTTCCCGCATTCGTTGAGCATCAGCGACACTCATTGTCAGTAGCACGACTTTTTGGCCCGCTTTAACCTCTCCATTCAACGCAATGGCTGCCGCGTTTCCGGACAAAAGATCGAGATGGAAGCTGCCGAGATAATGCTGGGGGGCCTCGGTGGCCTGCCAGCCCATGGCCAGTGAAACGTCGCCCCTTTTCAAAACAAGCGGCTCCGGCAAGATTAGAGCCAGGCGCATTGCACCTGGATCGAACTCGAGGGGATTGAAGCGGGAGAACTTCACAAGAGCGGCCGGCGAGAATGTGGTGCAGGCGGCAAGCAGTGCCGCCACAGCGACGACGCAGGATGTATTCCGTAACAGGCAGGTCATGACTGATTGCATCCTATGCAGATTGACGAGATATAATTATCGTTATACAATAATTTTTATGCGGTAAACATGAAAGTTCTGAACATGAGTCAGCATTCTTCGAAGACCATCCAAAGCCTGAGCAGGCTGATGAAGCGTCTTGTTCTCGTCCTCGCGGCGGGCATTTCGTTTGCCGTGATTTATGTGCTGTGGCTACTGTCCTTCGATCAGCCAGCTTTTGCCGACCTCGTCAAAGCGAACATGTTTGAGGAAATCCCGATGACGGTGTCGCGCACTGCGGTGACGGCCCTTATCCTGCTCGGCACCGTTAATCTCTGGATCGCATTTTCCGGTCTGTCCGCGGTCTGGCACCTGTTCGACGGGTTCGAACGCGGAGACGTCTTTTCCGCGAGAAGCGGCGGGTTGTTGCGAAAGGCCGGCGTTGCCGCCTTGATCGGTGCTGCCAGCATTGTGCTGTCGCGCACCCTTGCAGTTCTGATCGTCACCCTTGGTAATCCGCCCGGCCAAAAGGTCCTGTTGGTTGTTTTTGGGACCAGCGAAGTGTTTCTCCTGTTGGTGTCCGTTCTGCTTCTGGTGATGGGCCATATCATTCGGCTCGCTGCCGATATCGACGCGGAAAACCGGAGCTTTGTTTAGAAATGCCGATCACCGTGAATCTCGATGTGATGCTTGCCAAGCGAAAAATGCGCTCCAAGGAGCTGTCCGAGCGTATCGGCATTACCGAGCAGAATATCTCCCTGCTGAAATCCGGCAAAGTGAAGGGCATTCGGTTTGAAACCTTGGAAAAGATCTGCCACGTCCTTGAATGCCAACCGGGCGATATTCTCGAATATCAGCAAATCCTCCCTTCCACCACGCTACCAGGAAGTTGACAATACCGGCGCCCGCACGATGAACACAGGCTGAACGTCCAATTCAGCCTGTGTTCCGGCACCGTGGCGCATATCTTGTCTCGCGTCCTCAGGCCGGGAACACCTCCGGCGGCGCGGAGATCCGGGGCAGCGGCATGCAGCACTATTTTTTCGATTTACACTTCAGCAACGAACAGGTCGTCGATGAAGACGGCGTCGATCATTTCGACGAGGGATCCGCCGTTTATTACGGCCAGCGGATTGCCGACAAGATCGGCCGCGACACCGACTATCGCTCGCTTACCGTCCATGTGCGCACCTTCGAAGGCTCGGTGCTGGCAATCGTTGCCGCCTCGGCCGGTCGCGGCTTCGAGCAGATGGCGTTGATGGGCAGATAATGAGCCCAGCCGTGCCCCACCTTGGCAGCAGCGTGTTGCGTCTGCCACAAGCCACGTCATGCCCGAAATAGGTTTTCGCTCATGAACCGCACGAACGCCTGCACCTTCGGCGACAAATGACGGCTGGATGGCCACAGAATATTGAACTCGCCGACATCCTCGATATGCTCGGCCAGAACCGGAACAAGCTTTCCGTGCGCGATCTGACTGTGGATCGTGAAGTGCGGCAAACAGGCAATGCCAAGCCCTTGCTCTGCCATGCTGACAAGCGGCTCGAGCGTACTGGCCATAGAGGATACCGGCAGCTCCAATTTTCTCCGTCCCGGATCATGTCTTAATGGCCAGCGTTCCAGCTTGCCGGAGGACGGATATTTGTGGTGAAGGCAGATATGGCCTGATAGGTCCTGCGGCTTTTCCGGAATTCCGAAGCGGGCGAAGTACTCGGCCGTTCCGACGACACGATGCGAGAACTTTCCGAGCGTCCGCGTCATCAGGCGGCTATCGCTGAGATCTCCGGTTCGAACCACGGCGTCAAAACCCTCTTCGATCACATCGACCAGCCGGTCCGTGAAATCGAGATCGATGGAGACTTCCGGGAACAGACGCATGAACTTGGTGATCGCCGGCATGAACAGCATTCCGGCGAGCGGTAGGCTGACGCGGAGACGACCGCGCGGCGCGGCAAGAGTTTGCGACAGTTCCTGCTCGGCCGCTTCTATCTCGGAAAAAATCCGGCGGCAGCGTTCGAGGAACATCGTTCCTTCCGCAGTGATCGCGATGCTGCGCGTACTGCGGTGAAACAGCCGGACACCAAGCCTCTTCTCCAGACGGGCCATTGCCTTGCCGACGGCCGACGAGGAGATACCGAGAACCTCACCTGCCCCAACGAAGCTGCGGGTTTCCGCCACGATCACGAATACGTTCAGGGAACCGATGTTTTCCATGACAGGCACTCCATTACGGACATCCATGTCCGCTATCAACGGAGCCATAACCCGTTTTTTCACTCATCGTCACGAACTAAGTCTCATCCCGGCGGCATATTCCGCCGATCGTTTTGCAGATGGAGACAACGTGACTCATTCCCCAAAGGCCGAATTTCAACTCTCTCCCCAGCCGACCGTGTTCGTCGTGAACGTCATCCATGCCCACCCGGGCAAACAGGATGAGGCATTCCAGATCATCCAGGATGTCGTTCACTACGTCGCCGAACGCAAGGCAGGCTTTCTCTGGAGCAACCTGTCGAAAAGCACGGACGGCAAGACTGTCGTGAACATCGAGGCAATCCAGAACGCCGACAATGTCGACGAGTTTTTCTCCGATCCCGTCTTCGTGGAAAAATTCAAATCTCTGGACGCCGTGTCGAAAAGCGAATTTCATATCTACAAGGTCGGGGACCTCGTCCTTCCTGCCTTGAGCGCGACGTAGGATCGGCGCTGGCCGGGCGCAACGGCGCCCGGATCAGTTCACCGCCCCCTGGACGAGGCCGTCTGTAGATAGCCGATCATCCGCCTGTCATCAGAGCATGATCAAACGGGCCAAATGCAGCCGTCACCTGATTCGAGGTCAGCCGGTGTTTTCCGGCAGGTGGCGAGGCCGCGCCGAGGCGACTTATGGAAAAAACCGTTCTCGTTGTTACCGATGCCTGGCACCCGCAGGTCAATGGTGTCGTGCGTACGCTTGATGAGCTCGCCCGGTCCCTGAAGGAACAGGGCATTGCCATTCACTTCCTGACGCCAGAGCGGTTTGCGACCTTTCCGCTGCCTTTCTATTCCGATATCCGGCTGGCGCTGCCGATGCGGCGGCAGGTGGCGGGCGAAATCGACGCGGTGGCGCCCGATTACATCCATATCGCCACGGAAGGACCACTTGGTCTGGTGGCGCGCGGCATCTGTCTGCGCAGAGGACTACCGTTCACAACGAGCTACCACACGCGGTTTCCCGAATTTGTCAGCGCCCGCCTGCCCATCCCGGAAAGCTGGAGCTACTGGTGGCTGCGCCAGTTTCATAATTCCGGCAATGGGATGATGGTCGCGACTGCTTCGCTGGGGACCGAAATGGCCGCCCATGGATTTCACAATATCAAGCGCTGGACGCGGGGGATCGACACCACACTGTTTGATCCGGCGCGCCGTCAGGAACTTCCGTTTCCACGCCCGATCTTCCTGAATGTCGGACGCGTTGCCGTGGAGAAGAACCTGCCTGCCTTCCTCGACCTCGATCTGCCGGGCAGCAAGCTTGTCGTCGGCGACGGCCCGGACCTTGCTGCGTTGCGGCAGCGCTATCGGGATGTGCATTTTCTCGGCAAGCGGCTGGGCACGGAATTGGCGACGCTCTATGCGTCGGCGGATGTCTTCGTCTTCCCGAGCCGGGTTGATACATTCGGCAATGTCATTCTGGAAGCACTCGCCAGCGGCTGCCCGGTTGCCGCTTTCCCGGTCACGGCACCGAAAGATATTCTGGGCGATGGCGGCGGCGTATTGTCCAGCGATCTCAGACAAGCGGCGCTTGCCGCGCTGACGCTGTCGCGCGAGGAGGCGCGGCAAAAAGCGTTGACGTTCAGCTGGAGCGAATGCGCCCGCCAGTTTCTGTCAAATCTCGCCGGAGTGCCCCGCAGCGCCTTTGCCGGGCGCCGGTTGCGGCCGATGTAGATTGCCGGGACAGCCGCCGCTTAGCTCAATGTCGAGTTATCGCAACGGATAGCCGAAAACGTTCCTTTACCCTCCCCTTGAGGGGGAGGGTCGGCACGCAGTGCCGGGGTGGGGTGATCTGCAAGTCTCCCGATGACATTGAAGTCGCGATCGTCACCCCTCAAGGGAGAGGTGGATTAAAGCCCGATCTCGTAGCTCCATGGCGGGTTTGCGCCAGCGCGCGAGACGGTCACGGCGGCGGCTTTTGCGCCGAGCGAAAGCGCGTCGCGGACAGCACTTTCGCTGAGCGTCGCGACCTGTTCCTTGGTCAGGAGATTGTTCATCTTCAGCGAGGCAAGGATGCCCGCATCAAACGTATCGCCGGCGCCGACGGTATCAACAACCTCGACCTTTTCGCCCGGCACCGAAACCTTGCCGCGCGTCGTATAACCGTCGGCCCCATCGGCGCCCTTGGTGATGACAACGAGTTTCGGGCCGCGCTTAAGCCACTTGGCAACCAGTTCGTCATGCGTACCCTCTTCGCCGAACCAGTCGAGATCCTCGTCGGAGAATTTGACGATGTCGGACATTTTAGCCATCCGCAGCATGCGTGCCTTGTGGGCCTCGGCATCGTTGATGAAGCCGGGGCGGATATTCGGATCGAAGGAGATCACCCGCTTCTGATGCTCGCGGGTCATCAGCGCTTCGTAAGTCGAGCCGCACGGTTCGGGGATGAGGCTGATCGCGCCAAAATGCAGCGCCTCGCAGAAATCCCCGAGTGCCGGGAGGTGGTCCTTGGTGATCATCCGGCCGGCCGTATTCTCGTCAAAGAAGGCATAGGTTGCCGAGCCGTTGACCAATTTGACGAAGGCGACCGTGGTGTGCAGCGACAGCGTCGCGCAGGGGCCGAAATCGACATTGCTGGATTTCAGCGTCTCGCGCAGCATATCGCCGAACATGTCGTCGGAGAGACCGGTGAAGAAGCCGGTGGGGATGCCGAGGCGCCCGAGCGCGATGGCCGTGTTGAAGATCGCTCCGCCGGAATAGGGAGCAAACGCCGTTTCGCCCGCCGTCGTCTGGCGTGGCAGCATATCGATCAAGGCTTCCCCACAGCAAACGATCACGGCGACGTCCTCCCCATCATGAATGTTATTTCAATCGATTTAAGCCAAACCGCGCCAAAATTCCAGCGCCGTTTTTTAAGCTGTCGGAAGCTCGCTGACGCCGCCGTTGCGACCGGACCATTCGAGCGGCGCGTTGAGGAAGGCTTCGACCTCGGAGAGCGTCTTTTCGTCGAACAATTTCTGCTGCTTGGCAACAGCCAGCACATCGCGCCAGGTGGCGATATTGTGCAGCGTCACGCCCTTGTCCAGCATCTCGCCCCGCGCCTGCGGGAAGATGTCGTAGTAGAACAGGGCAATACCGTGATCGACCACGCCACCAGCTGCGCGGATGGCGTCGATGAACTTGAACATCGAGCCGCCGGCCGTCGTCAGGTCCTCGATGACGAGGACGCGGGCCCCTTCCGGCATATGTCCCTCGATCTGGGCATTGCGGCCGTGGCCCTTCGGGGCCTTGCGGACATAGATCATCGGTAGCGCCAGGCGCTCGGCCAGCATCGCGGCAAACGGAATGCCCGCCGTTTCGCCGCCGGCGATAACCTCGAATTGCTCGAAACCGGCTTCGCGCAGCACGGTGGCTGCGGCAAAATCCATCACCGCAGAGCGGATGCGCGGGTACGAAATCAGCTTGCGGCAGTCAATATAGACCGGGCTCGCCATGCCGGACGCCAGCTTGTAGGGCTTGTCGGCGCTGAAATGAACCGCCTTGATTTCCCAGAGCATCTTGGCGACGAGTTCAGCCATCACGGCCTTGTCGGGAAAGGATGTCTGGATCATCGGCGGGGCTCCTGCAGCTCGGGATTTTTGTCCCCCGCCGCATAGCAGGTCGGGCCGCGCAATGCCAGAGGTGGAGGGCGCGGCAGAACCTACCACGCCCCCCAAAATCAATCGTTCTGGCTCTCGCCCTGCTGCTGGCAGAAAGTGATGCGGTTGTTGAAAGGATCGATCACCTCGACCTCCAGTCCCCAGGGCGCTTTTGTCACGCCCGGTTTCATGTAGCGGTAGTTCTTGGCCGCCAATTCCGCCTGAAGCGCCGCGGCATCCCCGACGCGGACGAAGGCGCGGGCGCCGGGGCTTGCGTCACCGGCGTGCTCGCTCAGATGCAGGATCATGTCTTCCCGGGTGACCTGGCAATAAAGCGGAAAATTGTCGCCGAAGCGATGTTCCCAATCGAGCGTGAAGCCGAGAAAACCGCAATAGAACTCCATCGCCTTGGCGACATCGAAGATGCGGAAGATCGGGATCGGCGGCTGGATGCCGACATGGCCGTCCTGCTTTTGTGGAGCTTTGTCTGCCGTCTCGATCTTTGCCGACAGGATATTCCATTGATCGTAGCCGAACTGGGCCGCGACAATCTCAAGGGCTTCGCTATGGGAAAGGCTGGTATTGCGGTCCGCAAAGGCCTGCTTCAGCACCTTTGCCATCAGCTTTGCATCGCGAAAATCGCGCATGGTTCATCCTCCGTATGGCGGCAAACAGGACGATCAGTGCCCGCTTTGCTGACCCGTTCGCCATCAACGCCAAAGGCAAGGATGAGAAGGTTTTGATGGATGCATTCACCATTTGTGCCGGAGCACTGCGGGGCGGCTGGCCGCATCCGGCCAAGCCCATTGTTAGGCGAAGTTTTTGCCTTGATCAAGCCCGCCATTCGCCCATTTCAGACCACTCCGCCATCGTCCGTCAGCGCACAGTCCGGCGGGTGCAACGGGCAGATTAATTCTTGGTAAGCTAATGCTACATTAGGAAAAACGACCATGATCCGGACACAAACCGGGAGACATATCTGCAGTTGAGGCGGACGTTCAACGCGTCGCTGAACGCCTGATGCCCTCGTATCATGAGGTTATCCGATGAAGATTATCAGCCTTGCCACACTTGCCGCTCTTTCCCTCGCCCCCTTCGTCCTGTCATCCGCAGCAAATGCCATGAGCATGACGGATTGCAGCGCGAAATACAAAACGGCCCAGACGGCCGGAACACTCAATGGAATGAAGTGGAATGATTTCCGCAAAGCACAATGCGGAACCGATGCCGCAGCGACGACTCCAACACCGGCTTCCACGAAAAAGGCTGCGAAAACACCAACCGCAATGAACACCGACCAGGAACCGACGGCCGCCAATACCGAGAACATGCCGGAACCGGCTAAGACCACGGCAAAGGCGCCGAAGGGCGTTGTCTTCCCGACCAAGGTCGATTCAAAATACTCGACCGAGACTGCCGGCAAAGCCCGGATGCACACGTGCCTCGATCAGTACAAGGCCGACAAGGCCGACAATTCCCTCAATGGCCTCGCCTGGATCCAGAAAGGCGGCGGCTTCTACAGCATCTGCAATTCGAAGCTCAAGTCCTGATAGGACCATGCCGGTTTCCTGGGGGCGGGCTTTATGCCTACCTTCAGGAAACGGCCCAATGCAGCGGGAACATCGGATCAAACACCGTGACCGTGCCGGCCTCGGTCTCGATCTTTTCCGGGAATGTCAGAGCTTCGGCCTGCTTGCGCAGCGTGATCGTCTCGTCGTTGACCGGCAGGCCATACCAGGCCGGACCATTCAGCGAGGTGAAAGCCTCCAGCCTGTCCAGTGCATTTTCCTGCTCGAACACATGGGCAAGGCAGCTCATGGTGTTGATCGAGGTGTAGATACCGGCGCAACCGCAGGCGCATTCCTTCAGCGGATCGACATGCGGCGCTGAATCGGTGCCGAGGAAGAAGCGGCCGTCTCCGGAGGTGGCTGCGGCCCGCAATGCGAGGCGATGCAGCTCGCGCTTGGCGACCGGCAGGCAGTAATAATGCGGACGAATGCCGCCGACCAGAATGGCGTTGCGGTTGATGATCAGGTGATGGGTGGTGATCGAGCCGGCAAGATTGCTCTTGGACGCCTTGATGTAATCGATACCATCCTTGGTGGTGACATGCTCCATCGTCACCTTCAGTTCCGGCAGACGGGCCCGCAGCGGCTCCAGCACGGTTTCGATGAAGACGGCTTCGCGATCGAAGATGTCGACTTCAGGCGTCGTGACTTCACCGTGAACGCAGAGCGGCAGGCCGATCTTGGCCATGCGCTCCAGCACCGGCATGGCATTTTCGAAATTGCGCACACCGCCATGCGAATTGGTGGTGGCACCGGCCGGATAGAGCTTGACCGCCTTGATCAGGCCGCTGTCATGACCGGCTTCGACATCATCCGGGTTCGTGCCTTCAGTGAGATAGAGCGTCATCAGCGGCTCGAACCGATCGCCCTTCGGCAGCACCGCCATGATGCGTTGGCGATAGGCTATCGCATCGGCGGTGGTGACCACGGGCGGCACGAGGTTGGGCATGATGATGGCGCGGGCAAAATGGCGGCTGGTATCGCCGATGACACCCTTGAGCATACCGCCATCGCGCAGATGCAGATGCCAGTCGTCAGGACGGCGGATCGTCAGTTCGGTGACGGGCTGTGGGCTCATGTGAATTCTCCAAGCACTCATAAATTTTAGAAATGGAGAACTGAAGCATACAGATGAAGCTGAAACAGAGACGTGGCGTCATTGTCTCTCGCGGTCGAATGCCTCATTCTCCGTCATCCTCGCCCTTGTGGCGGGGATCCAGCGACCCGACGTCTGTCGGGTCAAAAGACTCTTATCGCCCAAGCACTTGGGCGGCTGGATTCCTGTGACAAGCACAGGAATGACGGAGGAAAAAAGCTCCGTGCCACCAGCGTTTCAAGGCTCCGATAGCATCATTCCGTGCGGTAAAACAATGGAGGATCTGTCGTTCAGGCCGTTTCGAAAATCTCGATGGCGATATCGGCCGGCCGCGAATTGTCGATGATCCGTTTGCCGTTCGGCAAATCATTGCCGTAGAGCTTCCATTCGATGCCGGCGGCATCCAGCCCATAGTGGGTCCAGCGCTGCCGAAGCCGTTCTTCCAGCACCTCATAAGACGGACCGACGAAGATCGAGAGGTCGAACATGCCGTCGAGCCGCGACCAGGGCGCCTCGTTAAGCAACAGGTAATTGCCTTCCGCCAGGATGATCCGTGTTTCCGGCGATACCGGCCGGGCCGACGCGATAGCAATTTCGCGGGACCGGTCGAACACCGGGACGAGAACCTCTTCGTCCGCCCTGCGCACCGCCGAAACGATATCGATGAAGGCTCGGACGTCGAATGTCTCCGGCGCGCCCTTGCGTTTCAAAAGGCCGCGCCCCTCCAGGATTCCATTGTCCATATGAAAACCATCCATCGGCAGCACGGCGGACTTTTCGCCCCGGCGCGTCAGCTCTTCCTGCAGCCCATCGGCAAGCGTGGACTTGCCGGCCCCGGGAGGGCCGGCAATGGCGACGATGAAGCGGGGCGACGTGCCCGCCTTTTCGACAATGCTATCCGCGATGGCGGCAAGCGTCATGGTCATGCGGCAGCGGCCTCCGGTGGCACCTTGGCGCCGGTCATGAAGGCGACGGCATCCGACATCGTATAATCCTTCGGATTGATGACGCAGAGGCGTTTGCCGAGGCGGTGGATATGGATACGGTCGGCCACCTCGAAGACATGCGGCATGTTGTGCGAGATCAGCACGATCGGCAGGCCGCGGGAGCGCACGTCGAGGATGAGTTCGAGAACCTTGCGCGATTCCTTGACGCCGAGCGCTGCCGTCGGTTCGTCAAGAATGATCATCTTGGAGCCGAAGGCCGCCGCACGGGCAACGGCCACGCCCTGGCGCTGGCCGCCGGACAGCGTTTCCACCGCCTGGTTGATGTTCTGGATCGTCATCAGCCCAAGCTCGGAAAGCTTGTCGCGGGCAATCTTGGCCATCTTCGGCCGGTCGAGCATGCGGAAGATCGACCCCATCGGCCCGGATTTGCGGATCTCGCGGCCGAGGAACATGTTGTCGGCGATCGATAGCGCCGGTGAAAGCGCCAGGTTCTGGTAGACGGTTTCGATGCCAGCCTCGCGCGCCTCCAGCGGAGAACGGAAGTTGACGACCTTGCCATCAAGCCGGATTTCGCCTTCGTCCGGGTGCACCGCCCCCGAGATCGCCTTGATCAGCGAGGATTTGCCGGCGCCGTTGTCGCCAATCACGGCGAGGATTTCGCCGGGATAGAGATCGAAATCGGACTGGTCCAGCGCGGTCACCCGGCCATAGCGCTTGACGATACCACGTGCGGTGAGAAGAGGTTCCATCAGCCTGCTACCTTTCTGATCCACTGGTCGACGCCGACAGCCGTAATGATGAGGACACCGGTCAACAGGACCTTCCATTGCGGATCGGCGCCCAGCATGTTGAGGCCCATCGACACGACGCCGACGATCAACGCGCCAAACAGCGTTCCAAGGATCGAGCCACGCCCGCCGAACAGCGAGATGCCACCGATCACCGCCGCCGTAATGGCCTGTAGATTGTAATCCGTGACCGCCCAAGACGGTGAGATCGAGCCGTTGCGGCCAATCGAGACCCAGGCAGCAAGAGCTGCGATGGCCCCGGCAAGGCCGTAGACGCCGAGAAGCACGCCCTTGACCCGGATACCCGACAGTTCCGCCGCCTCTGGATCGTCTCCAACAGCATAAACGTGGCGTCCCCAGGCCGTGTGGTTGAGTGCGTACCAGAGCGCGATCACGGTGATCACCATCATGATCACGCCCAGCGTGAAGACGGCCGAGCCGAGCTTGAAGCTGGCGCCGAACAGACCCAGCAGTGGTGCCGCGGTTTCTATATCGGCACGGCGAATGGTCTCGTTGGCCGAATAGATATAGTTGATCGCCGCGATGATGTTCCAGGTACCCAGCGTGACGATGAAGGGCGGTAATTTCATTCGGGAGACCAGAAAACCGTTGGTCATGCCGCAGACGGTGCCGGTCGCGAAACCCGCCAGGATGGCCAGTGGTGCCGGCAGGCCGTAGGTCACGGCGCAATTGCCCATGACGACAGCTGAAAGCACCATGATGACGCCGATCGACAGGTCGATGCCGGCCGTCAGGATGATCAGCGTCTGTGCCGCGCCTAAAATACCGACGACGGCGATCTGCTGCAGGATCAATGTCAGCGTTCCCGCAGTAAAGAACCGTTCACCCTTCAGGACACCAAAGACGATGATCGAAAAGATCAGGACGATGGCCGGAATGGCGGCCGGTGTCGAATGCAGAAAATGTTGGATACGCCGCAGTGGCGAACGATCTTCGAATGAAGCGACCGATTTATCGCTTTGATCCAGTGTTTTTTCGAATTCCTGGACGCTTGTCATGACAACGCCTCCCTCCCAAGAGCCCGGCCTACCAACCGGTTGTTGAAAAGGGCGGCCCTGAAACCGCCCTTTCGTATTCATTCTGTGCCGAAAGCCCTATGGCATCAACCCCAGCACTTGTCCGTGCCGGCCTTGACGTCGATCGACTCTACGCCCTTGGCAGGCTTGTCGGTGACGAGAGCAACGCCGGTGTCGAAGAAGTCCTTGCCTGCGGTCGGCTTCGGCTTGGTGCCGTCCTTGGCATACTGGGCAATCGCTTCGATGCCGAGCGATGCCATCAGCAGCGGATATTGCTGCGATGTCGCGCCGATGACGCCTTCAGCCACCGACTTCACACCTGGGCAACCGCCGTCAACGGAGACGATCAGAACGTCCTTTTCCTTGCCGACAGCCTTCAGCGCTTCATAGGCACCAACGGCAGCCGGTTCGTTGATCGTGTGGATGACGTTGATGTCCGGATCCTTCTGGAGAAGGTTTTCCATGGCCGTGCGGCCGCCTTCTTCATTGCCGTTGGTCACGTCATGGCCGACGATGCGTGGATCGTCTTCATCACCGATCTTGTTCGGGTCCTTCGGGTCGATGCCGAAGCCGATCATGAAGCCCTGGTCGCGCAAAACGTCGACGGTCGGCTGCGAGGGAACGAGATCGAGGAAGCCGATCTTGGCATCCTTGGCCTTGTCGCCGAGCGTTGCAGCAGCCCAGGCGCCGATCAGTTTGCCGGCCTGCAGGTTGTCCGTCGCAAAGGTTGCGTCGGCAGCGGTAGCGGGATCGAGCGGGGTGTCGAGCGCGATGACCAGAAGACCGGCGTCCTGCGCCTTCTTGACCTGATCGACGATCGCCTTGGTGTCGGACGCGGCAATCAGGATGCCCTTGGCGCCATCGGCGATGCAGGATTCGATCGCAGCAACCTGACTGTCATGGTCGCCATCGACCTTGCCGGCGTAGGACTTCAGGTCAACGCCGAGTTCCTTGGCTTTGGCTTCGGCGCCTTCCTTCATCTTGACGAAGAAGGGGTTGGTATCGGTCTTGGTGATCAGGCAGGCCGAAACACCGGCGGCCTGGGCAGGGGCTGAAAATACGACGCCGAGCGCCAGCGCGCCGAGAGCGGCGGAAACAATAGTCTTCTTCATGAAATCCTCCCAAGGATTGAAAAAAGGCACCGGCGAACCGGCCCGTCAGGCTTCGCCCACCGCAGCATCTCCTCTGCCGCGGGTGGCGCTTCCGGATACAAAACAAACATCAAAATGAAATGCTGTCAATAAATAAATCAAATTGAATTATTAAAAATCTGTGCCATTCTCTGCGCAGAAAATGTGCACTCGCTTTTTGTTGTTGCGGTGCACACACAAGAAACAGAATGAAGGCGCGGTCAGGAGGCCAGTCCGGGACAACCCAGTCCGGATAGGAGATCGCGCTTTAGGGAGGTAACGGGCAATGATCTCACAAGCCGGTTCCGGCGGTGCATCGACCGTTCCGGACGTCTTCGATCCCGGCGGTGGCGCCAATCTCACCCGTGTGCGCGCCTATAACGAGCGGCTGGTGATGTCGCTGGTGCGCCGTCACGGCAGCCTGTCGAAAGCCGATATCGCCCGGCGTTCCGGCCTGTCGGCGCAAACCGTTACTGTCATCATGCGGGCGCTTGAGAAGGACAATCTGCTGATCCGCGGCGAGCCCATACGCGGCCGCGTCGGCCAGCCGTCCATCCCGATGCGGCTCAACCCGGATGCGGTCTATTCCTACGGTGTCAAGATCGGCCGGCGCAGCTGCGATCTGGTGCTGATGGATTTCGTCGGCAATATCCGCCTGCAACTGCACCAGACCCATGCCTATCCGATGCCCGATGACATCCTGTCGTTCATCGTCGAGGGCATACCGAAACTCGAAAAGATGCTGACCGGGGAGCAGCGTGCTAGCATTGCCGGTGTCGGCATCGCTACCCCCTTTCAGCTGTGGAGCTGGGCCGAAGAGACCGGCGCTCCGCGTGAGGCAATGAACAGTTGGCGCGGCTTTGACCTGCGCGGCGAGGTGGCGGCGCGGACCCACCACCCCGTGCTGATGCAGAACGACGCCACCAGCGCCTGCGGCGCCGAGCTCATCTTCGGGGTCGGCTCTTCCTACCCGGACTTCATCTATTTCTATATCGGCTCGTTCATCGGCGGCGGCATTGTCCTGAATTCGGCGCTGTATTCCGGCCGCACTGGAACCGCGGGCGCCGTCGGCCCGCTGCAGGTTTCCGATAAAAACGGCAAGCCGCAGCAATTGCTGAAGATCGCCTCGATCTTCGTGCTTGAAAATCTGCTGCGCGAGAAGGGCATCGACCCAAAGCCGCTCTGGTACTCTGCAGATGAATGGATCGATTTCGGCGAGCCGCTGGAAACCTGGATCCAGCTGACAGCCACAGCCCTTGCCCAGGCCATCGTCTCTTCCGCCTCAATCATCGATTTCGGCGCGGCCGTGATCGATGGCGGCTTTCCCGGCTGGGTGCGCGAACGCATTGTCGCGGCGATCCGCACGGCGGCCGGCGAACTCGATCTCGAAGGCGTCATCCTGCCCGAGATTATCGAGGGTGCCGTGGGCGCCCAGGCGCGCGCCATCGGTGGCGCCAGCCTCCCGCTATTTTCCCGTTATCTCATCGACACCAACGTTCTTTTCAAGGAAACTGCCTGATGCTGAAAGGCCTGAACCCGCTTTTAAGCCCCGAGCTTTTAAGCACCTTGCGCGCCATGGGCCATGGCGACGAAATTGCTCTGGTGGACGGCAATTATCCCGGGCAGGAACACGGCCGCCGATTGATCCGGCTTGACGGGCATCATCTGATCCCGGTGCTTGAGGCGATTTTGAGCGTCCTGCCGATCGACGATTTCGTGCCTGAAGCGATCTTTCGCGCCACCGTGAAGCAGGATCGCGATGCCCTCGACCCGGTGCACAAGGACATCATCGCCTGCTGCGCAAGATACGAACCGGATCGCGCGGTCACGCCGCTTCTCGGGCTGGAATTCTATCCGAGGGTTCGCGCTGCGCATACCGTCATCCAAACCAGCGAGCCGCGGCTCTATGGCAATGTCATCCTGCGCAAGGGCGTCATCTACTCCTGACGGCCTTCGACGATAGACGCGAAAAAGCCCGCCGATTTTCCCAATCGGCGGGCTTTTCCTTATCAAACAATCAGCAATCAGGCGCGCTTGGCATCAACCGAGAGGGCACCGGCACCGAAGGTGGCGACGAACAGGAAGCCGCCTGCCATGGCAAGGTTCTTC
>Ga0247813_10000288_pt1 | contig 55546 bp, 43 predicted proteins | sample UWRJL169409C1_FD_180719 | JGI IMG/M metagenome (GOLD analysis project Ga0247813, IMG submission 180719) | Plant litter microbial communities from Arlington Agricultural Research Station in Wisconsin, United States - UWRJ-L169-409C-1 | ecosystem: Environmental > Terrestrial > Plant litter >... | reverse complement strand
GGCCACCAACGGTTTTTTGTCGCTGGGACCGATCCGGCCTTCGAGAACCGGCAACCGGAACTCCTCGACCCGGAACTGACCGGTCTCATAGCTGCGCTCCAGGTTGTCCTCGTTTCGTTCGCCCTGCGCGGTCTGGCTGGACTGCAGGCTTACCTGGTACACGCCCAGCTTGGCCGCAGGCGCAATGGCAAAGCTGCTCTCTGCGCTCAGGCCGCCGCTGGCAGTCTTGCGCCAGACCAGGGGCTGGGTGAACTGCTGGCCGCTGCCCACGTGGGTGATGGCGAGAACGTCGGGTTGTTCTTCGGGCAAGCCGAAGCCCTTGCTCGTCTGGGTGCGAAGCAGGTGCTTCATCGACACCGTTTCGCCGGCGCGCAGCAAGGTGCGGTCGAACACGGTGTGCGCGAGCCTGTCGGGCTCGACCTGATCGTTGGTCGGGACGTTGAAGCGCCATGGTTCGATGCCACGTTGCCAATCGCTCCAGGTGAAGGCGAGGTCTTCGACGCCTTGGGCGTCCTTGGCGCGCGCACTCACGAAATAGGCGTTGCTGCTGGAGTAGTCTTCCTCGCCCGCACCGTTGCAATCCGGGGCGCGGGGCGACACGCCGTCCAGGCGCGCAATGCCCTGGGCGTCGGTGGTGGCGGTTGCCACGACATTGCCGCGGCAGTCCGACACCTGCACCGCTGCATTGGCCACCACGGTGCCCTTGTCGAGCGTGGTGACCCAGGCGATCGAGTTCTCGCGACCCAGCTTGAAATGCACGGCCAGGTTGGTGGCCAGCGCGGTGGTGCGCACGTACATCGTGCGGTCCGCCCCATAGCGTTCGTCGAGCAACGCATCGCCCAGCTTCCGTGAAGCAATTTCCAACACGTGGAAGCCGGGCGTCAGGGGAATGCCGATCACTTCGAACGGTCGCGGGTCGCCGCTCTCGGACTTGGGCATGTCCAGCGTTTTCACCCCAGCCTGGCCACCGAGGAGCGAGACCATGCGCGTCTGCACCTGATTGCGGCCTTGCGGTTCGATCACCGGGGGCAGCCGCCCCTTGACGTCGAGCGCGGCGACCTTGCGGTCGATGGTGGACGACGCGTCGTAGCGGCGCACCTTGCGAAACCAGGTGATGATCTCCGCGTCGGTCTTGGGATTCATGTCGCTCACCTTGCCGGGGGTGAGTGCATTGACCTTCAGGGCGGGCTCGACGCGGCGCACCGTGACGGGCATCAGCGCCACGCCGCCGGGTTCGGCCAGCCGTTCGATCACGCCGAAAGGCGCTGCCGCGAACTTGGCCAACGGAGGCATCGCCCCGGTCGCGACCTTCAACGGGAAACTGTCGGGCGTGCCGAGCTTTCGGCCCGAAGCGTCCTCGAAACCCGATGGCAGCGTGATCGTGAAGCCAGCGCTTTCGGGAAATGGTGCTGCAAACGTGACGCCATCGATGACCGAGTCGCTGCTGGAGGCGCTGCTTTCGTCGAACGTGGGCTTGATCGTCGTGTTCTCGCCCTTCAGCACGATCTTCTCGGCCATCGCGCGCGTGACCGGCGCATTGAATCGCAAGGACATCGGCCGCAGCGGCAGGCATGCGGCCTGCGCATTTTCGCGTTCGCAGCTGAAATCAACGGCGAAGGGGTCGCGCACGGTGAAGTCGAAGCGTTTCTCGACGTTGTTCGCCACGCCCGACGCGGTGGCCACGCCTTTGCCGTAGACCACCTGCAGCCGGCTTCCGGGTGTCAGCGTCCGGTTGCACTGCAGTACGACCTGGCGCGCTGTGTCTGTCTGGCTGCTGCGCCCGCGTGCCTCCAGCAACTGCTCACGCTCTGCGCCTTCGACGATCCTCACCGGGATGCGTTCGCCCACGCTATCGGAAGCGCACCAGACGTTGTCGCGCACGCTGGCCGGCGTCGCCGGACCGTTCAGTTCCATCAGAAAGAGTTGCTGCTCGTCGATCTTGCCGCCACTGGGGCGCATGGATCGAACGAAGGGACCGCCTGTATTGAACTGGAACCGGTCGGCACCGGTGAGCTCGCCGCCGCTGCCCGACTTGAATCCTGCGATGCGCGTGGCAGTGCAGCGAACGCCTGGCGGCAGGTCGTTGTCGAATTCGTAGACCCAACGCTTGTCGCCCGTCCAGCGTCCCGTGCCCTTGGTCGCCTGCGTGTCGTCGCAGCTCAATGACAAGGGGGCCGGCGCCTTCGGATCGCCGAAGTTCACTGCGGCCTGGTCGAACGTGGCGACCAGCTGACGCACGCGCGACACCTCGCCCTGGGGCGTGACGTTGGTGATCTGAAGCGCCGCTGCCTGGTGGCCACATGCGGCCCCCAAGGCGAACAACAACAAGGATCTGATCCCTCTGGTCATGGTTTCTCTTTCTCCGTTTTTTGCAGAGGGTAGCCGAAGCCGGTGGCAAGTGGACGTACGCCAAACGCGCAAAGTCGATACGTTCGTTGCGTTTTCCTACAATCGACCCTCGTCGTGCATACCGCGCGCGAGATCGCGAGCAGGACCCGCAGACCACATGAAACGTTACTGGGAGATCGATGCCCTGCGCGGGCTGATGCTCGTGCTGATGACCGTCACTCATCTGCCGACCCGACTGACCGACCCGCTGGGCCAGCCCTTCGGCTTCGTTTCCGCGGCCGAAGGCTTCGTGCTGATGTCGGCGTTCATGGCCGGCCTCGTCTACAGCCGCATCGGGTACCGCGACGGGGTCGATGCGATGCGCGCCGCGTTCTGGCGGCGGGCGCTCAAGGTGTACCTCGCGCAGGCCGCCACGCTGCTGTTCCTGTTCACCGTCATCACGGCAGTGGGCTTGCGCATTGACCAGCCCGCGGTGAAGAACCTGGTGTCCTATTACCTGGCGCATCCGCATGACGGCTTCTTCTTCGGCCTGTTGCTGATCTACGAGCCGGCGCTGCTGGACATCCTGCCGATGTACATCTTCTTCATGCTGCTGAGCCCATGGGTGCTGGCCTTTGCATTGCGCCACGGGTGGGGCGGCGTGATGATGGCCAGCGCCACGCTCTGGGCGATGGCGCAGTTCGGGCTGAGCGAGTGGGTCTATGGCCGGGCGACCGCCTGGACCGGGGTGCCGGTGCCATTCAACGAGATGGGCGCCTTCAACACGTTCGGCTGGCAGTTCCTGTGGTTCAGCGGGCTCTGGCTGGGCGCCAGTCGCAATGCACCCGACGCACGCCCGCTGCAGCTGCCCTCCTGGCTGGTGGCGCTGGCCGTCGCCGTCGCGCTGTACGGCCTCTACTGGCGTCACAACAACGGCATCAACGGGCAGGCGCCGTTCGGCGGCGAGGAGCAACTCAACCTGCTCTTCGACAAGTGGCAGCTCGGCCCGCTGCGCCTTCTCAACCTGGTGGCACTGGGCATCGTCGTAATGCGCTTCGGCTCGGCGCTGGCCAGCCGGCTGCCGCGCTTGCACTGGCTCGAGGCGATGGGATCGGCGTCGCTGCCTGTGTTTTGCGCGCACCTCGTGGCGGTGTTGCTCACGCTGGCGTTTTATGGCGACAGCCAGACAGCGAGGCCCTGGTGGGGCGATGGGCTGCTGCTCGCTGCGGTTTTCCTGACCCTCTATGCGGTGGCGCGGCTGACGCTGTGGCGCGACGCGCGAAAGAAGCAGGCCAGCAAGGCCATCGTCGTGCACTGACAAGGTAGCCTGATCGCGAGCCGAACGTGGGTCGGTGCGGCTACGATAGGCGCACGCCGGTTCACGAGCGCTTCCTCATCGCTGTCGGCCACAGTTGGAGCAACAGATGCAGTTTTTTTCACGTCGCGAACAGGTCCTGCGGCTGTGCTTCGGATGGAGCCTGGGTGCGATGCTCGCCGGCCCGGCGCTGGCCGCGCTGGGCCAGGCGCCGACCGCCTTGCCCGGCAGCACCACCGTGCCGCGCAGCCTCCAGCAGGCGGGGCCGGCGGCATCTGCAGGTGGGACTGCTGCCGCTTCAGCCTCAGCTTCTGCTTTCGATGCAGCCGCATCGCGCGTGCCGTACACCCTGCTCGAATCCATCGACAGCTCCGGCGCCACGGTGCACCAGTACGTCAATACCTCCGGCATTGTTTTTGCCGTCACCTGGAACGGACCCGCGCGGCCTGACCTTGCGCTTCTGCTCGGTGCGAGCCCCTACTCTGACATGGTGGCCGCCGGCGGACGTCGCCGCGGACCGGTGCAGGTCGAGCAGTCCGACCTGGTCATCCGATCGGGTGGCCGGATGGGGGCGTTGCGCGGCAGTGCCTGGATTCCAAGCCTCGTCCCCGCGGGCGTGCACGTCGAGCAGCTGCCGTGAGCAGGCCGGCGATGAGCCGCGTCCGGCACCCCTCCAGCATCTCTCACTGATCTCCGTTGATCTTCCGCAACTTCGCGACCCTTCACTGCACGAGTCTTCCCATGCGCATTTCATTGACTGCTCTCTCGCTGCTCGTCGCCGTCAGCCTGCTTGCCGCCTGTGGTGGGGGAGGAGGGGGTGGCGGTGGTGGCAGTACCGGCGGCAGCACGGCCCCAGCCCCAGCCCCAGCCCCAGCCCCAGCCCCGTCCACGCCCGTGGTCGAGCAGCCCGCGACCCCTGTGCCGGTGAACGCCGCCAACGTTATGACGGTCACCGTCGATGGGGGTGTCAATGGCAACTATCCGAACGGGCTGTTTGCCAGCGTCACGGTCTGCCAGCCTGGCACCAGCAACTGCCGGACCGTCGATCGCCTGCTGGTCGACACCGGCTCGTTCGGCCTGCGCGTGATGTCTTCGGCGCTCGGCGACGGTGTGCTGCGGACGCTGCCCGCCCAGCGCGGCGCGGTCACCGACAACGGCGTCAGTCCGCTGGGGCAATGCGCGCAGTTCATTTCTGGCTACACCTGGGGTTCGGTGCGCCAGGCCGACGTTCAAATGGCGGGTGAGCGCATCGCCAGCCTGCCGATCCAGGTGATTGGCGACACGTCTTCGGTCGGCCCGGTACCGGCAAGTTGCCAGAACGCCGGTGGTACCTCGCTGAGCAGCGTCGACGACCTGGGCGCCAACGGCATCCTGGGCGTCGGCCTGTTCACCAACGACTGCCCGGCCTGCACAGCACAGGCCATCACGGCGGTCTACTACACCTGCCCGGCGGGTGGCAGCTGTGCGCCCGCCCAGGTGCCGGCCGCCCAGCAGGTGGTCAACCCGGTGGCGCGGCTGCGCGTCAACAACAACGGCGTGGTGCTGACCTTGCCTGCCGTGCCCGACCTCGGGCTGGCGACGGCCACCGGCACGATGACCTTCGGCATCGGGACCCAGAGCAACAACGCGCTGGCCACCAACCGCATCCTGCAGACCGACGCCTTCGGGTTCATCCAGACGCGGGTCGACGGCACGCTGTACAGGTCCAGCTTCATCGACAGCGGCTCCAACGCGCTGTTCTTCCCCAGCGCGACGTTGCCGGTGTGCGGCAGCGTCTGGTACTGCCCCGCCGATACGGTGACGATGAACGCCACCCTCATGGACGCGGCAGGGGGGAACGCGCAATCGCTGAACTTCGACATCGCCAACGTCACGCGGCTCCTCGCCTCGGGCAACAAGGCCTTCGACAACCTGGGCGGCAACGCCACGGCCGATTTCGACTGGGGCTTGCCATTCTTCTACGGTCGTACGGTGTACACCGCGATCCAGGGTCGCCAGGCCGGCTCGGCCGTTGGCCCTTACGTTGCCTACTGAACGACGCGTGCGGGCGTGAAGACAGTCGGGGCTGGCACCGACGGTACGACTGGCGCCGTCGGCGGCAGGACGGCAGCCGGCACGTGGCTCGCGATCACCGACTGCCACAGCCGGTAGCCTTCCTCGTTCATGTGCAGGCGGTCGCGCAGGAACAGTTCGGGGCGCGCCCGGTTGTCCGGCCCGATCATCGGCGTGTAGATGTCGATGAAATCGCTGTTGGGCACGGTGCGCAGGTAGGCGGAGATGATGTTGTTGGTCTCGCGCATCTTGGGCATGAGCGCCTCGCGCGACGGGCTCGGCTTGATCGAGATGTAGCTGATCCGCGTGCCCGGCAGTTCGCTGCGCACGGTGTTGGCGAAGCTCGCGAAGCTCTCGAGCACCTGCAGGGGCGTCCGGCCCTCGGCCAGGTCGTTGTCGCCGGCATACACGAGCACATGCCGGGGCTTGTAGCGCACCACCAGATCGCGCGCGAACAGGCTGCAATCGGCCATGGTCGAGCCGCCGAATCCGCGGTTGATGACGACCGGGACCTGCCGGAAGTCCTGCGCCATCTGCTTCCAGAAACGGATGGTCGAGCTGCCGACGAAGAGAACGCCATCGGCGCCGGGCTGCTTTTCCTTGTCGGCATCGTCGAACGCGCTGAACGAGCTTTTCCAGCGAGTGAGTGCAGCAACGTATTCCGGCGACTGCGGTGAGCTCGGGGTTTCGACGCGCACGGGCTGCGCCTGCAGGCCGGACGACATTGCAGCGCAAAGCGCCAGGGAGAGCAGGACGCCGCGGCGCTGGATGGCTTTCATCGACTTCATCAGATCAAAACTGACTTCGACCGTTTCGCGTTGACCGGTTCCCGTCAAAATGCTGCGAAATGTCAGCAAAACCGGGGCTTGCGATCCGGTCGAGCGGCTACAGCGTCTTTTCGATCAATGCGCCCTTGAACAGAACCGGGCCGGTCGGCCCGCGTTCGCTCGGCACGCCGCCACGCGGCTCCAGGCTGATGGCCAGCGTCGGCACCGCCCGCACGTCGGATTCCTGTGCTGCCAGGCGCAAGGCCGGCGCACGGTCGAGCACGCCGAGCGAGCGCGGCGCGCCGCCGGGCGGCAGCGCCCACAGCTGCAGCGACTTGTCGGCGCCTTCGCTGTAGCCACCCACCCGCTGGAGCACGAGCTGGCGCTTGTTCGGGTCGAAAGTGACCAGCATCGACGCAGCCGACTGGTCGTCCGCGAGCACCGCCACGTATTGCACGACCGGCGCGTTGGCGAGCTGCTCTCGCAGGTTCACGCCCACGACCACGGCCAGCACGGTCGCCACCGCGCCCGCGGCTGCAGCGCCGCGCCAGAGCGCCAGGCTGCGCAGCCAGCCGCCCGGGGCCGACGCGGACGTCGCCGGCAGGGGCACGGCAGCCGCACGCTGGCGTGCCATGGCTTGCTCCTGCTGTTCGGCCTCGATCAGGTTGCGGATGCGGGTCCACACGGCCGGATCGGGCGCGACAGGCCGCTCCAGCTCGGTCATGCTGGCCAGCCGGCCCTGCCAGGTGAGTGCAGCCGCGCGCACGGTGGCCTGTTCGCGTGCCATCGATTCGAAGCGCCGCCTCGCGCCGCCGCGCAGGGTGCCCAATGCGTAGCTCGCGGCCAGGAGCTCGAGAAGGGAGGGGTGGGCAGACAGATTCATGGGCGGCCTCTCATGCGAATCGACTCATGCAAAGGCGCATCTTTTCCAGCCCGCGGCGGATCCAGGTCTTCACGGTGCCCAGCGGCAGCTTGAGCTGCTCGGCCAGTTCGCCGTGGCTGAGATCCCGCAGGTACGCGAGGCTCACCACCTCGCGCTGCCGGCCTTCGAGCTGCAGCAGGCACTGGTGCAAGGCCCAGGCCTGTTCGCTCGCGTCGGTGGCGTCCATCGGGTTGTGCGCATCCGACTCCAGCGTTTCTTCCATGGTCTCGTCGAACTGCTGGGTCAGCTGCGCCCGGTCGGCCGTGCGCTTGCGCAGCAGGTCGAGCGCGCGGCTGCGCACGATCAGGCCCATCCATGCCATCGGCGGGCTCAGTGAGGCGCGGTAGTCGCCCGCCACGCGCCAGATCGTCATGAAGGCCTCCTGCACCACATCCTCCGCCCACTCGCGCTGGCGCACGACGCGCAGGGCCAGCCCGAAGAGCTTGGGCGAGCAGCGGTCGTACAGGTCGCGCAGTGCGGCCTCGTCGCGCTGGCCGACGCGGTCGATCAGCGCCATCAATTCGGCGTCGGGGCTGGGTGCAGTCATGCGCGGATTGTCGGACATCGGTCGGCATGCAGCAGGTACGAACCTGCAAGCCCGCCGGATTCAATGCCTTCGACCGCCTTCAGGCCAGACGAGCGCGATGGCGCGCGATTTGATGGCGCACCTGGGTCGGCGCGGTGCCGCCCAGGATGTTGCGCGCGTTGAGCGATCCGCGCAGGCTGAGCACCTCGTAGACGTCCTTTCCGATCGTCGGGTTGAACTGTTGCAGCACGGCCAGCGGCAGTTCCGACAGGTCGACCTGATGCGAGATGGCGGCCTTGACGGCATGGGCGACGGTCTCGTGCGCGTCGCGAAAGGGCAGACCCTTCTTGACCAGATAGTCGGCCAGGTCGGTGGCGGTGGCGTAACCGCGCAGCGCCGCCTTTTCCATGGCCTCGGGCTTGACCGTGATGCCGCCGACCATCTCCGCGAAGATCCGCAAGGTGTCCTTGAGCGTGTCGACGGTGTCGAACAGCGGCTCCTTGTCTTCCTGGTTGTCTTTGTTGTAGGCCAGCGGCTGGCCCTTCATCAGGGTGATCAGGCCCATCAGGTGGCCGACCACGCGGCCGGTCTTGCCGCGCGCGAGTTCGGGCACGTCGGGATTCTTCTTCTGCGGCATGATCGAAGAACCGGTGCAGAAGCGGTCGGCGATGTCGATGAAGCCGAAGCTCTGGCTCATCCACAGCACCAGCTCTTCGCTCAGGCGGCTGATGTGGATCATCGCGAGCGAGGCAGCGGCGGTGAACTCGATGGCGAAGTCTCGGTCGCTCACGGCGTCCAGGCTGTTCTGGCAGACCATGGCCGTGCCGTTGTCGTCGACCATGCCCAGCGTGCGGGCGACCATCTCGCGGTCCAGCGGGTAGCTGGTGCCGGCCAGCGCGGCGGCGCCCAGCGGCAGGCGGTTGACGCGCTTGCGCACGTCGAGCAGGCGTTCGGCGTCGCGGCTGAACATTTCGACGTAGGCCAGCATGTGGTGGCCGAAGCTCACCGGCTGGGCCACCTGCAGGTGGGTGAAGCCCGGCAGGATGACGTCGACGTTCTTCTCGGCAATGTCGACCAGCGCCCGCTGCAGGTCGGTCAGCAGCGCGCCGATCAGGTCGATCTCACCGCGCAGCCACAGCCGCACGTCGGTGGCGACCTGGTCGTTGCGGCTGCGGCCGGTGTGCAGGCGCTTGCCAGCGTCGCCGGCCAGCTGGGTCAGCCGTGCCTCGATGTTCAGGTGCACGTCTTCCAGGTCGAGCTTCCAGTCGAAGTTGCCGGCTTCGATCTCACTGCGAATCTGCGCCATCCCACGTTCGATGGCGGCGTGGTCCTCCGTACCGATGATGCCGCGTGCGGCGAGCATTCCGGCATGGGCCAGCGAGCCTTCGATGTCGGCCTGCCAGAGTCGCTTGTCGAAGAACACACTGGCGGTGTAGCGTTTGACGAGATCGCTCATGGGTTCAGAGAACAGCGCAGACCAGGCTTCGGATTTCTTGTCGAGTTGGTTTTGGGTCATGGGTGGCGAGTCATGGGTGGCCTCACGGAGGCAATAATTGGATGGTCATCCCGGAGCTCCGTGATGCGCAATCCGTCGATTTTATCGGCCGCGCCTGTTCAGGGGCTCGGCACTGCGCGAGATGCGCCAAGGAGACCTCATGAGCGAAGCCGCTGACACCCCCGTCCCCCCGCCGGCCGCCACCGTTGCCGCAGCCGCAGTGGAGCCGCTGCCGGTGGAAGCCCCGGCCGCCAAGCAACCTTCGCGCGATCCGGTGCTGCTGCACATGCCGGTCGACGTGCGCAGCGCCTCGCTGGTCGTGCTGGCGGTGTTGGGCGCCGTTTTCGCCCTGCGCTGGGCCTCGGCCGTTTTCATTCCGCTGATGCTGAGCCTGCTGGCGACCTACGCGCTGTCGCCGGTGGTCGACCGCATGGAACGCCTGCGCATCCCGCGCTGGCTGGGCGCAGCCGTGCTGCTCATGGGCATTGGCGGCGGCCTGGGCACCACGGGCTACTCGCTGTCGGGCAGCGCATCCCAGTTGCTCGATTCCCTCCCGGTGGCCGCGCAGAAGCTGCGACTGGCGATGACCCGCGGGTCGCGGCAGAACACCAGCGCGCTCGACACGGTGCAGCAGGCGGCCGCGCAATTGGAGCAGGCCGCGCAGGCCGGGCCGGGCGCTGCATCGCGGCGCGGCGTGACGCGCGTAGTGATCGAGCGGCCGCCTTTCAACGTGCGCGATTACCTGTGGAGCGGTTCGGTCGGCCTCGTGGCGGCGGCAGGCCAGCTCACGCTGGTGGCCTTCCTGACCTACTTCGCGCTGTGTTCGGGCAACACCTTCCGCCGCAAGCTGGTGAAGATCACGGGTGACAGCATGCAGAAGAAAAAGATCACCGTGCACGTGCTGGACGACATCACCGGCCACATCGAGCGCTACCTGCTGGTGCAGATCTTCACGAGCGTTCTGGTGGGGCTGGCCACAGGCGTCGCGTTCTGGGCGATTGGGCTTGAGAACGCAGCGGTGTGGGGCATCCTGGCAGCGGTCACCAACCTCATTCCCTATGTGGGGTCGATCATGGTGATGGGCGCATCGGCCCTGGTGGCCTTTCTCCAGTTCAACAGCATCGAGATGGCGATCCTGGTGGGCGGTACCTCGCTGCTGATCCACACGCTGATCGGCAACCTGCTCACGCCGTGGCTCACCAGCCGCACGAGCCGCATGAATCCGGTGGCCGTCTTCGTCGGCGTGATCTTCTGGGGCTGGCTGTGGGGCGTGTGGGGGCTGCTGCTGGGCATTCCGATCATGATGGTCGTGAAGGCCATCTGCGACCGCGTGGAAGACCTGCAGCCCATCGGCGAGCTGCTGGGGGACTGAAAGCGCGCTTGCGCGGGGTGCGGCTCAGTCGGCTGTTGCTGCCTCCACACGCAGCACCGCGCCATCGGGCAGCGTTGCTGCGTCGATCGGCTGGCCGGCACGCACCCTGTGCGTGGGCGCCGCAGCATGTTCGCCCCACTGCAGCGTCAGCGTGCGACCGTTGCGCTGCAGGCGAAGTTCGAAGGCAGTCCAGTGCGCGGGCACGCGCGGCGTGAAGCACAAGGTGTCGCCGCGCGCCGAAAGACCGAGCAGCGTTTCCACGGCAGCGCGGTGCAGCCAGGCCGCCGAACCGGTGTACCAGCTCCAGCCGCCACGCCCGACGTAGGGTGCGGCACTGTAGATGTCGCCGGCCATCACGTAGGGCTCGATCTCGTAGAGGGGGCCGCGTTCCGAATGCCGTGCCCGGTGGGCCGGGCTCAGCCCTTCGAAGCTCTGCCACGCTGCATCGGTGTCGCCGGTGAGTGCCTGCGCCATGAGCGCCCACACTGCCGCGTGCGAGTACTGGCCGCCGTTTTCGCGCACGCCCGGCGGGTAGGCCTGGATGTAGCCGGGACTGTGGGCCGACTTCGCCAGGGGCGGGTCGAGCAGCCGCAGCAGCCCGGCCGCCCCGTCGTGCAGCTGGGCCTTCATCGCGGCCAGCGCGGGCCGGGTGTGCGCTTCGTCGGACGCACCCGAAAGCACCGACCACGCCTGTGCGATCAGGTCGATGCGGCATTCGTCGTTGGCGGCCGATCCCAGCGGTGCGCCGTCGTCGAAAAAGGCGCGCCTGAACCAGCCGCCATCCCAGCCCGCGTCGTGCAGGGCCGCGATCCAGCCCCGCCGTGCCTCGCGCCAGCGCCGGGCGCGCTCGCCGTCGCCGCGCGCCTCGGCCAGTGGTGCGTAGCTTTCGACCACGCTGCAGAGGAACCATCCGAGCCAGACCGATTCGCCGCGACCTTCGTGGCCGACGCGATTCATGCCGTCGTTCCAGTCGCCGGTGCCCATCAACGGGAGCCCATGCGCGCCGGTCGCCAGGCTGCGGTCGATGGCGCGCGCGCCGTGTTCGTAGAGGCTGGCGTTGTGCGCACTGAGCTCCGGCGGGTAGTACGCGTCTTCGGCGCCTGGGGGTATGGCCGCGCCTTCGATGAAGCCGACCGCTTCGTCGAGCACCGCCAGATCGCCGGTGACCTCGACATAGTGCGCACTGGCGTAGGGCAGCCAGAGCAGGTCGTCGGAGAAGTGCGTGCGAACGCCGGCGCCGCCGGGCATGTGCCACCAGTGCTGCACGTCGCCTTCGGGAAACTGGCGCGCTGCATTGACGAGGATCTGCGCGCGCAGCCGGTCCGGGTCGGTCAGCGCGAAGGCCATGGCGTCCTGCAGCTGGTCGCGAAAGCCGAAGGCGCCACCTGCCTGGTAGAAGCCGGCCTTGGCCCAGAGGCGGCAGACCAGTGTCTGGTAGGGCAGCCAGCGGTTGACCATCGCATCGAACAGCGGATCGGGCGTGCGCACGGTGAGGCGGCCCAGCAGTTCGTCCCAGAAGCCACGCGCCCGTGCCAGCGCTTCGGGCACGTCACGTTCTTCCCAGCGGCGCGCCATCTGCAGGGCAGCGTCGGCGTTGTCGGCGTGGCCGAGCATGAAGGTGAAGGCGATGGCCTGGCCTGCCGCCAGCGTGAAGTCGCCGGCGATGGCCGCGCAGGCATCCAGTCCGTTGCCGGCACGCGCGCCGAGTTCGGCGGGCAGCTCGACCGTGCCGCGGCCGGCGAAGAATTCGCTGCGGTCGCAGGTCCATTGCGCATCGGCTTTGGCGCCGGGCAGCCCGGTCAGCTGCACGAAGGCCGTGCTGCCGCCAAAGCCGCCGCTCGACTCGCGCTGCTCGCCGAACACGGCCGCCATGTCGGCAGGACGCCAGCCATGCACGGTGCGCCGCTCGCCGCGCGCGGCACCGAGTTGCCACTCGATCATGGCCACTGCGCGCAGGTTGCGCGCGCCCACGCCTTCGTTGCGTACGGTCACGTGAACAAGCTTCATGCGCTCGTCGCGGTCCGCGAAGAAGGTGGTTTCCAGCACGACGTTGCGGTGCAGGCACTCGAACACGCTGTAGCCCTGGCCGTGGCGCACGCGATGGCGCGCTGCGCTGCCACCGCGGCTCGCTGGCGTCAACGGCAGCAGCTCGTGCGAGTCGGTGTCCTGCAGCAGGTAGTGCTCGAAGGCCGTGTCCTGTACCGGGTCGTTCGACCATGGCGTGACCTGGTGCATGCGGCTGTTCACGGCCCACGTGTAGCCGGCGCCCGACTCCGAGACCTGGAAGCCGAAGGACGTATTGGCGATCACGTTGACCCATGGCTTGGGCGTGCGGCGGTTCAGGTCGACCTCGAAGCGGAATTCACCGGTGGCCGCATCGAAGGCGCCCTGCGGCGCGCTGACGGCGCTGGCGAGTTGCGCCACCGAAGGCCTGACCGACAGCGGCGTGCGCTGCAGGTTTGCAGGCGGTGCGGCGGCAATGGCCGCTTCACGCAGCACGGCAATCTGCGATTCGAGCGAGCGTCCGTCGGCAGTGAACACCGCGCGTGCCAGCACGGTCAGCGCGGCTTTCTCGGACGGCGCGACCTCGTGGTCGCGAAACAGGTAGAAGCCCGCGGCGTCGTTGCGCGGGAAACTGTTGCGCGTCTCTTGCAGCACGCGAGCGCGCAGTGCTTCGATTTCGCGCTGCAGCGGCATCAGGTAGGAGTTGGGCTCGCCATTGAGCACCACCAGGTCGCAGGCCACGCCGCCGAAGCCGAGCCAGGGCTGGGCGCGCAGCAAGGTGTTGAGCAGTGCGATGTCGGTCAGCGAGTGGATGTGCACCAGCACGATCGGCTTGTCGCCCGAGATGCCGAAGCGCCAGATCTGGCGCAGGTCGATCACGCCGCGGTCACTCATCACGCGCGGCGTGGTGTAGGTGAGGATGGTCGTCAGGTCCTGCAACGCCAGCGTCTTGGCCGGGTCGATGCTCAGGTCGCGCAGGCGCACCTGCGCCAGCGTGGCGGCCATGCGCATGGCGCGCTCCACGTGCATCGGTTGCAGGTAGCGGTCCAGGCGCGGCATCAGCGCATCCACGTGGTCGTCGGCGGCCGTGGCAAAGGTCAGCCGTGCGGTGGCGCCCGGCGCAATGTGCAGGCGCACGCGAAGGCAGGCGATCGGGTCGAGGCCGGTCACCGGCGCGCCATGGGCGTCCAGCGGCTGCGGGTCGAGCGCAGGCGCCGCGAGCGTGCCGTTGCGGCCGATGAAGGCGCGGCGGTCGGCCATGCTGTCGACCGACAGCACATGCGCGTCGACCGAGGCCAGGAAGTGCGCCACCGCCACCACGGCGTCGCCGTTCAGGCGCGGCTTGCGCCACAGGAGCAGAGCGCGCAGCGCGGGTTCCCAGCGGGTTTCGACGAACAGGTTGGCGAACGCAGGATGCGACTCGTCGGCCTTCGGGTTGGAGAGCACCGGCTCGAAGTAAGACACCAGTTCGAGCGTGCGCGCTTCGCTGCCGCTGTTGTGCAGTGTGACGGTGCGCAGTTCGGTGTCGTCCTCGGGGCTGATCAGCACGGTGACGCGCGTTTGCAGGCCGGGTCCGTGGGCCTCGTACTGCGCCTGGTCGGCCAGGAAGCGCGTCTTGTAGTGCCAGTCCTGCCCGGGCGCGGGCAGGGCGGTGAGCGAGGTGGATGCATCGCTGTGCGCGTCGCGCACGAAGAAGAAGGTGCCGTGGCCGTCGCGCAGCGGGTCGTCGCGCCAGCGGCTGACGTTGAACGACTGCCACCTGCTCACGCCCGCGCCGCTGGCCCGCAAGGCCACCGTGTAGCGTCCGTTGGACAGCAGGTGCGTGGGCTGGAGGCCGGGCGCCAGGGGGTCGACCAGGCGCGGCTGGAAGGTCAGCGGCACCTCGGCGTTGCCAGGCTCCGGCGGCGAACGCGGGTCGGCGCTGCGAATGATCTGGCGCGGCGTGCGCTCGTGCAGCAGCACCTCGTGCGCCTGGACCAGCGCCGCGCTTGCAAACCAGCGGCGTGGCGCGTCCTGTCTCACCACGTTGCAAAGCGCGACCAGCGACATGCCCTGATGGTGGGCCATGAAATTGCGGACCACCGAAAAGGGTTGGCCGGCGGGCTGGCGCGACAAGGTGAAGTCGACCGCATCGAAGAATCCGAATTCGCCGCGCGCACCCAGGGCTTCGAGCCGCCTCAGGTTGTCGACCGCGTCGGCCGGTGCGAGCAGGGCGGCCATCGCGCTGGCATAGGGCGCGACCACGCGGTCGGTCGGCGGCGTGCGCCGCAGCGCGAGCCGCGGCACCCCGAAGGGCGAGTACTGATACGCCAGCGAATGGTCCTGTGCAAAGTACGCCGACTCCGACACGCCCCATGGGATGGCCTGCGCAGCGCCAAAGGCCTGCTGTTCGCGCACCGCCGCGAGGTTGGCGACCTGCAACAGGCCGTCCACCGGCTCGTCCATGACCAGCGCGGGCATCAGGTACTCGAACATCGAGCCCGACCACGACTTGAGCCCTGGCTGCACGCCGACCGACATGAAGGGCCGGCCCAGTGCCATCCAGTGTCGGCGTGGCACGTCGCCCTTGGCGATCGCGAGGAAGCTCAGGAGGCGCGATTCGGACGCCAGCAGGTCGTAGTAGCTGGTGTCGAGCGCGTCGTCCGCGACCCGCAGCCCGATGTGGAACAAATGGCGCTTGGCGTCGTAGAGCCCGCGAAAGTCCATGGCCATGCACAGCGTGTCGCAGCGCTCGGCAAGCATGTCGAGCGTCGGCTGCAGCGCGGCATCTTCGCGGCCGAAGCCACGGCAGGCCTGCGCCACGGCGATCAGGTGCCCGGCCATGTTGCCGCTGTCGACACTGGAGACATACGCTGGCGGCAGCATTTGCAGCGTGCGCGTGTCGTACCAGTTCAGAAGGTGGCCCCGGTGCTTCTCGAGCCGGTCGACGGTGTCGAGCGTGGCGGCCAGGCGCGCCGCCAGCGTGGCGTTGTCGATCCAGCCGAACTCGCGGGCGCAGCAGCAGGCCAGCAGGTACATGCCGATGTTGGTGGGCGACGTGCGGTGCGCCACCGTGGCCTCGGGCTCGAGCTGCAGGTTGTCGGGCGGAAGGTGATGATCTTCGGCGCCGACGGCATGCTCGAAGAAGCGCCACGTGTCGTGGGCCAGCATCTCCAGGTAGTCACGCTGGTCACGGGGCACGGCACTGTCGGCGGTTGAAGGCACCTGGCTCGCCCACCAGGAAGCGATCGGTGCGCATGCCCACAGCAAGAACAGCAGGGCGCCCGCCAAGGGGTGGGGTCCCCAGAGCGACGCAAACGCCAAAGCCAGGCACAAGGCGCTCACGCCCGCACCGGCACGCACGAACGCCGTCAGGTCGTAGCGCGCGAGGTCTTGCGCCTGGGCGGCGGTGGTCCACTCGAGCAGGTGGCGGCGGCTGTGCACCACACGCCAGGTGGCACGTGCAGCGGCGTCGACGAGCAGCGCGGACTGCGCTGCCAACTGGGTGAACTGCGATGCGGCACCGGCAAGGGCACGCAGCAACTGGGTCGCGCCGACGTCGAAGAAATGCCGCAAGGCGATGGCACGCCGCGTAGGCACCAGCCCTGCCAGTGCGCCCAGAAGCGGACCGAGCGTCAGGGCAGCAGCCACGGCGGCAAAGGCCCAGGCCGCCGGAAAGGCGTCGGTGAACAAGGCGATGGCCAGCAGTGCGGCACAGGCCGGCGTCACCAGCGTCCGGCGCAGGTTGTCGACCATCTTCCAGAGTCCCAGCGCGTCGATGCCGAAGCGGCGCGCACGCCACATCAGCGGCAGCAGCTGCCAGTCGCCACGTGTCCAGCGGTGCACGCGCGATGCGGCCACACCGCTGTGGTGCGGATGGTCTTCGACCAGCACGGTGTCGCTGACCATGGCGCAGCGCGCGATGGTCCCTTCGAGCAGGTCGTGGCTGAGCACAGCGCCTTCGGGCAGGCGACGGTCGAGCGTCGCGTGGACCGCCTTCACGTGCAGCAGGCCCTTGCCCGTGAACGACCCGGTGCCGAACAGGTCCTGGTACACATCTGACGCGCTGCTGCTGTACGGGTCGAGTCCGCACTGGCCCGCGAACATCCAGTGGAAGAAGGAGCGCTCTGCCCGCAGCGGAAAGGGCGTGACGATACGTGGCTGCAGGATGCCGAACCCGGCGACCACGCGACGCGCTTTCGCATCGATCTGCGGAGCGTTCAACGGATGTGCAGCAATCGACACCAGCTCGCGCAGGCTGCCGGGTGGCAGGCCGGTGTCGCTGTCCAGCGTCATCACGTAGCGGATGTCGGTCGCCAGGCGCAGGCCTGCGGCCAGCGGCAGGAAACCGGCTGCATCGCCATCGGCCAGAAGGCGCAGCAGCACTTCGATCTTTCCACGCTTGCGTTCCCAGCCCATCCAGCGCTGCTCGGTTTCGGACCAGACCCTCGGGCGGTGCAGCAGCACGAAGCGTGGCGGTGCACCCGGGGCCGCCGGGTACCGCAGGTTGAGCGCTGCAATGCGGGACAGCGCATCGGCAAGCAGTTCCGCATCGCCGGGCATGGTTTCCTGTGCGGCGTCGCCCCAGTCGGTGACCAGCGCGAACTGCGCCTCGTCCTCGCGGTTGGCCAGCCAGTGAAGTTCGAGTTGGCGCGCCAGGCGTGTGGTGCCCCCCGTCGAACTCAACAAGGTCGGAATGGCGACCAGCACGCGATGCGCTGCAGGAATGCCCGCAACGAAGTCCAGGCGCGGCAGTGGCTGGCTGCGCGTGGCCTCGGCCACCATGCGGTTGACCAGCGCCATCACTGCCTCCGACAGCGGCAGCACCAGCAGCGCGAGCGCCAGCATGCCGATCCATCCCGGACCTTCGCCAGTGCGCAGGTTCAGGCCATGCAGGGCGGCGGCGATCAGCAGCGCGGTGCCCAGCGCGATCCCGGCCAGGTAGGCGGGCAGGCGCCATTCGCAGGGACGCCGGCGGGGTCGCCTCGTGGGCGTCGGACTGCCCGACGGCACTGGCCCGAGGGCAGCCAGCAGATCGACGTGTCCGTCGCCGAAGAGGTAGTAGCCTGCAGTTCGCTGTGCGGTCAGGCGGCGGGGGCCATCGCCATCGTCTGCCTGCGGCAGGTCGATGGCTGTTCCTGCAAGGCGCACGACCGCTTGGGCCACGTCGCGCTCGGAGCGCCTGGCGGTGCGCGCGACCTGCTCCATGGCATGGGTGATCTGCTGGCGCGTGAGTTCGCTTTCGCTCGCGAAGCTGGGCAGCGCGCGCAGCACCTGCAGGGATCGGCTCACCGGCTCGATCAGGTCGGCCCATTCGACCTGGCCGATCAGCCTCAGCGTCGTGATGATGTTGCCCACCGTCAGGTTCGCCGCGGCTTGCGCGGTCTGCGCCTGGTCGATCAGCGCGGGGGCGTTCGTGCAGTGCTGTTCGGTCCAGGCCAGGAGCGGCGGAGGCGCCGCGCTGCGTTCCACCGGCAGGCGTTGCCACAGCTGGGCGCAATAGCTGTTCTGCAGACCACGGTATTCGATGGTCGTGTACAGCGCGTCGAGGTCGGCCTCCGACAGGTTCGCGGCCTCGTCCCATGCCGCATGGGCCAGTTCGCGTGCGACCTTGTGCTCGGCGATGCTCTCGGCCAGGCGTCGCAGGTTTTCCAGCAAGACCACGCGCAGCGTCGTCGGCAGCGCCCACAGTTCGCCGAGCGTGAGTTCGTCGATGTCCTGGTAGGCGCGGAGAAAAGCGGTGAACAGGTCTTCGTTGAGCACGCTGTCGGTATGGGCCACGTAGGCCCATGCGATGCCATACACGCGCGGCAGGCCAGCCAGCGGTTGCGCGGCCAGTTTGGGCAGTCGTGCGTAGTAGCTGCGGGGCAAGCCCTCGCGGATCTGCTGGAGCTGGGCTTCGACCAAGTGGAAGTTGTCGAGCAGCCACTCGGCCGCCGGCGACACATAGCGGCCGCTTTGCGATATCAGCGCCACATAGTCGAAGGCACTGCGCAACGACCTCAGGTTGGACTCGACCCTTGGAAAGAAAGGGCTGATGCCTGTGTCGGTTCCCGGCTCCTGCACGACCTGCGCGCGAGCGAGGCTGCGGCCGTGCTGCTCGAAGCGCTGCACGCCGAACAGTTCCGCGCGCACCGGCGCCTGCAACGCGCCATGTGGCGTGAGGAGCAGGTGTCGGGCGTAGGGGCTGAGGGAGGGGAGGCGGTCGAAGATCGAGGGGGTTGCCACGCGCTCAGGCCACGCTCAGAACGCCGATGCCGATCAATGCGGCAACGCAGGCGATCGTCACGAGTCGACCTGCGGCCATGCTGCGCACCTGTTGCAGGTGGTGGCGCGTGGCGAACCATCGGCCCCTGGCCTGAGCGCAGTGCTGCATGTGCGATGCGAGTGCGGCGACGTCGTGGCCCACGAAATCGACCGGCGAGCGGACCAGGGAGGACGGATGAGACATGGCGACAGTTCCAGAAGAGACGTTTGACACCACCGCGGCTGCGAAAGTTGAAGACGTGAACACACCATACGCGTCTTTCATGCCGCCCCCGGGAATGAAGCAGCCCGACCCCATGTAGGCGCGGGCCTGCCTGGGTCGATCACGACGCGGAATACGCCTTCCACACCCCGCAACGCGCCCCTTTCCGTGGCCGCGTCATGGTGCCGTCCGACACGGCCCGAGCGGCGCGCGAATCTATCGTTTCGCCCGCAGATCCCGCAACGCACCCCACTGCCCGATGTCCACGCCGATTCCCGCTGTTCCCCTTCCGACATCGCCCGTTGTGGGTAAAACCAGGAAAACCGGGAATAAGAAGCCACGCGCGCGCCCCGGCCTGTCGATGGCCGCTTGGCGGCAGTTCATGGAGGTCGCCAAGCCCTACTGGACCGGCGACCAGCGCAGGCAGGCCTGGTCGCTCATGGGCCTTCTGATCTTGCTGATGTTGTGCGAAACGCAGCTCGCCGTCATGCTGATCGACAAGACAGGCGAGATGACCTCCGCGCTCGCGGCCCAGGACCGCGACCGTTTCTGGAGCGCCGTGCGCGCCAGCCTGCTGGTGCTGGCCTTCGCGGCGCCGGTGTACGCGTTCTATTACTACATGCGCGACACGTTCTCCAACCACTGGCGGCGCTGGCTCACCAGCCGGTTCCTCGACGGCTACCTGGACGGCCGGAAGTACTACGAGATCGGTTCGCGCGACGACATCGACAATCCCGACCAACGCATCAGCGAGGACATCAACACCTTCACCGGGCGCTCCATCAACTTCCTGCTGATCTTCATCGGCTCGCTGATGCAGCTGGTGGCCTTCAGCACGGTGCTCTGGTCGATCTCGCACGTGCTGGTGGCCTTTCTCGCGTGCTATGCGATCGCGGGCACGGTCATCGCGCTGTACGTGTTCGGCGCGCCGCTGATCCGGCTGAACTTCTGGCAGGTGCGGCGCGAAGCCGACTTCCGCTTCGGCCTGATGCGTTTTCGCGAGAACGCCGAATCGATCGCCTTCTACCGCGGCGAGGCGCAGGAACGCGCGCAGATCGACCATCGCTTCCAGGCCGTGATCGCCAACTACGCACGCCTGATCAAGAAACAGCGCTCGCTCAACCTGTTCCAGCGTGCCTTCAGCCAGCTCACGCTCGTGGTGCCCAGCATCATCCTGGCCAACGACGTGCTGTCGGGCGACCTGGAAGTGGGCCGCGCCGTGCAGGCGGCGGGCGCATTCGCCGCCGTGCTCGGCGCCGTGTCGCTGATCGTCGACAACTTCGAGAGCCTGAGCCGCTTCGTTGCGGGCATTGACCGGCTGCATGTGCTGGCAAAAGGCGTGTTGGAGGCGCCTGCGCCCAGGTCCAAGGCTGACGCCGCACCACCGGCCGACCCGCTACCCCCGACGGAAATCCGCAGCGAACTGGGCGACGAGCTGTCGGTCGACCGGCTCACGCTGCACACGCCGCAGTTCGGCCGCTTGCTGGTCAAGGACCTGAGTCTCGTGCTGAAACCGGGCGACGGCTTGCTCATCACGGGCGCCAGCGGCTGCGGCAAGAGTTCGTTGCTGCGCGCCATCGCAGGACTCTGGCGCACCGGCACGGGCACCGTGCGGCATCCGCCGCTCGACGACATCTTCTTTCTGCCGCAGCGCCCCTACATGCAGGCGGGCACGCTGCGCAGCCAGATTCTCTATCCGGCGCGCGATTCCGCGTTGAGCGACGCGCACCTGCTTGCGTTGCTCGAAGACGTGCAGCTGGGCGAACTCGCCGGGCGCACCGGCGGCCTGGACGCTGTGCACGACTGGGAAAAGCTGCTGTCGATGGGCGAGCAGCAACGCCTGGCGTTCGCGCGCGTGTTGGTCCGCCAGCCGCGCGTGGCCATCCTCGACGAGGCGACCAGCGCGCTCGACAGCGCGAACGAAGCCGCGCTGTACCAGCGTCTGCGCGACAGCGGCACGACGCTCATCAGCATCGCGCACCGTGCCGCCGTGTTGAAGTACCACACGCACGTGCTGCAGCTGCGTGGCAACGGGCAAGGCGAATGGCAGTTGCACGCAGCGAGCGACTACGTGTTCGACCACTGACCGCCTGACTCTTCAGCCCGTATTGCGCAGTCCCGCAGCCACGCCGTTGATCGAGATGTGGATGCCGCGCTGCAGACGCTCGCCGCCGTCGCCCGCGCGGTAGCGGCGCATCAGTTCGACCTGCAGGTGGTGCAGCGGATCGATGTACGGAAAGCGATGGCGCACTGAACGCTGCAGCTCGGCGTTGCCTTCCAGGCGCTGCTTGGCGCCGGTGATGAGCGTCAGCGCATCGGAGGTGCGGTGCCATTCGCTCTCGATCATCGAATACACCTTCTGGCGCAGCTTCTTGTCGCCCACCAGCTCGGCGTAGCGCGAGGCGAGCGCCAGGTCGCTCTTGGCCAGCACCATGTCCATGTTCGACAGCAGCGTCCGGAAGAAGGGCCATTGCGCGTACATGCGCTGCAGCAGCGCCTGGCGCTCCTTGCGCTCGGCCGCGTTGGCCGCGCCCGAGATGAAGCCCTCGATCGCCGAGCCGAAGCCGTACCAGCCCGGCAGCGTCAGGCGGCACTGGCCCCAGCTGAAGCTCCAGGGCACCGCGCGCAGGTCCTCGATCTTGTGGCTCGGGTTGCGGGACGCCGGCCGCGAGCCGATGTTCAGCTCGGCAATCTCGCGAATCGGGGTCGAGCTGAAGAAGTACTCGCCGAAGCCCGGGGTTTCATAGACCAGCTTGCGGTAGGCGGCCATGCTGGCGGCCGACAACACACCCGCCGTCGACAGAAAGGCTGCGGGCGCTGGCTTGCCTGGCGGCAGCAGCGTGGCTTCGAGCGTGGCGGCGACCAGCGTTTCCAGGTTGCGCCGGCCGATCTCGCGGTTGGCGTACTTCGAGCCGATCACCTCGCCCTGTTCGGTCAGGCGGATCTGCCCGCGCACCGTGCCCGGTGGCTGCGCAAGGATCGCCTGGTAGCTCGGGCCGCCGCCGCGCCCCACGGTGCCGCCGCGGCCGTGGAACATGCGCAGCCTGATGGGCTGGCTGGTTGCCCCGGCACCCTGCGCTGCACTCGCACCCTGGTTGATCTCGTCGAACAGCGCCACCAGCGCCAGGCCCGTGCGGTACAGCTCCCAGTTGCTGGTGAAAATGCCGCCGTCCTTGTTGCTGTCGCTGTAGCCCAGCATCACGTCCTGCAGGCCGCCCGAACGCTGGATCAGCGCCTGGATGCCCGGCAGCGCATAGAAGGCGCGCATGATCGGCGCGGCGTTGCGCAGGTCGTCGATGGTTTCGAACAGCGGCACCACGATCAGGTCGTGCGTGGCGCTGTCGCCGAGCGTGCCGCGCAGCAGGCCGACTTCCTTTTGCAGCACCAGCGCTTCGAGCAGGTCGCTCACCGTTTCGGTGTGGCTGATGATGTAGTGGCGAATGGCCGCGGCGCCGTAACGTGCGCGGGCGGCGCGCGCGGCCGCGAAGATAGCCAGCTCACTGCGCGCGAGCGGCGAATAGTCGACGTCGGGCACCCGCAACGGACGCGCCTCGTCGAGCAGGCGCAGCAGCAGCGCCTGCTTGTCGTCCTCCTTGAGCGTTGCGTAGGCCGGCTCGATGCGCGCATGCGCCAGCAGCTCGGCGATCACTGCTTCGTGCTTGTCCGAACTCTGGCGCAGGTCGACCGTCGCCAGGTGGAAGCCGAACACCTCGACCGCGCGGATCAGCGGCCCCAGGCGCTGGCCGACCAATGCGGCGCCGTGCTTGTCGACCAGCGATTCCGCGACCGTGCGCAGATCGGCGAGGAAGTCTTCGGCCCGCGCATACGGGTTCTGCGGCGCGACCGCATGCCGCGCGGCCTCGCCACCGGTCAGCTCTCGCAGCGTGGCGGCCAGGCGCGAGTAGACGCCGGTGAGGGCACGGCGGTAGGGCTCGTCGACACGGTGCTCGTTCTGGTCGGGCGAGCGCTCGGCCAGGGCGTGCATTTCCACCGACACATCGACCAGCGTGGCCGACAGCGAGAGTTCGCCGCCCAGGTAGTGCACCTCGGTCAGGTAGTGGCGCAGCACCAGTTCCGACTGGCGGCGCAGCGCATATTCCAGCGTCTGTGCGGTCACGTTCGGGTTGCCGTCGCGGTCGCCCCCGATCCACTGGCCCATGCGCAGGAAGGGCGCGATGCCGTCGTGGCCGAGCGCGCGTTCGAGCTCGGCATACACGCGCGGGATCTCGCGCAGGAAGGTCGCTTCGTAGTAGCTGAGCGCGTTCTCCACCTCGTCGGCCACGGTGAGCTTGGAGAAGCGCAGCAGCCGCGTCTGCCAGAGCTGGGTCACGCGGGTTCGCATCTGTGCTTCGTTGGCTGCGTAGTCGAGCGGCGTGAGCGCGTCCTTGCTGCCGGCGTAGGCGCGCTGGCGCAGGCCGATCTCGTCGCGTGCGGTGAGCAGCTGCGCGATGGCGCGTTCCGCGTCGAGGATGCTCTTGCGTTGCACTTCGGTCGGATGCGCGGTGAGCACCGGCGACACGTAGCTTTGCGCCAGCGACGCGACCACGGCCTCGGGCGACACGCCGGCCTTGCGGATGCGTGCTAGCGCCGTCTGCAGGCTGCCGTCGGCGCTTTCGCCGGCACGGTCGTCCTCGGTGCGGCGGCGGATCTGGTGGCGGTCCTCGGCCAGGTTGGCCAGGTGGCTGAAGTAGGTGAAGGCGCGAATGACGCGCACGGTTTCGGCCGCACTCAGGCCCTTGAGCAGGGTCTTCAGGGCACGGTCGGCGGCCTGGTCGGCATCGCGCCGGAAAGCCACCGACAGCGTACGCACCTTTTCGACCAGCGCATAGGTGTCCTCGCCTTCCTGCTCGCGAATTACATCGCCGAGGATGCGGCCGAGCAGCCGGATGTCGTCGATGAGCGGCTGGTCCTCGCGGGGCATGCGCTTGGGCGCGAGCGTTGTCTTCTTGGCTGTTGTCATTCGCTTTGCTTTCCTCTTCAGGTGGAGCCGCGAGCGATGCTGCGGCGCAAAATGCTAGCATCCTCCGCGTTCCAACCATCAGGTATCGAGGCTTTGAGCAATATCGTGATCGCGACGCGCGAAAGCCGTCTGGCCCTTTGGCAAGCCGAGCATGTGCGCGGGCTGCTGCAAGAAAGAGGCCACACCGTCGAATTGCTTGGCATGACCACGCTCGGCGACCAGATCCTCGACCGCACGCTGAGCAAGGTCGGCGGCAAGGGGTTGTTCGTCAAGGAGCTCGAACTCGCGCTCGAAGACGGCCGTGCCGACATTGCCGTGCACTCGCTCAAGGACGTGCCCATGGCGCTGCCGGAGGGCTTCACGCTGGCCTGCGTGCTCGAGCGCGAAGACCCGCGCGACGCCTTCGTCTCGCCCAACTACGTATCGCTGGACGACCTGCCGCAGGGCGCCGTCGTCGGCACTTCCAGCCTGCGTCGCGTGGTGCTGCTGCGCGCGCTGCGGCCCGACCTGCGCATCGAACCGCTGCGTGGGAACCTCGACACGCGCCTGCGCAAGCTCGACGAGGGTCAGTACGATGGCATCGTCCTGGCCGCGGCAGGCCTCAAGCGCCTGGGGCTCGAACACCGCATCCGCACCGCTTTCGCGCCCGACGTCATGCTGCCGGCGGCCGGCCAGGGCGCGCTGGGCATCGAAGTGCGGATCGAACGCAGCGACCTGATCGAACTGCTCGCGCCCCTCGTGCATCCGACCGACTGGCTCGCCACGGCGGCCGAGCGTGCGGTCAGCCGCGCGATGGGCGGCAGCTGCTCGATGCCGCTCGCAGCGCACGCAAGGTGGCAGGCCGACGGTACGTTGCGCATCGACGCGGCCTGGGGTGACACCGAGGGCGTGCTGCCCCTGATCCATGTGCATTCGCAGGCTGGCGCCACCGATTTCGAAGAGGCCGAGGCACTGGGCCGGTCGGTGGCCGAGCGGCTTCGCGAGGCGGGCGCGCACTGACGATGGACGGGCCGGTCCGGCGGCTGATCGTCACCCGGCCTGCCGAGGATGCGGCACGCTGGGTCGATGCCCTGCGTGCAGCCGGTGTCGATGCCGTGGCGCTGCCGCTCATCGGCATCGCGCCGGTCGAAGACGATGCGGCGTTGCACGTGGCGCGCACTCAGCAGGCGAGCTACGACGCGCTGATGTTTGTCAGTGCCTCGGCGGTGGTTCACTTCTTCGACGTGGCTGCCGGGGCAGCCCATCGGTCGCAACCCGTGCCCCTGGATGCCCCGCGTTGCTGGTCGACCGGGCCGGGGACCGCGCGCGCGCTGCGCCATGCCGGCCTTCCGCTCGCCGCCATCGACACGCCCGACGAAAGCCCGGGCCGGTTCGACTCCGAAACGCTCTGGGCCACCGTGCGGCCCCAGGTGCGCGCCGGCACGCGCGTGTTGATCGTGCGCGGCGGCGACGCCACGGGCCGGGCCAACGGTCGCGACTGGCTGGCCCGCGAAATCGAGTCGGCCGGTGGCGTCGTCGACACCGCCGTGGCCTATCGCCGGCTGGCGCCGGTTTTCGGGCCGGTCGAACAGGCACTGGCGGCGGAAGGTGCGTCGGGCCGTGCGCGCTGGCTGTTCAGCAGTTCCGAGGCCATCGGCAATCTGCGTCGCGCGATGCCCGGGCAGTCGTGGCAGGCCGCCTGCGCCCTTGCCACACATGCGCGCATCGCCGAGGCGGCCCGGGATGCGGGTTTTGGTGCAGTTCACGTCGTGCCGGCAGGGCTGCCTGCGTTGATCGCGTCGATAGAATCGCTCGCATGAGCGCAGCCCCCCCGAACGAAGACGCCGTGCCGAATTCCGCCTCCCGCACGACCCTGCCCGCCGTGGTGCCGCCTTCGCAGGCCGCCGCCGCCTTGCTGTTGTCGCGCATCGGCATGGGCCTGCTTGCGTTGCTGGCGCTCGCCGCCTTCGTCATGACGCTGGTGCTCTGGCAAAAAGTCAGCGGCATGCAGGAGCAACTCGCACGCCAGAGCGCCGATGCGCTTGCGCAGTCGCTGGAAGCCCGCACGCTGGCGCGCCAGGCCGCCGACACCGTGCGTGACGTGGGCGGGCGCGTGGCGCTGACCGAATCGCGTGTGGCCGAAGTGGCGTTGCAGCGGGTTCAACTCGAAGAACTGATGCAAAGCCTGTCGCGCTCGCGCGACGAAAACCTGGTGGTCGACATCGAGTCGACCTTGCGCACCGCGCTGCAGCAGGCGCAGGCCACGGGCAATGTCGAGCCGCTGCTGGCCGCGCTCAAGGCCAGCGACCTGCGCATCACGCGCGCGGCCCAGCCGCGGTTGGCGCCGTTGCAGCGCGCCATGCAGCGCGACGTCGATCGGCTGCGTTCGGGTCCCAACAGCGATGGCGCCGACGCGCTTCAGAAGATCGACGAACTGCTGCGCGGCGTGGACGACATGCCACCGCTCAACCATGTCAGCGCCATGCGCGGCACGGGCGCAAGCGCCTGGCAGGGCGACACGGTATCGCCCGATGCGCCGTGGTGGCAGCGACTGCTGGTGAGCGTGGGCAACGAGGCCCGCTCGCTGGTGCGGGTCGGCCGGATCGAGCGGCCAGAGGCCGTGCTGCAAACGCCTGACCAGACCTTCTTCCTGCGCGAGAACCTCAAGCTCAAGCTGCTCAATGCGCGGCTGGCACTGCTGTCGCGCCAGGTCGACACCGCGCGTGGCGAGCTGGCCACGGTATCCGCAGCGGTCAACCGGTACTTTGATCCGGCGTCGCGCCGCGTGCAGTCGGCCGCCACGCTGCTCCAGCAACTGCAGCTGCAGGTGCGCGCGACCGAGCCCGTGCGCATCGACGAGACGCTGGCTGCGCTGGCCACGGCCGCAGCGGGTCGCTGAGCGATGCGCGCCGCACTCTGGCTTCTTGCGCTCTTCGGCATCGCGGCCGCAGTGGCGCTGTTCGCGGGCAACAACCAGGGCACGATCACCGTGTTCTGGGCGCCCTGGCGGGTCGACCTGTCGCTGAACCTCGTGCTGCTCTTGATCGGCGCGACCTTCGTGCTGCTGCACGGCGCCTTGCGCGCGCTGGCGGCGCTGTTCGCGCTGCCGCACCAGGCTCGGCAGTGGCGCGTCCAGCAGAAGGAACGCGCCCTGCATGCATCGCTGCTCGACGCCATCGTCCAGTTGATGGCCGGGCGGTTTTCGCGGGCCCGCAAGGCGGCGCTCGCTGCATTGGCGCAGGAGAAAAACCTGGAAGCGATGGACGTTGCGCTGCCACAGGCGTTGCAGGTGCGCGTGCTGTCCCATCTGTTCGCGGCCGAAAGCGCCCAGGCATTGCAGGACCGAACCGCACGCGACGCGCATCTGCAACTCGCCCTGAACGAAAGCGCCGAACGTGGCGCACTGAGCCCGGAAATGCGCGAAGGCGTCAAGCTGCGCTCGGCGCGATGGGCGCTGGAAGACCGCGACCCCTCGGCCACGCTGGCGCGTCTGCAGGAACTGCCGCAGGGCGCCCAGCGCCGCACCCTGGCGCTGCGCCTGTGGCTCAAGGCGGCACGCCAGGACGGCCGCACGCAAGAGGCGCTGGAGACGGCCCGGCTCCTGGCCAAGCACCGTGCGTTTTCCGAGGTGGCCGCGCAAAGCATCGTACGTGGGCTCGCCTCCGAACTGCTGTCGGGCGCGCACGATCCAGCCCAGTTGATGCGCGCCTGGGATCAGCTGGAAACGGCGGAGCGCCAGATGCCTGAGGTTGCGATCCAGGCGGCGCACCGCATGGTGTTGCTCAATGGCGACCTGGCCATCGCGCGCAGCTGGCTGCTGCCTGCCTGGGAACGCATGGTGGCGAATCCGCCGCCGCATCCGCGCGCCTTGAGCGACGGCTTGCGTGTCAAGCTGGCGCGCGCGCTGGAAGCCGGGCTCGATTCGGTCGATGCCGACTGGCTCGCGCGCATCGAGACCGCCCAGCGCAACGATCCGCGTGACGCGAACCTGCAGTACCTCGCGGGGATGGCCTGTATGAGGCGTCAGCTCTGGGGCAAGGCGCAGCAGCTCTTGACGCAGGCCGGCAATGGTCTGCAGGACGTCGGGCTCTACCGGCGCGCGTGGCTGGCGCTGGCCGAACTGGCCGAAGCGCGCGGCGACGAGGCGCAGGCCCTGGTGGCGTGGAAGCGCGCCGCTCAGGCCGACAGCCGGTGATCGACCGCTGATCGACCACCCGTCGCTGTCCGTTGTTTATGGGCTCGGCAGCGTTTCAGGCTGGTGGGTCGGATAGGGTGGCACATGGCCGCCCAGCGCCAGGAAACTCGCCACGTTGAGCATCAGTTCCAGGTCGACCTGCGCAGGATCGCGCGGCACGAGGTCGTAGTGGCAGAGGGTGCCGAGGATCGTGCCGTCGCTGTCCATCACCGGCACGCCGCAGTACGACTGCACGGTTTCGCGTGCCGGATGCGCTTTCAGTCGCGCGTCGACCAACGCATGCGGCGTCTGGAAGGGCTGACCGGATTCCCGCACGTAGCAGCAGTAGGTCGCGTTGTCGGGCACTTCCTGGGCCGTCAGCACGTCGGGGTTTTCGCGGTCGAAGTGCACCACCGCATTTGCCCGACTTTGCTCGAAGCGCCAGATGCCGATGAACCGGTAGTCGGTGCGTCGGAGGAGGCCGCCGAGGGCTTCGCGCAGGCCTTCCAGGCGGAGCGCGACGACGAAGTCGGCAAAGGTGCGTTTGTTCTGGGAATCCATGGGCGACCCTGTAGGAAGATCGCAAATTCTAGGTCGTCGTGCGTCGAGGCAAGGCAAGAAAAAACCGGCACAAGGCCGGTTTTTTCGCAGAGGGCGAGCGCCTGTGAAAGGGCGCTTCGCAAGACCGTTCAGATCGCCGCAGCGCCTTCGTCCGCCGCCTTCTCGAAGGGCAGCTTCATGCCTTGCAGGTCGAGACGCGTTTCAACCAGCACCAGCGGGCCAGCGTCGACCACGATCGCCGGAGGACGTTCGCGCGGAACGCGGGCCGGCTTGGCTTCGGCAGCCATGGCGGCCTGGGCCTGCGCGATGCGTTCGGGGTTGGAGTTCACCCATTGCAGGCCGGAGCCTTCGGCGATCTGCGCAAGTTCGCCCAGCGGCATCTCGAAGGCCTGAACCTTCGGCAGCGCGCGTGCGCTGGCAGCGGGGGCTGCAACAGCCGTCGCAGCCGCGACGGGCGCTGCGACCGGCGCTGCAGCCACGGGTGCTGCGTCGCGGGGTTCCTCCGGCGTCGCGATCGGTGTGGGTGCAGCGACGTCATCGGGCTCGCGCTGCACAGCGACGACGGCTGGCGCCGCGGCAGGAGCCATCGCCACGGGTTGCACTTCTGGCTGTTGCTGAGGTGCTGACGGCGTCTGGAATGCCGCTGCTGGTGCTGGTGCCAAAGCTGCAGGCGCAGCCTCGAAGACCGGTGCAGCATCTGCCGCAACGGACTGCGTTGCGTCGCCTTCGTCACGCGGGCTGCGTTCGCGGCGATCGCGACCGTAGCGGTCGCGCGAGCGGCCTCGGCGTTCGTCGCCATCACGGCGCGGACCGGTGTCGGTCGGTGCGTCGCCGGCAACTGCTTCCACAGGTGCGCCTTCGGTCGGCGAGCCCTGCGCGTCGGCTTCGTTGCCGCGCGGTGCGTCGTTGTGGTTGCGACGTTCGCGGCGGCCATCGTTGCGTTCGCCACGCGGAGCGCGGTCTTCGCGAGGCGCACGTTCTTCGCGTGGTGCGCGCTCTGCGCGTTCGTCACCGGCGCTCTGCGTCTGCGCGGCGTCGTCGTTCGACTCGCGCGGTGCATCGCCATCGCGGTCGGCCTGGCGTTCGCCACGCTCACCACGGTCACCGCCGCGCTCGCGGCGTGCGCGTGGCGCGCGTTCCAGGGGGGCGCCATTGGCGTCGACCAGGCCGGTCGGGATCAGCGCCTGGCCTTCGGCCTGTGCCTCGCCCGTGTCGAGCATCACCGAGCGTGCCTCGCCGCCATCGCGGCGTTCGCCACGACCGCCACCACGACGCGGTTCGCGCGGCTCACGCCCCTCGCGAGGTTCGCGCAGTTCACGAGGTTCGCGCAGTTCACGAGGTTCGCGGGGCTCGCGCGGTTCACGAGGCTCCCGGGCTTCGCGCACTGGTGCATCGACGCGGATTTCGCCGCGATTTTCGCGAACGTCACGGCGCGGTTCGCCCGTGCGGCCTTCACCGCCACGGCCCTCACTACCGCGGCCATCCCGCGCTTCACCGTTGCGGCCTTCGCCACGACCGTTGCGGCGTTCGCCGTCACGGCCACCGCGACCGCCACGACGTGCCTCGCCTTCGCGCGGCGCGCGGGCTTCGCCGTCGCGTGCAGGGCGGCCATCACGGCCGTCGCGGCGCGTGGGCTTGGGTGCTTCCACCGGAATGGCGGACGGCATTGCGTCGGACGACGAAGTGGCGGGCGCCGCGGCAGGCGAGCCCATGCCGAACAGCTTCTTGATGAAGCCCATGAAGCCGGCCTCGACCGGTGCAGGTGCTGGCGCAGGGGCCGGCGCCTGGACAGGCGCGGGCGCCGGGCGCGCGGCGGCCGGTGCAACAGGCGCGCTGACGGGCGGACGCACGGTTTCGGCCTTGGGCGGCACGACCGGTGCGGGTGCGTCGGGCAGCACGCCCTTGATCACCGGGGTCTGCTTGTTGGTCGGCTCCTGCGAGCGGCGTGTGACCGACGTCGGGTCTTCGACCTCTTCGGCCATCTTGTAACTGGCTTCGATGTGGTCGAGGCGCGGATCGTCGTGCTTCAGACGTTCGAGCTTGTAGTGCGGCGTCTCGAAGGTCTTGTTCGGCACCATCAGCACCGTGACGCGCTGCTTGAGTTCGATCTTGGCGATTTCCGGGCGCTTCTCGTTCAGCAGGAACGAAGCGACTTCGACCGGCACCTGGACGTGCACGGCCGCCGTGTTGTCCTTGAGACATTCCTCTTGAATGATTCGCAGGATTTGCAGCGCGCTGGATTCGGTGTCGCGGATGTGGCCCGAGCCGCCGCAACGGGGGCAGGGGATCGACGAACCTTCGCTCAGCGCCGGCTTCAGGCGCTGGCGGCTCATTTCCATCAGGCCGAACTTGCTGATCGAGCCGAACTGCACGCGGGCGCGGTCTTGGCGCAGCGCGTCGCGCAGGCGGCTTTCGACTTCGCGGCGGTTCTTCGACTCGTCCATGTCGATGAAGTCGATGACGATCAGGCCGCCCAGATCGCGCAGGCGCATCTGGCGGGCCACTTCGTCGGCGGCTTCGAGGTTGGTGCGGGTGGCGGTCTCTTCGATGTCGCCGCCCTTGATGGCGCGCGCCGAGTTGACGTCGACCGACACGAGCGCTTCGGTGTGATCGATCACGATGGCGCCGCCGGACGGAAGCTGCACCGTGCGGGCGTAGGCCGACTCGATCTGGTGTTCGATCTGGAAGCGCGAGAACAGGGCGGCGTCGTCGCGGTAACGCTTCACGCGGGCGGCATGCTCGGGCATGACGTGCGCCATGAACTGCTGCGCCTGTTCGTAGATGTCGTCGGTGTCGATCAGGATGTCGCCGATGTCGTGATTGAAGTAGTCACGAATCGCGCGGATGACGAGCGACGATTCCTGGTAGATCAGGAAAGCGCCCTTGCCGCCCTTGGCCGCACCGTCGATGGCGCTCCAGAGCTTGAGCAGGTAGTTCAGGTCCCACTGCAGTTCGGGCGCCGAACGGCCGATGCCGGCGGTGCGCGCGATGATGCTGGCGCCCTTGGGGTACTCCAGCTGGTCCATCGCCTCCTTGAGTTCGGCGCGGTCTTCGCCCTCGATGCGGCGGCTGACGCCACCGCCGCGCGGGTTGTTGGGCATCAGCACGACGTAGCGGCCGGCCAGCGAAATGAAGGTGGTCAGCGCGGCGCCCTTGTTGCCGCGCTCTTCCTTCTCGACCTGGACGGTGAGTTCCTGGCCTTCGCGGATCGCGTCCTGGATGCGGGCCTGGCTGGCCGAGACGCCTTCGGCGAAATACTGCTTGGAGATTTCCTTGAACGGCAGGAAACCGTGGCGGTCTTCGCCGTAGTCGACGAAACAGGCTTCGAGCGAGGGCTCGACGCGGGTGACGACCGCTTTGTAGATATTGCCCTTGCGCTGTTCGCGCCCTTCGATTTCGATTTCGTAGTCGAGGAGCTTCTGCCCGTCGACGATGGCCAGGCGGCGCTCTTCGGGCTGCGTGGCGTTGATCAACATCCGCTTCATGATGCGTTGTCCTTATTGGTATGCGTATTCACCGGCCCATGACGGGCCAACGATGCACGGACGACGCCTGCGAAACGAGGGGGAATTGCCGTTGGTCAGGCTGTCGTGGCCGACGCGCGTGCGCGTGCGGCCGTCTTGGGCGTCAGCTCAAGGACAGCGTGGGTGGGGGCGCATGGATGGGGGCGAGCCCGAGGCGGTGTCGACGTGTCGCGGGTCTCGCGACAGGTTGCGCAGGGGTGGCGCGCGCTGCGGACGACTCAATGCCGGAGGCCACTGGCCACAGCCAGGTGGGCCAACGCAGGCACATTTGAATCAGCAGCATCAACACAAGTGAACTCGCTTCGATCCGCCGGCAGCTTGGAGGCTGCCGGCTGGGTATTCCGTATCGGTGTTTCGTGGGCGTCGGCTTGACTGGAGCGCCCGGATTTGCCACTTTGCGCTGGAGCGCGGGGTTTGCAATCGGGTGCCAAAGCGGCATCGACCTCACCGTGCTTCTGGTCGTGCTCTAAACTTCTGTCTAATCAAGCACTTACAAGAACGCACTGGTGAAAAACATTATAGGTGCGAAGCCGGAGTCCGCGGCAGCGGAAGTTCGTTTTCTGACGGTCGATGAAGAATCGGCCGGCCAGCGACTGGACAACTTCCTCTTCCGCCATCTCAAGGGCGTCCCCAAGACCCACGTTTACCGCATCATCCGGTCGGGCGAGGTGCGCATCAACAAGGGCCGGGCGCAGGCCGAGAGCCGGCTGGTGGCTGGCGACCTGCTTCGGTTGCCGCCCGTGCGGGTGGCAGCGCGCGCGGAAGAGGGCGCCACGTCGCCGGCGCCCGCACGCGAATTCCCGCTGCTGCTCGAAGACGATGCGCTCATCGCCATCGACAAGCCTGCGGGCGTGGCCGTGCACGGCGGCAGCGGGGTGAGCTTCGGGGTCATCGAGCAGCTGCGCACGGCGCGGCCGACCGCGCGTTTCCTGGAACTGGTGCACCGGCTCGACCGCGAGACCTCCGGCATCCTGCTGGTGGCCAAGAAGCGCAGCGCCCTGACCGCGCTGCAGGACCAGTTTCGCGAGCGCGAGACGGGCAAGACCTACCTGGCGCTGGTCGAGGGCGCCTGGCCCGCCAACCGCAAGGTGCTCGACTCGCCGCTCGCCAAGTACCTGCTGCCGAGCGCCAAGGGCTCCACCGAACCGGGCGAGCGCCGGGTGCGTGTGGTCGCCAAGGACCATCCCGATGCGATGCGAGCCCTCACGCTGGTGCGCGTCGTGGGGAGCCTGACGCTGCCTGGAGACCACCAGCCGCTGTCGCTCCTGGCCGTGACCATCAAGACCGGCCGCACCCACCAGATCCGCGTGCACCTCGCTTCGGCAGGCCATGCGATCGTCGGTGACGACAAGTACGGCGACTTCGAGCGCAATCGCGCCTTGCAGAAGCTCGGCGTCAAGCGCATGTTCCTGCACGCCTGGCGCCTCCAGTTCAACCATCCCGCAAGCGGCGAACGCACCGCGCTGCAGGCCGACCTGCCGCCCGAACTGCAGGCGCTGATGACGGTGCCACTGCGCGACGCGCTTGCCCAATCCCCCGTAACGATCTCCCATGACTGACATTCGACCCCGCCGCTTCGACCTCATCGCCTTCGACTGGGACGGCACGCTCTACGATTCCACGCGCCTGATCGCCCGCTGCATCCAGCTGGCGGTGGTCGATGTGGGCGGCGCCATGCCCAGCGAACGCGACGCTGCCTGGGTGATCGGCCTGGGCCTGGGCGAGGCGCTGGCTCGTGCGGCACCCGATGTGCCCAAGGAAAAGTACCCCGAACTGGGCGCGCGCTACCGCTACCACTACCTGAAGCACCAAGACGACATCGTGCTGTTCGACGGCGTGCTGCCGATGCTCGAGGCGCTCAAGGCGCGCGGCCATCTGCTGGCGGTGGCCACCGGCAAGTCGCGCCGCGGCCTGAACGAGGCGTTGGCCTCGGCCGCGTTGCGCGACTGCTTCGACGACTCGCGCACCGCCGACGAGACGCATGGCAAGCCGCATCCGCGCATGCTGCTGGAACTGATGGAGGCGCTCGACGTCGCGCCAGAGCGCACGCTGATGATCGGCGACACCACGCACGACCTCCAGCTCGCCCTCAACGCGGGCTGCGCCAGCGTCGGCGTCAGCTACGGCGCGCACGAACCGCAGAGCTTCGACGTCCTGCAACCGTTGTTTGTAGCCAACTCCGTCAGCAGCCTGTCGGCATGGCTGCTCGACAATGCCTGAAGTCCGGGCCGCAATCGGCCCCTCTCAACCGTTTTTCCTGCCACCCGCGCCATGAGTGAAGAAGCCGTTCCCCTGTGCAACGCAGCCGACCTCGGCGATGGCGGCCTGGCGGTGCCTTTCGATGTGGTTTACGCGGGCGAAAACTGCCGCGCCTTCGCGATTCGCTTCGAAGGCCAGCCACAGGCCTACCTCAATCGCTGCACCCACGTCGCGATGGAAATGGACTTCCAGCCCGACCGTTTCTTCGACGATTCCGGCCAGTGGCTGCTCTGCGCGACCCATGGCGCGGCGTACAGCCCGGAGACCGGCGAATGCGCGGGCGGGCCGTGCCGCGGCGGGCTGGTGAAGATCGCCCTGAGCGAGCGCGACGGCGTGGTCCACTGGCATACTGGCCCGAACCTCCGGCCGCTGGCCTTCTAGACCCAACACCCACCCGTCATGACCGATCCCACGCGCCGGGAACCCGAGGGCTTCGAGCCCTTGGAACGCACTGTCCCTCTTTCTTCCTCTTCTTCTGCTTCGACCCCCTCCATGGCCAACAACGACCCCACTTCCCAGACCGGCTGGGAACGCGCGACGCTCGAAAAGCTCGCCTTTGCCGCCCTGCGCGAGCAGAAGTCCACGCGGCGCTGGAAGACCTTCGTCCGGTTGTCCTGGCTGGCCTTCTTCATCTTCCTGGCCTGGTTCGCACTTTCGCGCGGCACCACCGCGACCACGACCACCACGGCGCACACGGCCGTCGTCGAGATCAAGGGCGAGATCGCCAATGGCGCCGATGCCAGCGCCGAATTCGTGATCGCGGCCATGAAGACGGCCTTCGAGGATGTGGGCGCCAAGGGCGTGATCCTGCTCATCAACTCGCCTGGCGGCAGCCCGGTGCAGGCTGGCATCATCAACGACGAGATCCGCCGCCTGAAGGCCAAGCACAACAAGCCGGTGTACGCCGTGGTCGAGGAAACCTGCGCCTCCGCTGCTTACTACATTGCCGCCGCCACCGACAAGATCTACGTCGACAAGGCCAGCATCGTGGGCAGCATCGGCGTACTGATGGACGGTTTCGGCTTCACCGGCGTGATGGACAAGGTCGGCGTCGAGCGCCGCCTGCTCACCGCCGGCGAGAACAAGGGCTTCCTCGACCCGTTCAGCCCCGTCAACGAAGCCCAGCGCGCGCATGCGCAGCAGATGCTCGACCAGATCCACACGCAGTTCATCGAAGTGGTGAAGACCGGCCGCGGCGACCGCCTGAAGCTCGACACGCCCGGCCTGTTCAGCGGCCTGTTCTGGAGCGGCCAGCAGTCCGTCGAACTCGGCCTGGCCGACCAACTGGGCAACGTCGATTTCGTCGCCCGCGAAGTCATCAAGGCCGAAGACGTGATCGACTACACCCGCCGCGACAACGTCGCCGAAAAGCTGGCCAAGAAGTTCGGCGCCGCGCTGGGCGACGCCTCGATCGGCGCCATGCGCACGCTGCCGGCCCTGCGCTGAGTGGTTCTTTCAATCCATCCGAAGACGCAGTGCCTCAGGCATCGGGTGAGTTCGCATCAGGTGGGTTCGCATGGCGCGCAGACGCTGCCAGTGCCAGCGCGAACGCCACCACCACGCACAAGGCGGCCGTCAGCGAACTGACCTTTGCGAGCAGGCCGATCAATGGCGGCCCGCCCATGAATCCCAGGTAGGCGAGGGCGGACACTGCTGCGATGCCGCGCGCCGGGTCCACGCCCGGCACGCGCGCCGAGGCCGAGAACAGGATGGGCACCACGTTGGCAAAGCCGATTCCGACGCCGGCAAAACCGGCCAGCGCAATCCACGGCGTGGCCGTGAACAGCACCAGCGCCATCGATGCGGCTGCCACCAGCGCGCTGGCGCGCAGCAACACGGCCGGCGCGAAGCGCGCCCGCAGGGCATCGCCGCCAAAGCGCGTGGCCGCCATGGCGGCCGAGAAGCTGGCGTAGGCCAGCGCGGCCTGCTGCTGCGGGCTGCCCAGTTCCTGCTGCAGGTAGAGCACGCTCCAGTCGTAGATGGCGCCTTCGGCGATCAGTCCCAGCGCGGCCAGCACGCCGAGCACGGCGAGCGCGCCGCGCGGCAGGCGAAAGCCATGATCGCCGCCCGCCGATGCAGTCGCCTCCTTGGGCAGCATCGCCGTGGATGACACCGCCACGGCCAGGGCCATCGCTGCGGCCACCAGCATCAGGTGGTGCTGGGGCTGCAGGCCGGCGGCCAATGCGGCGCCGCCCGTCACCGCGCCGGCCATGCCGCCCAGGCTGAACATGCCGTGCATGCCGCTCATCAGCGTCTGGTTGCCGTGCAGTTCCAGTTGCGACGCCTCGGTGTTGATCGCCACGTCGAACACGCTCGTCACGACGCCGAAGAGGGCCAGCAGCGCGAGCAGCGCCGCATAGTTCGGCATGGCGATGAGGCCGGCCAGCAGCAGCGCATAGATCACGCCGCAGACCGTCGACACGCGGCGCGCACCGTGCCGGCCGATCCACTGGCCCGCACGCGTCAGCCCCAGCAGCGCGCCCACGCCGGCAGCCAGCATGGCCAGGCCGAGCGCGGCCTCGTCCACGCCGTAATGCGCCTTGACCGTGGGAATGTGCACGCCCCACGTTGCGAAGATGAAGCCCGACGCGAAGAAGAGTCCGCGTGTGGCCCAGCGCGTGCGCGCCGTGACGATCGCCTTCATCCTTCAGCGTCCGATGGCGAAGACGGCAGGCGCACGCAGGTCGCCCTCGGCTTTCTGCGAGCGCCAGGCCTTGACGGTCTGGCTGCAGGTGCTGGCGCTGGCCAGGGTGATGCCGCGCGCCACGGCCAGACGCGTGTTGTGTTGCAGCGTCTGGAGCAGCGCCTGCAGCACGGCGGCATTGCGGTAGGGTGTTTCGATGAAGAGTTGGGTCTGGCCGCTGCGCAGCGCCAGCGCCTCCAGTTCGCGGATGCGCTGCGTGCGTGCGTCGGCGTCCTGCGGCAGGTAGCCGACGAAGGCGAAGTTCTGTCCGTTCAGCCCGCTGGCCGCGAGCGCGAGCAGGAGAGAGACCGGGCCGGTCAACGGCACCACCGCAATGCCCAGATCGTGCGCCGCGCGCGCCACCGAGGATCCGGGATCGGCGACCGCCGGCATGCCCGCCTCGCTCAACAGGCCCATGTCGTGACCGTCGAGGGCAGCGGCCAGCAGAGGGCGCGCGTCGAACTGGCCGGCGTGATCGCCTTTCTTGTGCACTTCGCGCGGCAGTTCCTGGATCTGCTGCAACTGAAGCGGCGCAGCCAGCGGGACGACCGCGTCGATGCGCTTGAGGTAGGCGCGCGCCGATTTGGCGTTCTCGCAGATCCAGTGCGTGATGCCGGCAGCCTTCTGCAAGGTGCCCAGGGGCAGTGCGTCCTGCAGCGGCGCCTGCTCGTCGCAGCCGAAGTCCAGCGGCGCGGGAACGAGGTAGAGCGTTCCGGTGCTCACAGCAGTTCCACCCCGGCAGCGCGCAGCATGCGGCAGGTGCGGATCAGCGGCAGGCCGATGAGGGCTGTCGGATCGTCGCTGTCGATGGCGTCCAGCAGTGCAATGCCGAGCCCTTCGCTCTTGGCACTGCCGGCGCAGTCGTAGGGTTGCTCGGCGCGCAGGTAGTGCTCGATGGCGTCGTCGCTCAGGTCGCGAAAGACCACGCGCACCGATGCCAGGTCGCGCTCGACGAATCCGGTCGCCTGGCAGACCACGGCCACGGCCGTCTGGAAAACGAGCGTCTGGCCGCGCATGCGCCGCAACTGGGCGACCGCGCGTTCGTGGTCGCCCGGTTTTCCGAGTGGCTCGCCACCGAGATCGGCGACCTGGTCGGAGCCGATCACCACCGCCTCCGGAAACCGGGCGGCGACGGCGCGTGCCTTTTCGAGGGCGAGGCGCTGCGCGAGGGCACCTGGCGCCTCGCCAGGCAGCGGGGTTTCGTCGACGTCGGGTGCGTGGACTTCGAAGGGCAGTTGCAGGCGGGTGAGCAGTTCGCGGCGGTAGCGCGAGGTCGAGGCGAGGATGACGGTGCGTTGCATGGTCGGAGATTGTGCGCGAGCGGTTTAGACTGAGCGGGATGAAAAGAGAATTCACGCCCGCCCGGCTCGACGTTTCGGCTTTCGCCGAGGCTGCGGCCACCCTGTCCGGCAGCGACCCGCTGGCCCGGTATGCCCGCCTGAGCGCTGAACTGGCCGATCCTGCCGCCGATACCGTTGTCCAGTGGGAGGCCATCGGCCAAGAGCGAACGGGTGCTGGCGGCAATGCCGTGCCCTGGCTGCATCTTGCCGCCGAGACGGTGGTGCCGCTGGTGTGCCAGCGCTGTCTTGCACCGGTCGACATCGAACTCCATGTCGACCGCTGGTTCCGCTTTGCGGCCGATGAAGAAACTGCTGCGGTCGAAGACGAGAACTCGGAAGAGGATGTGCTCGTCGGTGGCCGCGACTTCGATCTGGCTGCGCTGATTGAAGACGAGCTGCTGATGGACCTGCCGATCACGCCCACGCACGAGGTCTGTCCCGAGCACGTGCAGCTGTCGGCGGTCGACCCGGCTTTCGACGAAGCGCTGGAAGCCAAGCCGAACCCGTTTGCTGCACTCGACGCGCTGCGCCCGCGCAAGCCGGAATGAGCGCGGTACCGACGGGCGGTGCAGTTGGGCTGGCGCTCTTCGCGAGGCCGCGCTATAATCATTGGCTTCGCGCGCGCCGCTGTCGGTAATCAGGCTATCTCGGGATTCCCGGAAGCAGATGCCCTGGCCGAGCCGCATGCCCGCCCACTCAACCGAATATTTCCAGGAGCCACCATGGCCGTCCAGCAAAACAAGAAGTCGCCTTCGAAGCGCGGCATGCACCGTTCACACAATGCGCTGGTCGTGCCAGGCATCGCCGTGGAACCGACCACCGGTGAAATCCACCTGCGTCACCACATCAGCCCGAACGGCTTCTACCGTGGCCGCCAGGTTCTGAAGAACAAGTCCGAAGCCTGATCGCGATATCCAAGGCCAAGGCCCGAAGCTACGCCAGCTGTAGCGTCGGGCCTTTGTTTTGATGGTCACGCCATCCTCTTTCGCTTCGGCGCCTTCCGTGATCACGCTTGCCGTGGATTGCATGGGAGGCGACCACGGTCCGCGCATCACGCTGCCCGCCTGCCGCGCCTTTCTTGAGCGCTACGCGGACGCGCGCCTGCTGATCGTCGGCAAGCCCGAGTTGCTCGGTGGTTTTTCGCACCCGCGCGCCACGTTGGTCGCGGCAAGCGAAGTCGTCGGCATGGACGATCCCATCGAGGTTGCGCTTCGAAAGAAGAAGGATTCCTCGATGCGGCTTGCGATTCAGCAAGTCAAGGATGGGGCTGCGCAGGCGGCGATCTCCGCGGGGAACACGGGCGCATTGATGGCCATCGCGCGCTATCTGCTCAAGACGCTGGAAGGCATCGACCGGCCGGCCATCGCAACGCGACTGCCCAATGCCAAAGGCGGCGCCACCACGGTGCTCGACCTGGGAGCGAATGTCGACTGCGACGCAGGCGATCTGCTGCAGTTCGCCGTGCTCGGCTCGGCGCTGGTGTCTTCCTTGACCGGCAACGAGTCTCCGACGGTTGGTTTGCTCAACGTCGGCGAAGAGGCCATCAAAGGCAGCGAAACCATCAAGAAGGCGGGCCAACTGCTTCGCGCTGCAGCCTTGTCGAAAGATCTGAACTTCCATGGCAACGTGGAAGGCAACGATATTTTCAAGGGCACGACCGACATCGTCGTCTGCGACGGCTTCGTTGGCAATGTGGCGTTGAAGGCCAGCGAAGGCGTGGCGTCGATGATCGTCGACTATCTGCGTGCCGAGTATTCGAACGGTGTCTTCAGCAAATTCGCCGCCATCGTGTCCTATCCGGTTCTAAAAGCTCTCAAGAAGCGTCTGGATCATCGTCGACACAACGGTGCGGCGTTGCTCGGCCTGCGCGGCCTGGTTTTCAAGAGCCATGGTTCCGCAGACGAAGACGCATTCGGTCATGCGCTCGATCGCGCTTATGATGCCGCTCGCAACAACCTGCTCGATCGCGTGCGGGCCCGCATCGCCCACGCCGCGCCCCTGCTCGCACGGCACGAACCGGCGGTGCCGGTCGACGCGGCGGCGCTCCACGTCTGATGACTCCTTATTCACGCATCACCGGCACCGGCAGCTATCTGCCTCCACGCCGTGTCACCAACGACGATCTGGCCCGTGAACTGGCCACGCGCGGCATCGAAACCTCCGATCAGTGGATCGTCGAGCGCACCGGCATCCACGCGCGGCATTTCGCCGCGCCGGACGTGGCGAGCAGCGACCTCGCGTTGGTCGCCTGCCAGAACGCGCTGGAATCGGCGGGCCGCCGTGCCGACGAGGTCGACCTGATCATCGTCGCCACGTCCACGCCGGACATGGTGTTCCCGTCCTCGGCGGCCATCCTGCAGAACAAGCTGGGCACTGCCGGCTGTCCGGCGTTCGACGTGCAGGCGGTGTGCAGCGGCTTCGTCTATGCATTGACCGTGGCCGATTCGCTGATCAAGACCGGCACCGCGAAATGCGCGCTGGTCGTGGGTTCCGAAGTGTTCTCGCGCATCCTCGATTTCAACGATCGCACGACCTGCGTGCTGTTCGGCGACGGCGCAGGCGCCGTGGTGCTGGAGGCGAGCGACGAACCGGGCATTCTGGCGAGCGATCTGCATGCCGATGGCAAGCATGTGGGCATCCTTTGCGTGCCAGGCCACGTGGCCGGTGGCAATGTTCTGGGTACGCCGCTCCTGCACATGGACGGTCAGGCGGTTTTCAAGCTTGCGGTGCGCGTGCTGGAAGATGCCGCGCGCGCCACCCTCGCCAAGGCCGGCAAGACCGAGGCCGACATCGACTGGCTGGTGCCGCACCAGGCCAACATCCGGATCATGGAAGGCACGGCCAAGAAGCTGAAGCTGCCGCGCGAGAAGCTGATCGTGACCGTGCATGCGCACGGCAACACGTCTGCCGCCTCGATCCCCCTGGCGCTCGACGAGTCCGTGCGCAGCGGCAAGATCAAGAAGGGTGAAACGCTCATGCTCGAAGGCGTGGGCGGCGGCTTCACCTGGGGCGCGGTCCTTTTGAATCTGTAGTCCGCATGCCGCGGAGCCCGCCGTCGTGGTCGGCCCCGCCTTGCGACAAGAGACCCACACCATGAAATCATTTGCTTTTGTTTTTCCGGGCCAGGGCTCGCAGGCGGTCGGCATGCTCGACGCGTGGGGCGATCACCCCGCCGTGGCCGAGACCCTGCGCGAAGCTTCCGACGCCATGGACGTGGATCTGGCCAGCCTGATCCACGACGGCCCGAAAGAAACGCTCGCGCTCACCACCAACACGCAGCCCGTCATGCTGGTGGCCGGTGTCGCCGCCTGGCGTGCCTGGCTGGCTGAAGGCGGCGCCCGCCCATCGGTCGTGGCAGGGCATTCGCTGGGTGAATACTCGGCGCTGGTCGCTGCCGGCGTGCTGACGCTGGCCCAGGCCGCTCCGCTCGTGCGCTTTCGTGCCGAGGCCATGCAGCAGGCCGTGCCGGTCGGTGTGGGCGCCATGGCGGCCGTGCTCGGCATGGAAGTAGCGAAAGTCATCGCCGGCTGCGCCGAGGCCACTGCCAGCTTCGGCGCGGGCAGCACCGAAGTGGTCGAGGCGGTGAACTTCAACGACCCGATGCAGACCGTGATCGCCGGCAGCAAGGCGGCGGTCGACAAGGCCTGCGAGATCGTCAAGGCCAACGGCGCCAAGCGCGCGCTGCTGCTGCCCGTGTCCGCGCCGTTCCATTCGAGCCTGATGAAGCCCGCGGCCGAAGCCTTGCGCGAGAAGCTCGCGTCGGTCACGCTGGCCGCGCCACAGATTCCCGTGCTCAACAACATCGACGTCGCTGTCGAAACGGATGCCGAGCGCATCCGCGATGCGCTGGTGCGCCAGGCGGCAGGTCCGGTACGATGGGTGGAAAGCGTGCAGGCGCTCCAGGCCCGTGGTGTCGAGGCCATCGTCGAATGCGGTCCTGGCAAGGTGCTGGCCGGCATGGCCAAGCGCATTGCCCCCGAACTTCCAGCCGCTTCGATCTACGATCCGGCGACGCTCGCCGACACCCGGCAATTGTTGAATCCCACCCCATGAGCAAACCCTCCTTTGAAGGCCAGGTCGCCCTGGTGACCGGCGCGACGCGCGGCATCGGTGCCGCCATCGCACTCGAACTCGCCCAGCACGGCCTGAAGGTGATCGGCACCGGCACCACGCAGGACGGCGCAGCCAGGATCGGCCAGGCGCTGGCGGCGTTTGGCGGGCAAGGCTGCGTGCTCGACGTGAACGACGGCGCAGCGCTCGAGTCGCTGGTCGACGAGATCGTCAAGACGCACGGTGGCCTGCATGTGCTCGTCAACAACGCCGGCATCACGCGCGACATGCTCGCCATGCGGCTGAAGGACAACGACTGGGACGCGGTGATCGACACCAACCTCAAGGCGGTGTTCCGCATGTCCCGCGCCGTCATCCGTCCGATGATGAAGCAGCGCTACGGCCGCATCATCAGCATCACGAGCGTCGTGGGCGCAGCCGGCAACGCAGGCCAGGCCAACTACGCAGCCGCCAAGGCGGGCGTGGCCGGCATGACACGCGCCCTGGCGCGCGAACTGGGCAGCCGCAACATCACGGTCAACTGCGTGGCGCCGGGCTTCATCGAAACCGACATGACGGCCAGCCTGCCCGAGGCCCAGCAACAGGCGCTGCTCTCGCAGATCCCCCTGGGCCACCTGGGCAAGCCGGCCGACATCGCGCATGCCGTGGCCTACCTGGCTTCGCCCCAGGCGTCGTACGTGACGGGGCAGGAACTGCACGTCAACGGCGGCATGCACATGTAAGGCGCACAGCGCAATCGTTTCCCGTAGGGTCCGTCCGGCGAATGCCGGCCGCGGGCCAGTTAAAATCCACCGATTCTTTACAACCCCCAGAGGGAACCAAATGAGCGATATCGAAGCACGTGTCAAAAAAATCATTGCCGAACAACTCGGCGTTGAAGAGTCTCAAGTCACCAACGAAAAGGCTTTCGTGGCCGATCTGGGCGCCGACTCCCTCGACACGGTCGAACTCGTGATGGCACTCGAAGACGAGTTCGGCATCGAGATCCCCGACGAAGACGCAGAAAAGATCACGACGGTGCAGAACGCCGTCGACTACGCCACCAAAAATCAAAAGGCCTGATCGGCCGGCTGACACCGTCATGGCTCGCGGCGCTTCGGCAGTCCGCGCGCAAGACCCGACGGTGCTTCAGCGTCTCCAGAAAGGTTTGCCGGCATGACCAAACGCCGCGTTGTCGTGACCGGTCTCGGTTGCATCGCCCCTGTTGGAAATACGGTGGCCGAATCCTGGTCCAACCTGTTGGCCGGCAAGTCGGGCATTGACACCATTCAAGCGTTCGACGCCTCTCCCTTCGCATGCAAGTTCGCTGGCGAGGTGAGGGGTTTCGATATCACCCAATACATTTCCGAGAAGGAAGCGCGCCACATGGACCGCTTCATCCATCTCGGAATGGCGGCCGCCATCCAGGCGGTCCAGGACAGTGGACTGAAGACCGGCGAAGAACTTTCGCCGGAAGAAGCCACGCGCATCGGCTGCAACATCGGTTCGGGCATCGGCGGACTGCCGATGATCGAGCAGACGCACGCAGAGCTCGTCAGCCGCGGCCCTCGCCGTGTCTCGCCGTTCTTCGTGCCTGCATCGATCATCAACATGATCTCTGGACACGTGTCGATCAAGTACGGCTTCCAGGGCCCGAACATCGCGGTGGTCACGGCCTGCACCACCGGCCTGCATGCGATCGGCCTGTCCGCGCGCATGATCGAGTACGGCGACGCCGACGTGATGATCGCGGGCGGCGCCGAGTCGACCGTGTCGCCGCTGGGCATTGGCGGCTTTGCGGCCGCACGTGCGCTGTCGACGCGCAACGACGACCCGAAGACCGCTTCGCGTCCCTGGGACAAGGACCGCGACGGTTTCGTCCTGGGCGAAGGCTCCGGCGTGCTGGTGCTCGAGGAGTACGAGCATGCCAAGGCCCGCGGCGCCAAGATCTACGCCGAGGTCTCTGGCTTCGGCATGAGCGCCGACGCGTACCACATGACGGCACCGAACGTCGATGGCCCGCGCCGCTCGATGAGCATGGCGCTCGCCAACGCCGGTGTGAATGCCGATGAGGTCCAGTACCTCAACGCGCATGGCACTTCCACGCCGCTCGGCGACCTGAACGAAACCAACGCGATCAAGAACACCTTCGGCGCGCAAGCCAGGAAGATGGTCGTGAATTCGACCAAGTCGATGACGGGCCACCTGCTGGGTGGCGCCGGTGGCATCGAGTCGGTGTTCACCGTGCTGGCGTTGCACAACCAGAAGAGCCCTCCGACGATCAACATCTTCAACCAGGACCCGGAGTGCGACCTGGACTACTGCGCCAACGAGGCGCGGGACATGAAGATCGATGTCGCCGTGAAGAACAACTTCGGCTTTGGCGGCACCAACGGCACGCTGGTGTTCAAGCGCGTTTGAGTCTGCCTCCTGCATGCACAGCGCCCCGTCGGTGAGTTATCCGGTGGGGCGTTCGTCGCGTCACGCCCACTGTCTGCTGCTGGCCCTCTGGTCGACGGGCGGCTGCGTGGCCGCGCTCACCGCGTGGCGGCTGGAGCACCTCGGTGGGCGCACGGCCTTGCTGGGGGCCAGCGTGCTGCTTGCGAGCTTCGGCCTGCGCCATGGCGGCACAGGCCGTGCGCAAGGGCCCGCGGTGCTGCATTTCGACGGAAGCGCTTGGGCGCTGGTCGGAGCGGCTTCCACGCATGCCCGGGGCCTGCAGACTGCACGTGCCGAAGTCTGCCTGGATTTCCAGTCGCTGATGCTCGTGCGCCTGCAGCAGGCGGGCCGCGAGCAGCGCTGGCTGTGGCTCGACGCGCGCAGCGAGCCGGCGCGGTGGGCCGACCTGCGCCGTGCGGTATATTCGCGCGCCCCAACGACGGTCCCGGACTCCGACCCCATGGCGCCTCTGGTCGCTCGCGCGTCCGCGTCCTCTACCTTTTCATGACAGCCTCCCTACCGCCTGTACCCCCGGATTCCGGTTCGACCGACGCGTCGCCGGCCGAGCCGCGGCCGGGCGAAGTCGACTTCCAACTGGTCCAGCGCACCGTCGCGGGCGACCAGAAGGCTTTCGAACTGCTCGTCATCAAGTACCAGCGCCGCATCGAGCGGCTCATCGGACGCATGGTGCGTGACGTCGACTTGGTTGAGGACATCGCGCAGGAAACCTTCATCCGCGCCTACCGTGCGCTGCATCAGTTTCGCGGTGAAGCACAGTTCTACACCTGGCTCTACCGGATCGCCGTGAACACCGCCAAGAAGGCGTTGGTGGACATGAAACGCGATCCGACGGTCTCCGAAAGCGCATTGCGTTCGAGTTCCGACGACGATGATGAAACTTACCGGCCCGGAAACGAACCAATCACCGATGAAACCCCCGAGACGGTGCTCGCCGCGAACGAAATCGCGGCGGTGGTAGAGGCCGCCATGGCCGCGTTGCCTGCAGAACTGCGGCAGGCGGTCACACTGCGCGAGATCGAGGGCATGAGTTACGAAGAGATTGCCGAGATCATGAATTGCCCGATTGGTACGGTGCGCTCGCGGATATTCCGTGCGCGCGAAGCCATTTCGGCACGGGTGAAGCCCATGCTCGACAACCAGTCCGGCAAGCGTTGGTAGGTAAGCAGGTGAATCAAATGAACCATTCAGAATCAGCACGTGAACAGGTGTCCGCACTGGCCGACGGTCAGCTTCGGGGCACGGCCTTTGCCCAGGCGGTCGCGCAGGTATGCGACGACGAGGCGCTTCGCGCCACCTGGCAGACCTATCACTTGATCGGCGATACCATCCGGGCCAGCGCGCACGCACCTGCGACCGACAGCAACGCCTTCATGGCTCGCCTGCAGCAGCGTCTGGCCGACGAGCCCCCGGTCGTCAAACCGGCCCTCGTGCCCGTGACCGCCGCCGTGGCGCATCCGGTGGTCCAGCGCGTGGAGGCCGCCAATGAGCCGATGTTCCGCTGGAAGCTGGTGGCTGGCGCGGCCTCACTGGCCGCAGCCGCTGCCATCGGCTGGAATTTCGTGGGCTACGGCGCCAGCGCGGGTGGCGGCGCGCAACTCGCACAGCAGGAACAGGCCACCAGTCCCGTGCTGGCCGTTGCCAGCACCGCGCCTTCGGCACCTGTCGTTGCCGTGCTCGAACCGAGCCGCGTCGTGGTGGCCAACAAGCCGCAGGTGATGCTGCGCGACCCGCGTCTGGATCAATTGCTCGAAGCACACCAGCAGGCCGGCGGCGCTTCGCAGATGCCGTCGGGTTTTCTGCGCAACGCCACTTTTGAAGGATCGTCGCGCTGAGGGCGCGTCTGCCGATGGGACTCATCACCGCTTCGATGCCTGCCGGCGCCCGGGGAGTCGCACTCGCGGCGACGTTGTGCCTGGCCCAGGGTGCCAGTGCGCAGTTGCGCGGACCTTCGCATCCGGCGGTGCCTGCCGTCCCGTCGCAAAGCAGCAGTGCCGCCCAGCAGGCCCTGTCGGCCGCGGAGCCGTCGCCAGCGCCGACGCTCGATGCGGCGGAGTGGCTGCGCCGCATGCACTCGGCGTCGCGCACGCGCAGCTATGTCGGCACTTTTGTGGTGTCGGCGGCCACCGGCAACCTGTCGAGCGCGCGCATCTGGCATGTCGCCAAGGGTGGCGTGCTGATGGAGCGCATCGAGGTGCTGTCGGGCGCCCCGCGTTCGACCTTTCGCCGCAACGACCAGATCATGACCTTCCTGCCGGAATCGAAGGTGGTCAAGAGCGAGAAGCGTGAGAACGTCGACATCTTCCCCAATCTGCCCGGCAGTCCCGACTCTGCCGTCAGCGATTACTACGACGTCGGTCTCCTGGGCAAGGGCCGCGTGGCCGGCTTCGACGCCGACGTGGTCCAGCTGGCGCCGCGCGATGCGATGCGCTTCGGCTACCGCATCTGGAGCGAACGCCGTTCGGGCCTCGTGATTGCGCTGCAGACGGTCGATGACGAAGGCCGCGTGGTCGAGCAATCGGCTTTTTCCGAGCTGCAGCTCGATGCGCCCATCAAGATGAACACGCTGTCCCAGATGATGGGCAACACCACCGGCTACCGCGTCGAGAAGTCCGAACTCGAACGAACCACGGCCGTGGCCGAGGGCTGGTCCTTGAAGACGACGGTGCCAGGCTTCAAGCCTGTGAGCGTGTACCGCCGAGCGCTCGATGGCGACGCCAACCCGGAACGCACGATGCAGTGGACCTTCACCGACGGCCTGGCTTCGGTGTCGCTGTTCATCGAGCCCTACGATGCTGCGCGGCAGTCCCGGGAAGTTTCACTGGCGCTCGGCGCCACGCACACCCTCACGCGCAAGCTCGTCGACAGGAACGGCGACTGGTGGCTGACGGCCGTGGGCGAAGTTCCCGCACAGACACTCGAGTCGTTTGCACAGAATCTGGTTCGCCTGCGCTGAGGTTGGTCTTTCGCGGGTACGTGAGGCCAGGGTGAAGTTCTTGGAACCCGGCGCGCCGCGTGGATTCATAGCACGATGATGTTGTACGCAGATCTCTCAAGGAAACAATTCCGATGATGCTCAAAGTCGAAGCCCAGAGCCTTCGCTCCTGCCTGCTGGCCGCCGCGCTGGCTATCACCGCTGCGGGCGGCTTCCTGCCGGTCGAGGCAGTGCAGGCGCAGACCCGCACGTTGCCCGATTTCACCGACCTGGTCGATCAGGTGGGCCCGGCTGTGGTGAACATCCGCACGATCGAAAAGGTCGCGCAACGCACACCCAACGTTCCCGGCGCACCGGGCTCGGGCGAGATGGACGAGGAGATGCAGGAGTTCTTCCGCCGTTTCTTCGGTCAGCCGTCGCCGGGCGCGCCGCGTTCGACACCTCCGCGTTCCGGTCGCCCGCAAGAGCCTCAGGAAGAAGAACGTCCGCGCGGTGTGGGCTCCGGCTTCATCCTCAGCGCAGATGGTTTCGTGATGACCAATGCGCATGTGGTGGAAGACGCGTCCGAAGTGCTGGTCACCTTGCCCGACAAGCGTGAGTTCAAGGCGCGCATCATCGGCGCGGACAAGCGTACGGACGTCGCCGTGGTGAAGATCGACGCCACCGGCTTGCCGGCAGTGAAGATCGGTGACATCTCCAAGCTGCGTGTCGGCGAGTGGGTGATGGCCATCGGCTCGCCTTTTGGCCTGGAAAACACCGTGACCGCCGGTATCGTGAGCGCCAAGCAGCGCGACACCGGCGAGTACCTGCCGTTCATCCAGACCGACGTGGCGATCAACCCGGGAAATTCCGGCGGGCCGCTGCTGAACATGCGCGGCGAAGTGGTGGGCATCAACAGCCAGATCTATTCGCGCTCGGGTGGCTTCATGGGCATCTCGTTCTCGATCCCCATCGACGAAGCCATCCGGGTGAGCGACCAGTTGCGCGCGACGGGGCGTGTTTCGCGTGGCCGCATCGGCGTGCAGATCGATCAGGTGACCAAGGATGTGGCCGAGTCTATCGGCCTGGGCAAGGCGCAGGGTGCGTTGGTGCGCAGTGTCGAAGCCGGTTCGCCAGGCGAGAAGGCTGGCGTCGAGGCGGGCGACATCATCACCAAGTTCGACGGCAAGCCCATCGACAAGCCCAGCGACCTGCCGCGCCTGGTCGGCAATACCAAGCCGGGCACCAAGAGCACGCTGACCGTATTCCGTCGCGGCAGCTCGCGCGACCTGGCCGTGACCGTCGCCGAGATCGAGGCGGACAAGCCGACCAAGCGCACGACCGAGCGGGAAGAAGCCACACCCAAGACGCCGCCCGCATCCGCTGCGGCCAGGTCGCTGGGACTCGCGGTCAGTGAGCTCACCGAGGCTCAGAAGAAGGAACTCAAGGTGAAGGGCGGTGTGAAGATCGACGCAGCCACCGAAGGTGCTTCCAAGGCAGGTCTGCGCGAGGGCGACGTGATTCTTGCCGTGGGTAACGTCGAGGTGCTCAATATGAAGGAATTCGAGGCGGCGGTCGGTCGTGTTGACAAGGGCAAGCCGGTCAGCGTGCTGTTCCGCCGTGGAGACTGGGCGCAGTACGCGCTGATCCGACCCGCGCGCTGAGCGTTGCGCCGACGGAAAGTGGCCCCATCCGCCAGTCGGATTTGGGGCCTTTTTTCTGTCCGAAGTGCGCTTTCATTGCACGCTATGAAAATTTTTTGGATGAAATACGCCTCCATTTTGTTGGTGCTTACTAACTTAATTTCAGGGCTTAACGATGGTTTTCGGTAGAATAGGGCCGCTCAGGTGGCTTGACCGCGCATAAGGACTGCGTCGTGGTTCACGATGCGGTATGTCTACAGGCAGTCCACCGGTGTTCCACAGTTCACCCACAAGTTGTCCAAGAACTGATGCACCGTTCCTGTTGATAAGTTGTTCATAACTTCGATGTTGCTGACCTGCAACGACCCTTCCGGCCGACCCTACGTCATGTACGTGCCCCCCTTTTTGCCTACAATGAAGTTCCAACTACTGCAGTTGCCATTGCTTGTTGGTTCAGGGCGCGTCTCTTTCAGACGCGCCCTTTTTTCTTGCCCGCTGCGTTCTGCAGCCAATGCAATTCAAGTACTTAAGCGTTCCCGTTGATGAATCACATCAGAAATTTTTCGATCATTGCGCACATCGACCATGGCAAGTCGACGCTCGCCGACCGTTTGATCCAGCGTTGTGGCGGCCTCGCGGAGCGCGAGATGGAGGCGCAGGTGCTCGACTCCATGGACATCGAGCGCGAGCGTGGGATAACCATCAAGGCGCAGACGGCGGCACTGCGCTACAAGGCCAAGAACGGCGAGATCTACAACCTCAATCTCATCGACACGCCTGGCCACGTGGACTTCTCGTATGAGGTGAGTCGCTCGCTGTCTGCATGCGAAGGTGCCCTGCTGGTGGTCGATGCATCGCAAGGCGTCGAAGCGCAGACCGTGGCCAACTGCTACACCGCACTCGACCTCGGCGTCGAGGTGATTCCCGTGCTCAACAAGATCGACCTGCCCAATGCAGACCTCGACAACGCGCGCACTGAAATCGAGGACGTCATCGGCATCGATGCGACCGACGCGATTCCATGCTCGGCAAAGACCGGCGTGGGCATCGACGACATCCTCGAAGCCATCGTCGCCAAGATGCCTGCACCGCGCGGCAACCCCGAGGGCCCGCTGCGCGCGATGATCGTCGACAGCTGGTTCGATGCTTATGTCGGCGTGGTCATGCTGGTGCGAGTGGTCGATGGCCGGCTGGTGAAGGGCGAGCGCATCAAGATGATGGCGTCCGGTGCGACGTACAACGCGGACAACATCGGCGTGTTCACGCCCGCCACCGAGCCGCGCGCTTCCCTCGAAGCGGGCGAGGTGGGTTTCATCATCGCGGGCATCAAGGAACTGCAGGCCGCCAAGGTCGGCGACACCGTCACGCTGATCAAGCCGGGCACCGGCGGCGCGGCCGCCACGGCCACGGAGGCGTTGCCAGGCTTCAAGGAAATCCAGCCGCAGGTTTTCGCCGGGCTGTACCCGACCGAGGCGAGCGAATACGACTCGCTGCGCGATGCGCTGGAGAAGCTCAAGCTCAACGATTCGTCGCTGCGCTACGAGCCCGAGGTGAGCCAGGCGCTGGGCTTCGGCTTTCGCTGCGGCTTCCTGGGCTTGCTGCACATGGAGATCGTGCAGGAGCGCCTGGAGCGCGAGTTCGACCAGGACCTGATCACGACAGCGCCCAGCGTGGTCTACCAGGTGGTGCGAACCGGTGGCGAAGTGATCATGGTGGAGAACCCGTCGAAGATGCCCGACGTGGGCAAGATGAGCGAGATCCGCGAGCCCATCGTCACGGTGCATCTCTACATGCCGCAGGAGTACGTGGGCGTGGTGATGACGCTGGCCGTGCAGAAGCGCGGCGTGCAGCTCAACATGGCCTACCACGGGCGCCAGGTGATGCTGACCTACGAAATGCCGCTCGGCGAGATCGTGCTCGACTTCTTCGACAAGCTGAAGTCGGTGAGCCGCGGCTACGCCTCGATGGACTACGAATTCAAGGAGTACCGCGCCTCTGACGTGGTGAAGGTCGACATCCTGCTCAACGGCGAGAAGGTCGACGCGCTGTCGATCATCGTGCACCGCACGCAGAGCCAGTACCGTGGCCGCGCGGTCGTCTCGAAGATGCGAGAGATCATCTCCCGCCAGATGTTCGACGTCGCCATCCAGGCGGCGATCGGGGTCAACATCATCGCGCGTGAGACAATCAAGGCCCTGCGCAAGAACGTCCTGGCCAAGTGCTATGGCGGCGATATCTCCCGCAAGAAGAAGCTGCTCGAGAAGCAGAAAGCGGGCAAGAAACGCATGAAGCAGATCGGCTCCGTCGAGGTGCCCCAAGAGGCATTCCTCGCGATCCTGCAAGTCGAAGACTGAAGCACCCACCATGGCATTCATCACCTCCCTGATCCTTGCGGCCTTTGCCGCCTACATTGGTGCCTGGTACTTCGGTGCGGTCGAAGGCAACTTCGCGCTCCTGTTGTTCCTGGCCGTCGTCGTCACCGGCATCTACTGGCTGGCCGAGCGCTTCTACTTCCTGCCCCGGCGGCGCAGCGCCGCGGCTGCCCTGGAAACGTCGCTCGCCACGCGACGCGAGGAACTCGCGCGCCAGGGCATCACGCACGTGGACACGGTCGACGAGAAGGCGCGCGACCGCCTGCTGATGCAGCCCTGGTGGCTCGACTGGACCGCCGGCCTGTTCCCGGTGATCCTGGTGGTCTTCCTGCTGCGTTCGTTCCTGTTCGAGCCCTTCAAGATCCCGTCGGGCTCGATGATGCCGACGCTGCTCACGGGTGACCTGATCCTTGTGAACAAGTTCACCTACGGCCTGCGCCTGCCGGTGATCAACACCAAGCTGACCGAGGGCACGCCGCCCGCGCGGGGTGACGTGATGGTTTTCCGCTACCCGCCGCAACCCAGCCTCGACTACATCAAGCGTGTCGTCGGCGTGCCGGGCGACGAGGTGGCTTACCTGAACAAGCGGCTGACGATCAACGGCCAGCTTGTCAGCAAGGACGCGCTGCCCGAGTTCTTCGACGAAGACGCGATGCGCTATCTCAAGCAGTTCAACGAGCAGTTGGGCACCAAGCAGCACCGCATCCTGAACGACGAGGGCCGTCGCGCCGGCGTGTCCGAAGTGGAAGTGATTCCCTTTGCCAACCAGGACGCTTGCCGCTACAGCGTCGAGGGCGTGGTCTGCAAGGTGCCGGCCGGCCACTATTTCATGATGGGCGACAACCGGGACAACTCGCTGGACTCGCGCTACTGGGGCTTCGTGCCAGACAAGAACATCGTCGGTCGCGCCTTCTTCGTCTGGATGAATTTCGGCAACCTCAAGCGCATTGGCGGCTTCCAGTGAGCGGCATGTGAACCTTCGCAACCTTCGTACCCACAAGACACAGCGCGGCGCTTCCGTTATTGGCGTGCTGTTCGTGGTGATCGTGCTCGGCTGTGTCGGCATCGTGGCCGCACAGGTCATTCCGACGCTGATCGAATACCAGGCCATCGACAAGGCCGCCAACCAGGCCAAGGAAGGCACGACCGTGCCCGAAGTGCGGGCGATCTTCGACCGCGTGCAGGCCGTGGAAGACTTCACTGCCGTGAGCGGCAAGGACCTGGACGTTCAACGTTCGGGCACGCGCATGGTGGTGGCCTATGCCTACGAGCGCGAGATCCATCTGGTCGGCCCGGCCTTCCTGGTGCTGCGCTACAAGGGCCAGTCCCGTTGAGTCGCTGACCGTGGCAAGTTCATCCGAAGGCGGCCTCGTCGCGCTGCAGGCGCGTCTGCAGCATGTGTTCGCCGACCAGCGTTTGCTGCAGATGGCGCTGACGCATCGTAGTTTTTCTTCCGACCACAACGAGCGCCTTGAATTTCTCGGCGACTCCGTTCTCAACCTGGCCGTCTCGCACCTGCTGTACCGGCGGTTGTCGACGCTGCCCGAAGGCGATCTGTCGCGCGTGCGCGCCAACCTCGTCAAGCAGGACACGCTGCACCAGCTGGCCGTCAAGCTCGCGCTGCCGACGCTGCTGCGGCTGGGCGAGGGCGAGGCCAAATCGGGTGGGCCGAACCGGCCGTCGATCCTGGCCGATGCACTGGAAGCCGTCATCGGCGCCGTCTACCTCGACGCGGGCTACGCGGCTGCCCAGGACCTGGTCCACCGCCTGTACGAAGCCGTGGAGATCAACCCGCGCATGGACGCGGCCTCCAAGGACCCGAAGACGGAATTGCAGGAATGGCTGCAGGGCCACAAAATGAAGCTGCCGGTCTACCGCGTGGCCGGTACGCTCGGTGCGGCCCATAAGCAGACCTTCGATGTCGAATGCGAAGTGCCTGAAATGGGGCTCAGCGAGCGGGGCATCGGCGGCTCCCGGCGCGCCGGCGAGCAGGCCGCGGCCGCGGCCATGCTGATCCGCCTCAAGTCACGTCGCGCCTGAGTGTCGCGCTGAAGGAACCCATGAACGAAAACGTCAACGCCCCCGCGGCCCCCGAAGACGGCGCCAGCGCTGCCACCCCGGTCAACGTCGCAACCACCGCGGCCACCGACGCCACGGCCGATACGCCAGCGGCGACCGGCCCGCAGCACTGCGGCCTGATCGCCATCGTCGGCAAGCCGAACGTCGGCAAGTCGACCCTGCTCAACGCGCTGGTGGGACAGAAGATCAGCATCACCTCGCGCAAGGCGCAGACCACGCGCCACCGCATCACCGGCATGCGCACCATCGGCGCGACGCAGTTCGTCTTCGTCGACACGCCTGGCTTCCAGACGCTGCATGGCAACGCGCTGAACAAGTCGCTCAACAAGGCGGTGCAGGGTGCGGTGGGCGACGTCGACCTGATCCTCTTCGTCGTGGAAGCCGGCAGCTTCACGCCCGCCGATGCGCGCGTGCTGGCGCTGCTGAGCAAGGGCATCCCGATCGTGCTGCTGGCCAACAAACTGGACAACATCCACCGCCGCGGCGACGTTGCACCCTGGCTGCAGACCATGCAGGAAAGGCACCCGTTCAACGAGATCGTGCCGATGTCGGCCAAGAGCGCCAAGGACGTCGAGCGCATGTTCGCCATCTGCGCGAAATACCTGCCCGAGCAGCCCTGGTTCTACGAAGAAGACGAACTCACCGACCGCAGCGAGAAGTTCCTTGCGGGCGAACTGGTGCGCGAAAAGCTGTTCCGCCTGACCGGCGACGAACTGCCCTACACCTCGACCGTGATCATCGACAAATTCGAGGAAGAGCCGCCGCAGAAGAAGGGCCAGAAGCGGCTGCTGCGCATTGCCGCGACCATCGTGGTCGAGCGCGACTCGCACAAGGCGATGGTGATCGGCGACAAGGGCGAGCGCATCAAGCGCATCGGCATGGAAACCCGTGTCGAGCTGGAAAAGCTGGCCGACGCCAAGGTCTTCATCGAGCTGTGGGTCAAGGTGCGGTCCGGTTGGGCCGACGACGAAGCGCGCGTGCGGTCCTTCGGCTACGAGTGATCGGCAAAGCGCCAGGCCTGTTCGGCATAGCCGGTTGCGCGGCGTTTGCCGGCCGCAAGCCCGGATGCCCGATGTCGCACTGATATGGCCACCCACCGCGTCTCCCATGAACCGGCGTATGTGCTTCATCGCTACGACTGGAGCGAGTCGAGCCTGATCCTGGAGGTCTTCACCCGGCATCATGGACGCATCGCGCTGGTGGCCAAGGGCGCGAAGCGACCCAGCTCGAATTTCCGCCCGGTGCTGCTGCCGCTGCAGCCGCTGCAGCTCAACTACGGGGGCGACGCCGAGATCCGCACGCTCAAGGGCGCCGAATGGATG
>Ga0247813_10000287_pt1 | contig 55708 bp, 49 predicted proteins | sample UWRJL169409C1_FD_180719 | JGI IMG/M metagenome (GOLD analysis project Ga0247813, IMG submission 180719) | Plant litter microbial communities from Arlington Agricultural Research Station in Wisconsin, United States - UWRJ-L169-409C-1 | ecosystem: Environmental > Terrestrial > Plant litter >... | reverse complement strand
ATCACTGAAAAAAATATTACTGAATATGCAGAATGCGGGGTAGATTATATTTCGATGGGTGCATTGACCCATTCGGTGGAAAGTTTAGACATGAGTTTAAAAGCCTTTTAGGGTATGATATCTATCTATTCTATTTCTGCTGTCATTTTAGCCTATCTCTGTGGTTCTATACCAACTGCGGTATGGATTGGCCAGGCTTTTTATGGTATTGATGTAAGGGAGTACGGCAGTGGAAATGCAGGTGCTACCAATACTTTTCGTGTACTCGGAAAAAAGGCCGGGATGGCTGTTATGACTATCGATATTGCCAAGGGTTATACTGCCACCAAACTTGCCTATTTTATAGGTTTATCAGTAACAGGACCACATAATTCAGCGCAATTTGTTAATTACGAGCTCGCTTTAGGTGTTACCGCAGTGATGGGACATTTGTTTCCGGTATTTGCTGGTTTCCGTGGAGGGAAAGGTGTTGCTACGCTTTTTGGAATGATTTTAGCAGTCAACTTTCCGGCAGCGATGCTTTGCGTTCTTGTTTTTGTAGTTGTGCTTCTGGTAACAAAATATGTTTCTCTTAGTTCTATATGTGCCGGATTTACTTTTCCGCTGGGAATAGTCTTCGTGCTGCATTCTACGATTAAATCTGAGGTATTATATGGGATGGTAGTATGCATACTGATCCTGGTTACCCATCAGAAAAACCTGGAACGTTTACTCAAAGGCAAGGAATCTAAAGTTTACCTGTTTAAAAGGAAAATTAACTAACTAAAATACTAATGAAAAAATTGACACTTACGAGTATTGCTGCGGCGGTATTGATTACCTATTCTTGTTCTACCGTGCCTATCTCTGGCAGAAACAGGGTGAGTTTTGTAAATGAAAGCGAAATGCAGACTGCCGCTGCGCAGAGTTATACTACGCTTTTAAAAGATCCGCAGACAAAAATATTGAATAATGCTGATGCACAGCGTGTAAAAAGGATCGGTCAAAAGATCGCTGCTGCAGTTACTCAATACATGAATGCCAATGGTTATGCTGCGCAAATTCAGGGCTTTAATTGGGAGTTTAACCTGATCGATAGTAAAGAGGTTAACGCATGGTGTATGCCGGGTGGCAAAGTTGCTGTTTATTCAGGTATTTTACCGGTAGCCAAAGATGATGCTGGTTTAGCGACCGTTATGGGGCATGAGATTGCACACGCAGTGGCGCAGCATTCATCGGAACGTGCTTCAAAAGCTGCGGTTGCTGAAGGTTTAGGTGGTTTATTAGGTGCTGCTACGGGTAATAAATCTGCGACTACACAAAATGTGATCAACCAAGTTTATGGTATTGGTGCACAAGGTTTTTACCTGTTACCCAATTCAAGGACACAGGAGCTGGAAGCAGATCATCTGGGATTAATATTTATGTCTATGGCGGGATACAATCCATCCAATGCAGTTACTTTCTGGCAACGTATGGCTGCGGTTAGCGCAAGCTCGCAAAAGCCGGCAGAGTTTATGAGTACTCACCCTGCTGATGCAACAAGGATTGCTCAGATTCAAAAAGATTTACCTGAAGCTTTAAGATATTATAATTCGACTTCGGGCAAACCGGTTAAATAAAATAATTTTTAAGTACAAAAAAGAACCCCTGTTTTTGATTGCCTGTATTTTGCTACGCAAAAGATAGATAGTCAAAAATAGGGGTTTCGTTTTATATTATGATTAAACCAAGGAAAACAGTTATACTGCATCATTAAGTATGATAAAGTTCAGGAGGTGTTTATCCCTCCTTTTCTTATTTACGTTACAGCGTGTGTACTGTTAAAGTTTTGATCATTGCCGATGCTTTCAGCAGACATTCTTCATATTCCGATGCTGCATCCGAAGCGTATGTAATAGCGCCTCCAACCTGGAAAGACAAATAGCTTTTACCTTTGTTATATAGGATACTGCGTATGACCACATTAAAGTCGAAATCTCCTTCTGGGTCGAAGTAACCACATGCACCGGAGTATATACCTCTTCTGCTGAGTTCCAACTCTTCTATCAGCTGCATGGCGCTGACTTTCGGGGCGCCTGTCATGGATCCCATTGGGAAGGTATTGCGTATTGCATTTACCGGATGAACAGTAGGCTGAATAGTGCAACTGATTGTTGAGATCATCTGGTGGACTTGCGGAAAGGTATAGATACCGAAAAGCTCTTCTACTTTAACTGACCCTGGTACTGCAGATCGGGTCAGGTCATTCCGTACCAGATCTACAATCATAACATTCTCCGCCTGTTCTTTACGGTTCAGTTTAAGATCAGATCTGATGAGTTCATCTTCCCGGTGGTTTGGGCTTCGTTTAGCCGTACCTTTGATTGGTTGTGAATAGAGTTTGCTGCCTCTTTTGCAGAGAAACCTTTCCGGGCTTGCAGACAGGATATATTTATCTGCGATTTTAAAATAACCCGAGAAGGGGGTAGGGGATAATTCATTTAAAGTTGCATAGACTTGGTAAGGATTTATTACAGCATGTTCTGCAAAGAACTCCTGACAGAAATTAACTTCGTAAATGTTGCCCTTGGCAATGTGTTTCCTGAGTTCTTGAACCTTCCGCAGATAAGTAGCTTTCTCCATCCTTGCAGTAATGGCGGGGATGTCAGATTGTTGTGGATCGATCAAATCCAAGTCTATGATTTCCTGTCGCAATTTTTCAGGTCCGATCAGTATTTCAATTGTCCCGTTTTTAACTGCCAGCAGATATTCTGGAACAAAGAAAAAGAGATCAGGAAAATTCAAGTTGTCCTGATGGGCGGAATTGAGTTCTTCCAATTCATTTTTAAGGTCATAACTAAGCAGGCCAAACAGCCAGCCCGGATGCTGATCATAAAAATCTTTTAATGCTGAAAAAGCATTTCCCGTGGGACAGCTGAGCAGGGTGCTTTCGCCGGCAGCCAGCAGAAATTCGTATTTTGAATACGGATCGGTATATTCATTGGAATCAAAGCAGCAGCAGACCTGAAATTGGTTTGCCCATTGTAAGGCTTTTTGTTTAAATGAAATTAGCTCCTTGGGGTTCATTAGCAGTAGGATTGTCTGAAATGAAAAAGGCGGCACCAGGCCGCCTTTTATATAATCAAATGATCATTTAGTTAAGGATCAATGTTTGTACCCTGTCTGGTCCAACAGAAAGATATTTTACCGGAACTCCTAATTCTTTTTCCAAGAATGCGATGTAATTCGAAAGCTGGGTAGGGATTTCGCTGATCTTAGTAATTTTAGTGATATCAGTTTTCCATCCTTCAATGGCTTTTAAAACCGGTGTTGGTTTAATTGTGATAATGTCGTACGGCATATAGTCGATCGTTTCATCATTGTGCTCATAATGCGTACAAGCGTAGATTGTATCAAAGCCGCTTAGTACATCAGCCTTAGTCATTACCATTTCGGTAACACCGTTTAGCATGATCGCATATTTAAGCGCAGGAAGATCGATCCATCCGCAACGGCGTGGCCTGCCTGTGGTTGCACCAAATTCATGGCCTACCTGACGAAGATTTTCGCCAACTTCATCTTCCAGTTCAGTTGGGAATGGTCCGCTACCTACACGTGTGCAGTAAGCTTTGAAAATTCCTACTACACTACCGATTCTGTTTGGAGCGATTCCTAAACCAGTACATGCACCTGCAGTAGTGGTATTGGATGAGGTAACGAAAGGGTAAGAACCGAAATCAATATCCAGCAAAGTACCTTGTGCACCTTCTGCGAGAACTTTTTTGCCTTCAGCAAGGTATCCGTTTACAAAATGCTCACTATCTACATGAGGGATCGTTTTCAGGAATTCAACTGCTTCAAAGAAAGCAGCTTCTTTTTCTCCAAGATCGTACTCAAAATTATAATGAGACAGCAATTCTTTGTGTTTGGTAACCAGTTTATTGTAACGCTCCTTAAAATCCGGTAAAGTGGTATCACCAACACGTAAACCATTACGTCCGGTTTTATCCATATAAGTAGGGCCTATACCTTTAAGTGTAGATCCTATTTTATCTTTACCCATTTTTTGTTCGTTCGCAGCATCCAGAAGCTGGTGCGTAGGTAAGATCAGGTGTGCCTTGCGAGCAATAACCAGTTTGCCATTGGCAATCGGATCATGACCAGCTGCTTTAAGGTTATCTAATTCTCTCTTTAAAATGATGGGATCTATAACCACACCATTACCAATTAAATTCATGGTTTTTTCGTTAAAAATACCCGATGGAATAGTATTTAAAACAAATTTTTTGCCATCAAACTCTAAGGTGTGGCCGGCATTCGGTCCGCCTTGAAAACGAGCTATCAAATCATATTGAGGACATAATACGTCAACAATTTTTCCCTTGCCCTCATCGCCCCATTGCAGGCCAAGAAGCACGTCTACTTGCGTCATTATTTAAATTTAAGAAAAGATTATAATTGTATTTTTTCAGTTGTACTATTTTTGTTCGCTTATTAAAGCTACAAATGAGCTGAGTTGCTGTCTGACAGAACTGAGCTCATCTTCATTTAACTTGCGTGTTTAATATCCTCTTTTTGTTTGATCGTTGCTTTAGCTGAACAGTCAAAGCAGCTGCCGTACAAGTTTAAAGAGTGGTGTTTAATATCAAATTTTAACAGATCACCAACCATGGTCTGGATCTGATGGATCCGGGGATCACAAAATTCAACGACTTTACCGCAATCGATACAAATGATGTGGTCATGCTGGTGATAGCCGTAAGACTTTTCGAACTGAGCCATATTTTTCCCAAACTGATGTTTGGTAACCAGGTCACAGGAAACAAGCAGCTCCAATGTGTTGTACACTGTAGCCCTGCTAACCCTGTATTTCTGGTTTTTCATATGGATGTAGAGGGTCTCTACATCGAAGTGATCATCTCTGGAATAAATTTCCTCTAAGATCGCAAAACGCTCAGGCGTTTTTCTAAGACTTTTATTTTCGAGATAGGCTTCAAATATTTTTCTAACTAACTCGCTGTTATGGTTTGTAGAAATAGTTTTAAAACTCCTTTCAAAGGTATCAATTTTTATATATAACTCTACGTTTTATTCAATTTTTTAGGCATCAAAACGTGTAACGCCTGTTACGCCCTTCACCTCTAAAAGATTTTTGATCAGGTTGTCCAGATGTTCTTTATCGTTTACAAAGATCATAATTGAACCATCAAAAATACCATTATCCGTATCTACGGTAATAGAACGCATATTCACTTTAAAATCACCGGAAATTACTTTGGTAATATTATTAATCAATCCTACATCATCGATCCCGATAATATGCAGCCCGGTAAGAAAAGTGAGTTCCTGTTGTTTGTTCCATTTAGCTTTTACAATCCTGTACCCGTAATTGGCCATCAGCTGCGCTGCATTGGGACAGTTGGTACGGTGGATCTTGATACCTTCGCTAACGGTTACAAAACCAAATACGTCATCACCAGGAATAGGATTGCAACAAGCTGCCAGGGTATAATCTATTTTCTGAAGATCTTCACCGATCAGCAGGATATCAGATTCGGGTCCTTTGACCTTATTCAGCAAGGCTTCAATCTGCTGTCCGTCGTTTTTATCTGCGCCCCTGTTTTCTATTTCTTTTTCACTGGCCAGGTATTCTTTTAAATCTTTCAGCTCAATTTTGCCATTAGCAACAGCAATAAAAAGTTCCTGTGTAGAAGCGAGCTTAAAGAAGTAACTTAGTTTATTAAGGTTGTCGGTATTGTAGGTAATCTTTAATGATTTTAACTTGCGCTCCAGTGTTTCTTTACCTTCTTCTGCAATTTTCCGCTTTTCCTCTTTCAGCGATGACTTGATCTTTGATTTGGCTTTTGCGGTAACAACAATATTCAGCCAGTCTTCTTTCGGAACCTGTTTGCCTGAAGTAATAATCTCTACCTGGTCGCCATTCTGCAGTTTATAGGAAAGTGGTACCAGTTTATGGTTTACTTTTGCCCCTATACATTTTGCACCGACATCGGTATGGATCTCAAAAGCGAAATCGAGAGCTGTAGCACCCAGTGGTAACTGAATCAATGCTCCCTTCGGTGTGAAGATGAAAATCTCATCAGAGAAAAGGTTCATCTTGAAATCATCGAGAAAGTCCAGTGCGTTTGCTTCAGGATTGTTCAGCATTTCCCTCACTTTCATGATCCACTGGTCGAGCCCGTTATCATTGCTGGATTCTTTATACTTCCAGTGTGCGGCAAAACCTTTTTCTGCGATTTCGTTCATCCGCTGGGTCCTGATCTGTACTTCGACCCACTGTCCTTTCGGGCCCATTACGGTCGTATGCAGTGATTCGTAACCATTCCCTTTTGGAGACGAAACCCAATCCCTTAACCTGTCGGGATTAGGTCGGTAGAGGTCAGTAACAATAGAATACGCCTTCCAGCAATCTGCCTTTTCATTTTCAGGTGCGCTGTCCAGTACAATCCGGATAGCAAACAGATCATAAACTTCCTCAAAGGGAATATTTTTCTTTTTCATCTTGTTCCATATCGAATGGATAGATTTTGGTCTTCCATAGATGCTGGCTACAAAGCCTTGTTCGGCTAATATTTCATTGATAGGATCTACGAACTGTTTTACAAACAAAGTACGCTCGGCCTTTTTTTCGTTCAGTTTGGTTGCGATAAATTTATAAGTATCGGGTTCCAGGTATTTCATGGAGAGATCTTCCAGTTCAGATTTTATTGCGTATAAACCTAAGCGGTGTGCCAGTGGGGCATATAAGTATATGGTTTCTGAAGCGATTTTCAACTGCTTGTGCCGTGGCATGAAATCCATGGTCCTCATATTATGAAGACGGTCTGCAAGTTTGATCAGAATAACCCTTACATCATCTGCAAGGGTAAGCAGCATCTTTCTGAAATTTTCTGCCTGCAGCGAACTGTTGTAATCGAATACACCCGCTATTTTGGTCAGCCCATCAATAATCTTTGCTGTTTTCTTCCCAAATTCCCGCTCAATATCTTCAAGTGTGATGTCAGTATCTTCTACCACATCGTGCAACAATGCGCAAACGATGGATGTAGTGCCCAGTCCTATTTCTTCTGCAGCGATCTGCGCTACAGCAATAGGGTGATAAATATATGGTTCTCCGGATTTTCTCCGCATATCTTTATGGCTTTCCAAAGCCATGTCAAATGCTTTCCGGATTTCCTTTTTATCCCCTTTTTGTAGTGTCGGCTTGCAGGCACGTAAGAGGGCTCGATATCTTTTCAGGATCTCTTGCTTTTCTGCTTCTAAATCAATTACTAAGGTATTCTTCATTTGTATTATTTTCGTAATAATTATAGGTAGTCAAACGTTTAAGGGTATATTAGATTTACGTTATAAACCTAATGTATTAAATTTACTTTAACTTTGTGGGAGTATAAATTTATGAAATTTTGCAGGTTTTTTATTCTGTTATTTGTCATTATTACCGTGGGCAGGCTAAATGCGCAGGAAAAGTCATTGCCCTATAAATTTCCGCCCAAAGGTAAAAATGATACAATAAAGGTAGCTTCCACTAACGAAGATGGAGAGATGATCCCATGGATACCTCTGAATGAGGTGGTTATTTATGGTGTTCGTGTTTTCAGGACTCCCGGGGAGGCTGCTGCTTTTAACAGGCTCCGTTATAACGTATTGAAAGTTATGCCGTATGCGCTTTTTGCGAAAAGAAGGTATGAACAGCTGGAGCGTGATCTGGCTCTAACTACCGACAAGAAAGAGCATAAAAAACTGGTGAAACAATGTGATGCCGAGATCAAAAAAATGTTTAAAACCGAAATCAAGGAACTTACGATTACGCAGGGCCAGATCCTGACTAAGCTGATTGACCGGGAAGTGGGGCGTACTACTTATGAAATCGTCAAGGAAACCCAGGGAGGTGTAAAAGCATTCCTCTATCAGTCGGTCGCCAGAGTGGTGGGCCATAACTTAAAAAGCACCTATAATCCAGCAGAAGAAAGAGATATTGAATCTATTATTCAGGCTTCAGGATTTTACCAGCACTAAGAGATGGAAGAAAATCCTAAAACCATCTATCAGTTTAATGCAAAACTGATCAATGGGAAAGACAAAAAATTAGCAGACTATAAAGGGAAAGTCTTGCTTGTCGTTAATATCGCTTCAGCATGTGGTTTTGCCCCGCAGCTAAAAGAGCTGCAGGAACTCAGGGAGGAATTTAAAAACGAAGATTTTGAAGTACTGGGTTTCCCTTCTAACGACTTTGGCTTTCAGGAGCCATTAGAAGGTGCGGAAATAATGGATTTCTGCGAAATGAATTACGGTGTGAAATTCCCTGTTTTTGGAAAAATACCTGTGAGGGGAGAATACGCTAACCCTATCTATAAATTTTTAAGTAGCAAAGAATTAAACGGCCGTATTAAGTCTACACCCCGTTGGAACTTTCATAAATACCTGATCAATAAAAACGGGCAGGTGACTGACTACTTTTATCCGTTTACCAAACCTTCGTCTGCTAAGCTAAAAAAGAAAATCCAGCGCCTTTTATAGCGCTACAATAAGTATAAAACACAAATGAAATTAGATATATTAGTACTAGCCGTGCATCCGGATGATGCTGAACTTGGTTGTTCAGGAACAATATTAAAACACATCGCAGAAGGTAAAAAAGTAGGGATAGTTGATTTTACCAGGGGAGAGTTAGGAACCCGGGGAACTGCTGAAACCCGTGATCTTGAGGCTGCAGATTCAGCGAAAATCTTAGGATTGCATGTAAGAGAAAACCTGAGATTTAAAGATGCGTTCTTTAAAAATGATGAAGAACACCAGCGCGAAGTGATCCGTATGATCCGTAAATACAGACCTGAAATCGTATTGAGCAATGCGTTGCATGACAGACATCCAGACCATGCGAGGGCGGGCGACTTGGCTAATGATGCTTGTTTTTTATCTGGGCTACCCAAAATCCAGACGCAGGAAGACGGTTTTGAACAGGAAGCCTGGAGACCTAGACTTAACCTGCAGTATATCCAGGACCATTATATTAAACCGGATGTAATTATTGACATCACCCCGTATATTGAAAGCAAAATTAAATCTGTACAAGCGTTTAAAACCCAGTTTTTTAATCCTGAACTGGATGAGCCCGCAACATATATTTCTTCTCCTGAATTTTTTGAAAGTGTAATTGGCCGTGCCAGGGAGTTCGGTAAATCAATTGGTGCAACTTATGGTGAAGGCTTTACATCCCGCAAACTTTTGGGCGTAAATAGTCTTTTCGATCTGCGGTAAGGAACAAAAGAAGGTCTTTAAGTGTTTTAAAATAAACAAGCTTAATTATGGCCGGTATATTCTCTAAAATAAAAAATGCCTATTCACTGTTCCAGCATATGGACTTTGAAAAACTGGACGCCCTGTCCAAAAAAGTAGATCTGATCCAGGTGGTGGATACCGTATCCAGCCTGGATGAGCATCAGCTTAATGGCTTAATGAAAATGCTGGGCAAACCACATAAAAAAAAGGAACTCCCGCCAATTAACGGGGATTTCTATCATTTAGGAGACGACGCTTTAAGCGACGAGGACCGTGCACTGCAGCTGAAAGTACGTGCTTTCCTGGAAAAAGAGGTGAAGCCTATAGTGAATGACTATTGGCTGAAAGCAGAATTCCCGTTCGAACTGATCCCTAAAATCGCTGAATTAAATATATGTGGATTTACTTATCAGGGATACGGCTGTCCGGGCAAATCTAATCTGATGGAAGGGATGCTGGCAATGGAAATGGCCAGGATTGATACTTCAATTTCTACCTTCTTTGGTGTACAAAGCGGTCTGGCAATGGGTTCTATCTATCTGCTCGGCTCTGAAGCGCAAAAACAGGAATGGCTGCCAGGAATGCAACAGATGAAGATCATTGGGGCCTTCGGTTTAACAGAACCGGAAGTAGGTTCTGCGGCTGCAGGAGGTTTAACCACCACTGCGAAAAGAAATGGCAGTAAATGGGTTTTGAATGGCCAAAAGAAATGGATCGGTAATGCTACATTTTCTGATGTGACCATTATATGGGCGAGGGATGTAGACGATAATGAGGTGAAAGGCTTCCTGGTGAGAAAAGGAACAAAGGGTATTTCAGTAGAAAAAATGCGTGATAAAATGGCTCTTCGTATAGTACAGAATGGCTTGATTACGCTGACGGATTGTGAGGTTGATGAAGAGGACCGCCTGGAAAATGCCAATTCTTTTAAAGACACCGCAAAGGTCTTACGTATGACCAGAGCAGGAGTAGCATGGCAAGCTGTAGGATGCGCACGAGGAGCATATGAAAGCGCACTTGCATATACCATGACAAGGAAACAGTTTGGAAAACCGATTGCTTCTTTCCAGCTCGTGCAGAACCACCTGGTAGAGATGTTATCTAACCTTACTGCTATGCAGACGCTTTGTTTCCGTTTGTCGCAACTGCAGGACCAGGGAATGCTGACCGACGAACATGCTTCTCTGGCGAAAGTTTTCTGCTCATTGCGCACCCGTGATGTAGTAAGCCGTGCAAGGGAAGTAATGGGTGGAAACGGGATTTTACTGGAGTATGATGTGGCCCGGTTTGTAGCAGATGCCGAAGCGATTTACTCTTATGAAGGGACCAAAGAAATCAATTCTTTAATTGTAGGGAGGGCTATCACAGGATTTTCGGCTTTTGTATAATAGATATTAAATATAGTTTAAACAGGTTATATTTTTGTTACCTCTTTATATACCAGCATTATTTTTCTATTTTACGCAAAATTTATATCAACAATGAAGAAATTTCTTTTAACAATATTAGTGGCCTCCCCGGCATTATTGTTTGCTCAAAATGGGGAATACACACTCAACGGAAAGATTGGTACACTTAATGCCCCGGCTAAAGCATATCTGAATTATGTAGCTGACGGAAAGCAGGTGATGGATTCTACAGTGATCAGTAAAGGTGCTTTTGCTTTTAAAGGAGCTGTGAACGGACCGACAATGGCAAGGATAATCCTGGACCATAAAGGTGAAGGACTTAAAAAACTTGGCCGGGCTGCGGACAATATCGTGGTTTACCTGGAGCCCGCTTCAATTACTGTTTCAGCAAAAGACTCAGTTAAAAATGCAACTATTACTGGTTCAAAACTGAACGACGAAAATGCTGTATATATGAAAAGCCTTGCTGCACCGATTGCAGAGATTACAGCTGTAAATACTGAATTTGGTGCTGCATCTGAAGAAAAACAAAAAGATACGACTTACAGAAACGCAATGGGTGCGAGATATGAGAAAGCAACAGCAGAGCTGGAAGTACTTCAGTCGGCTTTCATCAAAGCGAACCCCGATTCTTATTTTAGTTTGTTGGCTTTACGTGAATCTACTCAGGGCGGACTGGACATAACAAAGGTGGAGCCAGTTTTTAAAGGCCTTTCTGCTAAAGTACGCGGTACGGAAGCAGGAATACAATTTGCAAAAGCTATTGAAGCGGCAAGAGCTACTTCGGTTGGTGCGATGGCACCTGATTTTAGTCAGAATGATGTAAATGATAAACCCGTTAAACTTTCCGGTTTCCGTGGTAAATATGTATTACTTGATTTTTGGGCATCTTGGTGTGGACCATGCCGCCAGGAAAATCCGAATGTAGTAATAGCTTATAATAAGTTTAAAGACAAAGGTTTCACTGTATTAGGTGTTTCATTAGATCAGCCAGGTAAAAAAGATGCATGGCTGGCGGCGATTGCGAAAGATGGTTTAACGTGGACACATGTGTCTGACCTTAAATTCTGGAACAATGAAGTTGCGCAGTTATACGGAATTAGAAGTATTCCTCAGAATTACCTAATCGATCCGACAGGTAAAATCATTGCCAGTAATTTAAGAGGAGAAGAATTACAAGCTAAACTTGCCGAAATTCTTAAGTAAGGAATTACATTAATTAAGAAGACATTGCTGGAAAAGGGGTTGATCCCTTGCAACAGCAATGTCTTTTATTATAGGATGTTTTTTAAGCTCCACAACAGTAAAATAAGCAGCATACTGATGTTTATTTAAAAGGATGTTTTGTTACAATTACACTTCCTACCGCTGTTTTCTCATATATTGCTAAACAGGACGGATTAAATGAAGGATCAAAGTTTTGACTGCCAGGTTGCAGGTCTGCTGGTGCCGGAGTACCTTCCTGAAAAAAATAAACCTTTGTGGTACCTCCCTTGTGGTGTGGTTTATAGTTACCATAAGTTTCCATCTCTGACCAGATAGTGTCTTTTACAGTTGCAGTGAAAACGTATTGCACCGGACCAGTATTATTTTCGTTTCTGTATTTCGCTACTTCCTTAAAACCCGCATTTAAGTCTCCCGCTGTCGGTTGAAAAAAGGCACTTTTAATCATCCAGCCTACCAATACCAGCACAAGGATAACCAGGAATATATTTATTTTTTTGTTTCTCATTAATGAATTCTGTTTCTTGTGAAAGGTTTTACAGGTCTTTTAAAATTTTTGTCATTACCTCCAGGCCCTGGTCGATATGAGATTTTTCCATAATGAGGGCCGGCCTGAACCGTATGGTCTGCGCACCGCAGCCCAGAAACATCACATTATTTTTTAAACCTTCCCTAATAAAGGTATTTCGCATTTCCGCATGAGGGAAGTCGAATGCACATAGTAGCCCTTTACCCCGTACATTGCTAATCTTAGTATGTTCTTTAGCAAAATCTTCCAGGTTTTCTTTCAGGTACTGACCTACTTCTGCAGCATTATCACATAGTTGATCTTCTTCAATGATTTGCAGGATTTGAGTTGCTCTTACCATATCCACAAGGTTTCCTCCCCAGGTGGAGTTAATCCTTGAAGAGACATTAAATACATTGTTTTCTACTTCATCAACTTTGTTTCCGACCAGGATACCGCAAACCTGCATTTTTTTACCAAAGGCAAGGATATCTGGTCTTGCTTTTTCGCTATAGTGCTGGTGGCACCAGAATTTACCCGTTAAGCCTACACCAGTTTGTACTTCATCATAGATAAGGAAAGCATTATTCTCATCCGCCAAGTTGCGCAACTGGTTTAAAAACTCTTCACGCAGGTGGTTATCGCCGCCTTCTGACTGGATAGGTTCCACTATAATTGCGCAGATATCATCCTTGTTCTCTGCAAACGCCTGTTTGATCTGTGCGATAGATAATTCTTCAGTATACATAGCATTGGCAAGGTTATCATTTTCCAGCGGATATTTTACAGTCGGAACAGTTACCCTCGGCCAGTCGAATTTTGCAAACCATTTGGTCTTATCAGCTGATGTATTGGTTAAACTCAATGTATAGCCGGTTCTTCCGTGAAAAGCTTTTTCAAAATGAAGTACTTTAAAACCTTTTTCTTCTTTATATCCTTTCGCAAAATTCTTTTGTACTTTCCAGTCCATTGCCACTTTAAGCGCATTCTCGATAGCTAAACCACCACCAGCAATAAAAAAAGCATGGGGCAGGTAAGAAGGAATCCCTATTGCGCTGAATGTTTTTACAAATTGTGCATACTGCTGTGTATATACGTCGGAGTTTGATGGATTGGCCATAGCAGCCATCAGCAAGTTCTGTTTAAAATTCTCATCATTAACCATTTTCGGATGGTTGTATCCAAGCGGTACTGATGCAAAACAAGTAAAGAAATCAAGCAGTTCACGCTTGTATTTTGAATCATAAATATATGTCCCGTGGCTAAGTCCGATATCATAGGTCAGGTCAAATCCATCAGCTAAAATATGCTGGCTTAAAATTGCGTTAACCTGCTCGGGTTTTACGGTAAGTTGATACATAATTCTATAATTTGGTGCGTATCAAATGTAGTAAAAACCCCTTAAGTAACAAATTAAGGGCATATTTTGGGTAGAAAAGGTAAAAACAAGGTTTAAACGTTTTAAACCTTGTTTTTATAGAAGTGACAAAATAAATTACAGTTATCAATATTTTTATTTCTTACGTACCCTGGTAATATCAATTTCTATTAGCGGCAAATAGTTCGTCAAGTTGCTTTTTCAGTGCTGCATCCGCAGGCCTTTTTGCATCATTTTCGATGATTTCCCCATCAGGACCGATCAGGAGAAAGCGGGGGATAGATGTCACACCGAATTTTTTGATGAATTCAGACTTAAAGTCAAGATCCGCCATTACCTGTATCCCTTTCAACTGATTGTCTTTTACAAAAGCCAGCCATTTTTCTTTATCCGCTTGCGTATCTACGGAAAGGCTGACAAACTGTATGTTATTAGTTGAATATGCTTCTTCCAGTTTTTTAAGACCTGGTATCTCCGCAATGCACGGGGCACACCAAGTTGCCCATATGTCAATGTAAACATATTTACCTCTTAAACTTTTCAGACTGATCAATTTCCCGGAAGGATCTGTATAGTTGAAATCCGGGGCAAGCGTATTTTTCTGTGTTTCCTGAAGGTTATTATAAACTGTCTGGATTTCCTTTTTACGCAAAGGATTGCTTGAATGGGCAATATACTGCTGATAAGCAGCTGTTACCTCTGCTGTAGTTTTAGCACCTTTAATCATCGCATATGTAGATGCATAATTTTGATAATCCTTAATATAACGGTTCGTTATTTCTTTTTCAATGACCACGAGCTTAATTTTATTCTCATTTTTTAAGGAATCTGCCAACTTTTTATACGTATAGCTGTTTGCAAGAAAGTCAATCCTCTTTTTGATCAGGAAACGGTAACTTTCAGAATTTTTGAATAATGTTTCATCATTGATATCCCAGTTTTCGTAGAGCAGATTGTTTATCTCTGTTTTTTCCTCAGGGCTCAATTTTTTACTAAACTGGGTCAGGTAAGCCTTGTAGAGTAATTGTGAATGATCCGGTTTACGTTCAGCCAGTGGTGTCTTTAATAGTAAGCGTAGAGGTTCCATTTTTGTGGAATCCATACCGTAGAAAAGCAGATAATTTAAAACCATGTTTTTTTTGACAAATTTTGTATCCTTTTTACTTAGCTCACTAAAAAAGCGGTTGTTCGATGTGTTAAACAAACTATCTGCATTATTTTCATACGCATTAACAATTGGAAGAAAAATTTGCGGTTCCATCATAAATACAGCCATTGGCATTCCAAATCCGGCATCGGACTGTATTTTATGTAACGGTATTTGTGATTTTTGTAGCAGGTTGTTTTCTTTTGATCCCTTTCCGCTGAAAACGTAGTGATAAGGTGTGCCTTTGATTTCTATGGAATAATCAGGTTCAAGATAGATCGTACCCAGCTCACCGAGCTGGTAAAACCCCTTTTTTAACTGTTTGATGTCTATCGTAAAATAACCTGTAAGATCACCTTTAACAGGGATATCAATACTTTCATTATTAAGCACCCAGGGAGACCTGGGTTTTTCGGGTAATTTGCCTTTGATTTGTGCTTTTCCGGTTAAACCAATAAGCATAACTAAAAAGAGGAGGGGGGTGAATGTGGTTCTTTTCATACCTTTAACTAAATATTTAGTTAAAGGTATGAAATTGATATTTAATAATGAAATTTAAAAATAAGCCACACTCCATCAGGATTTAACCAGTTTTTCTTTCATCCCCATAATACCTAGTAACCCACCGGTATGAATAGCCACAATCTTTTCGTTGGCCCGAAAATAATTCTTACTCGTCAGGTCATAAATAGCGTAGCACATTTTCGCCGTATAGACCGGGTCAATTAATATACCGTGTGTAGCAATGAAGTTTTTCATAAATTCCAGAAGTTCGGGCTGTGTTTTGGCATAACCTCCAAAATGGTAATCGGTATGTAAAAGGAGGTGATCGCTTTCAGTTACGTATTTCAGAATTTCCTGACGGATAAACTCACTACCTTTTAAGACGGGTATAATATGCAGTCTGGTACTTAAGCCAGCCCGCTGGATGCCATGAAGCAAGCCAGCTGCTGTAGTCCCTGTCCCGGCAGCGCAGAATATATGATCAATATCATCAGGTAGCTCCCTGATTAGCTCTGCGCAGCCTGTCACAGCTTCAGACGATGCCCCGCCCTCATCAATAAAATAGGTTTCCGTCTGCTCCTGAAAGTGTTTATTGTAGCAGGCCAGTTTATTTTTATATGACTCACGGTCTGTAAACAGCAGTTGCATGCCATAGAGTTTACAAAGGACCAGCATTTCGTTAATAACCTCTTCACCTCTTATAAAAGCAGTTGATTTTAGTCCTGATCTGGCTGCTGCTGCTGCTGTGGCTACAAGATGGTTGGAGTAGGCACCGCCGAAAGTTACAAGGTGTGTTTTTCCTTTTTTATTGGCATCCTGTAAGATGTATTTCAGTTTACGCCATTTGTTTCCCGAAATATACGGATCGATCAGATCATCCCTTTTTATCCAGAATTCTGATAAAATTGGATGTTGCAATTTTTGCAATGGGCTATACAGATCTTCGAACATGCAGCAAATATAAATCCTTTTGTGAAGTCATTTTTGATATATCTATATCAATAGTATCAATCACACCTATTTTCTTTTAAGAAATGTAATTGTTAAAGATTAGTTTTGTAAACTGGAATGATCACAGGCTTTCGATTTAGTATCGCTGTTTATATGTCATTACTGATACACCGGGCATTTATGCCCAAGCATACAAAATAACAATGGAAAACACTAACAGTGAGCTGGAATTAGAAGAGCAGGATTTATTTGAGCATTTTAACCTGGTTGTAGACAAAGGGCAGTCCCCGCTACGGATTGACAAATTTCTAATGGGCCGTCTGGAGAACGCATCAAGAAACCGTATTCAGAATGCGATTGATGCGGGCAATGTCCTGGTTAATAAAGCGACAATTAAAGCAAGTTATAAAGTAAAGCCTTCTGATGAGATCTCAATTGTATTTCCTCATCCACCAAGAGATACAGAAGTCTATCCGGAAGATCTCCCGCTGGATATCGTTTATGAAGATGACGATCTGCTGATTGTAAATAAAGCAGCGGGTATGGTGGTGCATCCCGGATTTAATAATTATACAGGTACACTGGTAAATGCACTTGCATTTCACTTTGAAAAATTGCCTCAATTGCCAGGTAATGAAGGCAGACCAGGATTAGTGCACCGTATTGATAAGGATACTTCAGGATTGCTGATCATCAGTAAAAACGAAGTAACGATGACCAAACTGGCCAAACAATTTTTCGATCACAGCATCACACGTAAATATATTGCGCTTGCCTGGGGTGATATTAAGGAAGATGGTACCGTATCCGGTTATATTGGACGCAGTGCGAAAAACAGGATTGTGATGGATGTTTATGACGAAGAAGAAAAAGGAAAATGGTCGGTTACCCACTATTCCGTTCTGGAACGCTTGAATTATGTTACTTTAATTAGTTGTCAGCTCGAAACAGGGCGTACTCACCAGATCCGTGCCCACATGCAACACATTGGTCACCCCTTATTTAATGATGCCAATTATGGCGGGGATAAGATATTGAAAGGAACTACGTTTAGCAAGTATAAACAATATGTAGCTAACTGTTTTGAGATGCTGCCAAGACAGGCACTGCATGCACAGACTTTAGGTTTTATTCATCCTACAACAAAAGAGTACATGGAATTTGAAGCTCCTTTGCCACCAGATTTTGATTCTGTACTTAATAAATGGAGAAACTACATCGTACAGTCATAAGGAATTAATGCAACAAGAATATATTTTACATAATGATCAGTTCGTTGCTGTCGATCAAAATATCCTGACCGCCAGGAACCGGGGTTTCCGATATGGGGACGGCCTTTTTGAATCAATGAAGATGTCAGCTTCCAAGCTGAATTTTGCAGAGTTGCATGCTGATCGTTTACAGGCGGGAATGGGCGCATTGAAGATGGAAGGCGGGATTTTGTTTGATGAATATTTTCTAAAACAAAAGACGGCAGAGCTGTGTAAGAAAAATCGTTTAAAAGATAATGTAAGGTTCCGTCTCTCCGTATATCGCAATGGAGACGGGCTTTATACTCCCGACAGTAATAAATCAGGTTACATTCTGGAGGGTTCGGCTATGGCTGGAGGCGGGTATGAGCTCAATAAAAAAGGGCTGATCATCAATGTGTATGATGAAATTTCGAAGCCTGTAAATAAATTATCTAACTATAAGACAAGTAATTCATTAATTTATGTAATGGCGGGATTGTATAAAAAACAGCATCGTCTTGATGAAGCTTTTATCCTTAACCAGCACGGGTTTTTATGCGAAAGTATTAGTTCTAATGTATTTGTTGTGTACGATAAGCAAATCTATACGCCCGCCCTTTCAGAAGGTTGTATTGCAGGCGTGATGCGTAATGTAGTCATGCAAACGGCTAAAGCTAATAATATTCCTATCATAGAAGCGCAAATTAATCCTGAAGTGCTCAATGCTGCTGATGAAGTATTTATCACTAATGCCACCACTGGTATCCGGTGGGTAATGGGATATGGTAGAAAGCGATATTTTAATGAGATAACAAAGACGTTAAGTGCTCTTTTAAATGCGTTATAGCTAAAGCTATAAACGCATTCCTCTTAGAAATTCATCAGTCATCATTCTTTTTTTGCCTTCATACTGTACATCGAGCAGTTCAATAAAACCATCAATTGCGGTATATTTTAAGAATGTTTTTCCATCGGTGATAAATTCGCCAGCAGGTATTCCTGTTTCAAACTCTTCATAGCTTGCTTTAAAAACTTTGATCGTTTTATCATTTAGTGTGGTAAACGCCGTAGGATATGGACTTAGCCCCCGGATTAAATTATAGATAGTCTTAACCGGTTGATTCCAGTCAATTTTACAAAAGTCCTTAAATATCTTCGGTGCATGTTTAAGTTCTTCAGAAAATACCTGGGGCTGCTCCTGATAGTCATTTGCTTCAATTGCTTTAACTGTTTTGACTAGTAAACCTGCTCCCGCCTGCATCAGATGGTCGTGCAGATCTCCAGCAGAATCATCTTCTGCAATAGCAACACGCTTCGAGAAAATAATATCGCCGGTATCTATTTCATGCTTTAAGAAAAAGGTGGTCACACCACTTTCAGTTTCTCCATTGATAATCGCATGGTTTATTGGCGCAGCGCCACGGTATTGCGGCAGGAGCGAAGCATGGAGGTTAATAGTACCTTTAGCCGGCATATTCCAAACAATTTCAGGTAACATCCTGAAAGCAACAACTACTTGCAAATCAGCATTGAGGGCCTTTAATGCGTAAATAAACTCCGGGTCTTTAAGCTTTAATGGTTGTAAAACCTTAAGCCCTTTATCTACCGCATATTTTTTCACTGCACTTTCCTGCAATTTCTGACCTCTTCCTGCTGGTTTATCTGCTGCGGTTACTATGCCTGCAATTTCGAAACCTGCTTCTACTAAGGCATTTAAAGAAGCAACGGCAAAATCGGGTGTCCCCATGAAAACTATTTTCATTTGTTTGTGTTTGATTTTAACGATTATGAAGTGCATATGAGCCTTCATAACTGTTTGCCAGCTAAAGCTCACGATGGTTCATCATCTCTGTTTTATACAGCAAAATAACTAAAAATTTAACGCATATTTTACTCAATCTATATGGTTCAGACTCCGGAAGAGATTAAAGAAAGTGGATTAGTGTATGTAACGGATAGTATGCCCGGCATCTACAGGAAAGGAAAACCAGGTAATTTTCATTACGAAGATAAAAACGGGGAGCGGTTGACAGATGAATTGCAGCTCGATCGCATCAAAGGACTGGTACTTCCGCCGGCATGGACCGAAGTGTGGATTGCTACAAAGAAGAATGCTTACCTGCAGGCTACCGGCTTAGATGCGGCCGGCCGGAAACAATACCGCTATCATCCGAAATGGACCTCCCGAAGGTCGGAACACAAGTATTTCCGGTTGCTTGAATTTGGTAAGGCATTGCCGCAAGCAAGGAAAAAATTAGCGAAAGATTTAAGACGTAAAGATTTTGATGAGCGGAAGGTGCTGGCAATCTGTGTTCAGGTAATGCAAAAAACGCTGATCAGGGTAGGAAATGAATCTTATGCACAGCTTTATGGCAGTTATGGTCTGTCAACATTAAAAAACAAACATGTTAAAGTAGATGGAAATGCCCTTAAATTAAAATTTGTTGGTAAAAAAGGGGTGAAGCAAGAGGTTGTGCTGAATGATAAAAGTTTAGCAAAAATGGTTAAGAAATGTATGGAAATTCCAGGTCAGGACCTCTTCCAGTACTATACAGAAGGTAAGGAACACCGTGGTGTAGATTCCGGCAAGATCAATAACTATATCAGGGAGATTACCGGAAGTGATTTTACAGCCAAGGATTTCCGCACCTGGGGTGGTACTTTAGAAGCGTTGCGCCAGCTGGCAATTTGTTCCGGAAACGCATTGGAAGAGCACCCTAAAAAGAAAATCATTGTCCAGGTATTGGATTGTGTAGCCAGTAAGCTGGGTAATACACGGGCGGTTTGTAAAAGCTCATATGTTTATCCGTTATTGTTAGAAGCATTTGAAAAAGATGAACTTGCTAAATACCTGAAGCAAATTCATATTGAAAAACCGGAAACTATTGCGGCGATGGAGAATGATGAAAAGATATTAATGAAGTTTCTCAAAGAAGCGCAAAAGAGGGTAAAAAAATAGCGGTTACTATTATACTGATAATAACCGCTAAGTATCTAAATAAAAAGACTATTGATCTTTTGTTGGTGCCTTTTTAATTGGGTCTACCGGCTGCTCTTCCCGCTCTCTTTGTTTTGCAGGATTTTTAAACTCGGGGTTTTCTTGCTGATAATCTTTGTCTTCCGGTTTTTTTACAGCCTTGTCTCCCTGATCAACTTTTCCCTTGGGAACCGTCTCCTCAAAATTACTGCTCGGTTTTTCGTTTTTGTTTTTTGGTTCGTTGTTCATATGCTTAATATTTTAAGGCTAAGGATAGAGCAGATATTTCTTACGTAGCTCTTTGTAATTATTTAGTCCTGGTTCCCAGCTGGACCTGATTTCCTTTTCAGATTTGCCGTCAATAATTTGCTCCTTTAAATTTGAGACCCCGGCAAGCCTATTAAAATTGTTCATTTGCTTGCTAAGTTTCTGATTAAAAAAATCTGTCTTATCCGGATAAGCCTGGTAAAGCTCTATCAGCCATTTAAGATTTAACGTTTTATTCTCCCTAATGTTTGAAAAATCATAACTACGCAGGTCCAGCCCATAACATTCTTCATTCTGGTGCAAAGGTGTTTCTGCCATTCCTTTAATACTTTTAGGTGTGAAAGAGAAACTATATTTTCCTTTTAGCTTAGGGGCGCCTAGTACTGTGAAGGGGGTGAGCGTGCCCCGGCCCTGACTAATAAATGTGCCTTCAAACAAACATAAGGTCGGGTAAAGCAGGATTGACTCTTGTGAGTTAAGGTTTGGGGAAGGTTTCACCGGTAAGGTGTAAGGCATGTCGTGATCGTAATTTTCAACTGTGATTACTGTGATCTTACATTTCACTTTGTTTTTAAGCCAGCCTTCACCATTCAGCATCTGTGCATATTCTCCGACTGTCAGACCATGTACAATCGGTATCGGCTGCAGGCCGATGCCCGAGATAAACTGGGGATCAAGGATTGGCCCGTCTACATAAAAACCGTTCGGATTTGGCCTGTCCAGTATTATAACTTCCTTCCCGTTTTCTGCACAGGCTTCCATCACATATTGAAGCGTATTTATATAAGTATAAAATCGTACACCGACATCCTGGATATCAAAAACCATAACATCCACACCAGCAAGGTCGGCCGCTGTAGGTTTTTCATGTTTACCATAAAGTGAGATCGCTTTGATCCCCGTTTTCTGGTCAACCGCATCATTTACAGCGATACCTGCGCTGGCCTCGCCTCTGAAACCATGTTCCGGGCCAAAGATCTTCACAATGTTTACCCCTTTTTTGACCAGGCTATCCACGACAGTCACCTGTCCGATCACCGAAGTTGGGTTAACCACCATTCCCACCCTTTTGCCCTTGAGCATAGGCAGGTATTTTTCTGTCTGTTCTGCACCTGTCCTGATCTGACGGGCAATGATAGTTGTGTCCTGCTGAACAGCCGGAATACTTCCCGTCGTGATAACTTTTACTTCCGCAGGTTTAGGACCTGCACAAGCTTGCAGGCAAACCACTGCCAGGCAAACTGCCGGTGTTAATTTTATCAATAGTTTCATCACGTACCTTTTTTTAATTAATTATAGTTGAATTCAAATCAAATTTGACCACTTTTGCTAAGTTACTGTTTATTGAAAAAATTTGAATACAGAATATTTTATAGCCCGGCGAATTGCCATTAAATCCGAACGTACTTTCTCTAAACTGATTGTACGTATCGCCATATCCGGTGTTATGCTCAGCCTTGCTGTGATGATGCTTTCCATCGCCATTATCAAAGGATTTAAAACCGAGATCCAGGGTAAAGTAAGAGGATATGTTGGCGATGTAAGAATTTTTAAACTCGACCTCAACAATTCCTTTGAACTTACCCCTTTTTTACCAAAAGGAAGCACCATCAACGATCTTAAAAATAATAAAGAAATAGATTACTTCCAGTTTTATGCTACCAAACCAGGGATCATCTCTGCTAATCAGGAAGTAGAAGGTATCAATTTTAAAGGAGTAGATCGGAATTTTAATTGGGATTATATTAAAAAACACCTCGTAAGCGGTACCGTAATTAATTTTACTGACAGCGCACAGGCTACTAAGGAAATACTGGTTTCACAATTTACGGCCGACAGGCTCCGGTTAAAAACAGGGGATACCTTTATCATGTATTTTGTCCAGAATCCCCAGCCTCGTAAAAGACCTTTTAAAATAGTCGGGATTTACAATATCGGGGTAGACGAGATTGATAAGAGTTTTGTGCTGGGTGATATCAATATCATCCGCAGGTTAAATAACTGGGTGCCGGGTGAAATTGGTGGAATAGAAATTAAACTTAAAAACTTCTCCCGTTTACAGGCTGTATCAGAATCTATTTATGCCAATTTGGAGGTAGACCTCAAATCACAGTCGGTAGAAGAGTACTTTCCAAATATATTTACCTGGTTATCACTGCTGGATGTCAATACACGGGTATTGCTGATCCTGATGATGATTGTAGGTGTAATCAATATGATTACTGCTTTATTGATTATGATCCTGGAACGTACCAACATGATAGGGATGCTGAAAGCCTTCGGGATGACAGATGGCAGCGTAATGAAGATATTTTTATACAATGCAGCATATCTGGTCGGTTTAGGGCTTTTAATGGGTAACCTGCTTGGTTTAGGTCTCGGGATCCTGCAGCAATATACACATATATTCAGGCTTACGCAATCTTCGTATTATTTGTCTTATGTGCCAATTGAATTTCATTTTATAGATGTCCTTCTCCTGAATGTAGCAACACTTGTGATCTGTTTGATTGTTCTGGTTGTACCCTCTATGCTCGTTAGCAGAATCTCACCATTAAAAGCTATTCGTTTTAAATAAGGAGATAAAAATCTGGTTGGTTTGGCACTTTGATAGTGGTAGTTGTTATTCATCATAATATCAAAGCAAGACGCCGGATCCTCAAAAGGTCCGGCGTCTTGCTTTGATATTCTATTTTGCCTTTTTTACATAAGTATCAAGCCAGTTATTCATCTCATACAGCATGTGCAGAAGATTTTCTTTTCCACGGTAGCTATGTGCTTCAAACGGAAGGAACACGAATCTGGTAGTACCACCAAAACCTTTGATTGCATTAAACAAACGTTCGCTATTGATTGGATAAGTTCCTGTATTATCGTCAGAATCACCATGGATCAGCAACAACGGAGTTTTGATCTTATCAGCATAGCTGAATGGGCTCATTTCATAGTACAACTGCGGAACTTCCCAATAAGTACGGTCTTCATTCTGAAAGCCGAAAGGTGTAAGCGTTCTGTTGTATGCACCACTACGGGCAATACCCGCTTTAAATAAATTTGTATGCGCAAGTAGATTCGCTGTCATAAACGCTCCGTAGCTGTGGCCACCCAAGGCCATCCTGTTTTTGTCGCCCACACCCATGTCAGACAATTTATTAACAGCCGCTTCTGCGTTTAATTTAAGCTGATCTACAAAAGTATCATTTGGTTTTTTACCTTCTTTTGCAACAATCGGCATTTCTGCATTGTCCAATACCGCATATCCCTGCGTTACCCAGAAAATAGGCGATGCCCAGCTGATTACCGTAAAGCGGTCTTTAGAACCCCTGATTTGTGCGGCATCTGCAGCAGAATTGAACTCGCGGGGGTAGGCCCAGATCAAAGTTGGCAACGGACCATCTTTAGCCTTATCATATCCCTTTGGTAAGTAAAGGTTACCTGTAAGGTCTACTCCGTCGGCACGTTTATAAGAAATTTTTTCCTTCATGATACCCTCCAGCTGCGGATAAGGGTTGCTGAAATTCGTCACTGGAAGGTCGGCCATACGCAACACCAGGTTTTTAATAAAATAATTAGGTACTTCTTTCTGTGACTCTTTTCTGGTTAGCAGTACCAGTTTGTTTGCATCCAGCACATCTGCAACATATTCGTATGTACCTTCAGTACTGCGCCAGATAATTTCGTTTTTCTTACTGGCCAGGTCAAATTTAGCCAGGAAAGGTAAATCACCTTTAGCAGAAGAGCCTACAGTGTTGTTCAACAGCAACTTTGTGCCATTGTCTACAGTTAGGATAACACTTCTTCCAAACCTGTTTTTGCTTGTAACCGGTGTTCCCGGAGCATTGTATGCATCAGTCTGATTGAGCTCATATAAAGTTTCCAATGTCCCTGTAGTCGGGTTATATCTGCTTACTTTTACAGTTTGCTTGCTCCGTAAGCCTTCCTGTACCAATGCTAGTGTGGCATTTCCCCAATCCGTTCCGCGATACCTGGTTTGTGTTTTAAATAATTCTTTCGGAGTGCCGGCAAAAGGTGCGCTCAAAGCGAAAACCGCATCATGGAAATTCACTTTCTTTTTAATCAGGCCACTGTCTAGTGGTTGTGCCCAGGTAACTGTGGCAGCTTCGTCATCTCTCCAATCGTACCCTCTCGCAATATTTTGTGTATTGTCATATCCCGAAGGAGTGCCCTCCGATGAAGGTAGTTGTGCTAGCAATTTTACCTGTTTACCTGATAAATCTGTGATTTTAACAGTTGAAGGGAAACCCCTTGATGTAACCAGGTAAGAGAAAGGTTTGTTGATCGTTTTTTCCAGTAAGTATTTTTTATCCGGAGAAATGCTGACACTTAAATAAATTGCCGGCTGGCCAATTAGGGTTTGAATACCATTTTTATATTGAGTAAGCTGTGAGGTCGCAAAAAAAGCAAACAGCTGTTCGTCATATGGTGATTTGATCAGATCCTGATAGGTTGGGCTAGGCGAAGCTTTACCCAGGTTCTGCTGTACAGTAGGTCCTTTGGGCATCAGCGGTTTTGCGGGGGCGGCACTTGCGGGTTTTGTTGCTGTGCGGTAGAGAATAGTTTCATTGTCCAGCCAGCTGATCCCGCTACCCATAACCACGTTTAAAGGTAGCTTATTGATTTTGGCTGCCTTAAATGTGAGAAGGTCTAAAATGTACAAATCAACCCCTCTTTGAGTGGTATTCGTAAAGGCGATTTTATTTTCTCCTGGATTCCAAACAGTATTTCCAGCTAGCAAAGGCAGAGGCATACCTGTTAAGACAGCCGTTTTACCAGTTTTAAGGTTTTTTAAAGTCAGGTTATTGATAAAACTTTGTCTGCTCGGAGAGAAGTTGTTAGGATTGATTCGGAGTCCGGCGATGCGGAATTCAGGCATAGCCAGCTCTTCAACAGAAGGGTAAGAATTACGGCTTGTTAATAACATCCATTCTGCTTTGCTATTGATGTCCACTGCAGGGGTGGATTTTGCAAGTAAAAGATCAGCCATTACTGCAGGGGGCTGCTGGTAACTGATTGCGTCCTGTGCCAATGCACCAAAGCAGCAGCTTATCAGTAACAGGCTAAGTAAAGTAGGTTTCATTATTATATAAAATTGGTTGATCTGGTAAATTTACCTTTTTCTATTGAGGTGATTGTGCCGGATTGTATCAAAATATTGATACAATAGAATTGATTTTTCAGGCTTTCAATCCATATCATACTGGATGTTATGCTTATTTACGTAAATTTGCAGAAATATCAATTTTAAATAAAATACTGTGTCGTTAGATAAATTAAAACTAAGTAAGGCTCTGGTAACAGCAATGACTGATGCCGGTTACTTAACCCCCAAAGAAATCCAGGCGAAAACAATGTCCAGAATTCTTGGAGGACAGGATGTAATAGCTGTTGGTCCTGAAGGGTCAGGTAAAACTACAACCTACATTCTTGGCGTTTTAATGCGTTTAAAGTATACTAAAGATGATGCCCCAAAAGTTTTGATCCTGGTAGCTGACAGGGAACGTGCGATTGCGGTTATCGACCAGTTTGTTTCGTTAAGTAAAAACAGGGACCTGAATATTGTTGGCCTTTATGGGACTGGCGGTGTGGATGCGGAGATCGGTGAGCTGGTATTAGGTATTGATATTGTTGTGGCAACGCCAACACGTGCCCGGGCTATTTATCTGAAACTCGGGTTAAACCTGAGTAAACTTCAGACTTTTATTGTAGATGATGCCGAACTGATTATCAAACAGGGAATGCAATTGCCGGTTTGTGAACTTGCAAGAAGTGCCGGTAAATGTCAGCACCTTGTTTTCACCGAGGTCATCCACGAGAAGATGACCAAAATGACGGACCAGTTCATGAATATGCCTACTGTACTGGAGGTTGAAGATTTCGGCGATACGCAAACGGAAACTGTAGATCAGCTATTATACCATGTACCGAACTACAAAACAAAAGTCAACCTTTTACACCATTTGTTACGAGATGATGAGGTTTTTGAAAAGGTAGTAGTATTTGTAAATTCGAGACTAACGGCACAAAAACTGGCTAAAAGCATCGCTAGTCAGAAGGAAATGGAATACTCAATGTTTAAACCATTACACTTTGATGAAGATGGATTCGATAATTTCGAAGACTTTAAGCAAAGTCCCGAAGCGCGGGTATTAGTTGTAGCTAATGAAGGTGAAGGCGCACTGGATTTAAATGGAATTCCTTTTATTTTCCATTTTGATGTACCTGAAGAAAAGGAGACTTTCTTAAGCCGTATTATTAAAAATAAAGAAAATACCGAAGAAGTGGTGGCTATTACTTTTTCTACTGATATGGAACTGGCAATGGTCAAAAAAATCGAGCAATCGATTGGTCAGAAATTAGAAATAGCGGAATTGCCGGAAGAAATCCTGGTAGAGAAATCAACAAAGCCAAAAGGATTAGATAAAAACCGTGTAGTCAAAGAGAAATTTGATGAGCCATCTGGTGGCGGTGCTTATCATGAAAAAAAGGAAAGCAATAGCAAAAATTATAATTATGGTATTGGCCAGAAGGCTAAAATGACCATGAAAAAGAAGCATTCTTAAAGTTTAAACAGCTTGCCTTTCCTTTTTTGGGAAAGGCAAGCTGTAATTATAGTTTTTTAGCCTCGTTCCAGTAAACATCCATCTCTCCGAGCGTCATATCCTGCAGTGCTTTTCCACTTTCTGCAGCTTTACTTTCTATATACTGGAAGCGCTTAATAAATTTCTTGTTTGTTTTTTCCAATGCATTTTCAGGGTTAATCCCGATAAATCTTGCATAATTGACCAGTGAGAAGATCAGGTCTCCAAATTCACTCTCTGCTTTATCGATATCAATTGCAGCGTTATCTATGACGTTATATTCGTTTTTAAATTCCTGTAATTCTTCCTCAACCTTTTCCCAAACCTGTGTTTTATTGTCCCAGTCAAAACCGATTCCCCTGGCTTTCTCTTGGATCCTTCCTGCTTTAACAAGCGCTGGTAAAGAGGCCGGTACACCTCCTAATACAGATTTATTGCCCTCTTTTAATTTAATCTGTTCCCAATTGCGTTTTACATCGTTTTCGTCCTGTACTTCAACATCACCATAGATATGCGGGTGACGGTTAATGAGTTTGTCGCAAACACTGTTTAAAACATCCACAATATTGAAGTCGTTTGTCTCGGAAGCAATCCTGGCATAAAACACCAGGTGCATCATTACGTCGCCCAGTTCTTTCTTTACCTCTGTCAGGTCGCCGTCAAGTATTGCATCCGATAATTCGTATGTTTCTTCAATAGTGAGATGACGGAGAGTTTCCATCGTCTGTTTTTTGTCCCAAGGACATTGTTCACGTAAAGTATCAAGTACTGTTAACAGTCTGGTAAATGCTGATGAAGGATCTGCTGCGGTAACCGGTGGTATATAATTGGGCATGAGGATATCTTTTAATAGAAAGCGCTAAAATACCAAACACCTTTTATTAAAAAGAATTTATGCGGGATAGCTCCGCACATAAATCTATCAGTACAGGGAATTTATTCGGGTTCTTCGAACTGGATTTTTTTGGTGATGCGGTAAACCTTTCTCTTCTTTTTCGGATTGGACTGTTCTCCAAGCAATATACCCCATGGTTTTAACTCATCTACCCGGTCAAAAATAATCTTTAGCATAGCCAGGTAGGGGATGCATAAGAACATTCCTGATATTCCCCACAGCATTTCTCCGACAATAATACCTATAAAAGCGAAAAGAGCGTTGATTTTTACTTTTGAGCCTACAACCAGCGGCATTAGGATATTCCCGTCTAAAGCATGGATCGCTACAAATGCGATGATCACCAACAATGCTTTAGCCGCACCGGCGGTTGCGAATGTAATCAGGATACTGATCAGTAATGCAGAGAATATACCCACATAAGGGACCAGGTTAAAAATCCCTGTAATCAGACCTAAAAGAATAGCATATTTTACGCCCAGCAGGCTGAGTACAATCATGGTCAGGACCGTTACAATCAGCATCTGCAGAAATAAACCCAGGATATATCGTTTTATAATATATTGAATCTGACCCACAATGTCACTTACACGCTGTGCATGTTCTTCTTTAAATACTGCAATCAGGAAACTGAATAAAATTCCTCTGTAGTTCAGGATAAAAAAAGTGAACAATAACAGAAAAGCCAGGAATAACAGCGTCGATGATAAAGTCATCAATGTAGCGCCAACTAAAGTTGCACTTGTAGCAACTGCACTGGTAGCACTGTTTTTTAAATAATCTATTTGTTTATGCGCATTTACCTTAAACGTTGCAGATACCCAATGCTGCAGGTCTGTAAACGAATTTAGTGCCTGCTGTTTTAATAAAGGCCAGTCTTTACCTAAGTCACTAAGCTGGTTGGCCAGGAAATACATTATCCCCGAGATTACAACAATCATGACCAGAACAGCTAAAATAGAAGCAAGACCTCTTTTAAACTTCCATTTGTTCTCCATGAATGTCGCAATAGGCAATAATAATAAAGCCAGCAAAAGCGATGCGAGTAAAGGGGCGAGGATACTTTGACCTAAGATAGCCAAGTAACCCAGAGAAATAATGGAGAACAAAACTAAAGCAAGTTTAGTGTAAAAAGGAAGGGAAATACTTTTCATTGTGTAATCAATAAGCGTTGAGCCTACTTTTAGACAAATGCCCTGCCAAGATAATTAGCAGGGCACGCTTAGAACTTATCGTTGTGATTTAAATTACCAGGCGCTTGCCTCATCAAGTACAGACAATGCTTCATTGTCCAGTTTTAATGATGCAGCTTTGGTAAGGTCCTGCAGTTGGGATAAACTGGTTACACTTGCAATTGGTGCCGTAACTGCTGGTCTCGCAATCAACCATGCAAGCGATACACTTGCCGGTGTAGAGTTATAAAGCTCAGAAACTTCATCCAGTGCTTTCAGGATACGGAAGCCTCTATCGTTCATAAAATCTTTTACGCCACCGCCTCTGGCACTTTTGCCAAGATCGTCCGCAGAGCGGTATTTTCCTGTAAGAAACCCGCTGGCAAGTGCATAATAGCTAATTACCCCCAATTGGTTATGCAGACAAATTTTCTCCATTTCCTTTTCAAAACCTTCCCTTTGGTATAAATTATATTCGGGTTGAAAGGTCTGATATTTTGGCAAACTAAGTCGTTGGCTGGTCTCAAGGGATTCTATTAGACGTTCCGGACTAAAATTGGAAGCACCGATCCATCTGATTTTTCCGGCCCGGATCAATTCGTCGTATGCCTCCAGCGTTTCCTGAACAGGAGTTTCGGGATCATCAAAGTGTGATTGGTATAGGTCAAGATAATCAGTCTGTAACCTTGCGAGTGAGGCATCTACCGCCTCCAGTATGTATTTTTTTGCCAGACCTTTTTTGCCGTCTCCCATATCACCGCCCACTTTTGTAGTCAGGATTATTTTATTTCTATTATTACGTGCTTTAATCCAGTTACCTATAATCCGCTCTGATTCGCCACCGGTATTAGCCGGTACCCATCGTGAGTATACATCTGCGGTATCTATCAGATTAAAACCTGCATCTACGAATCCATCAAGGATTTCAAAAGATTTCTTTTCGTCTAACGTCCATCCAAAAACGTTTCCCCCGAATGTAATGGGAGAAACCAATAAGTCTGTATTTCCTAGTTTCCTTTTATCCATTGTTAATTGTTTTCTTGAAGACAGAACAATGGTGCGGGGCGATAGGTTTGGGGAGATAAGTCTCCCGTTTGTAAAAACAGACAGGTAACCTTATTCAGCCTTTCGGGTAATAGTTACTGAAGGGATGGAGTTATTCAACTTTTCTATTAAAAAACATGTTGCTCGTCCAGGATAGATCAGTTGTTTTCTTCTTCAATAAGTTTAGTGGCACGCAGCATTTCCCTTTTGCCCGGTGCACCCGGAAGTTTTTCGATAGTCATTCCGAAGCTTTTTAAAGCACGTTTTAATTTACCTGTAATTGCATAAGTAACAAATATTCCTCCCGGTTTTAAAAATGAACAGACGTGTCCGATGATTTTGTCTGACCACATTTCAGGTTGATGCTGTACCGAAAAGGCATCGAAATAAATAAGGTCAAACCTTGCGGCTGATTGAAAATCCTGTAATGTTGTATCTACAATCTGCAATTGCTGACCAGCATAAAGATTAACCGGTGCTATAAGTACTTTTTCGTAATTTGATATTAGCCCGTTCCAGATTTCCAACGGAACATATTGGCTGTATGCTGTGGAAACCAGTTCTTCTTTTGTCAGCGGATAAGCTTCCAGTCCCGTATAGTCAATAGAAATCTTTTGATCATCAGCATATACAGCTGTCATAAGGAAATTAAGGCCGGTACCAAATCCGATCTCCAGGATTGAAACTGGTTTTTCAGGCCTGCGCATGATTGCGTGCTTTAGGCCTGCATCAATAAATACATGTTTACTTTCCTGCAGTGCGCCGTGCTTGGAGTGGTAGTGCTCGCCAATCGTTTCATTATAAAGCGTATTTGAGCCGTCTGCTGTTGGGGTGATAATGTTCATTGGTGCAAATTTACCCGAATTCCTTAGATTAGCTTTAAATATATGCATATGGATATCGAAATGTTGAGAGAATACTGCCTTAGTTTGCCGGGGACAACAGAAGAAATGAAATGGGGCGACAATCTGTGTTTTATGATTGAAAAGAAGATTTACGTGATCTGTTCGCTGGACGCAGGTACACTGGCTTTAAAATGTGATCCTGAAGAGTTTGAAGAGCTTACTGCAAGAGACGGAATTACCCAGGCATGGCATCTGGCTAAAGGACAATGGATAGGTCTTGCTACCATGGAAATGTTGCCTGTTGCGGAGCTAAAAAAACGGATTGCAGAATCAAGAACGTTTGTTCTACGCAAATTACCAAAAAAAGTACAGGAAAGATATGCTTAGCTGTTTCAGCCTGTCAGATTAAGAATTTTAAAGAGGTGCTGTTTATATAATTTCCCGATAGGGATATGTGTTTTATCAATTTCCAGGTTATCAGAAGTAAAGGATGTTATCTTGTCAATGGCGACAATAAACGACCTGTGTGCACGCACAAAAGCTTCTTCGGGCAGCATTGCTTCCAACGCTGTAATAGAATACTTGGTGATGATCAAATCTTTATCCGTGTATACCTTCACATAATCTTTTAAGCTTTCAATATATCTGATATCTTTTATTAATACTTTAACCATTTTACGGTCCGCCCGGAAATATAAAAAAGTATGACTTGGGATCATAATATCTTCTTTACCGCAATGATGATCACCCGGCTTTGCTGCCGGGAGTGTTTTTATCACAGCCTTCAAAAAACGATCAAACTGTACAGGTTTAAGCAGGTAATCTGATACATTCAGATCGAAGGCTTGTAATGCATACTGTTCAAATGCTGTAGTAAGAATGATTGCAGGGGCAGATTGTAAAGATTTTATCAGGTCTATACCACTGATCTGGGGCATTTGTACATCCAGGAAAAGCAGATCTATATTATTTGACTGTAAAGCCCTTAATGCTTCAAGTGCATTAGTACATTCATCAGTTAGCCTTAACATTGGCACTTGCTCTATATACCGTTTCAATATTTCTCTTGCCCTTGGCTCATCATCAACAATCAGGCAATTATAAGTTTTCTCTGGTTTCATCGTGCCGCTTGCTATTAGTTCATCATAAATCTCTGAGTGGGTGCGATATGTTTCAGCGGTTCGGATGGAGCGAGATCTTCGAGCCATAGCTTGAGGATCACAATATACATATCTTCCTCAGCAAATGCCTGGAATTCGTACTTCTCAGGATAAATCAGGTCCAGCCGCTTTTTGGTATTCGCAGTTCCAATTCCTGAGGTTTCATCCTTTTTCTCCGGTACCCTGCCATTTACCAGTTTCATTGTCAATACTCTTCCGGTAATGGTAACTACTATACTGATCCACGGATCCCTGATCATTTTACTGGCGCCATGCTTAAAGCAGTTTTCAACCAGGGGAAGTAACAGCAGGGGCGCTATTCTTAGCTTGCTTGGGTATTGTGGCAGGTTTACAGAAAGATCAAAATGTTCATCATATCTAACCTTTTCCAGTTTGATATAATCATTGATCATTTTAAGTTCTTTATCTAATGTGACAAATGGCTGGTTACATTCATAAAGCATGTAGCGTAATAATTCTGATAGACCAAAGATCATGTTGGAGGCTACCACGGATACCTCCTGTGTATAACTGTAGATATTGTTTAATGTGTTAAATAGAAAATGAGGGTGTAATTGCGCTTTGAGCATTTGCAGTTCAGCACTTACTTTTTCTTTTTCGAGTTTTAGGGCAGACTGTTCCTTTTCATAAAAACATTTCATCAGTTTTATTGCAGCTGCCAGTCCGCCTATTGTTATGCTGCCCCTTAAGCCTGCCAGCATGGCCATCCCAAGCTGAACATATAACGGCGGACGCTGCGAGTTAATTTCAGGAGGTAAAAACTGACCATTACTTGCTTGCCTGATAAAATCTATGACCGTTATAGATAGTATAGTTGACAATCCCGCAGCGGTCAGAAATACCAGTACTGATAAAACTGCGGCCCTTCCATATTTTCCTTTAATAACAAAATACGGGATGACAACATACATTAGCGTATATGCCAGGAACAGGTGTGGTATTAAATAGATCAGGCTTTCCGGTGCTGTCATACCCAAACGCACAAGAAAACTTTGATTTTGTAATACCGGAGAAGGAGAGAAGGAATACAGAAAAGCCTGGAACGAAAACCAGGAAAACCAGAATGTGCCATGACGGAGCAGTCGCCAGCGGGGCTGATTTGAAAAGACGAATGGTAACGAATCCATAAACCTATGCTTTGTTTAAAGATACAAATCTGTCTGTACATTAAATTATAACTTAATGATTATTAGACCAATGTGCTGCGCTGGGATTCGAAATGCGTTTGTCGACGATTAACGGTATTCAGACCGTTACCACTTCTTTATAACCTCCTTAAATCCAGGCTGGTCTACTTCACGAAAAATTGATTTTAATGTGCTTTATCTTTATATCAGCATCCGGTTATCATCAAAACTTAAAACATAAAATCATGAAAAATAAAGTTCTAAAAATTGTTCTTGCCGTTGTGGCATTTATAGTATTTACTGTTGTGGAAACAAAAGCACAAAGCAGAGGCGAATGTATCCCTGAAAACGGGTATTGGGTTTTAGTATCCAACTTAAAAGTGAAAAAGGTTACTACTGTCCGGTTTTACACAAATGAGCACCAGCTGATCTATGAAGAAGTAGTGCGTAATCACAAAATGGATTTGAAGCGTCTAAAAACACTGCGGTGTCTCAAACGGGGATTAGATTCCGCACTGATAGCCTGGAACAGGCAGAAACAGCCCTTGTTTACCAAGGATTGGGTAGCAGTTAACATGAAAAAATAATATCGAAAGGTGTTTATGACCAGTATCACTTGTTGGTATGTGCCAACACATTATTTATCATCCTGACTGCCACTAGATTTGGCCTTAAATAAATCATATATTATGAAAAGGCTATTTGTATTTGCAACAATGATGTTTGTTGGATTAAGCGTCTTCGGTCAGTCGACCGATACTACAGGAAAATGGAGAGTGAGGCTGCGTGGAGTTGCAGTTCTGCCCCAGGAAAGTGCAACTATAGGTGTGATCGGCGGTGATGCGGATATATCCAATTCATTTATTCCTGAACTGGATTTCACCTATTTTTTTAACCGTCATTTTGCTGCGGAACTAATATTAGGTACGACAAGACATAAGGTAAGTACAGTTGGCTCGGACCTTTCTGCAATAGGTGCGGGTACGGCCAATGTCGATCTTGGAAAAGTATGGCTGCTGCCGCCAACGCTTACCCTGCAATACCATTATCCGGTAGGTAAATTTAATCCTTATATCGGTGCGGGTATCAATTATACTATATTTTACAGCGCAGACCAGGGACCTGTGGTGAAGGATATTGAATATAAAAATAAGTTCGCTTTTGCAGCTCAGGCTGGTTTTGATATTGACATTTCTAAAAAAGTGTTTGTGAATGTAGACTTAAAAAAGGTTTTTTTATCTACCACTGCTACTGTAGATGCGTCGAATTTAACTCCTTCGTCAAGCCCGGCGCTTGCTCCTGTATTAAAGAACATAGCAGCAGATGTTAAGATTAAACCCTGGTTACTTGGTGTAGGTATAGGTTATAAGTTTTAATATACGCTACTATAAACAATTTAATTTCAAAGTTCTATTCAACAGAAAGGCCGCTCCAGTTTAGCTGAAGCGGCCTTTCTGTTGCCCCTAGAAAATTTAGGCGCAATGTTTACCAGAGTCTGATCCTGTCTTCCGGTTTTTTATATAATTTATCACCAGGTTTAACATCAAATGCTTCGTACCAGGCATCCATATTAACTGGTGCGCCGATGGTTCTGAACTCACCAGGTGAGTGGGAATCTGTTTTAATTAACTGGGCAGCACTTTCAGGTAAAATATTACCTCTCCATACTTGTGCCCATGAAAGGAAGAAACGCTGATCAGGTGTGAAACCGTCAATTTTTTCTTTCGACTGACCTTGTTTCGTTAGTTTAAACGCAGTGTATGCTGCATTTAAGCCACCAAGATCACCTATGTTCTCTCCCATAGTGAGTTTACCATTTACATGGACCGTATCCAGAACAGCATAGCTGTCGAACTGCTCACCCAAAGCTTTGGTTTTTTCCTCAAACTTTGTGCGGTCTTCTTTAGTCCACCAGTTGTGTAAATTACCATCTTTATCGTACTGGCTTCCGCTGTCATCAAAACCATGTGACATTTCATGTCCGATTACCGCACCGATACCACCATAGTTGATTGCGTCATCTGCATCAGGTGCGAAGAAAGGGAACTGTAAAATCCCTGCAGGGAATACAATCTCATTCATTGTGGGGCTGTAATATGCATTTACGGTAGGCGGCGTCATTCCGAAACGAGTACGGTCTACCGGTTTACCCAGCTGATCGATCATTTCTTTATAACCCCATGCACCAACATTTCTCAAATTCTGGAAATAAGTAGTTCGGGAAATTGCCAAGCCGTCATAATTTTTCCATTTGTCGGGATAACCGATTTTAGGCATAAAAGTATGTAGTTTAGCTAATGCCTTTTCTTTCGTTTCTGCACTCATCCAGTCCAGACCATTAATCCTTGTTTCAAAAGCAGTACGCAGGTTTTTGATCAGTTCTATCATACGTGCTTTTGCTTCAGGTTTGAAGTATTTGGCAACATATAATTGACCGAGCAGTTCACCGATTGCGCCATCGGTAAGGGAAGACATACGCTGCCACCTTGGAGTCTGTACTTTCTGACCAGTCTGTACCTGGTTAAAGGCGAAACTTGCTTTAACAAACGGCGAACTTAAGTTTGACGCTGAACCTTTAAGTACATTCCATTCAAGATAAGTTTTCCAGTCGCTCACAGGAATGCTTTTTAACATGTCATTTAAACTCACGAAAAATTTAGGTGATGATACTAATAAAGTATCTTGGCCTTTTACCAATAATTTCGGAAGAATAGCCGTCCAGTTTAAATTCGGAGTAGTTTTGCTGAAAGCCTCTACCGTAAACTTGTTATAAGTTTTATAAGGATCACGCATTTCCAGTCTTGACATTTGTGCTTCTGCGAAAGATTTCTCTATAGCCAGAACTGTTTTTGCCTTTTGCTGTGCAACTGCTGCAGTACTGCCTGATAAAGTAAACAAAGTAGTCATGTAGGTTAAGTACGCTTCACGGATCTTTAAACTACGGGTGTCGTCTTTCAGATAATAATCACGGTCGGGCAATGTAGTTCCCCCCTGTCCCAATGATGCAAGATATTTGGTTACATTTTTTCTGTCCTGGCCAACACCAAATCCGAACATCGGTGAACCGATGCCTGAAGTACGCATATAGATCACCTGATCGATTATTCCCTGAACATCTTTAATCTTGTCGATCTTCGCCAGATCAGCTTTGATGGGAGTATAGCCAAGTTTTTCAATAGTTAAGCTGTCCATCGCTGCTGCATAAAAATCTCCGACACGTTTTTTTACAGAGCCAGCAGGTGCAGCCTTGTCCGAAGCCGCATCTTCTACCAGACTTTTGACAGCGTTGATATTGAAATCCCTGAGTTCGTTGAAACTTCCCCACCGGGTTTCTTTAGCCGGAACCGGATTATTTTTGATCCAGATTCCATTCGCATATTCATAGAAGTTATCTCCAGGTTTTACAGTCAGATCCATATTTGCAGGATCAATCAATTTTTTGGGAGCCTGTTGTGCAAAAGAAGAATAGCTTGCTGCTACAATTCCCAGAGCAGCAAAGTAGCCTTTCAGATGTTTAGTATTCATTGTTTTTAATTAATAGGTGTACCTTTCAAATGAAACCTGTTCATTCAATACATTTTAACCCTAACAAGTATTTATTGGAAGGCATTGTACAGGTTGAAATTAAGAATTCCTGTACCAGAAAAGCTTTTCTAATGAAAATATTACTTATTAAACCAGTAATAGATCTTAGTTAAACCCAGTTTTTTGATAATTAATCCCGGAAGCATGAAAACTTTAATAGACCGCATAGCTGTAAGATTAGATAGTGGTGGTAATAATATATCAGTATTAACATATTTTAACATTTAATATTGTGCTGATCTTAAAAATTATATTATGAAAAGCCGTTTTATGCCAAATGTCCGTAATTGCTATATTTGGCAAATTTAATCCCGGTCAATGACGATATTGGCCATCAGGATTTTTATATGCTAAAACCCGATTGATAAAATGGCAGAGTTGAAATTTTTTACGGAACGGTTAAAATTACGATTAGTAGAAATGGCGGATCTTGAAGCTGTGCATGTACTGCACTTGCTGGCAGAGACGGACCAGTACAATACTTTAGGAATCCCTAAAGACCTGGAAGAAACAAATATAATTGTGGATGGATGGATAACAGACCATCAGAAAAGGACTATTAAAAATTACACTTTTGCGATCGAATTGGAAAAAGGTGGATTTATAGGCTTAATTGCTTTAAAACTTTCCTCTTCTAAATTCAATAGTGCAGAAGTATGGTATAAGATTAATGTGGAACACTGGAACAAAGGTTATGCAACTGAAGCCATTAAAGCTGTAATCCGTTTTGGTTTTAGTAAACTTAAACTGCACCGTATCAATGCGGGCTGCGCAGTGGAGAACCAGGCATCCATCCGTGTGCTGGAAAAGGCAGGAATGACCCAAGAGGGGAGAATCAGGCAATTATTACCACTAGTAACCGGTTGGATGGATAGCTTTCACTATGCTATTCTTGATGAAGACTGGAAAGCCTGAAATATTCCTTCAAAAAACCTTATTTTTGTAATTTAACAAGCATCGATAAATGAGCATTTCTACTAAATACGATCCAGCCGAAACTGAAGATAAGTGGTACAGTTACTGGATGTCCAAGAATTTCTTTCATTCAGAACCTGATGAACGCGAACCATATACTATAGTTATCCCTCCCCCGAATGTAACTGGTGTTCTGCACATGGGTCATATGCTGAACAATACAATCCAGGACGTTATGATACGCCGTGCACGTATGCAGGGAAAAAATGCATGCTGGGTACCTGGAACTGATCATGCTTCGATTGCTACAGAAGCCAAAGTAGTTGCCATGTTAAAAGAGCGGGGGATCAGTAAAAAAGATCTTACCCGCGAAGAATTTCTGGCTTATGCTTGGGAGTGGAAAGAAAAATACGGAGGAATTATCCTTGAGCAACTGAAAAAATTAGGTGCCAGCTGCGATTGGGAACGCACACGTTTCACTATGGAAGCGGACCTGTCTGATTCTGTGATTGACAGTTTTATCCATTTATATAAAAAAGGAAGAATTTACCGTGGTATCCGCATGGTAAACTGGGACCCGGCTGGTAAAACAGCTGTTTCTGATGAGGAAGTGATCCGCAAGGAAGTGAACCAGAAATTATATTATATAAAATATTCTATCGCTCCGGTTACTGCTGATGGTGCAGTGGAATATCTGACTATCGCCACTACCCGCCCTGAGACAATCATGGCAGATGCAGCAATCTGTATCAATCCCAATGATGAGCGTTATACGCATCTGAAAGGTAAATCTGTTTTTGTGCCGCTGATTAACAGGGAGATTCCCGTTATTGAAGATGAGTACGTAACAATGGATTTCGGTACAGGCTGTTTAAAAGTTACACCAGCGCACGATCTCAATGATTATGAATTGGGTGTGAAACATAAACTGCCGGTAATTGATATCCTGAACGATGATGGTACTTTAAATGAATTGGCAGTTATCCTTGTTGGTGAAGACCGTTTCATAGCGCGTAAAAAAATTGCAGTTTTATTAGATGAAGCCGGTCACCTGGACAAGGTTGAAGATTATAAATCACAGGTCGGTTTCTCTGAGCGTACCGATGCGGCGATCGAGCCTAAGCTGTCTATGCAGTGGTTCTGTAAAATGGACGAAATGGCGAAGCCCGCGCTGGACGACGTATTGAATGGTGAAGTAAAACTGATCCCGGAAAAATTTGTCAATACTTACCGCCATTGGATGGAAAATGTGCGCGACTGGAATATCAGCCGCCAGTTATGGTGGGGACAGCAGATTCCTGCCTGGTATGATGATAAAGGGAACTGGGTTGTTGCAAAAACTAAAGAAGAAGCTTTAGACGAGTTTCTTAAGGTTAAAGATATTGATGGTAGATTCTCCGCAGAAGAAGCAAATGGTTTCAAACACCAGTTAGCACCTTTTGTAAGACAGGATGACGATGTAATGGATACCTGGTTTTCTTCATGGTTATGGCCGATCTCGGTGTTTGACGGATTAAAAAACCCGGGAAATAAGGATATCAATTACTATTACCCAACAAATGACCTGGTAACGGCTCCCGAAATCTTGTTTTTCTGGGTTGCGCGTATGATTATGGCAGGCCATGAGTTTATGGGTAAAAAACCATTTACCAATGTATACCTGACAGGTATTGTCCGTGATAAACTGGGCCGTAAAATGTCTAAATCACTAGGTAATTCTCCTGATCCGATTGGATTAATTGAGAAATATGGCGCTGATGGCGTACGTGTAGGCATGTTACTTTGTTCTCCTGCTGGTAACGACCTGATGTTTGATGAGAGTTACTGTGAACAGGGAAGGAACTTCGCAAATAAAATATGGAATGCTTTCCGGCTGATCAAAGGATGGGAAGTAGATGAAAGTCTGCCAAATCCTAATGAACAAGCGATATTGTGGTTTGAGAACCGATTTAATGAGGCATTTACTGAAATTGAAGATAACTTTAAACAATACCGTTTATCAGAGGCACTGATGATCACCTACAAATTAGTGTGGGACGATTTCTGTGCGTGGTACCTGGAAATGGTAAAGCCTGTTTATCAGCATCCTGTTGATTCGGCGACTTTAAAGGCAACAATTGGTTTCTTTGAAAAGGTACTGAGCCTTTTACATCCGTTCATGCCTTTCTTAACAGAAGAATTATGGCATGATGAGATTTTCGGTGAAAAGGGCGAGATGGATTGTATCATTGTTGCTCCATACCCGGTTGCGGGCGCATTTGATACTACTTTGTTAAAGGATGTTGATGCTGTTAAGGGTATTGTAGCTGAAGTAAGGAATATCCGGAATTCAAAACAACTTTCACCTAAAGAGGCTTTACCGCTAAGTGTAAAAGTGAATTCTGGTCTGGTGTATGATAAATGGCTGACCATCATTTCTAAACTGGCCAATATTTCTGAAATTGATTTTGTGAATGGTAAGGTGGCTGGTGCAGCTTCCTTTATGGTTGGGAACGACGAGTTCTTTATCCAGTTAAATGAGACTATAGATGTTGAAGCTGAACGTGAAAAGCTGAATGTGGAACTGGTTTATTTACAGGGGTTCCTGAAATCGGTTGATGCTAAACTTGGTAATGAGCGGTTTGTACAGAATGCGAAGCCGGAGATTATCCAGAATGAGCGCAATAAAAAAGCTGATGCTGATGCCAAAATTAAAATTATTGAAGAAAGCTTAAGTTCACTCATGTAAAAGAATAGGTTAATCTAAATGAAAATAAATATATCGTTTTTGATATTTATATTTTTTACAATCCAGGGCTTGCACAGCCAAACCCTGAATTGTAAAATAAACGGGATTTTACTGGAGCAGTCCCCTTTTAAATATGCATTATTGAATGATGCGAAAACAAAGAAAGTAATTTTTGCGCCAATAATAGATGGCCACTTCGAGTTCAATATTGAAAGACAGAATGAGTTTCAAATGATGACTCTTTTTCTTGGTGAAGATTCTTTAAAAACTTATGAACAAAGTAGGAGAGATAAAGGCAATTCTAGGTTCATAGCTGTAGAAGATACGTACATTACAATCAAAGATAATGTTCTGGGTGCAACGGTTAAAGGAGGTAGTATGAATAAAGATATTGATGACATGTATAAGGTGATGAGTTCAGGACAATTTGAGTCATTTTTTCAGCAGCATCCTAATTCTCCAGTATCGCTCGTACTTCTAAAATCCCTTATCAGGATTAATGAAGTTACATGGTTACAAGGAACTTTAAATTGTAAGCTGTTTTATAATAAATTGTCTGAAAATTTGAAAAACTCGATTTTAGGTAAAGAGTTGCTAACTAAAATGAGTCTTTAAAGCATCAAACTCTATCTAAAATCTTTGATTGTGTAATTTGACGAATTATACATGACAACATGCTGACCTGAAGATATCTTGTATTTTCCCTAATATTTTAAATCGGTAAAGCAGATTTAGTTATGTATTGTGTAGCGACATAAGGATCGCTACACAATATAATAATAAAGCTAAACTTAAGCTGAAATTTCTGGATATAATTTACAAAGCCTCTGAAGGCACATGAGTCGGGTTTAATGGAAACCGATCAGGTAGGGATCAAAATATTAAATCTTAAAAACCCCGTAGACGGGGCTTTTAAGGTTATAAATTGCCATATAACGGAAGTTCTTCGTAAAAAAGAAAGCTTGATGCCACGTGGTCAATCTGTGCATAACAATGTTTTAAACCATTGGTGACTACAAGCCATTTGGCTTTGTGTACTGAGTTATATCGTGCTGCCTGGTCAAATACCCCCTGCGAAATCTTTATCCCCGGGGCCTTGCATTCAATAACCATGATCCGTTCTCCTGAAGTATTGAAAATAACGATGTCCGTTCTCTTTTGACGGTCATTCAGATTTAGTCCCGCTTCAATCTGGATCAGACTTCTGGGAAACTTTTTTTCCAGGATCAGGTAGTGGATAAAATGCTGTCTAACCCATTCTTCCGGAGTTAATACCAGGTGTTTTTTTCTCAGTTCATCGAAAATAAAATGCTGATCAGCTTTCAAAGTAATCCTGAAAGGATAAGGTGGTAGGTTCAGCGGTGTAGGTACAAATGCCATTTGTGCAAAAATAACCTTTAATATTTAGTTTTTAGCGGTTACATTTGGATAATATATGACAGCTTCCGATATTATAAAAGACATTAAAGCTAAAAAGTTTAAGCCTGTTTACTTGCTGCATGGCGAAGAACCTTATTATATAGACCAGATTATTCATTACATGGAAGAGCATGTGCTGACTGATATGGAAAAAGGCTTTAACCAGACCGTATTATATGGGAAGGACACTGATATGGCTACTATCTTAAACGCTGCCAAAAGGTATCCGATGATGTCGGATTATCAGTTGATTGTTGTAAAGGAGGCGCAGGACCTGAAGTGGGCAAAAGAAACCGAAGGCAGTAGCAAGGAAGCAGAATTTGTGCAGAATTATTTTGAAAAACCGCTTGCCAGTACGATACTCGTGCTGGGGTTCAAGTACGCCAATTTTGACAAGCGTAAAAAAATATTCAAATCAATTTCTAAAAGCGGAATCGTTTTTCAGTCAGACCCGGTGAGAGACTATAAACTGGCGCAATGGATAGAAGAACTGGTGAAAGAGAAAGGAGCTAAAATCGCTCCGCAGGCAGCTGCGTTAATGGCTGAATACCTAGGTGCCGACTTATCAAAGATTTCTAATGAGCTCGAAAAGCTGATGCTGAACGTTAGCAAAGAAACAACAATTGATACGGATCATATCCAACGGAATATAGGGATTAGTAAAGAGTACAATGTATTTGAATTACAAAAAGCCCTGGCTGCGCGAAATGTGTTGAAGTCTAATCAGATCATCAACTATTTCGCTGATAATCCAAAGGCTAATCCGATGGTAATGGTGATGGCAAACCTGAATTCCTACTTTTCCAAGATCCTTAAATATCATTATCTGCAGAACAAAAATGACGCAGCAAAAGAGTTGGGTGTAAACCCTTACTTTGTGAAAGACTATGAATCGGCCGCCCGTAATTATAGTCTTCCTAAAGTATTTGATATCATTAGTTTGCTGAGAGAATATGATCTTAAAAGCAAGGGTGTGGACAGTACCGGAAACGTTACAGATGGAGAGTTGCTGAAAGAATTGCTTTTTAAAATGATCCATTAATCACCGCCGTCTAATTATTTAACCACATATCTTTTTCCTTTTATTAATTTTGAATTCGAAAAAAACGGCCCTTTGTTATTTAGCAAAGCAGGCCTGATTACGAACCAGACAATATATACCCGACAACAACATGAATTATTTCTTAGTTAAATCAGAGCCATTTAAATACAGCTGGGAACAGTTTAATAAAGACAGACGTACTTTTTGGGATGGTGTGCGCAATTACCAGGCACGTAACAATATGAAGCTGATGAAAGAAGGTGACCTTGTCCTTTTTTATCATAGCAATGAAGGTAAACAGGTAGTGGGTATCGCTAAGGTCGTCAGGGAATTTTACCAGGATCCTACTACAGATGATACAAATTGGGTAGTGGTGGACCTTGCGCCAGTAGAGGCGCTGAAAAATCCAGTTACCCTGGAACAGGTTAAAGCTGAGGATAGTTTAAAAGATATCTCCCTGGTAAAACAGGGACGTTTATCTGTGATGCAGTTAAAGGTCACGGAATTTGATAAGATCCTAGAAATGGGGAGTTAAACAAGTACAGGCTGACCAGCGGTCAGCCTGTACTTGTTATATTAATCTTTAAAGAACAACGCTTTTAATTCTACTGCATCATCAGGGTGCATTTTCCCAGCCAGCACAAGGCGTAACTGACGTCTTCTCAACGCACCTGCAAATAATTCGATTTCCTCCTCAGTTTCAGGTATCAGTTCCGGTACAGGAATGGTCCGTCCACTCTGGTCTACAGCTACAAAGGTGTAAAAAGCCTCATTTGACTTTACACGGGTTCCTGAAGGAATATTTTCCGCCCATACATCCAGTCTCACTTCTACCGAAGTGTGAAAAGCACGGGTAACTTTAGCTTCAATTGTGATTACATCCCCCAGTTTAATCGGCTGCTGAAAAGAAACATTATCCACAGAGGCTGTTACGACAATCCTGTTACAGTGCTTTTGGGCAGAAATCGCTGCCGCAATATCCATCCAGTGCAGTAACCTGCCACCCATTAAATTGTTAAGTGTGTTGGTATCATTGGGTAGGACTAACTCATTCATTACCGTGAATGAATTTGTAGAATTTTTGGCTTTTGTAGTCATATTAACCGCAAAAGTAAACAAAAAGAAACACTTCATGTTTAACTATTGCTTCACTTAAGCGAGCACACACACACCATATGACTAATCAGACGCTTATCCAGTATTTTCACTGGTATTATAATGACAAACAAAAACTTTGGAAAAAGGCAGCAGCTGAAGCTGCGAATTTAAAAGAAACAGGTATTACAGCGGTTTGGTTCCCACCCGCTTATAAATCCACAGAAGGTGATGATTCTACGGGATATGATTGCTACGATTTATTTGATCTCGGCGAATTTGACCAGAAAAACAGTATACCTACTAAATACGGTACAAAAGAGGAATATATTAAAGCTATTGATACTTTGCATAATCAGCAGATTATGGTTCTTGCCGACGTAGTTTTTAATCATAAAGCAGGTGCTGACGAATTAGAAAAAGTGCCGGTAAAAAGAGTAAATCCAGACGACCGCAACGAATATATATCTGATACTTTTGAAATAGATGCGTGGACTAAATTTACGTTTCCGGGCAGAAAGGGAAAATATTCAGAGTTTATCTGGGACAAAAGTTGTTTCAGCGGGATTGACTGGGCGGAGAACTTACAGGAAACAGCTATATTCTCTATTCAGAACGAATACGGAACAGGTTTTGAAGAAGTTCCTTCAATGGAGTTAGGCAATTATGATTACCTGATGTTCAATGATATTGAATTTCGTAACAAGGCCGTTCGTGAAGAACTGAAAAGATGGGGAGAGTGGTATTATGAAACTTGTAAAATGGACGGTTTCAGGCTTGATGCAGTAAAACATATTGCACCAGATTTTCTGAATGAGTGGCTGGACCATATGAATGCCAAGTTTGATAAGAAATTTTTTATTGTAGGAGAGAACTGGGTACTGGATGATGTAGCCAACCTGAGAAGTTATATTGATATTACTGAAGGACGCATGCAGTTATTTGATTCAATGCTGCACCATAACTTTTATCAGGCTGGTAAACAAGGGAATGCTTACGATATGAGTAAGATTTTTCAGGATACGCTGGTAGAATCACACCCGGAACTTTCCGTTACTTTTGTTGATAACCACGATTCACAACCCCTGCAATCTTTGGAAGCCTATGTTGATTTCTGGTTTCGCCAGATTTCTTATGCATTGATCCTTTTCCGGGAGCAAGGTATTCCCTGTATCTTCTATGCTGACCTTTATGGGGCTGAATATGTTGATAAAGATAAAGATGGCAATGAAACTGAGGTGAACCTCATTGGTGTGGAGCACTTGCCGCTGATGATCCAGATCAGAAGGGATGCAGCGCATGGTTTTCAGCGAGATTATTTTGACCATCCTAATTGTATCGGTTGGACCAGGGAAGGGGTTGCTGAGCAGGAACATTCAGGCGTAGCAGTAGTCTTAAGTAATGGCGAAGAAGGAGAAAAGAAAATGGAAGTTGGTAAAGGCCATGCAGGTAAAATCTTTGTAGATGCACTGAGACACCGGGACGAAGAGGTTACAATAGATGAAGAAGGATGGGCAGTGTTCTTTTGCGGAGCTGGAAGTGTATCTGTTTGGGTGATTAAAAAGTAACTTTATTTTTGAATAGTGCTGAGTGTTTGATAGCCTATCAACTCATCCCAGCGACTGCCAGGTCTTCTGTAGTAAACAAAGGCCTGGTAGTTGTTTTCTGTTTCAAAAAACGAACCTTCATACATTTTAAGGTTAACCCTGCTGGTAGACCTTTCTTTCCAGGCATACTGGTAATCATAGACACCCTGTTTTAAATACAGGCTGATTGTAAATTTCTTTTGAGCTGCATCATAAATCAGCTTGTTCTCTTCCGAGAGTGTAAAGTTATTGAACCTGCCAACCACATACAGATCGCCGCTGGTATTGAAACCAGCGCCCGCATTAACTGCAAACTGAATCTGCGCATAGTCTGAGTCTGTATCATTGTCCCTGTTATCCTGGTTGCGGATAAAAAAGGCGCCATTGTCGTCACTCTCAAGAGTGTATTTTGCTGCGTTCCTGTTTTGGTCAGGAAATAAAACTACATGGTTAATACTATCCATAAATACATCCTGTACATGTGTCGCTTTATAGCGCAGGCTGCGGAAATCAAATTTCCTGAATTCATTCCCGCCACTAAAATCATTTCCGCTTAGTTCATTGTATACCAGTGAACCTGGTTTTACATAAGTGGGCTTAATGTTTAGTTTGGCAGTTAACGGATTCCCGTTCTGCAATAGCAGTACTTTAAGATCACGGTACGGATTCTGGATAGTGATCTGATGGTTTATTGTAAAATTGATCTTCTGATTGGTAAATCTGAGAGCAACGTCTGTGCTGGGTGTAATTTCTGCACTGACATTCACGAGCTTATCTGTGATATAAAAACGTTGTGAACATACGGGCCTGGTAATATCACCGTCCTCATACACTTTTAAAAGATAGTTGCCGGAAAGCTTTAGTTTAATTTGTTCGTTCGGGAGCGTCAGCGAATAATGGGTGAACTTTTGCAGTGTCTTAGAAGAATAAGCATAATTGATAATTCTGTCTTCGCCAGCTCCTTCCAGATAATCCAGGATGGAAAGCCCGGAAGGCTTCCAGTCGTACGTGCAATGCTCTACCGTATACCAGTAATTTCTGCTTGCACCCCTCAAGTCATCAAATGAGAAAAGGAGCTGCTCCGCTGATTTGAGATCAATAACCGGAAGGGATTGCTCTTTTTGTGAGTTGTAGCATTGTACAGTTTTGATCTGTGTATCATAGACCTTATTGTCGTACACAAACTGCGCCTGTGCAAATTGTATACTGCATAACCATAAAAAGAGCAATACTCCGGTTCTAACCATTTAATTTTCTTCCAGTTCCATTATTTCAGAGGCAAGGGCTTCCCACTTGTTCTGAGCAGCATCCAGCAGGTCCTTAGCTGCTACATACTTTTTATTGGCGTCGGCAAGTTTAACCTTGTCGCTGTATATATTTTCATCAGCGAGTTCAACTTCGATTGCTTTAACATTCTTATCAAGCTCTACTGTTTCCAATTCAATTTTTTGTAACTGATCGTTCAGTTTTTTCAGTAATTGCTGGCTGTTTACCGTTATAGGTTTGTCTTCCGCCTTAGGCTTTACTTCTTTTTCTGCTTTAACAGGGATACTTTTAGCTATAGGAATGATCCTTTTACTGTTCCATTCTTCGTATTCTGCATAAGTACCAGGATATACTTTGATTTTTTCTTCTTCGATGAACCAGATTTTGTTGGCAACATTGTCCAGGAAATATCTATCATGGGATACTGCAATAAAAGTTCCTTCGAACTGTGCCAGTGCCTGAATCAGGATATTTACAGATTGTATATCCAGGTGATTCGTAGGCTCATCCAGGATCAGGAAATTAGAGTCGGTTGTCAGCGATTTCGCCAGTGCAACCCTTGATTTTTCTCCTCCTGATAGTACCTTAATCTTTTTGAAAACGTCATCTCCCGTGAATAGGAAACAGCCTAAAATACCCCTAAGTTCTGTATCTGTATGTTTTGGGGCGAATGCCTGAAGTTCTTCCAGAATTGTGTTTCCAAGATGTAGCGATTCCAGCTGATGCTGTGCAAAGAATGTAGTGGTTACATTGTGGCCTGTTTCACAGGTACCATCAAACCCTTCTACACCCGCAACCATTCTTAGTAAGGTAGATTTACCTTTACCATTGGCACCGATTAGAGCAATTTTATCACCCTTTTCTATCACTGCTTCCGCATTTTCAAGGATATCGATGTTCGGATAACGTTTGGTTGCATTTTCAATGCGGATTACGTGACGGCCAGAAGGTTTAGAGAACTTAAAACTGAAGTTTACTGTAGGGTTGTCATCATCAACATCTTCTACACGCTCCATTTTATCTAAAGCTTTCATGCGTGACTGGGCCATTTTAGCCTTGCTCGCTTTTGCTTTAAAACGCTCAATCAGTTTTTCTTCCTGTTTGATCTTCGCCTGCTGGTTTTTAAACTCTCCTTTCTGGATCTCACCGCGAAGTGATTTTTCTTCCAGATAGAAAGTGTAGTTCCCAGCATAAGTGGTCAGCTTTCCTTTGCGGGATTCTACTGTACGGTTAACAATCTTATCCAGGAAGTACCTGTCGTGGGATACGATAACAATTGCACCTTCAAAACTCGCAAGATATGTTTCCAGCCATTTAATAGAGGGTAAATCCATGTGGTTGGTCGGCTCATCCAGTAACAGGATATCCGGAGTCTGTAACAGGATTTTCGCCAGCATAACACGCATTCTCCATCCACCTGAAAAAGTATTCAGCGGGCGGTGCTGATCTGCAGTGCTGAAACCAAGGCCCGCAAGGATCTCATTTGCTTTGTATTCTATATTATATCCGTCTAAAGCTTCAAACTCTTCCTGCTTATCGCTAAGTTTGTTTAATACTTCTTCAGAATAATCTGTCTCTATCTTCTCTAATAATAATTCAATTTCATCATGTATCTTGTTCTGGCGCTCAAAAGCTTCCATTGCCACATGTAAAATAGTATGGTGTGATTCGTAAGAAAGTAAATCCTGGTTTAAATAGCCTATTTTTAAATCTTTAGACATAGAAACGGACCCTGATGAAGGGGCGTATTCTCCTACGATTATTTTTAAAAGGGTAGATTTTCCTGTTCCATTGGCGCCGATAAGGCCAATTCTTTCTCCTGGTTTAATGTGCCAGTTCGCTTCGTCGTATAGGGCCCTGGAACCAATGAGGAATGTTAAGTCGTTTATTGAAATCATTTGAGTGCAAAAATACAATTTTTAGGCGCATATTGTTTGATTCATAAGTACATCTGCAATAATATTCTACTATATTATTACATGAACAGGAGAAAATCGGGCAAATTTGATGGCTTGTAAATATTTTTGACAGGTATTTGCGCCATACTTTTTATCTTCGTGCCATGTATCGTTTAATCAAACCCCTGTTTTTTCAGTTTGACCCGGAGAAAGTTCATTATTTTGTAGTGCAACGGCTAAAATGGTTTCATGACCATTTTCCACTAGGCAAAACAATTATCCGCAGTAGTTTCGACATCCACATCAAAGGACTGGAACGGGAAGTGTTTGGTATCAAGTTCAGGAACCCTGTCGGTTTAGCTGCCGGGTTTGATAAAAATGGTGAATATATTGAGGCATTGAGCGGCCTCGGCTTCGGTTTCATCGAAGTTGGTACGGTAACCCCGTTACCACAGCCGGGCAATGATAAGCCAAGAATGTTCCGACTCACAGAAGACAGTGCGCTGATTAACCGGATGGGTTTTAACAATAAGGGGGTAGATACACTGGCAGAACGGTTAAGACTTTTGAAGGCGAAGGACAAGAGCATCGTAATCGGCGGAAATATCGGCAAGAACAAAAACACACCAAATGAAAATGCGGTTGATGATTATGTAAAGTGTTTCGACAGACTGTTTGATGTGGTTGATTATTTTGTGGTAAACGTAAGTTCGCCGAATACTCCGGGACTCCGTGCTTTGCAGGAAAAAGAACCCTTAACATTATTACTAAAGACTTTGCAGGACCGCAACGGCAAGAATGGTATTTCCAGGCCGATCTTGTTAAAGATCGCGCCGGACCTGACGAATGAGCAACTTGACGATATTGTGGATATTATAAAGGAAACAGGTATTGCAGGTGTAATTGCAACAAATACAACGATTAACAGGGAAGGTTTGTATTCTCCTTCTGCAAAGGAGAGTGGGGGACTAAGCGGAAAGCCGCTGACCGTACGCTCGACTGAAGTTATCCGTTATTTATCCCAAAAATCCAATAAGGCATTTCCAATAATCGGCGTAGGAGGGATCCATTCCCCGCAGGATGCCAAAGATAAAATAGCTGCGGGTGCTTCGCTGGTACAGCTATATACAGGCTTTATCTATGAAGGCCCGGGTATTGTTAAAAGAATCTGTAAAGCCCTGGTGTAACCGGGAAAGGGAAATAAAGGATATAAAAAAAACCTTTCAGAATATTCTGAAAGGTTTTTTTTATGTTTTAAACAGAAACTTATGCTTTTAATGCAGCGCTAAGTTGATCTAAAAGAAGGTTGTTTTTGAACAACTGATCTTTCTTTGATTGTTGAGAACGACTTCCCAACTCAATGTTAGTAGCCAGTTTCAATGTTTTTACTTCTAAACGAGAAGTATTTTTATTTTTTCTGTCTTTTCTTTTTAATCTGGTAACTGCCATGGTCTTAACCTTTATTTTTTTAATTTATATAAATCTGGAGGTCGAGAGCGGATTCGAACCGCTGTACGAGGTTTTGCAGACCTCTGCCTAGCCACTCGGCCACTCGACCTGTTTTAAATTCAGGATGCAAAAATAGCAATTAATCCTTGAGATGCAATTTATTTCTTGAAATTTCTTCTAATATCTGCACAAAAGATTGCTGCGGATACCGCAACGTTCAATGATTCAGCCTCTCCAACCCTTGGAATCGTTACCGGGTGATTGATTAATTTTATGATTTCCGGACTTACGCCCTGGCCCTCATTACCTAAAATTACAATTCCTTCAGTTCCCCATTGTGTATCATAAAGACTGTCCCCATTTAGCATCGCTCCGAAAACAGGAATTTTGCTGTCTTTTAATAGCTCTGACAACTCCTCGTATACTACATTTACCCGGCACAGGGAGCCCATAGTCGCCTGTACTGTTTTGGGATTATAAACCTCCACAGTGTTTATGGAGCAGATCACATTTTTAAACCCGAACCAGTCGGCCGTCCTGATAATCGTCCCCAGATTTCCCGGATCCTGTATACCGTCCAGCACCAGCGAAAAATCATTAGCCAGCAGCCTTTTATCAAATGTAACCGTTTCGGGCATATGGACGAGTGCGATAATACCTTGTGGTGCCTGTAATGTACTAATCTTCTCTAATTCGGCGTTGTTTACTTCAAATAACTTTATATTTGGGGGTAATTTGGGTAGTAGCGACTGATATTCGGCCAGAAAATAGATACTATGAATCTGGTAAGCTGAAGGAATAAATTCAACAATCGATTTGATTCCTTCAATAATAAATATTCCCTGCTCTTTACGGTACTTTTTTTGATGTAACGATTTTATAAAACTTATCTGAGACTTTGAAAGCATATTCTATTTATAAGGAGAAATTCCGTTTTCCCGCAATATTACTATTTATTCTTTTTGTTACGGCCTGCTCTTCTACAAAATATATTGAAGATAACCAGTCGATCGTCAAAACAGTTGAAATAGATAGCATTCCTGACAAATATAAAGAAGAAGCGCTGAACTATATCCAGAAAGATATCCGCCCGGCTTCCAAACTGGGAATCAATGTTGGTCTTTACAATATATTCTATACGGTTTTTAAAACCAAATCCGTAGGTAAGCCGGCACCGGTACTGGATAGCACACTAGTAGAAATCTCCCGTAACCAGATTGAAAAATATCTGGTTAGCAAAGGTTATTTCATGGCGAAAGTAAAAGCAGAGATCAAAGTGAAAAAGCAGCGTGCTGAAGTAGATTTTATCGCTACTCCGGGCCCAGCGTTTTTTATAAAAAAAGTAACCTATACCATTCCGGATTCTGCAGTGAAAAAGGTGTATATGGATAAAAAACAGCTTTTCACACACTTGCACGAAGGTATGCAATATGATGATGATTCACTTTCGTATGAAAGAGAGCAAACTTACCAGGTGCTGAAAGAAAATGGTTATTATGATTTTTCAAGACCATATGTCAGGTTTACTGTTGATTCAGCTTTTCAGAACAGCAAGACTGATGTAGTGATGTATATTGATACTCCTGCTAACGGCAAACACAACCAGTACACCATTGGAGAAAGTAATATCATTATTGCACCAACTACAGAGGGTTTCACAGATTCTGTAAAACTCAATCCGCGTATTTTCAGAGGTATCAGGTATACCGATCTGTCCAAGCGTTTCAGAAGGAATCCGATAGTGAGGTATGATTTCTTAAAACAAGGTGAGGTATATGATATCTCAAAAGAAAACCTTACCTATGACAGGTTATATGAACTCAATGTATTTAAGAACGTTAAAATTGAGTATGTAAAAGCGAAAGACAGCTCAAATAAACTGGAACCCATTATTCAGCTGACGCCGCAAAAACGGATGAGCAACCGGATCGAAGGCGAGGTGCCTTTTAATGCAGGTACTATCGGATTTACGCTGAGTAACACCTATACCAACAACAATATCTTCAGAGGTGCCGAGCGTTTTGAGTTCCAGGTTAAGGGTGGATTACAATCGCGGATTGGAAATGGCAGTCTGTTTGGGGATATTTATCAGCGTGACTTTTCATTAAGTGCAAGTCTTGCGGTACCAAGACTGATGGTGCCCTTTGAGATCCCGATGATGGGGAAGAATGGTATTCCATCTACCACTTTCTCTACAAGTTATGTATACTCGCTGCAGAAGGACTTTTTTATACGTCGTGTCTTTCTTAATTCCGTAACGTACGACTGGGTGGAGACGAAGTCAAAGCTGCATTCATTTACGCCGTTAAACTTTGAATACCGTGTAGGTACGCTGTTACTTGATACGACTACGGCAGATGGCAAAAATATTATTAACACTAATTCCTATAACATCAGATTACTTAACAGGCGTGACGTAACCGTTGGGATAAAATATGCCTATACCTTAAATGCAAATAAGCTGTTGCTGAACAAGAGTTTCATCTATTTCAGAGGAAATATAGATATGGCAGGTAATGCACTGAATGCAATATCAAAGGTGACAGGTGGAAAAAGTAATCCGGAAGCGGGGGATTACTCCACGATTTTCGGTCTTCCCTATAACCAGTATATCAGGCCCGAAGTAGATATCAGGTGGTATAAAAGTGTTGCTCCGGAAAAGCAACTTATTGCCCGGATAAATGCTGGAGTAGGATATGCTTACGGAAATTCACTAGCTGTACCATTTGAAAAACTTTTTTTCGCCGGTGGTTCCAGCGGTGTGCGGGCTTGGCAGGCGAGGACGCTTGGTCCGGGAAATTATAACAGGGCAGCACGGATCCCGACTGAAGAAGCAAGAAAAACACTGTATGGTATAGATCAGCTTGGACAAATGCATATTGAGGCCAATCTGGAATACAGGTATAAGCTGATTGATAATTTCTTTGGTTCCAGGTTAAACGGGGCGGTGTTCCTGGATGCAGGTAACGTATGGAATATATCTGCCGGGAATGCGCAGCCGGAAACTTACTTTAAATTCAAGAACCTTGCGAACCAGTTAGGGGTGGGAACAGGAATGGGCTTCCGTTACGACCTTCAGTATTTTATCTTCCGTTTTGATGTCGGTATAAAATTAAGAGACCCTCAGTTTGAACCATCCCAGCAATGGGTGATCTCCAAATTACTAAGCGGAGGTAAGGAGTTCCGGGCTAATTACGATGCCAATAACAGCCCGGATAGTTATCACTTTTTCCAATATAACTTTGGTATAGGACTGCCCTTTTAAAATATTCTTTTCAGACTGTCAAATATAGTTTCAAAGAAGGTAGACAGATTCAATCCGCTGCTATGATTAAAGTAAATGTAAACCAGCAGAATGATCACTACAAAAATGATCAGTTTTCTAAAGGCAAAAGCAATAAAGACCAGTAACAGCGGAAAGAGTACCAGCCATAAGCTGTTTACAGTAAATGGGTTCAGTGTTCCGTCTTTTTTATAGATGTACAGTAATTTACTGTGTGTGCCCTTATCATTCTGATGCCTGATATATACAAACGCTGATTTATCAAGCTGCATAGGCAGGATCCCGACACCTCCGTTAAATTTCACAGGTTGTGTAAATCCACTGATCGTAAAGGTGTATAAACCATTGATGTTTTCCATTGGCTGGTCCAGTGAATCCGCGGCAATTATAGCCAGCTTGCTGTTTTTCAATAGACTTTCTTTTACAATGAAGTTATTGATGTCAGCATTCTGGGCAAATCCAGCACTAGCTGTTATCAAGAGTAGCAGAGCGATATAAATTGATTTCATTACTTGATATGTTTTTATCTGTTGTATTTAAAGTTTGTTATTGTTCTCATTGCTTTACAGGCTTGCAGATGCGGTTTATTGTATCCGGGACTTGCAGTGGTCACTAGTTTTATATATTACTCTATAGATCGTTTATTATAAATCAGGTACCCCAAATGTAGTAAAACGCCATTTCTTTTTATCGGGTCATCATATAAATTGTAACTAAAGCTGACCGGCCCCACAGGCGTGTGATAAACAAGGCCTACGGTTCCCGCATAATGAACGTGGTTAAATGTAGGTGAATTTTTAACTTCCTGGAAACCTATTTGTGTAATTTCCTGATAAGGTAAGAATAAGAAGCCTTCCACTCTCAGGTCTATGTTTCTACGTATGCTGTAAATGTTTTTCAACCCCCCTGCCAGATAACTCGTAGCCCTGAATTTTTCGAGGAAAAGTGATCGGCTGTCTTGTAACGGATAAAATGCAGGAGAAGCCAGCAGGGTCGAATAGTAATTGAAGAATAGTGGCTGATTGGAAATTACTGCCTCCGCCAGGTATCCAGCAGTATACTTACCCTTATGGAAAAAGAAATTTTCGTCACTTATTTTAAAGTTTAACCATTGTCTCAGTGTCCGTATTTCCTGGATCTGGTTATCCATTACGGTGTTTCTGGAAATGTTGCCCGGGGTATAGTTCTCCTTGCCGGTGAAAAAATTAATGCTGGCCAGAAAATTTCTTCCCCGGTTTGCATACTGCTTCCGGTTAAATGTATTCTGCTCAAATGCGATGGTTGATCGCAGTCCATTAAAAACCGTTTTATCCAGTACATCGCCAATGTCAAATGTATTGGTTGGGCTGTAGCGGTCATTATTATTGATGAACGAGGTACTTATTGTGATCTTTGTATTCCGGTTAAGCGGGATGCCGCCTTTAATCTCAATCTTTCGGTCCGATTGTTCAATGTACGTTGGATGAGGGTTTTCGATAAAAATCTGGCTGGTATTATAATAATTAAAATGGTTATAAGTGAGCTCCCCGCTGAGGAAAAACGGCAGTCTTGATGGATAATCTATTCGCCCGTTCAGCTGCGCTGATTCATAAAAGCGGCCGGAATAGAAATCTGCCCCAAAAGTATACGCTTTGCGGTTTAGGTAATTGTACTGGATCCCAAGAAAAACATCACTGATCGGACGGCTGGAAATTACCCCACCCAATTCCAGCTTAAAG
>Ga0247813_10000286_pt1 | contig 55829 bp, 49 predicted proteins | sample UWRJL169409C1_FD_180719 | JGI IMG/M metagenome (GOLD analysis project Ga0247813, IMG submission 180719) | Plant litter microbial communities from Arlington Agricultural Research Station in Wisconsin, United States - UWRJ-L169-409C-1 | ecosystem: Environmental > Terrestrial > Plant litter >... | reverse complement strand
ATACTAGCGTAGGGAAAAGTAAGATGACTTCTGCGCGCATTTTTATGCGTTTTTGTAGCCATTCCTAAAGTATAACTATACTAATTCAAGAAGGAATGGAACTAAAAATCAACCAACAAATCAAAAAATTCAATGCTGAATCGCTAAGCGTTCAATCATTGCTCGATCTCGAAATTCCAAACAAACAAAACGGAATTGCCGTTGCCATTAACAACACTGTTGTTCCAAGGATCAATTGGACCCAACATCTCGTACAAGAAACCGACGAAATTCTGATTATTTCTGCTACGCAGGGAGGATAGTCCCGATAGCTATCGGGATAATTCCAAAATATAAATTCCAAATTCCAATTTAGGCACACTTAAAAGACGTACTACTTTGCGCCTCTACAGAACCATCTATTATTTTATCTAACATTCAACACAATCAAGATCAACCTGAAACTTGAAACCTGAAACTTGAAACCTGAAACTTGAAACTTGAAACTTGAAACAAAAAAACTATGACAACAGAAGAACAAATTTCCCGAACCCCTTTTCCGAATTCTAAAAAAGTTTACGTCAATGGCGAAATTCATCCCATAAAAGTAGCGATGCGTGAAGTCATTTTAAGCGACACCAAACTTTCAAATGGCGGAATTGAGAAAAATCCACCTGTAACGGTTTACGATACTTCAGGTGCTTATACGGATCCAAACATTGAAATCGACATTCGAAAAGGATTGCCACGCTTACGCGAAAGCTGGATTCTCGATCGAAATGATGTTGAAATTCTAAATGAAATAACTTCTGATTACGGTCAAACCCGTTTGAAAGATGAAAGCCTGAATCACCTTCGATTTGAATATTTACATCAGCCAAAACGTGCTAAAAAAGGGGCAAACGTAACGCAATTGTATTACGCCAAACAAGGAATCATAACTCCTGAAATGGAATATATTGCGATTCGTGAAAACCAACGCATTGAACTTTTAAACGAGCAAACCAAGGCAATGCAATGCCAGCATGCCGGACATAGTTTTGGGGCAAATACACCAAAAAGCAAAATTACTCCTGAATTTGTTAGAAGTGAAGTTGCTTGCGGAAGAGCCATTATCCCAAACAACATTAATCATCCTGAAAGCGAACCAATGATTGTTGGCCGTAATTTTTTGGTCAAAATAAACGCCAATATTGGTAATAGCGCCGTGACTTCGAGCATTGAAGAAGAAGTTGAAAAAGCAGTTTGGGCTTGCCGTTGGGGAGCCGATACTATTATGGATTTGTCAACAGGGAAAAACATTCACGAAACCAGAGAATGGATTATTCGTAATTCACCGGTTCCAATTGGTACGGTTCCAATTTATCAGGCATTGGAAAAAGTAAAAGGAATTGCCGAAGATTTAACCTGGGAAGTTTTCCGTGATACTTTAATCGAACAGGCCGAGCAAGGCGTTTCATATTTCACGATTCACGCTGGAGTTTTGCTTCGCTACATTCATTTAACGGCTGATCGTGTTACCGGAATTGTTTCGCGTGGCGGATCGATTATGGCAAAATGGTGTTTATTTCATCATAAAGAAAACTTCTTATACACCCATTTTGAGGAAATCTGCGAAATCATGAAACAATATGATGTTGCTTTTTCTTTAGGAGACGGTTTACGTCCGGGTTCGATTGCTGATGCTAACGACGCTGCACAATTCGCTGAGCTGGAAACGCTTGGAGAATTAACCAAAATTGCATGGAAACATGATGTTCAGGTTTTTATTGAAGGTCCTGGTCACGTTCCAATGCACATGATTAAAGAAAATATGGACAAGCAATTGGAGCATTGTAACGAAGCGCCATTTTACACTCTTGGACCATTGACAACTGATATTGCTCCGGGTTATGATCATATTACATCTGCCATTGGAGCTGCTATGATTGGCTGGTACGGTTGTGCGATGTTATGCTATGTGACACCAAAAGAACATCTTGGTTTACCGAATAAAAAAGACGTAAAAGATGGTGTAATCACCTATAAAATTTCGGCTCATGCTGCGGATTTGGCCAAAGGTCATCCGGGAGCACAATATCGTGACAATGCTTTAAGCAAAGCACGTTTTGAATTCCGTTGGGAAGATCAGTTTAACTTGTCATTAGATCCAGATACTGCCAGAGAATTCCATGATGAAACACTTCCTGCGGATGGCGCAAAAGTGGCACATTTCTGCTCCATGTGCGGGCCAAAATTCTGCTCTATGAAAATATCTCAGGAAATTAGAGATGTTGCTGCCGCAGAAAAAGGAATGCAGGAAAAATCAGAGGAGTTTATTGAACAGGGGAAAGAGATTTATATTTAGTGAAAGGTTTTTTGTAAAATGTGAGATGAGAAACTAAATCATTTCACATCTCACTTTTACATTTCACTTTTTACATCTCACAAAAAATTACCAATATGATCGTGATTACTAATCCTTCTGCAATTTCAAGCGAAATGAGCATTATTGATTCTTTGTTTGAGGAAGGATTGTCTTTGCTTCATATTCGGAAACCCGAATTTTCGGAAGTTGAAATGGCGCAATTTATAGATCAGATAAAAGTGGAATTTCGATCTAATTTGGTTTTACACAGCCATCATGAATTGGCAGAAGGTTTCGGAATTAACCGAATTCATCTTTCTGAAAAAGACAGAAAACATTCTCATGATTTTCCTGCAAAGTTTTCAAAAACTTGTAGGTATTCAACGTCAACGCACTCGATAGAAGATTTTAATTCTTTAGAAAAAGATTTCGAATATGCATTTCTAAGTCCAGTCTTTAAAAGCATTTCTAAAGAAGACTATTTTCCCGAAAAAGATCTTTTTAAGGAATTAAAATCAAAAACAAATTTTAATACAAAAGTTATCGCTTTAGGCGGAATTGATCTTGAAAACATCAAAAAAACACTTGAAAATGGTTTTGATGATGTCGCGCTTTTAGGAAGCATCTGGAATAGTGAAAACCCTGTAAAACAATTTAAATTATGTCAGCAAATCGCCCATTCGTACTTAGCATAGCAGGATTTGATCCTTGTGGTGGCGCGGGTGTTTTAGCTGATGTTAAAACATTCGAGCAACAGCTGGTGACCGGTTTTGCTGTTGTAACGGCAAATACAATTCAGACGGAAGATGGCTTTTATGAAATTCAATGGACCAATTTGAGTTTTGTAATCCGCTCTATTGAAACGTTATTTCTAAGCTATAAAATCAAAACGGTAAAAATAGGAATTATGCCAAGCCTGCATTACTTAAACCGAATTCTTTCAACGATAAAATTGTTGTCTCCAACGACTAAAATTATCTGGGATCCGGTTTTAAAATCCACAACAAAATTCGAGTTTTTGAAAGTTGAAGAAGATACAGATCTTAACAAGATTCTTTCAAAAATTGATTTGATTACACCAAATTACAACGAAATTGAAATTTTATTTCCCGGTTTTGTTCCGAACAAACTCTGGCTCCAAAATGAAATTCCAACCAACATTTTACTAAAAGGAGGACATAACGAATCGCAAATTGGTACCGATCGTTTGTTCTTAAAAAATGAAATTATTGAATTAGCCCCTTCCCAAAAAAAATATTTTGAAAAACATGGTTCCGGCTGTGTTTTATCAGCAGCAATAGTCGCAAATCTGGCATTAGACCAAACTTTGGAAGAAGCTTGTAAAAATGCGAAAACCTACATAGAAAAATACCTGAATTCAACATCAACTTTAATTGGATATCACTATGTACAATAAACTGCAATACATTTCGCAAGGAAAAACAATCGAAGAACAATTGTATAATATTCATCACGCCTTAGATGCAGGATGTGATTGGATACAACTGCGTTTCAAAAATCAAACGGCCAAAGACACTTTTGCTTTAGCGGAAGCGGTAAAATTTTTATGCGAAGAATATCTCGCCAATTTTATTGTAAATGACAATTTATATCTGGCACAACAAATTGCTGCAGATGGTGTGCATTTGGGTTTAACCGACATGAATATTGCAGAAGCAAGAGCAATTTTAGGAAATACCAAAATAATTGGAGGAACAGCCAACACTTTTGAAGATATTGAAAATCATGTAAAAAATGGTTGTGATTATATTGGATTAGGACCTTTTCGTTTCACCGATACAAAAGAAAAATTGAGCCCCATTTTAGGTTTGTCAGGCTACTATACTACTCTTCAAAAAATGAAAAATAGTAAAATAGAAACTCCTGTTTACGCCATTGGCGGTATCACATTAAACGATATAAGTCCGTTAATGGAAACCGGAATTCACGGAATAGCAGTTTCTGGGATGATTACAAAAAGTGATCAAAAAGAAAAATTAATTCAACAACTCAACGAAAAATTATATGCAAACGTCATTGTTTAATATTGGGGATAAAAGCTTTAAATCGCGTTTGTTTTTGGGAACAGGGAAATTCGGTTCCAATATCCAGATGGAAGAAGCGATCCTGGCATCAGAAAGTGAATTGGTGACAGTAGCTTTAAAACGTATCGATCTCGAAACGGATACAGACGCTATTTTGTCGCATTTAAAACATCCAAAAATCAATTTATTACCTAATACTTCTGGTGCAAGAAATGCCAAAGAAGCCGTTTTCGCAGCGCAATTAGCCAGAGAAGCACTCGAAACAAATTGGGTAAAACTTGAAATTCATCCGGATCCAAAATATTTAATGCCCGATCCAATTGAAACTTTAAGAGCAACGGAGGAATTAGCCAAACTTGGATTTTTTGTATTACCCTATATTCATGCTGACCCTGTTTTGTGCAAACATTTAGAAAGTGCAGGAACAACGGCGGTAATGCCTTTAGGATCTCCAATTGGAAGTAATAAGGGATTAAAGACTATTGATTTTCTTGAAATTATTATCGAACAAAGTACTGTTCCTGTAATTATTGATGCCGGAATCGGCGCTCCATCCGACGCTGCAAAAGCAATGGAAATTGGTGCCGATGCTGTTTTGGTCAATACTGCAATTGCCGTAGCCGGAAATCCAAAATTAATGGCTGAAGCTTTCAAAGAAGCCGTTATTGCAGGTAGAAAAGCTTTTGAAGCTAAAATTGCGAATCAACAGAATTATGCTGTTGCTTCTAGCCCTTTGACCTCATTTCTTTACGAATAAATTTAACCGCAAAGTTCGCAAGGGTTTTACGCAAAGTTCGCAAAGCTTTGCGAACTTTTCATCAAAAACAAAAAACACAAAGCTTTGCGAACTTTGCGTAATCCTTAGCGCACTTTGCGGTTAAAAAACACAATCCAAATGAAAACATTTAAAGCAATATTTGAGCAATATAATTGGGATAAAATTCAATCTAAAATATACCACACAACTTCTCAGGATGTCGAACGCGCGTTGGCAAAAACAAAACGCAATCTCGATGACTTTTTAGTTTTGATTTCTCCTGTTGCCCAAAATTATTTGGAGCAAATGGCGCAACAATGCCATGAACTAACCAAAAAACGTTTCGGAAAAACGATTCAAATGTACGCGCCGCTGTATTTAAGCAACGAATGCCAAAACATTTGTACGTATTGTGGTTTCAGTTTAGACAATAAAATCAAACGAAAAACACTTACAGACCCCGAGATTAAACTCGAAGTTGAAGCATTAAAAAATGTTGGTTTCGATCATGTTTTATTGGTAACCGGCGAAGCAAATTACACCGTAAACATTAATTATTTCCTGAATGCAATTGCTTTAATACGAGAACAATTTTCTATTATTTCTGTAGAAGTGCAGCCACTTTCTACCGAAGATTATGAACGTTTGCATGAAGCGGGCGTTTATTCTGTTTTGGTGTATCAGGAAACCTACCATCAGGAAGTTTACAAAAAATACCATACAAAAGGAAAAAAATCGAATTTCGATTATCGATTAGAAACTCCTGACCGAATTGGAACAGCCGGGATTCATAAAATTGGTTTAGGTGTTTTATTAGGTTTAGAAGATTGGCGAACTGATAGTTTTTTCAACGCACTTCATTTAGATTATTTGCAAAAGAAATATTGGCAGACTAAATATTCGGTTTCCTTTCCAAGATTACGTCCGGCAGAAGGCATTATCGAACCTAATTTTATTATGGATGATAAAGATCTGACACAACTTATTTGCGCTTATCGTTTATGGAATGAAGATCTGGAAATTTCTATTTCAACTCGTGAAAACGAAAAATTCAGAAATAACATTATTCCAATTGGTGTTACAAGTATGAGCGCCGGTTCTAAAACAAATCCTGGTGGTTATGTTGTTGATCCACAATCTTTGGAACAATTTGAAATCAGCGACGAACGCTCTGCAGAAGAAATATCGGAAATCATAAAAGGTTCAGGTTATGAACCCGTTTGGAAAGATTGGGACAAAAGTTATCATTAAAAATTCCAAACTTTAAATTCCAAATTCCAACCTCAATCAAAAATCTGAAATCTAAAATCTAAAATTTCAAAATGAGCATTATACAAGAATTTCTACGTTACAACCGACAAACCATTCTTCCTGAAATTGGAGATGAAGGGCAGGAAAAACTCAAAAAAGCAAAAGTATTAGTAATTGGCTCGGGCGGTTTGGGCTGCCCAATTTTACAATATATTGCAACGGCCGGAGTTGGTTATATAGGAATTATGGATTTTGACACCATTGAAATTCACAACTTACACCGACAGATTTTATATACTGAAAATGAAATTGGGCAAGAAAAAGCAATTGTTGCAAAAGAAGTCGTTTCAAAACTGAATCCCCTAATTGAAGTTGAAGTTATTAATGTGAAATTGACAGGTGAAAACGCAGGAACTATTATTCAGCAATATGATGTTATTGTTGATGGTTCTGATAATTTTGCAACCCGTTATTTGGTAAACGATACTTGTGTTGAATTTCAGAAACCTTTGGTTTACGGAAGTATTTTAAAATTTGAAGGACAAGTTGCTGTTTTTAATTATAACGGAAGTAAAAACCTTCGTGATTTATTTCCTGAAATGCCCGATCCTAAAGAGGTTCCAAATTGTAATTTGAATGGTGTTTTAGGAACTTTACCCGGAATTATCGGTACCATGATGGCACACGAAACACTCAAATTAATTTTAGAATTACCAACTTTAAAAAATGAATTGGTCCTTTTTAATACGTTGAATTGGGGATTTACGAAGTTGAATTTCTAAAAAACAACGGCATCACCAACGCTAATAACTCCTGAATTCAAACTCACAATATTAGTTCCGAATAAAACGGAGTTATTTACATTTCTGTATTTGCTTAAAGTTTTTAAAGGTTCTTTTTTTAACCGACCATTTGCAGGATCATTATTGACCATAATACATCTTCCGCAAGGCTTTATGTTTTTAAATTGAACTTCTCCGATTTTGAAAGTATCCAGATTGTCTTCTTCATGTTCTTTTTGAGTACTGATTACAATGTTTGGACGAAATCTTTTTATCGTAATTTTTTCCGCCAATTTATCATTTAAAAAATCAAGACTTTCTGTGCCAATTAGCAAATAAGGATATCCATCAGCAAGACTGACATTGAAGGTTTCTTTTAATCTGGAACTTTCATGTTTGCGATCTCCATTTTTAATGATTTTAACCAGCTTACATTCAAAACCTAATTGTTCGCTGAACCATTTTGAAGTTATCTGACTGACCTCAACAACTTCACTTTTATCATCCCAGACATTGACTTTTATTGCATTTTCTAAATTTTCATCAATAGAGAATTCATGTTTTTGGTCCTTAAAAGTAATGCTGATTTTTCCATCTGAAATCTGAGGATAAAACTGACTCATAATACGATGCTCTCTTTGTGTTATCATCTGATTATCGGCATCAATCAACATCCATCTGCGATCGTTTTCAAAGCCCATTTCTTCTGCTTTAGCGTTTTGACAGCTAATTCCCGCCAGGCTTTTTATCGGATAGATATAAATTTCTTTTACAATATGAATTGCACTCATTTTACTTACTTTTTAAAATAGACATAAATTCATCACGATCAATTTCGCGACAGCCTAAACTCTCTAAATGTGGATTATAAACCTGACAATCCAATAGCTTATAATTTTCTTTCTTTAACTTGTTTACTAAAGCGATAAAGGCCACTTTTGAAGCATTAGAAATTTTTGAAAACATACTTTCTCCACAAAAAACATCTCCTAAATCAATTCCATACAAACCTCCAACTAAAACCTCATCCTGCCAAACCTCAACTGATTTTGCAATTCCTTCTGCATGCAATTTACAATAGGCTTCGATCATTTCATTTGAAATCCAGGTTCCGTCCTGACCGTCGCGTTTTATTTTTTGACAATTCGAAATTACATCTTCAAAATTTTGATTAAAAGTAACTTTAAACTGATTTCGATTCAAAATATTACGCATGCTTTTAGAAACGATTAATTCATCCAAAAACAAAACCATTCTGGGATCTGGCGACCACCACAAAATAGGTTCTCCTTCATTAAACCAGGGAAAAATTCCGCTTTGGTAAGCCAGCTTTAATCGTTTCGGTTTTAAGTCACCGCCAATTGCCAGAACACCTTCTTCATCGGCTTCTGAAACGGGAGGGAAAGCTATATCTTCAAATAAATAATACATTCTTTTAAATATCAATTTTGAAATTCCAAATTCCAAACATCTAGAAAACCTTTGACAAAGTTCTACAGAATATAAAAAATTCCAAATCCCAATACACAGAATGATTTGGAATTTGGAATTTATATTTTTTGGAATTTAAACTTTTAGAAAGGCAAATCGTCCGGTTCGTCTTCGTTTAAATTTGTTGCTGGAGCAAAAGCTTCTGCAGCAGGCATTGGAGCCGTTTGTGCAGGACCTTCCGGAGCTAATCTTTCGATTCTCCAACCTTGAATACTATTAAAATATCTAGTTTCTCCTTGTGGATTAACCCATTCTCTTCCTCTTAAATTGATAGAAACTTTAACAGCCTCACCTTGTTTGTAGCTGCTCAATAAATCACATTTATCCTGAGTAAATTCAATCAAAATATGTTGAGGATATTGCTCGTCTGTTGTAACAACCAACTCTCTTTTTTTGAATGCAGCACTAACTTGTTGCTCTGGATTAACCACTTTTACTTTTCCTGTAACTTCCATCTTCGTCTATATTAATTATTGTTTCTATTCTTATTTTTTGGCTAAAAGCACTTTCCAAGCCGATGAAATATCATCATTATTCAGGTATTTTTTGGCTTCTAAATGAATTTTTTCCTGATCGTCTGAGCTCAAAACTCCTTTCACTGAAAAATTTTCTTTCACAAATATACTAACTTCTTCCGTTGTAGGCAAGGCTTCAATATTACCTAATTTTCCAAGATCATTTCCGTTAAAAACTGAGCTTTCTTTGATGAAATTCGGAATTACATCGACTCCAACTCCTAAAGTAGTTAACGGTTTTGGCACTTCAAAAAGTCCCTGGTTTGATCTTGAGTACCAATTATTTCCGAGTCTCGAAACCAAATCAATTTTATGTTGATCGATACTGCCATTTTCATCTAAAACTGCTTCGTGAATATGAATTTTTACCACTTCGCATAAAACTAAATTTCCTGCTCCGCCTTCTGTTCCTAAAGGAATAATCTGCGTGACTTTACACTCAAACTGCACCGGAGACTCTTTTACACGGTACGGTTTTACCAAATCTGACGGAATTTGTGTTAATCCTGCTTTTATAAATTCGTTTACACCTTCTGCATATTCTGTACTTGCTAATGAAGTTTGATGAACTAAATCATAATTAACCACATTAATAACCACTTCGCGAGTTGCCTCAACATTAAGCAACGTATGTTTGACCGTATTATCGCGTACGCGTCGTGCGGGAGAAAAAATCAAAATGGGCGGATTGGCACTAAATACATTAAAAAAACTAAACGGCGACAAATTCGGAATTCCTTTTTCGCTCATTGTACTGGCAAAAGCAATTGGCCTTGGTCCTACTGCGCTTTGCAGATAACCATGTAATTTTGCCGTTGGAATCTCTTTTGGATTAATGCTAATCATATTTTTTCTTTTTATCCGAACCTCATTTCGTATCTGCAAAAGTAGAGAAATCGTTTAATCCGAAGAAATACTTTAGGACATAAAAACAAAAATCTTTAGCAGATAACAAAATATAAAATGTGTTTATTTCGTTATATTTATACCTCAAAAAAATACCTATGTCTTTTTCCGAAAGAAGAAATACTACCCGCTGGATTATCATTTCCATTTCCTTCTTAATCATTTCTCTGATTCTTTGGAATACCTATATCTTTTTTCAGGTTTTCAAAAACGAAGAGAGGTTAAAAATGAACCTTTTAGCCAATGCACAAAAAGCCTTGGTCAATGCAGACGAAAACACCGACTTAGATTTACCACTTGAGATTTTAAACAATAACCATTCGGTTCCTGTAATGCTAACAATGTATGGCGATAAGATTATCAGCTCTGTCAATGTGCCGGAAAGAATAATGGCAGATAAAGAAAAATCGATTTCCTATTTAAATAATCTAAAGCGCGAAAATGATCCAATTGTTATTGAATATGCTCCGGGAAAATTTCAAAAATTATATTATGGAAATTCTGAGCTAATCAATAAACTCAAATATTACCCAATTGCTTTACTATTGATTATCGTTTTGTTTGGTGCCTTGATTTACAATTTTTACAAAAGCACTAAAATGGCCACGCAAAACAAATTATGGGCAGGAATGGCAAAAGAAACGGCTCACCAAATCGGCACACCACTTTCATCCTTAATTGGATGGGTTGAAATTTTAAGAACGGAAGAAATTGATCCAACTATAACATTGGAAATTGAAAAGGACATTGATCGGTTACAAACCATTACAGATCGTTTTTCAAAAATTGGTTCGGTTCCCGCTCTAGAGATACATGATATTGTTTCTGAGACTTTGAGTAGTTATGAATATCTGCAATCACGATTTTCAAAACAAGTTGCTTTTTCTTATGATGGTCCAAAAGAACCTGTTTTAGCCATGATAAATCCAACGCTTCATAGCTGGACAATTGAAAATTTGGTTAAAAATGCCATTGATGCCATGAAAGGAAAAGGAACTTTATATCTTCAAATTGAACAAGATGCACATCATGTTAAAATAAATATCAAAGATTCAGGAACAGGAATTTTGAAGAAACAATTCAAAACCATTTTCGAGCCTGGTTTTACCACCAAAAAACGCGGTTGGGGATTAGGACTTTCTTTGACGAAAAGAATTGTAGAAGAATATCACCGGGGAAAAATAAAGGTTTTACAGTCTGAAATTGGAAAAGGAACCACATTTCAGATTTCACTAAATAAAAAAGAGCAGTAAAATTTTATTTACTGCTCTTTTTTATTTTATTTCGGAATCTATATTACAAATTCGACTGAATGCTTTGTGCCAAAGCCTCAAATTCTTCTTTAGAAAGAGATACTTTGTTTTGAAAACGCATTTCATCCATATGGTTTAAAGGAATTAAATGAACGTGCGCGTGAGGAACTTCCAAACCAACAACTGCCATTCCGACTCTTTTGCAAGGAACCGTTTTTTCTAAAGCAATTGCTACCTTTTTAGAGAACTTCATTAATCCTAAATACAATTCGTCATCCATATCAAAAATCTTATCGATTTCTTGTTTCGGAATACAAAGCGTGTGCCCTTTTGCATTTGGATTTACATCTAAAAAAGCTAAATAATTATCGTCTTCAGCAATTTTATAGGAAGGAATTTCTCCGTTTACTATTTTAGTGAATATTGACATCGTTTATTCGTTTATTTGGTTAATCGTTTAACCGATTGAACGATTAAACAATTAAACTTAAAAAAATTAGTCTCTTGAGATTTCAAGAATTTCAAATTTAAGAACTCCGTTTGGTACTGTAATTTCAGCTACTTCTCCAACAGATTTCCCTAGTAAACCTTTTCCAATAGGAGACGTTACCGAGATTTTTCCAGTTTTAAGGTCAGCTTCGCTTTCAGCAACAAGCGTATATTTCATTTCCATTCCGTTGCTTTGGTTCTTAATTTTTACATTAGAAAGCACCAATGCTTTCGAAACATCCAATTGTGATTCGTCAATTAATCTGGCGTTAGAATATACTTCTTCCAGCTTAGCAATTCTCATTTCTAATAAACCCTGTGCTTCTTTTGCTGCATCATATTCGGCGTTTTCAGATAAATCACCTTTGTCTCTTGCCTCTGCTATATCTTGAGATGCCTTCGGACGCATTACACTTTTTAAATGCTCCAACTCATCTTTCAATTTTTTTAATCCTTCTGCGGTATAATAAGATACTTTACTCATAACTTCATCGTTTATATAAATACAAAAAATCCCATCGGGACGGGATTTTGTATTACAAATATACTATTATTTTTAATAGTACATAATTATATGTTAATCATATAAAATTGAAAACTAAATAATTTATTTTTGTCTCACCAATTCTTATTAAAATCCATGAAAAAATTCTGGTTACTAATCGTATTTGTTTCCGTCCTTTTCTCTTGTAGCGATAGCGAACGAAGCAATAAAAATCCTAACATACCAAATTATTCTGTTAATCTGTCTGTAGATATGAATTTGCCTGCCTATTCAAATCTTAAATTTGTAAGCAATGGTGTTATTGTTCCTAATTATGGAGCAAAAGGAATTATTATCTTTAATGCAGGAAGCAGTTACAATGCTTTTGATGCAGCTTGTCCTAATCAGGCTTTAAATTCCTGTACCGCTATGACTATAAATGGAATCAATGCTTTATGCTCTTGTGACAAATCAGAATATAGTTTATTTACAGGACTTGGAGGAAAGGAATATCCTCTAAAACAATATAAAGTAGAAGTTGTAGGGACTGTAATTCACGTATATAATTAAAAACAAAAAAGCCTGAAAATTTAAAACTTTCAGGCTTTTTTTTCTTTCAAGGATATTTTTAGAATTTCAAAGTTAATCCGGCTAAGAAATTGATTCCTGCCTGTGGATAATAGTATGGATAGACATCCCACATATATCCGTTTGAAACATATTTCTTATCTAAAATATTATTTACCAATCCCGTAATCATTATTGATTTGAAGACAGATTTTGGTTTAATCTCATAAGACACATTCAGATCGTTTACAAAGTAATCAGCCAATTTTGCTGATGGCAATTCGATATTGTTCATGTATTGTTCCCCAACATATTTCTGCAATAACGAAATATGCAAACTTTCAAGCGGGCTGTATACAATTATATTTCCCGCAATTACTTCTGGTGAATAGGCAATTTTTGTTGTGCCATAATGTTGTCCTTCAACAGCCAGATCAACATTTTTATTACTGCTTAAAGTGAAGTTTGGACGAAGCAGGAATTTCTCTGATAATTTAATAGTTGCATCTACTTCAAATCCTAAGCGGTAACTTTTATCAGTGTTGGAACGAATTGGCGCACCAACATCGTCTAATGTTCCGGTTAAAATCAACTGGTCTTTATAGGCCATATAATAGAAATTAGAATTCAGTTGAAATTTCTCCGAATTAAATCTCCAGCCTAATTCAAAATCATTTAGTTTTTCCGGTTTTACATTTCCGCCTTCATAATCTGTTCTGTTAGGTTCGCGATTGGCTCTTGCGTATGAAAAGTAAAGCGTGTTTTTTTGATTGATTTCGTAATTCAAACCCGCTTTTGGATTAAAGAAATTGAAATTATCATCGACTAAACCAGTTTCTGCACTATTTGCTTTATATTTTACATTTCTATATTGTAAATCACCATAAAAACTTAATTTTTCTGTAAACTGATAATTGGCTTTCGCAAAAATATTTCCGTCAGTCTTTGTTGAAAAATCATCGTAATAATGATCGCCTAATTCTGATTGAGAAGCATATCTCGCCCAGATTACTTTTCCGAAATGATCGCCTTCGTATTTATTCCAGCCTCCGCCGAAAATCACATCCAGTTTTTCATCTTTGTATTTTACAGAAAAAGTTGTTCCATAAAAATCATTATCCAACCATTTTTGACGTACTAAATCTGTTGTATTTATAGCATCAACAGGTAGTAAACCATAGTCAGCCATGTCAGCATCTTCTTTATAATTTTCGTAATACCCTTTCCCTTTTGTATAATGAACAGCCAGGTTTGAGCTCCATTTATCTGAGAATGATTCACTCCAGTGTAATTGATAATGATCTTGCTGATAGTTATCGGTTTCATTATCGTAAAAACGAATATTTCCAGCTTCGTCTGTATACATTCCGGAAGAATTGAAAGTACGGTTTGAGTTTAGGGTTTCAGCATCAATTCCGTTCCAGGATTGGTATGTTTTTTCTGTTCCGCCAAAAACCAATGCCTTAATTAAAGTGGTTTTACCAACATAAGTTCCTTGTAAAAAATACGATTTCAAATCAGAACTTGCTCTGTCAATATAACCATCCGATTTGATTCTTGATAAACGTCCTGCTAATTCAAAATGATCATTTAGTAAACCGGTACTAAATTTTACTGTATTTTTTTGAGAATTGAAACTTCCGTATGAACTTGAAATTTCTCCATTTGCTTTTGAAGCATAATTATCTGTCAGCATATTTAAACTGGCACCAAAAGCTCCTGAACCATTAGTAGATGTTCCAACACCACGCTGCAATTGCAAACTCTCAACAGAAGAAGCAAAATCAGGCATGTTTACCCAAAATGTCCCCTGACTTTCAGCATCATTGTATGGAATTCCGTTTATGGTAACATTGACACGTGTTGCATCGCTTCCGCGGACGCGAATTCCGGTGTAACCCATTCCGTTACCAGCGTCAGAAGTTGTAACTACAGAAGGCATATAATTCATTAGAATTGGAATATCCTGACCCAAGTTTCTGTATTTGATGTCTTTTTTATCCAAATTACTAAACGTAACCGGCGTTTTTGCAGTAACACGAACTGCAGAAACCAAAACCTCGTCAAGAGAATTTACTTTGGTAGAATCGTTTTGCTGCTCTTGAGCGAAAGAAAATAGAGAATAGAGTAAAGAAAATAGAGTAAAGAAAATAGATTTGGTTCGTCTCGTTTTTAAAAACTTAGAACCTTTGTAACTTAGCACCTTAGTACCTTTAAGAGAAGTTTTCATCCGTAAAAAAATTACGAATAAAAGGGGGAATTATTCTTTTTTGTTAAATTAATAAATGTGTTTCTTACGACAAAATATAGTCTGCACGCTAACAATTGTCGTTTTTTCCCTTAGCAACATTACTTGCTCAGGTTCTTTGGGTATGATCTCAGCTCGTTATTTAGAGCACCCCTTTGAGACAGTGCAAATGTAGTGTTAAAAAACAAATTCCAAAAATTAAATTCCAAATCTCAAAAAATTAAATTCCAAAAAAAGCAAATTCCAAATTCCAAAAAACTCATGCTAAATGGTTTTAAATTGGAATTTGGAATTTAATCTAAGTTTGGCTTTCTTCTTGATTGCTTTATTTCAGAAATATTCTTTTTATCTTTAATTCGTTTCTTTATTACAGATTTAGGAATCTTAGTTGCTTTTCGGACTTTCGGGACATGTAATCCTTTTTTGATGATATCTAAAAACCGTTTTACGACAATATCTTTATTTTTTAACTGGCTTCGATCTTCATCGCAATTTAAAATCAGAATATTTTCAGTTGTTAATCTTGATGCAATATTCGTCAATAAAAGCGCTTTTTCTTCTTCAGACAAGGCTTGCGAGGTATTCAAATCAAAAGTTAGCACCACTTTTGATGATACCTTATTGACGTTTTGCCCTCCCGCTCCACTGCTTCGCACGGCCTTAAAACTTAACTCTGATATGATTTTTTCAATATCCATTACTGTGGCTGATGTGGAGCTTTTAATAAATCATTTACCGTCTTAACAGGATTAAAGGTTATTAGTGGAACTGCCACAAAAACGGTTAGCCAGTTGGCCATTGCACCATTCCATAAACCTGGCAATTCATAGCTTTTCACTGCTTTTCCTTCAAAGTTCTTTTCTACAATAAATCCTGCTTCCTGATCTACAAATTGTTGTAAATCAAATTTATTGTTTTTATAATTTTTAATTCCACAAACTAAATCTACCGGATTAAAATGTGTAGCTTCTGCTAAAATTTTATGCTGTTTTTTATTGGATCCATCAACCTGAGATGCTTCTACAATTTGTAAAGAAACCACTCCCTTATTATTCATTACCCAAAACGGCCCCCCCCCAGGCTCTCCTTCATTTTTCACCATTCCACAAACGCGAATTGGACGATCCAGCAATTCTTTTACCTTCGAAATTTTATTTTCAAAAGTAAATTTATTAAAATCATTCGTTATCTTTATATTAAGTCTTTCCGATAAAAAAAAAGTAATTTTTTCTAAATCATCCTCCTTTATTTTTTGTTCTTCAATAGCTCTTAAAAAGCCAAAAACTTTCTGTTGTACTTCAAGTAAAATACCTGCTAAAGCTTTTTTATACAAGGTGATTTTATCAATATGATTCTGAATTACATTGTCAATATTTTTTATAAAAATAATATCTGAATCAAGTATGTTTAAATTCTGGATCAATGCACCATGCCCTCCTGGTCTAAAAACCAACTCTTCATTTTTATCACGAACAATTTTGTTTTTTGTATCTACTGTGATAGAATCTGTGCTTTTATCCTGATATGAATAGCCAATCTTAATTTGAATTCCCGAATCTTTTTCTATTTTTTCTTTTAAAATCCTAACCTCATTTTCAAACAAATCCTGATGGGTATTTGTAACCGTGAAATGAAGATTAGAAACGTAATTTGATGAAGCATAATGTGAACATTCATTCAAATGTTCTTCTATAGGATTTGCAATATGATCTTTATATTTATGAAAAGGCAAAACCGCTTTTGGCTTGTTTGCAAAATCAAAATAGTCAGCCGAAAGTAATAACTTTACAAAGTAATAATTCTTGTAATCCCTCTCCAATGTTTCAAAATCAGGATAAACTATTTTGAGTTTTTCGTGTAATGCTTCAAAAAAAGGAAGCTTTTCCATTGCCACTATAAAAATAGGTAGCTCTTTATCTTTTTTTCTATTAATATAAGCATTTATAGTTTCTTTTTCAATATCAAAATCATTTAAAAAAGTTCTCAAGAACTTAAACATTCTTGTTGCGGCTCCAGAGGCAGGAACGAATTTTTTTAGTTTCAGATTTCCTTTTTGACTGTCAAAGAAATTGGCTTTTTCCTCAAATTCAGCTTCTGAAAATGACAAAATACCATTGTTAATAGTTGCCGGACTTACTAAGTTACTTTTTGCTATTCCGTTTTCAAAAATATTTAATTGCTTTAAAATAGTTTCAAAAGAAATTCCATGATCATACACCTGAAGAAAATCTTCAGTAGAAAAACCACGTTCTTTGGCTAAAGCTAAATCAGCTACAATTGCAGTTGCTTTTGCCAAACGACTTTTTTTATTGCCCGAAAGGATAATGAATGGCTTTTTAGTATCAATCAAGGTTTGTTTAAATACAGAAAATACTGTTTCTCTACCATCTGGAGTATCTCTGATGTCATCTTTTTCCCAAGGCACATCAATGTCCGTTAGAAAAAATAAATCGTATTCATGTTCCAGTGCTGCTTCATTTAAAAGCGGATCACAGAAACCATAATACATTTCAGAAAAAACTTTGGTAACCATTAAATTGGTATCGCAAAACAAAAATTTCTTTGCTGTCGAAAGTTTTTCATTTTCTAATGCAGTCTGGCCATATGCAATAGGAAGCATATCCTCAGCAATACAAATGTGTTGATTTTCTTCCCATTTTTCTTGTAGATAGTCACGTGCAAACTCAGGAACCCATTCGGTTTCATAGTAATCTGCAAGTTGTTTCGCTAAAGTAGTTTTCCCTGTACTTTCAGGACCAAATAAAGCGATTTTTATGATATTTGTTTTTTGTTGTCTAAGATTTTTCTCCATTCTAAATAAGCTGAAATAGCCAAAATTGTAAAAATTAAATATTGTAATGACAACATCCCTAAGCCACGATAAGCATAAAGAGGTACTACAATAATATCGCCAATGATCCAAAGTGTCCAGTTTTCGATCTTTTTTCTAGCCATATACCACATTCCTGCGAAAAATATTCCCGACGAAATCATATCAACATAATTGTCACTTTTGATCTCATAATCGAAATATTTATAAATTCCGAAAACTACAAAAACGGTTACAAAAAATAATACGATTCCGATTATTTTTTCATTAAAACTTGTACGGGTAATTGGCAAATTATCATCCGTTGTTCCGCCTTTTGCCCAGATGTACCAACCATAAATACTCATTACCGAGAAATATCCATTAATAATCATGTCGCCAATATAACCTGCAATATATAAAAGATATACCGAAATTACCGTGGCAATCAAACCGGTGGGATACACCCAAATATTCTCTTTTTTAGCAAACCAAACACTTAATATTCCAAAAACAAAAACCAAAAACTCTAAAGCAATATGCCATAATGGAGCATTTTTGTAACTGTCAAGAAAAAAATCAATCATTTAGTTTGGTTGTTTGGTTATGATTTAGGCTTCAAAAAAATGGCTGTCGTTTTCAAAAGCAGTTCCAATCACTACTAAATCGGCGCCAGCATTATAAGCATTCTGAATTCCGTGCAAATCTACAATTCCTCCGCCAACAATTATAGGAATTTCAACATTTTGCGCAATTAACTCTATCATTTTCAGAGGCACCGCATTTTTAGCCCCGCTCCCAGCTTCTAAATACATCAATTTATTCCCTAGCATTTCTCCGGCTTGCGCAGTTGCTAAAACCAAATCAAAATTTTCGCGATTAAGGGGTTTTGTTTTACTCACGCGGGCCACCGCGGTTTCATTGCCGCTTTCTATCAAAATGTATCCTGTCGAGATAACTTCAAGATTCGTCTTTTTTAGAATTGGCGCCGCCTGAACCTGATATTCAATTAAATAATCCGGATTTCGTCCAGATAATAACGCCAAGAACAAAATAGCATCTGCCTGAGGTGAAATCTGCGACGGATCGCCAGGAAATATCACAACGGGCAAATTTGTTTTTTGTTTCAATTCAGATAGTAAATCTTCTAAAATGGTAGCCTGCACAATACTTCCTCCTACAAAAATATGTGTTGCCGGTGATTGCTTTATTCTATCTAATAAATGATTTAAATTTTCCCATACAATTTTATCGGGATCTAAAAGTATGGCCAGCAATTTTTGACCATTCTTTTTAGCTTCTAAAATCTGTTGGTGTATGTTGACTATTCTTTGTTTCATAACGGGCGTAAAAGTAAAAGTTTTTTAATGCAGAAGAACTATTTTGAATGAATTATATTTGTACAATAGCTTTTGATAACTAAACAAATGAAAGCATGATTGCTCCTGAATTGTTAGAAAAATATGGCGCTTTAAAGAAGTCTTTCGACAAAAATGAAATTATTTTTGTCGAAGGAAATTTACCAGCGCATTATTATCAGATTATTTCCGGAGAAGTTAAAATGAGTAATTATAATGATGATGGCCGCGAATTCATTCAGGGGATTTTTTATAAGGGACAATCTTTTGGCGAACCACCTTTATTTTTAAATCAAAATTATCCGGCAAATGCTATTGCAGTTGATGAGTCAGTAATTCTTCTTCTTTCTAAAAGCAATTTCCTGAAATTACTGGAAGAAAACCCGGCAATAAGTCTTAAAGTAATCGAAAATTTAGCACAGCGATTGTATTATAAATCGGTTATGGCAGCTGAAATGTCTACTCAGGAACCCGAACATCGCGTTTTGAAATTAATTGATCACGGCATCGCTTATTTTAATTTCAAGAAAGATGCCAACGGTTACCTCATCAATTTCACCAGACAACAAATTGGAGATTTAACCGGCCTACGTGTCGAAACCGTAATTAGAACCATAAAAGCTTTAGAAAAAAAAGGCCTTTTGAAGATTATAAACAGGAAAGTATACAGATAAAATAGTTCCTGTTTTATGATTAAAGTCATAAAATGAAGATGTATTGTGCATGTACCTTTGTAGTATAAAAATCTCAATATCATGACACTATATCAAACAACATTCGAAAATTTCAATAAAAATTATATGGGTTCTGCTGCAATGGCTGTAATTGGTCAAAGCTGTTTAGGTGGTGCCGCTGCGATGTACATTCTTTCACACGGAACTTCTATTGGACAAATGATTCAGCTGGCTATCATTGTATTGGCTTGTGTTTTTGCTAACACTTCAATCTTAGCGCAAATGAAACATAAAGTAGTTTTTAACCTTATTATTTTAAGCGCTGTATTAAGTGTTTTACTCATATTTCTGAATAGCTTTGTAATATGAAAAAGCAAATAGAAAATAGAACTGATGTCGAATTTTTAGTGCATCAGTTCTATACTAAAATAAGAGCCGATAAAGAAATCGGCTCTTATTTTAATACCATAATTAAAGACTGGGATGCTCATCTCGAAAAACTGACTGATTTTTGGGAAACCAATTTATTTGCAGTAAAAAAATACAAAGGCAATCCGCATGAAGTACACAATGAAGTTGACGCTCAGTTTGGCGGAAAAATTACTTCAAACGAATTCGGAATCTGGCTGAATCACTGGTTTCAAACTATCGACGAACATTTTGAAGGCGAAAACGCAGATACCCTTAAACGCCGCGCCCGAAAAATGAGTACATTTTTATATATGAGTATGTTTGAGCACCGTAAAAAAGGAAGTAAGATTTAGTTTTTGTCATTGAAGCGACAAGATTAACTAACACAAATCCGTAGAGCTTGGAATTTGGATTTTTTTTATTGGAATTTAATCTAAAAACTATTTCTCAAAAGCATAAACCAAAGTAAACTTTCCTTCAAAATTATCCGATTTGATTTCTTCGTAATGCACATTAAAATCTTTAATCAAATCATCAAAATGTAGACTGGCATGGGTTTGTTTTTTATCCAGAGAAAAATTACCCACTCTAATATGATCTTTAAAGCTGATTCCTTTTTCGTTTCTAATTTTGAAGATCGCTTCTTTCGCACCCCAAATTACAGTAAGTTTTTTAATGTATTCTTCAGCAACATTCGGATTTAAATATTCGAATTCGGTGTCAACAAATTTATCAGCGATTTTACGGATTTTCTCTCGCTGTAATTCCATGTCAATTCCAACCGTTTCATGACTGATGATAATGGCTGCAAAATGATACGAATGTGTAATTGAAATGTAATTATGACAATCGAAATAAGGTTTCCCGAATTCATCATAATGCAAATCTTTATCAGTAAAACCCATTTCCTGAATCAGCATACGAACACTTAAAAAAGCGCGCTGATGCATCTGGGATTTCATTCCATCTAACCTGCGCTGCGTTTTTTCTTTTAAGACAACTTTGCTTAATAACTCTTCAAAAGATTCGGTTATTTCCCAAATTAAAAGTTTGGTCGTTTCGCTGCATTGTATGGTCTGAAATAAAGGCATTGCTTTTTTAATTATGAATTATGAGTTGTGAATTATAAATTTAAGCAATTCGTAATTTAAAAAGTATTAATGAAGAGAATCTTTTTTAAATGAACTTATATCACTTATATGGTTTAAAAACAATTCGCAAACTAACCTTCTAAAGATTAAGAAATTAAACATTTCACAAATCTTACAGAAATAGTAAAAATTCCAAAGGTATTCCGTAAATTTGCAAAAATTTTACAATATACAAATATACACTATAAATGAGTACTACAACTACGCCTTATGTGGCTTTCAAAGTAAAAGACATTTCTCTTGCAGCTTGGGGAAGAAAAGAAATTGAACTAGCTGAAGCTGAAATGCCAGGTTTAATGGCACTTCGTGCTGAATATAAAGACGAACAACCTCTTGCAGGTGCTCGTATCGCTGGATGTTTGCACATGACGATTCAAACTGCTGTTTTGATCGAAACTTTAATTGCTCTTGGTGCTGAAGTTACTTGGTCTTCTTGTAATATTTTCTCTACTCAGGATCAAGCTGCTGCTGCTATTGCTGCTGCTGGAATTCAGGTTTACGCTTGGAAAGGTCTTGATGAGCAATCATTTGACTGGTGTATTGAGCAAACTTTATTCTTTGGTGAAGACAGAAAACCATTGAACATGATCTTGGATGACGGTGGAGATTTAACTAACATGGTTATTGACCGTTTCCCAGAATTGGTTCCTGGAATCAAAGGATTGTCTGAAGAAACTACAACTGGAGTTCACAGACTTTACGAAAGAGTAAAAGCCGGAACTTTACCAATGCCTGCAATCAACATTAACGATTCTGTTACTAAATCTAAATTTGATAACAAATACGGTTGTAAAGAATCTGCAGTAGATGCAGTTCGTCGTGCAACTGACTTAATGTTAGCTGGAAAAAGAGTTATCGTTTGTGGATACGGTGATGTTGGAAAAGGAACTGCTGCTTCTTTCAGAGGTGCAGGATCTATTGTAACAGTTACTGAAATTGACCCAATTTGTGCTTTACAAGCTGCAATGGACGGTTATGAAGTTAAAAAATTAAACACTGTAATTGCTACTGCTGATATCATCATTACAACTACAGGAAATAAAGATATCGTTCTTGGAGAGCACTTCGAGCAAATGAAAGACAAAACTGTTGTTTGTAACATCGGACACTTTGATAACGAAATTGATATGGCTTGGTTGAACAAAAACCACGGTGCATCTAAAATCGAAATCAAACCTCAGGTTGACAAATATACAATCGCTGGAAAAGATATCATCATTTTGGCTGAAGGTCGTTTAGTAAACCTTGGTTGTGCTACAGGTCACCCAAGTTTTGTAATGAGTAACTCATTTACAAACCAGACTTTAGCTCAAATCGAATTATGGAAAAACAGTGCTGCTTATAACAATGACGTTTACATGTTACCAAAACATTTAGATGAAAAAGTTGCTGCTTTGCACTTAGCTAAATTAGGAGTTGAATTGGAAACTTTACGTGACGATCAGGCTGCTTATATTGGTGTTCCGGTTGAAGGTCCATTCAAACCAGAATACTACAGATACTAGTAATTTTAGATTGAAGATTTCTGATTTTAGATTTCTTTAAATATATTTCAAACCCGACAGTTTTTAAAAACTGTCGGGTTTTGTTTTTTAATCTAAAATCAAAAGTCTAAAATAATTAGGGCATGCCATCATCCGCGCTACTTCGGTATCTTGCTCCTATCCCTCACGCAAGCGGTAAGAAGAACCTAAAAATTAATCAGATATTTTTGAATAATATTTGAATTATCACTTTATATTTGAAATTCAAAAACTAATCTTAAACCCAAAAACATGAGAAAGTATTTTATTTTGATACTATTAATAATACTGCCAATTTTAGCTTCTGCACAATATAATAACAATCATCAACTGCAGCAAAGTCGATCTATCGAGAGGCAAATGACTGCACAAAATCAAAAATTACTAAACCAGATTGCTAAGTCGGATCAAGATTGGGCAACACGTACACGGATGAATCAATTAATGAATAAAACTGCAACCGTAGATAAAAAAATAACTAGTGAAGAAAAGAACAAAAAGAATCTAGAAGAAAAAACCACAAAGTTAAATTCTGATTTAAAAGCACAAAAAGACAAATTAACGACACTTGAAAATTCCGGTAAAACCGCAAATATCGATACTCAAAAGGATATAGAAAAAACCAAAGAACAAATAAACAAAACGGAAGAAAAACTAAACAAAATCAAAAGTGAATTGGAAACAAGTTCTAAGAAAGTTGAAGATTTGAAAAAAGAAAAAGAGATTTCCTTAACAAGCAAAGCAGATCTTGAAAAAAAGGAAAAAGAAGAAAAAGAGAGAAAACAAAAGCAAGAAGAAATAAACCAGGCACTCTTAAAAAATCTAAATAAATAATACGAATAAGCCTAGCAGAAATGCGAGGTTTTTTTGTTTTTGTACGAAATAAAGAAACATTTCTCTCAAAAGATTGCACGTTTACAAATATCTGCTTACTTTTAATTATCAAATAAGGCTCTATTTATCAAATACTTAAACAGTACAAGCTTGAAAAAAATAACTTATTTACTCGTCTTCTTATTTTTATTAAGTCTCCCACAAATTCTTTTTTCTCAGGAAAAAAAACCTAAAGTCGTATTAGTCTTAAGCGGCGGCGGAGCAAAAGGAATAGCACATATTCCACTTTTACAAAAACTCGACTCCTTACACATTGTCCCTGATCTTATTGTTGGAAACAGTATGGGAAGTATCATTGGAGGTTTGTACGCCATGGGATATTCAGGAGATAGTATCGAAAAACTAACCAAAAACATTCAATGGGACAAAGTATTGGGTGGCGGTCAGTCCCTAAAAACTGTAAGTGTAGAGGAAAAAAGAGAATTTCAGCGGTATTTAGTTGGAATAGGTGTCAAGGACGGAAAACTAAATAGCGTAAGTTCTATATTAAATGATCAAAATTTACGAGAATATCTTACCGAATTAACTTTTCCGGTTTACAATGTAAAAGATTTTGACAGTTTGCCAATACCATTTAGAGCCATGGCTACTGATTTGGCTGAAGGAAAAGAAGTTATTTTAAGTAAGGGAAGTTTATCCTATGCCATGAGGGCCAGCATGTCTTTGCCTGCCATATTCAAACCGATGCCATACGAAAAAACGGTTTTGGTTGATGGTGGTGTGCTGAATAATTTCCCTACAGATGTCGCCAAACAAATGGGAGCCGACATTATAATTGGAAGTGATGTCGGTGGAGGTATGGTACCATTAGATAAGCTGAATAATCTTGCTACTATTTTAGTGCAAACGAGTATGTTTCCTAGCAATATTAAAAATCCGCCAAATCGGGAGCTTTGTGACATTTTAGTTGATCATCTACCCTACTTGCGTTTTTCAACCGCAGACTTCGCAAAAAGTGACGAAATTTATGAAGATGGTAAAATTGCAACCCAAAAAAACTTACCTGCCTTAATAGCGCTATCGGAAAAACTGAAAAATTATCCGCAACGGAAGCATGAACTCCCAAAATTGATTGACGAATTTATACTGGATACCATTGTCTACAAAAGAATAAGTCCGGAAAATATTCCATTGGTGAAGGCCAGAGTAAACATCAAGCCTCACACAAAATATAGTTCCAAAGATTTAATAGCTGGTGCAAACAGAGCTATGGGAACTAATCTTTTTAATGAAATCACTTACAACTACTTCATAACAGATGATAACAAGCTTGGGATTGCAATAACTGGTTTTGAATATGACAAAAACCAACTTAATACCTCTTTGCATTATGACACTTATAGAGGAGTTGGCATCATTTTTAATTATACGGCGAGAAATGTTCTTGACAAATCATCCCGCCTTCTTATAACAGCTGATATCGCAGAACAGCCAAAAGCGAGAATCAATTTTCAGAAAAATTTTGGAAAAAACAAAGATTGGTGGTCAGTATCTGAGTTTTACGCCGCATTTTTGAGGCAAGAAATTTTTATTGATGGCAAAGCTACAGACAATATGCTTTATAACGCTTTTGAATTCAATAATGAGATAAACAGAAATATAAACTCACTAAAAAGTTACTTAGGATTTGGTTTAAATTATCATTACACTAAATTAAAGCCAAAATACGACACAGATTATAACCCCAACACTTTCAATATAACAAACTACAATTTCAACGATATAGAGCTAAACCTGCACTATTCTTACAATAATATGGATAAAGTTTTCTTTGCCACAGAGGGAACAATTATGAAAGCCAATGTAGGACGATCGTTTCTCACTGACGTCGATGTTTCCTTCTCCGATCCAACTAAAACCAATATTTCCGGTTCAACTAATGGCTATACGAAATTTGGCTTTGGTTATGAGAGAAGACTTTCCTTAAAAAAGAAAATCACGGGTATCGTAGGATTTGATTCCTATTTTATTTTTCAGGATAAACTTAAAAATGATCAAATCTCCTTTTCAGAATTTGGTTACGCTTCTAAATATTTCATTGGTGGTATTATTCCGAATTCTGGTAGTAATCGCTTTTCATTTGCCGGTCTAAATGAAGACGAACTCAATGTCACCCAATTTATGCGAATTAAAATCGGATCTCAAATAAACCTTTTAAGGAAAATATATTTAACCCCTCATTTTGATGTTGCAACTGTTGGTTTTGGCGATTTTAACGACTACATTAATGAAGTATTTTCGCCAAAAGGAAATTGGGATCAAAATGCAGAACCTAGTCTGGTATTTTCAGGAGGAGCAGCGATTTCTTATCAATCTATTTTAGGTCCTATTCATTTTGATACTTCCTGGGTAAATAATATCGGGAAAGTGAGATTATTTTTTAGCGTTGGTTTATCATTTAATCCATAACAGAAAAACATCTTACTTGCATTGGGTTTTAAAATGTTCATGATTTCCTCAGTTAAGAAAGATTAACTTTGTTGAAAACGTGAAATTATGAAAAACTTTTTCTTTTTAGGAATTGCCATACTATTTGAAATAATTGCCACTTCAGCCTTGAAAAAATCGGAGCAGTTTACACAACTTATTCCCAGTATTATTACAATTTAGGCTATTTTGCTGCATTTTACTTTTTAAGTTTTGCGATTAGAACCATTCCGGTTGGAATTGCGTATGCTATATGGTCCGGGATTGGAATTGTTTTGATTACCATTATTGGAGCGGTTTTCTTTAAGCAAATTCCAGATTTGCCAGCCATAATTGGATTGGCTTTAATTATGATTGGTGTGGTTGTCATCAATGTTTTCTCTAAAACAACGGTACATTAATCTCAAACTTAAAAAAAATGGATTTTAGAAAAGCGACTATTTTAGATTTAGTGGAAATGCAGGAAATGTACATCGAAACCATTAAATGGGTTTGTAAAAACGATTATACTCCTTTGCAGATTGACGCTTGGGTTTCAGGGCTTAATAATACAGAACGCTGGCTGAAACTTATTCATGAACAATATGTTTTACTGGCTACTATAAAAGATCAAATTGTGGGTTATGGAACTCTTAAAAATGGAAATTATATAGATTTCTTTTGCGTTCACAAAGATTTCCAGCGTCAGGGAATTGCCGATAAAGTTTTTACTGAATTAGAACACGAAGCTATAAAAGAAAACTCAAAAACAATAACAGCCGACATTAGTATAACTGCAAAGCCATTCTTTGAAAAGAAAGGATTTGTTGTAAAAGCGAAGCAGAAAAATATGCGATTGGGAGTTGAACTGATTAATTATAAAATGGAAAAAGAACTAGAGTAAATTTGTTTCAGGTTTCAGGTTACTACATAACTTAAAACTTGAAACCTGAAACCTGAAACTTGAAACAAAAGAAAAAACTTCGCAAGTTTCGGATTTTATGACTGCAGAAACCGATCGATATTTGCATTATAAAATTGAAAGAAATGAACACACAGGAAAACATTAATTATAACCGAATTGCAGATGCAATTGATTATATCAAAGCCAATTTTAAAGCGCAGCCCAATCTTGATGAGGTTGCAGAGAAAGTGCATTTGAGTCCGTTTCATTTTCAGCGTTTATTTACCGAATGGGCCGGTACAAGTCCGAAGAAATTTTTGCAATATATCAGTGTCGAACACGCTAAAAAAATTCTGAAAGAAGACAATCAGGCAACCTTATTTGATGCTGCCTTCGATACCGGACTTTCCGGAACAAGCCGTCTACACGATTTGTTTGTCAATATCGAAGGAATGACGCCAGCGGAATATAAAAATGGAGGAAAAAATTTAGAAATCAACTTCAGTTTTGCCGAAAGCCCGTTTGGAAATATCATTGTGGCTTCAACCCAAAAAGGTATTTGTTTTATGGCTTTCGCCGAAAACGAAGAAATCGGATTTGAAGATTTAAAACACAAATTCCCGAACGCAACATTCTCCCGAAAACTGGATTTAGTGCAACAAAATGCCTTATTTATTTTTCAAAACGACTGGAGCAAGTTATCTGAAATTAAACTGCATTTAAAAGGAACCGATTTTCAACTGAAAGTTTGGGAAACGTTGCTGAAAATTCCAATGGGACAACTTTCTACTTATGGTTCCATTGCGCATCAAATCGAAAAACCAAACGCTTCCCGAGCTGTCGGAACGGCTATTGGAAGCAATCCTGTAGCGTTTTTAATTCCATGTCACCGCGTCATTCAATCCACGGGAACTTTTGGCGGTTATATGTGGGGAAACACGCGTAAAACAGCTATTATTGGCTGGGAAGGCGCGCAACTAAATTCGGATCTCTAAACTTTTTTCCATGCAAAATATACAATCAAAAATTGCTTCTCAAAACTGGGAAAGCATCACCGAATCTATGCATGAAAATGGATTCGCCATTATTCCGAATTTGCTTGCCAGCGAGCAATGCGAAGATTTAAAATTCGATTATGACAATCCAAGTTTATATCGAAAAACAGTTGTGATGGAACGTTATCGCTTTGGTGTGGGCGAATATAAATACTTTAATTATCCTCTTCCTGATTTAATTCAAAACATACGTTCGGCCGTTTATCCAAAGCTGGCACCAATTGCAAACGCCTGGATGAAAGTATTAAACATCAATACTATTTTTCCGGAAACACATGAAAAATTGCTCGAACAATGTCACGCTAACAATCAACTAAAAGCAACTGTCTTAATTTTAAAATATGGTAAAAGTGGTTTTAATACGTTGCATCAGGATTTATACGGAGATGTTTATTTTCCTATTCAAATAGTTCTTTTCCTAAACGAACCCGATGAGGATTTTACGGGCGGTGAATTTGTCTTAACACAACAAACACCCAGAGCCCAGTCGAAAGCGATTGTACTGAAACCTAAAAAAGGTGATGTTTTGGTTTTTACAACCAATTTCAGACCCGTAAAAGGCGCAAAAGGATATTATCGGGTGAATATGAAACATGGTGTGAGTGAAATTCATTCGGGTGAACGACATACTTTGGGGATTATTTTTCATGATGCGCTGTCTTAATTTTTAATCGCGCAAAGACGCAGAGGCGCAAAGAATTAAAAAATTCATCTTATCGTTTTAAGTTTTAAAACAATTTGAATAGTGTACAAATACTTACTAATTCTTTAATAGAAACTTTGCGCCTCTGCGTCTTTGCGCGATTAATTTTAGCGACCAGATTTTAAATGATTTAATCTGTGGCAAAACCAATCTTTGACGAGACGCACTGCTGTGCGCCTCTACTATAAAAAATGTGGTGAAAATGTGATGAAAAATTCGGGTAAAAAAATTAAAAAGATTATGATTCAACATTCTAAAATTTCAGATTCAAATCTCAGAAATAAAATTAAAAATGCGGAAATTTGCTTCGGTGGAAACCGAAAACTAAAAATTTACGGAACACTAAAATGTGCTTCCGGAAAAAGAATGAAACGCGAAAATCGGGTTTTCTTTTTATCTGAAAACGAAGCTAACGAAAATGGTTTCAGACCTTGCGGACATTGCATGAAAACCGAATATCAAAACTGGAAAAATGGACTTATTTAATCCGCATACAGACGAAAATACAAACTTGCTTCCAAAAGATGGAACGGTGAATTATTACGGAAAATTGTTTTCTCGTGAAGATTCAAACCATTATTTAGAATTGCTTTTGAATACAATTGAATGGAAAAATGACGAAGCCATTATTTTTGGAAAACTGATTTTAACCAAACGAAAAGTAGCCTGGTACGGCGATTCTGGTTTTAAATATACATATTCAAATACCACTAAAAAAGCGCTTCCGTGGACAAGGGAATTATTAGAATTAAAAGCAATTATTGAAGAAAAAACAGGCGAAACATTCAACTCCTGTTTACTTAATTTATATCATTCCGGCGATGAAGGAATGGCCTGGCACAGTGATGCAGAAAAAGATTTGAAAAAGAATGGTGCGATTGGTTCGATTAGTTTTGGTGCTGAACGTAAATTTGCTTTTAAGAATAAAGAAACCAAAGAAGTTCTGTCATTGATTTTGGAACATGGGAGTTTATTAGTTATGAAAGATGAAACACAAACCCATTGGTTGCATCGTTTACCGCCAACCAAAACGACTTCAAAACCTCGCGTAAATTTGACTTTTAGGACGATTGTGAAATAGAAAATTACTTCTTTTTTGAAATTACATTTTCATAAGATCGTATCAAAGCGTCTTCAAACATTTCGGGTCTTACTTTTGAAAGTTCGACAATTGTCCAGCCTTGTTTTCCCCATTTATTAGGAATTGGATAAAAAATCATTTCGCTTGAAGCACAAAAAACAGATTGGTCAATTTCGTTTAATTTTAAAACTGCCCGATCATTCTTTTCGTCAAAACTGGCAAATATTTTTTTATTGATCCGAAAAGAAGTTTTCTCGAAATGTGGTTCCTCTGTTGCATTCGGAAATGACATGGCTAATTTTCTAAATGTTTCGATGGAGACCATAATCGCTAATTTTAAATTAATTCTAATTTTTACCAGCCTTGATTCAGTCCGTTTTTCAGGACTTCTTCGTATTTATCTTTATCAAAAGTATACAAATTTGGTGCTTTGTGAGCGACGTTACTTTTCTTTTCGTCCAGTTTTGTCAGGATCCCTATGTTGGTTATTTTTCGGAGAAAATTTCTTCTGTCCAGTTTTTTATCCAAGATCGTTTCATATAACTTTTGAAGTTCCGGAATGGTGAATTTCTCTGGAAGTAAATTATATCCAACTGGCATTAAATTTAGTTCTAACCTCAAAGTATCTAAAGCTTTATCCAGAATTTCTTTGTGATCTAAAATAAGTTCGGGAACTTCTTTGTGGTCAATCCATTCGATTATTTCATCTTTATTCGCCGGCTTCGGAATAGTTTTCAAAAAGTCAACCAAAGCATAATAGCCAATCGTCACAAAACGTCGCATGAGCCATTTTCCTTTTTCTTCTTCAATTTGTAAATACTCCAGTATCTTTTTATCAAAATGCTGATCGTTTCGTTTTACTTTTCCGAAGGTGGCAAATTGCCTTAAAAAGATACCCTCTACACCTGTTCTTTCATTTAAAACTGTAACTGCTGCAACATCAATATCCTGATCTACCGGAATAAATCCACCGGGCAAAGACCACGTTTCACGATGCGGAATTTTAATCAACAAAACCTTAAGCTGATTGTCATGAAAGCCAAAAATCACACAGTCGATCGACAGTCCGGGTTGGTAATTTTGATTATTTTCTATTATGTCTTTTAACATTCAATGTCAATTAAATACAATTTTTTTCTGTGAATAACTCCGCAATTTAATTCATTTTTACAGAACCAAATCATTTTAGGAATTCAAAAATAATAAATTCAATAAAAATCGTTGCTTAATAAAGAAGTGTGAAGATTACAATTTTAACTTAAAATTAAAATCAAATTTAAAAAAAATAAGTACATTGCGTCATAATAACACAATTAAAACCTATTTGTTGTTTTTTAAGTAAAAAAAGAGAGAATAATTTTACTTTTTATTCTATAGAATAGTCAATGCAAGAAATATGAGTACCAATCCTTTAAAAAATATAAATCAAAAAATTAGAACCAAAATCTGGACCTCATTCGGATTTGTTTCTAAAACGTATCTTTTAGAAGAATCAATCAAATACAGTCAACAACAGGAAAAAATTTTCAACCAAATGATTGTTGAAAATGATGCAAAAGATAAAAAAGCAAAACGCGAAGCTTTTGATAAAGCGTTATATGCAACTTATAAAGGAATTGGCGCTATGGATTTTATAAATACCGTTTTGAAATAATTCAAAACCTTTATAAAATCCATAACGCCAATTTTTAATTGACTTCTATTTATTGTACTAATTCAAAGTCAGATCTTAGTTTAATATCTGCTGATGAAGCTCCAATCATTACTTCGAAATCTCCTGGTTCAGCAACCCATTCTAATTTATTATTGTAGAAAGAAAGTTTCTCTTTATCAATTGTAAACTCAATTGTTTTAGATTCTCCTGCATTTAATTTTACTTTTTGAAAATCTCTCAATTCTAAAACTGGTCTTACAACAGACCCGAATTTATCTTTCAAATACAACTGCACCACTTCTTCTCCAGCCACTTTTCCAACATTTGATAATTGAAAAGAGACCTTAATTGTTTCGCTGCTTTTAATTTTTGTTGCAGATAATTTCAAACCTGAATAATCAAATTTCGTATAACTCAAACCATATCCGAAAGCAAACTTAGGAGAGTTTTTTAAATCGATATAAGCCGAAACATAATTTTTAGAATCTTCATCTTTAGCTGGTCTTCCTGTACTAAAGTGGTTGTAATAAATTGGCACCTGACCCACTTCTCTTGGAAAAGTCATAGGCAATTTTCCAGACGGATTATAATCTCCAAATAAAACATTAGCGATTGCATTTCCTGCTTCGGTTCCTAACCACCAGGTATAAACAATTGCAGGAACGTTATCTGCTGTCCAATTGAAAATAAGTGGTCTTCCTGCATTTACCAAAACCACAACTGGTTTTCCTGTTGCCTGAATTGCTTTTACTAAATCTTCCTGAACGCCCGGCAAATGAAGATCACTTCGGCTTTTTGCCTCACCGCTCATGTCGCGTCTTTCTCCAATACTCAAGATAACAACATCAGCTTGTTTTGCAGTTGCAACCGCTTCAGCAAAACCATCTTTATTATCTCCGTCAACTTCACAACCTTTTGCATACAATAATTTAGTGTTTTTACCCACTTTATTTTGTAAACCATCCCATTGCGAAACAACCCATTTATCATAATTAACTTCTGGCAATTCAACAGACCAAAATCCCATATTGGCTTTGTACTCTTTTACCATTGGCCCAATAAAAGCAATTGTTTTTACGCTTTTAGAAAGTGGTAAAGTCTGGTTTTCATTCTTCAATAAAACGATACTTTTTTCCGCTACCTCAAGTGCTGCTTTTCTGTTTTCAGGATTACTTAAAGCTTTTTCAGCTCTTTTTTCATCTGAATATCGGTAAGGATCATCAAATAAACCTAATTCGAATTTCTTGCGAAGAATACGTTTAACAGCATCATCTATTAAATCAATTGAAACTCGACCTTCTTTTACTAACTCGGCTAAATGATATCTGTAGGCATTACTCTCCATATCCATATCACTTCCGGCAGTAATTGCTGAGTAAGCTGCTTCTTTAAGATCCTTTGAATAACCGTGTGCTACCATCTCTCCAATCGAACCCCAATCAGAAACTACAAATCCTTGAAAGTTCCATTTTCCTTTCAAAATATCACGTTGTAAATGTGCATTTCCAGTTGCCGGAATTCCGTTTAAATCATTAAATGAGTTCATAAACGTTGCTGCTCCAGCATCTAATGCTGCCTTAAACGGAGGTAAATACGTTTCCAGCAACATTCTTTCGCTCATATCAACTGAGTTATAATCTCTTCCTCCAACACCTGCACCGTAAGCAGCAAAGTGTTTTACGCAAGCCATAACGGAGTTTAAATCTCCCAATTTATTTCCCTGAAAACCTTTTACTCGTGCGTATGCAATTTTAGATCCCAAATAAGTATCTTCTCCGGCACCTTCCATAACTCTTCCCCATCGTGGATCACGACCAATGTCTACCATTGGAGCAAATGTCCAGTGAATACCACTTGCAGCAGCTTCTGTAGCGGCAACTCTCGCTGCCAATTCAATTGCTTGTAAGTCCCAGCTCGCAGCTTCCGCTAATGGAATTGGGAATGTTGTTTTGTAACCGTGAATGACGTCTTGTCCAAACAACAACGGAATTTTAAGACGGGACTGCATCGCCAATTCCTGATATTGTCTGGTATATTTTGTTCCGATGATATTTAGCATCGAACCAATCAAACCTGCTTTAATTTCTGCTTGCTTATTTGGATTAATCGTAATTGGACCGGTTGCTGAATTATCACCAGTATATTGGTTAAGCTGACCTATTTTTTCTTCAATGGTCATCTTTTTCAGTAAGGCATTTACTTTCTGATCGATTGTTTCTTGTTGAGCGGCCGCAAAAAACGAGACCATCAACAAGGCAAATGTGGTTAATTTCTTCATAGTTTAATTTTGATTACCAAACGTAAGTGGCTACTGCACCTGCATTTAAAGTAGTTGAAATTTGTTTTTGATTGTATTTGATATTGAATGTTTCTGCTGCAGTTCCGTCATTCTCTACAATTAGAACAATTTGTCCTGATGGCGTTTTGAAAGCGACATTATAAAGATTTCCGCTATTATTACTTCCGATTCTTACTGATCCTTCAGGAACAAATTTAGAAGCGTGACCAATAATATAATAGCCTACTTCCCTTTTGATGTTCTGACTTTTATCAATCATCAAAGCACCTTTACAAGTCGAACAACCGCCTGGTGTAAAAGGTTTGTAGAATTCATCATTTGCTAATCCCCATGAAAGTGCAATTTTACTCCAGTTACGCATCGAACCAATTACTACATTTTTTACACTCCATTTTAAATCATTTTCAAAATTGCTTCCTGATCCTGTGTATTGTTCTGTAAAATATAAATCTTTGTTTGGATAAGCATTATGAACTGTAGACATCGCGCTTATATCGCCTTCATATAAATGAAATGCAGAACCGGCTATAAAAGGATTAGCTTTTGCATCTTTTAAAATAGTCAGAGGATATTCTGGTTTATTGCAATTGTGATCGTAAATCACAATTTTGGTTTTAATTTTTGCTTTCGCGAAAGCGGGACCTAGATGATTCCCAATGAAATCTGCCTGTTGTTCTGCAAGCATTAATAAACTTGGATTATTTCCCGGATGCAATGGCTCGTTTTGAGGTGTGATCGCATCAATTACAATTCCTTCGGCTTTCATTGCCTGAATATATTTTACAAAATACTCTGCATAAACCTGATAATATTTCGGTTGTAAACTTCCTCCTTTAGAGCTTCCGTTGTCTTTCATCCATACTGGAGGTGACCATGGAGAACCCATAATTTTTATATTCGGATTTATGGTTAAAATTTCTTTTAAAACGGGTACGACATCTTTTAAATCCGGACCAAGGTTAAAGTGTTCCAGTTTTAAATCGGTTTGGCCTGCCGGCATATCATCATACGAAAAAACCGTCTCATTCAAATCAGAAGCACCAATACTAATTCTTAAATAACTCAAACCGATGGCATCCTCTTTTCTTGAAAAAAGTTCCTGAAGCAATGCTGCTCTCTTAGCTTTATCCAATTTTAAAATTGCCTGAGCACTTCCTCCTGTTAAAGAAAATCCGAAACCTTCAATAGTCTGAAATTTCTGAGAAGCGTCGACTGTAATGGTTTGGTTCGGATTGGTTTCTGAATTAAAAACCAAATCATTTTGCTTTTGCAATTTTGATGACTCATCTGTAGTTGTGATCCACGATTGAGCTTTACCGGAATTGGCAGCTGCATTTTTTGAAGATCCACATTTTATCTGAACTGCAATAAGCGGCAGTAAAAGTAAAATTTGAAGTTTTTTGATGCTATTTTTCATATTTAATCTATTTCTATTAAGACAGGTAAATGATCTGAAGGATATTTTAAATCTTTAGAATCACTCAGCACTGCATGTTTTCTAATTTTTAATCCACTATTTTTTGAAACAAAAATGTAATCTATCAATAATGTTACAGGTTTATCATGTTTGAAATCATTGAAAGTTCCTGATGGACCAAAAGGTTTTTCTATTGATACATCTCTGGTATCCGCCATTACTTTCTTGACTTCAAGGATTTGAGGCGTATTTGGTTCCGAATTAAAATCTCCCATTAAAAAAACAGGATATTTTTTACTATTAATCGCCGTAATTTTCGAAAGCACTAACTGCACTCCTTTAACTCTTGCTTCATTTCCGACATGATCCAGATGAAGATTAAAAACCCAAAATGATTTTTTCGTTTTTAAATCTCTAAACAGTCCATACGTACAAACTCTATTATAAGCTGCATCCCAACCTTTTGAAATGACATTTGGCGTTTCTGACAACCAGAAGGTATTCGATTGCTGAACCTGAAAACGATCTTTTTTATAATAAATAGTACAGGCTTCTCCTTTTCCATCGCCTTCTCTTCCTACTCCAAACTTGTTATAACCTGATAATGCTGAAGCAATATCTGTAACCTGATTTGGAGTTGCTTCCTGAACCCCAAAAATCTCCGGACTATAAAATTGTACTTGAGAAGTAAAATAATCCTTTCGGTTCGGCCATGCATTTTCTCCATCAGAAGCAATATCCAAACGAATATTGTACGTCATAATTTTTAAATTCTGAGCATAAAATGAACCACTTACAAAAAGCAAGAATACTCCTAAAACAATTTTATTTATCTTTTTCATATTTAAAAAATTTTATTCTTGTAAAGCTAGCCTTTCAGAGGCCTTACTGAAAAAAATTACTTTAAAAATTATGTTAATTGTACACTCTCACATAATCAACTTCGAAAGTTGCAGTCGTAAAATTTGGATCAACTGTACCTCCAAAATTTCCTCCCATAGCTAAATTTAGAATTAGGAAAAAATTTAAATTAAAAGGAGTTGAACTGCTATTTGCATAGGTGTAAAACAATTTGTCATCTACATAAAACTTAATACTTTCTGCAGACCAATCAGCGGCATAAACATGAAATTCTGTTGTTGAGTTTGGTACAGTTGTAATCGCAGTATCGGGCGTATTTCCTGAGCGTCCAGGTGAATGCAACGATGAATGATTTACATTTGGATTATTTCCAACCGATTCTAAAATATCTACTTCGCCGCAAGCTGGCCACGGAGCTGTATCAATATTATCGCCTAACATCCAGAAGGCTGGCCATGTACCGCCGCCAACTGGTAATTTTGCACGAACTTCTGCTCTTCCATATTTAAATGAAAATTTTCCTTTTGTAAGCAATCTTGCCGAAGTATAATGGCTTCCCATATATTCTTCTTTAATCGCTTTAATTTTTAGGATTCCATTTTCAATAATTACATTTTCAGGGCGGGTTGTATAATATTCTAATTCATTATTTCCCCAGCCGTTGCCAGTTCCTGTATTGTAACCCCATTTTGAAGTATTTGGAGCGCCATTGACGTCAAATTCGTCAGCCCAAAGAATTTTTCTGGCAACAAAAATAGTAACTGAAGTTGTAGTACTTACAAATTGTCCCGCAGCATTATAAGCGGAAACAATAATGGGAAAAGTTTTGGTTCCAGATGTTGTAAATTCATAAGTTAAGTCACCGGTTGTCAGATCTTTTGTCTGACCGTCAATCAATACTTTATAGGCAGTTGCATTTGCTGCATTAATTGTTAAATGTATTTTTCCACTTCCATCTCCATCAGGGTTCGCAGTACTTTTACCAATTACGTCAACCTGAACAGAAAGATTTGAAGGAGCCACAATTACAGGTGTATCGTCTCCAGAATCATTTCCTCCACTACAGGATTGAAAACCCAGCATTATACTAAATGCTAAAAAACCTAATTTCTTAATATGTTTATTAATTTTCATTTGCGTTGCGTTAAAACCATTATTTTTTTCCTTCTGAAAAATCTAAATAATTCAAATTGAATCCTCCTTTTTCGAAAATCACTTTGATTTTATTTGTTCCTGCATTCAACTTAACTCCTGATAAAATAACTGTTTTCCATTTGTTATTATCGCCAGTTGCAGGAAGTATAATAGTTTCTGATTTATTTCCGTTTTCTGTTTCTAAATGAAGTTTACCTTCTGAACTTTCAATTGAATAGCGAATGGCAATTTTGTATGTATTTTGTTTTTTAACTTCCGAAGTAAACTGAAGCCATTCTCCATCTTCAATAAAAGAAACCTGATAACCATTAGATCCTGAATCTTTACATGGCAAAATATCAACACCATCATTCCTCATGGTATTTCCTTTGTTCCATTGATCAAAAGTTCCTGTAGCTACTTTGTAATTCACAAAATCTTTATCAGAATAGGCATATCCGTTTGTTCCCAAATCATATTGTGTTGCAATAATTTTTCCCGGAATTACATGTTTTTTGTACGGCTTAGTATCATTGGTCTGAACTTGTCTGAACATCGCATCAATAACATCTGGCTTAACAGTCACATTTTCCATTTTGTAATTGTCAGCCATTTTCATCAAGGTTTTTCTAGCAAAATCTTCTGATGGTTTTTGTCCTCCATCTTTCCAGTATTTCAATAAAATATCATAATCAGGAATTTTTGTTACCGAGGTTACACCAGCAATATTTTCGATTTTTTTCATTGGCCAAAATGCCCATCCAATATTATTTGTTTCCATTAATGTAAGGGCATCTTTGAACCAAACATTTGAGTTTTCACCACTTTCACCTAACCAAATAGGAACGTTATATTGGGTTCTGTAATCCAACATTTTCTGGATGGATTCTTTGTCATTGTAATTCCAATATTTATGGAAACTCAATGCCATATTTTCATCCCATAAAGGAAAAACTCCATTGTAATTATTTCCCCAGCAGTTTCCTTCAATAATTACCATATGGTTGGTATCAACTTCACGAATTGCCTTTGTAACCGCAACCATTAAATCTCTTAAAGGCCCGTTTGAATTTTCATCACAGCCATTTTTATTCGATCCGGTAAAATTCCAGTTTGGTTCATTGATAATGTCATATGCACCAATCCATTGATTATCTCTATAACGCGAAGCTAGTTTTTTCCATAAAGCAATCATTTTTTTCTGATTGGCTTCACTTTGCCATAAAGCAGGTTTAGTGGTATCATAATCCGAAATTGCGGCGTCGTTTCCTTGTCCGCCCGGAGCTGCGTGTAAATCTAAAATCAGGTACATTTTGTTTTCGGCGCACCATTTCAGCAAATTATCTGTCATGGTAAAACCTTCTTCGATCCAGGTTATTTCACCATTTTTTTCCTGCTCAATAGGCGGGGTATATAAATTATAATGCATTGGCAAGCGAACCGAATTGAAACCCCAGGCTGCAAGTGAATCGATATCACGTTTTGTGATTCCGTTTGCTTTATATGCTGCATAAAACTCCTTCGTTCCCTTTTCTCCGGCAACTTCCTGAATTTTCTGTTTGATTTGATACTGCGGACTCGCAAAAGGCTGCGTTTGTAACATATACCCTTCCTGAACCATCCATCCTCCTAATCCGAGGCCTCTTAGTATTATATTTTGTCCTTTACCGTCAACGATATTTTGTCCGTCTCTATGCAAAAAACCTTGCCCGAAAGCCGTAATCGAAAGTAAAAGTTGTAGTGTTATGATTATTTTTTTCATCTGAAAAATGATTATTTTCTATTAAAATTTCTACTATTTCCAGGTATAAGTTGCAACAGCTCCAGCGTCTAAAGAAGTTGTAACCCATTTATTATTGAATTTGATGTTGAAGATTTGATTTGATGCTCCGTCATTTTCAACAATTAATACTTTTGATCCAGATGGCGTGATAAAAGCAACATTTTGAAGATCTCCGCTTGAATTACTTCCAATTCTTACGGAACCCATTGGAACAAATTTGGACGCATGAGCAATAATATAATAAGCAATATTTCGCTGAAAAGCCTCACTTGAAATCACTGTTAATGCTCCTTTACACATAGAACATCCCCCATCTGTATGCGGCTGAAAAGTGCCATTATTAGCTAAATTCCACTCTAATGCATTTTTACTATAGTTTCTCATTGAGCCAATAATCACATTACGAACATGCCATTTTAAATCGCCACTAAAACTACCTTCAGAAGAAGTCCATTGTTCAGTGAAATAGACATTTTTTGTTGGAAACGAATTATAAACGTTGGTTAATGCACTAATATCGCCAGCATATAGATGAAACGCTGAACCGTCTACAAAAGGATTAGCATCTACATCAGCTAAAATTGCTTTTGGATAATTTGGGTTATCGCAATTATGATCATAAGCTATGATTTTTACTTTAAGATTTGCTGCTTTAAAAGCAGGTCCTAAATTATTTTTAATAAAATTGGCTTGTTCACCTGCAGACATATACATACTAGGATTGTTCCCGTCATGCAAAGGTTCATTTTGAGGTGTTACAGCATCAATCGTAATTCCCTCCGCCTTCATTTGCTGAATGTATTTTACAAAATATTTCGCATACACATCATAGTATTTAGTCTGTAATTTTCCTCCAATAAAACTGTCTTTGTCTTTCATCCAAATGGGTGCAGACCAAGGTGTAGCCATAATCAAAATCTTTGGATTAATTGCCAGAATTTCTTTTAAAAGTGCTATTACACCCGCTTTATCTTTGTCTAAACTAAATTTTGCCAAATCTAAATCAGTATCTCCGCTTGGAAGATCGTCATACGTGAAAGGAGTTGCATTCAAATCGGATGCACCAATACTAATTCTAAGATAACTTATACCAATTGAATTTTCTCCTGAACCAAATAACTCCTGTAATAAAGCACTCTTTTTTGATGCCGTTAACTGGTTGATTACATCAGCGCTTCCTCCTGTTAAAGTATAACCAAAACCATCAACGGTCTGGTACTTTTGAGATTCGTTTACTTCGATATTTGCATACGCATTAGTAGCAGTTCCAAATCCTAAAGTTGCGGTTTGTTTTGCTAACAAGACACTTTGATCTCCTTTAGTAAGCCAAAAATCAACATCATTTGTCACCACAACCGGCGGCGTTACTGGTGGATTAACTGGAGGCGGAACAGGATCGGTAGCATCGTTTGAGGACGAACATTTTACCTGAGCAAATATGGCAATTGCAAAAAATAATGCCTTTATCGTGTTTTTTAAATTAAATTTCATTTTTATGGTTTTTTAATTAATAGTACACTTAGTACACAATGGTTTGTATAGCGTGTGCAGGAATAGTTATAGTTGTTTTTAAAGTGTTTTTAATTAAGCTGTAAACAACATTTTTATCAGATTGGTTCATTATAATAGTAGCGATTTTCCCGTTGGGATTTTTAAAAGATGTACTCAACAAAGTTTTATCGCTTACAGTTTGATTTATTCTTTTAGCATTTGGCTGAATAAATTTTGAAAGATGACCGATATAATAATACATCGGAGTAATGATTAATTCATCTTTTGTAGTGTCGGCATGGATTGGGGCGAAACAAAAATTTCCGACATGGTTTGGCCCTCCGTTTTGGTCTAAAAGAACATTCCAGTCTGTCCAGCCTACGGTTCCGTTATTGAAATCGTTAATCATGTTAAGACCATAACGCTCTGCATTTCCCCAAAATTGAAATTTAGAAGCATCAAACTTTTCAACGCAGCCTTCTGTGAATATTAAATTTTTATTTGGGAAAGCTTTATGAACATTTCCTACAGATTCGAATTGAGGAGGTCCGCCTCTCCAGGTTTCATACCAGTGAAATCCGATTCCCCATGCGTATTTTGAAACCTCAGGATTTGAAAAAACAAGATTAGCTCTTGTTTCTAATTGATCCCCACGGTTATGATCCCAAATAATAATATTTTTAGAACCCAATCCTTCTTTTTCTAAAGTTGGTCCAAGAAAATTTTTCAGAAAATCTCTTTCGGCTTCCGGAGTATAAATACAAGATTCCCATCTTTGTTTGGCCATTGGTTCATTTTGAATGGTCAATCCCCAAACAGGTATTCCCTCTTTTTCGTATTCCTTAATAAACTTAGCATAATAATTTGCCCATGATTGTGCAAATTCAGGCAATAAAACGCCGCCGTGCAAAATATCATTATTGTCTTTCATGAAAGCTGGGGGACTCCAAGGACTTACAAATAATGCTAATTTCCCGCCGGCTGTTTCAATTGCTCTTTTGAGTAGTGGAATTCGATATTTTCTATCATGATCAATATTGAAGGTTTTTAAATCCTTGTCACCTTCAGCAACATAAGTATAACTGTCGCTGCTAAAATCGCAGCTATGGATGTTGGTTCTCGCTAAAGAGTAGCCAATTCCCTTATTTTTATCGTAATAAGCAATCAGAAATTCCTTTTGTTTTTTAGGAGATAATTTTGCAAAAACTTCTGCACTTGCATCTGTAATGGCTCCACCAATTCCTAAAAAAGTCTGATCTGTTTTTTCAGTATCTATTATAATAGAAACTGTTGAATTTGTTTGTTGTGTAGTTAGGTTTGAAATTAAATTATTAGATAATGATAATCTCAAGTCTGTGTTTTCGGCTGTAGTGTAAACCTGAATTTTTTCGCTTGACTTAGATGCAGAAACAGTTCCGTTATCTACCACTTTTGATGAAGAACAACTTAATTGTAGAACTAGTATTGGAGCTATTAAAATTCTATATATGGTTTTCATTGTTACTTTTCAAAAAAACGATTTACATTTAACTCAAGTAATTGAGGGTTGAAATGGATGATTCAGACCAACCCTCTTACTTAATTACAAAATATTAATATACAAGCGTCTGTATAGCATGCGCAGGAATTTTTACTACTGTTTTTTCAGCAGCTATAATTAAATTATATGTAACCTCTTTATCGGTTTGGTTCATTACAATAGTGGCCATTGTTCCATCAGTATTTAAAAATGATGTGCTTAATAAAGCACTTCTGCTTACTGCTGAACTAACTCTAACCGCATTTAAGCGAATGAATTTTGAAAAATGCCCGATATAATAATAAGAAGGTGTATAAATTAATTCTCCTGTTGTAGTGTCAGCATGAATTGGTGAAAAACAAAAATTTCCAACATGATTAGGACCACCATTTTGATCTAAAAGAATGTTCCAGTCTGTCCATCCTGCAGTTCCGTTATTAAAATCATTAATCATAGAAATACCGTATCTCTCGCCGTTACCCCAAAATTGATATTTTTTGGCATCAAACTTTTCAACGCATCCTTCTGTAAACAAAAGTCCTTTATCAGGATATGCTTCGTTTACTTTGGCGACATTATCAAACATTGAAGCTCCGCCTGACCAGTTTTCATACCAGTGAAAACCCATACCCCAAACATATTTTGAAGCTTCCGGATCAGAATAGATTACATTGGCTCTGTAATTCATTAAATCACGGTTATGATCCCATGCAATGATTTTTACGTTTCCAAGTTTTTCTTTTTTCAAAGTTGGTCCAAGGAAATTTTTAATAAAATCTCTTTCCGCTTCGGCAGTATAGATACAAGATTCCCAAGTTTGTACCGCCATTGGCTCATTTTGAGTTGAAGTTCCCCAAATTGGAATTCCTTCTTTCTCATATGCCTTTATAAATTTCACGTAGAAATTTGCCCAGGTTTGATAATATTCAGGCAATAATGTTCCGCCTTTTAATACATTCTTATTGCTTTTCATAAAAGCATTTGGTGACCATGGGGCAACATAAGTTAACAATTTTCCTCCAGCTGTTTGAATGGCCTTCTTTATTAGCGGAATGCGATATTGTCTGTCATGATCAATAGAAAACGTTTTTAAATCTTTGTCGCCTTCCTCGATATAAGAATAGCTTCCACTGCTAAAATCAGAACTTTGTATCGTTGTTCTTAGCAAAGAATAGCCAATTCCTTTATTTTTATCATAGTAAGCATTTAAGAATTCAGTTTGTTTTTCTTTTGAAAGTTTAGCAAATATTTCCGCACTTGCATCAGTAATAGCTCCACCAATTCCCATGAAAGTCTGGAATTTTTTTGATGGCTCTACAAAAACTGAAGTTTCAATTTCAAGAGGTTGCTTTGCTGCAGAAAAAGTTAGATTATCTGTAGAAGTGATTCTTAAATTTGAATTTTCAGCAGTAGTGTAAACCGCTACTTTTTTTCCATTGGTTGTAAACTCTTTTTTTGTTTTTGGCTGTTGGGCAAATGCCGTCACCGAAAACAAAAAACATAGAATTTTAAAACTATTTTTTTTCATTCTTTCCTAATTATTTAAATTCTAAATTGAAGTTTTACAGAAATTATTTTGTAAAAAGTAATTTCCCAGTTTAATTAAGGATTTAAAAAATAGCCCATACTCATAATGATTATGGGCTATTTACAACCAAACTTAAACTTAACTTAATCTTATTATTTTCCTCTAAACTCGATTTTAGTAACTGTAATTCCGTCTTTTGTAAACGTGTTACCACCACTTCTGATTAGAAGATAAATTTTACCGGATTGAGCGAATTTCACAACATTCGACACTGTACCTGTTTTATCATTTTTCACGCAACCAACAGCAGACAATTTTCCAGAGAATTTAGCTTTGGCACAACCGTCCCAAGTGCTTAATCCCATAACTTTATTGTCTTTGTATTCTACTCCAGAAGCTGGAGCTGATGTACCTGCATAAACTTCAAACCATGTTTCATCTGAACCACTAGGGCAAGAAACCAACATGTCAATTGTATATTCTTTATCTTTAATAACATCAATTGCCTGGTAAATTCCTTCCTGAGCCCATCCTCCTGGAGAATGAATAGTAGCACTCTTATTAGCATATGACCAAAAAGCCGCTCCTGTTGCGCTAAGATTCAATATTGTCCATTTAGCCTGATCAGCAGCAGTTTCAAAAGAACCACCCTGAACTAAATTACCTTTTAAAGGGTCCGTTTTTGCAACAACAAGTTGCTGAGTAGCTGTACCTGTTGCTCCTCCAGCACCAATTGCTGTATGAGTAATAGTGTAAGTTCCTGCATCTGGCAAATTGATAGTTTCATTCATTTTACCAGCATAAGCTCCGTCACCAGTATTCCATTTTGACGAAATAACACCTTTAGTTTGGGCTGTTAAAAGATAAGTATTTACAGCTCCGGCAACGGGAGTTACAGTAAAGGAAGCATCAACATCGGTAGCTGTTAATCCATTTCCTTCACCCACTTCATCATCACAGCTTGTTAGTGTTCCTAATGCTAATGCCAGCATTAGGAATACACTTTTTTTCAAATTTATATTTAGGTTCATAATTATTACTTTTGGTTATTTGGTTATTATTCGTAATTAGGATTTTGTTTCAATTTAGTCCCTGTCAATTCAACGAATGGAATTGGAAAAATCTCATCAGTACCAGCATTAAAACCTCTATCAGCTAATGCAGTTGCAGCATCACCCCATCTTACTAAATCAAAGAATCTGTGACCTTCACCTGCAAGCTCCATTCTTCTTTCATTTTTAATAGCAGCCAATGTTACAGGAACTGGTGCTAATCCAACTCTTGCTCTTACAGCATCTAATAATGCCTGAGCTCTTGCTCCAGAACCTAATGCTTCAGCTTCCATTAAATAAGTATCAGCAAGTCTGATGATATACGAATTTTGTTTATAATTTAATTCTGCGGCACCACCACCTGTACGAACATCTGATTGTCTTGGCAAGAATTTGTTCAGAAAATAACCTGTGTCTTGATAACCTGGAATATAATCTGCTTTTCCCGCTGCTTTTAAAGCTTTAACATCTAAGATAGTAGCAGCAAATCTTGGGTCATCTTTCATTGCATCATACAATTTTTGTGTAGGAACACTAAAACTCCATCCTGCTGGAAGATCTGGTGCTGTAGAATTTGCAGGTCTTGAATAACCTCTAGGTCCAACCATAACGTTTAATGAGTTTCCTTCATCTCTTCCAGATCCCCAGAATCCCCAATCAGAGTTACCTGCACTTGTGTGAGATACTTCAAGAAGTGATTCAGAATTGAATTTATTAGACGTTACCCATAAATCGCTGAAGTTAGCAAGCAATTTATTTCCATATTGATTTGGAGCTCCAGGAGTTCCATTTACCTGAGCAAGAACAGCAGCTGCCTCAGCTTTCTTTCCTTCAAACAAATAAACTTTTCCTAATAATGCCTGAGCAGCACCTCTGGTTAAACGACCTGATCCTGTTGCAGCATCAACACTTGTTGGTAAAGCAGGAATCGCTTCTAACAAATCTTTTTCGATTTGTGCATAAACTGCTTCAGGAGTTGCCTGTTCTACGTCTAAGATATTAGAAGTCGTTAATGGCTCCAGAATTAAAGGAATATTTTTAAACAATCTTACAAGGTTAAAGTAGTAAAAACCTCTTAAAGCTTTTGATTCTGCAGTAAATCTAACCTTCAATGCATCTGACATATTTACACCTGACATTTTAGACAATAAAACGTTAGCTCTGTAAACACCCTGATAATGATCATTCCAGAAACTTCCCGGGATAAGTAGTGAACTTAATGAGTGCGTAGAGAAATTCTGAATTCCAGTACCATCAGAAGCACCACCACCACCAGCGTAAAAATCATCAGAACCAGCATTTAGCATAGCTACCAAGTTTTCAAATCCACCAGTATTTTTTCTTAAAGGGTCATAAACCCCAACAAGCGCGGCTGTAGCTTGTTGCTCATTAGAATAATAACTTGTTGAAAGGAAAGATCCTTTTGGTTCAATGGTTACAAAGTCTTCAGAGCAAGCACCTGCCAAAGCAGCCATTGCCACAGCAATGTATATATATTTAAATTTTATATTTTTCATGATTCTTTATGTATTAAAATTGAAAGTTAGCGCCAAGCATAAAAGATTTTGCTTGTGGATAAATACCTCTATCGATACCTAATACCTGGCCTCCAATTTCTGGATCATATCCAGTATATTTAGTAAACGTGATTAAGTTTTCTCCAGTAAGATAGAAACGAATCTTATCTGCTCCAATTTTAGAAGATAAATTAAGAGGAAGCGTGTATCCTAATTGAATTATTTTCAAGCGTACGTAATCTCCACTCTCAAGGTAAAAATCAGACATTTTACTAAAGTTTCCATTTCCATCATTGTTAGCAAGTCTAGGATATTCATTTGATGATCCTTCACCAACCCAACGACCTAATGCTTCTGTTTGATAGTTAGCATTTAAGATATCTAATCTGCGTAGTCCCTGGAAAATTTTGCTTCCAGAAGTTCCTTGCGCAAATGCCATAAAATCGAAGTTTTTGTAATCTAAATTCACAGTTAAACCGAAAGATAATTTTGGTAAACTAGTTCCTAAGAATTGTTTGTCATCATCAGAAATAGCTCCATCTCCATTATTATCAACCCAACGGAAATCACCTGGCTTAGCCCCTGGCTGAATTAAACCACCAGCAGCATTTGTGTAAGCAGCAATTTCTGCCTCATTTTGAAAAATACCAGCCGTTTTGTAACCAAAAAACTCATTGTATGAATGACCAACCTGAGTTCTGGTAACAGGTCCCATAGATTGGAAAGAAGCGTCTCCAATGATATATTCTGTATCAGGTCCTACATATGTAATTTCATTTTTCAAAGTTGCAAGGTTTCCGCTAATTCCTAGGTTAAACTCACCTAATCTTTTCTTGTAACCTAGTTCAAACTCAAAACCGCTGTTGTTCATATCGGCAACGTTTGCCCATGGTTGCTCAGCAACACCTACATATCCAGGAATAACTACCGGTCTTAGAATACCAGTTGTTTTTTTCTTGTACCAGTCAAAAGTGAAATTGAAATCATTGAATAATCTTGCATCTAAACCAAAACCTACCTGAGAAGTTTCCTCCCATTTCAAATCAGGATTGTCAAGAGTTACGTTAGCATAACCTGTTGTAATTGATCCAGTATTTCCAAAAGAATAGTTGTAACCTCCAGATACTAAAGAGATGTATCTAAAATCAGCTACCTGGTCATTACCTACAACTCCATAACCTCCACGGAATTTTAATGTATTAACTGCTTCATTTTCTTTCCAGAAATCTTCTTTAGAAGCAACCCATCCTAAAGAGAATGAAGGGAAAACTCCAAATTTATTATTTTCTCCAAAACGAGTTGATCCATCACGACGAACTACTCCCATGAAAAGATATTTCTCCTTATAATCGTAGTTAACACGGCTAAATAAAGACGTTACTTTATGTTGAATAAAATCATCTGTTGAACTGCTTCTGTCTGATTGTGGAATATCAAAATCAAATGATGCATCTTTATAACTGCTAATTGGCAAACCAAACATTGTTGCTCCAACTGCGCCACCAATATTTTCAACATAAGTACCTTGTCCTAGTAAAACGCTTACATTATGATCACCAAATTTCTTTGCATAAGTAAGAACGTTTTCAATATTCCATGCAAATGACTTATTGTTGTTTTGATAATAGCTATTTTTTAGTGTATTAACGTTTGCACTTAAAAAGTTTACTGGTGTAAATCCCTGATCTCCCCAATAAGCCATTTTACCACCAATTGTAGTTCTAAATTTCAAACCATCTATAATGTTTGCTTCAAGATAAGCATTACCAACAAAATCATCAGACCAGTTATATCTACCTAATCTTGTTTGAACATATCCTAAAGGGTTTGTCATTTCCTGACCAACTACAGTAGAAATTCCGTAAGGATTTCCATTAGCGTCGCGCATTACAGGATTTGTAGAATATGGAGCGGCGTTAGCAACGGCAGGATCTGTTACTACTAAAGGCGTAGTCGGATCAAGATTGATAGCTGAACTTAAAGGTCCACCAAATTCACTGTTTTTATTACCAACATCTAAAGTTTTTTGTCTTGTGTAACCAAAAGTTTGTCCAAAAGTAAAGAACTTAGAAATTTTATGAGTAGAGTTTAAACGGAAACTCTTTTTTGTGTAATTAGAAATTTCGCTTGTTACAATACCTTCTTGATCCTGAACTCCAAAAGAAGCATAAAAAGTTGAGGATTCTCCACCTCCACTAATGCTTAATTCATGAGAATATCTGTAAGCGCTATCATTAAAAATAGCATCTTGCCAATTTGTACCAGCTCCTAAAGAGTTTGGATTTGGATATCTAATTGCCCCTCCATCTGCTAATGATTTTTCGTTCATTAATGTCGCATACTGAGTTGCATTTAGCAAATCAAGTTTTTTAGCAGGAGAAGAAACTCCAGAAAAACCAGTATAATTAACTGATATCTTTCCTGACTTTCCTTTTTTAGTTGTTACTAAGATTACCCCTGTAGCGGCACGTGTTCCGTAAATCGCTGCAGAAGCTGCATCTTTAAGTACCTCGATAGATTCGATATCTGATTGATTCAGATAACCGATTCCACCAGCATCAACAACGTTACCATCAACTACCCAAAGAGGATTATTCCCACCATCTCCAAATGTAGTTATACCACGTATACGAATTGTCGAAGCGGCACCCGGTTGTCCTGAACTCGATGCGATCGTAACTCCGGCAACCCTACCTTGTAAAGCCTGCTCAACTCTTCCGTTTGGTACTTTTTCAAGGTCAGCTGCTTTTACACTGGAAATAGCTCCAGTTACAACTGCTTTCTTTTGTGTACCGTATCCAACAACCACAACCTCATTTAATGATTGCGATTCTGGTTTTAATTGAATTGTAATTTTTGTTCTTCCGTTTACAGCCTCAGTAACTGCAGCGTATCCAATAAAAGTAACGACCAAAACACCGTTTGAAGGTACTTGTATTTGGAATTTTCCATCAAAATCTGATGCCGTTGATTTAGTTGTACCTTTTAATACAACAGTTGCACCTGGAACTGGCATTCCACTCTCATCGTTTATCATCCCATTTACTGTGACATCCTGAGCCACAGCTATAACCGAGAATAACAAAGATGAAATACAAAAAATAAGTAATTTTGTTAATTTCATTTTTCTAAAAATTTTGGTTAATTAATTAGTAATTTGATGCAATAATAATCTTATTTTTTTACTATCAGCAATTAAAATTCATTACAAAAACACATCAAAGTAAATTTTATTACATTACAAAAACACATCAATTTTTTTATAAATATTTGATCTTTAATATTTTAAAAATAAAATTTAAGATGTTATGAAAATGTTAATTGCAAAAATAAACACTACAGTTGTATCAGAATGCTTATTTTTATATTAAATATAACTAACTACTTCGTTGTAGTCACATCAAAAAGACTATAAATAACTTATAATCAACAAATTAAATCATAATAATAGAAATAAATTAAAAAAATTATGAAATTAATAATATCATATTTTATTATTACTTTTTTTACATTATTCACAACTCCAATTTTTAGCCAGGTTAAAAGTATCGGCCTGCCTGACGTAAGAAATTACAAACGAAATGAATATAAGGGAGGTACTCAAAACTGGAATATTGGTCAGGACAAGAACGGAAACCTATATTTTGCTAACAATAATGGACTTCTACAATTTGACGGATCATCTTGGCGAAAATATCCTTTACCCAATTTAACTTCTGTAAGATGTTTAAAAATTGACGACAAGGGTAAAATTTTCGTGGGAGGCTATAATGAATTCGGATATTTTCAGCCCAATGAAAAAGGAAGACTTCAATATACATCTCTTGCGAAAAACATTGATAAAAACAAAATCAAGATTATCGACTTTATCTGGAAAATTCATACCATAAACAATGAAACAATTTTCCAATCTTTTGCAAGGGCTTATATCTTCAAAAATGGAAAGTTGACTATTTTAAAAGCACCTAAACGTTTTCAGTTTTCATTCGTAGTCAATAATAAACTCTATTTTCAAGATGTTGAAAAGGGAATTTTAGAATATCGAAACGGAAAACTATATGTCTTACCAAATACTACTACTCTTAATAATACTGAAATTTGGGGAATGTACGCACTTGACAAAAGCAGAACATTAATTATCACTCTGGAAAAAGGTTTGTTTATTTATGAGAACAATACAGTAAGGCCATGGAACTCAGAAGCAAATAATTTTGTAAAAAAGAACAACTCTTTAGGTGGCGCGACAATAAAAAATAATTTCATCGTTTTAAATTCAGTTTTAGACGGTATTGCGATATGCGATTTCGATGGAAAAATTATACAACACATCAATCGAAAAAAAGGGCTACAGAATAACACTGTTCTTACGTCATTTATTGATAACAAAAACAATCTATGGCTAGGTCTTGATAACGGAATAGCATTTGTTAATGAGGGCTCTCCTTTTACTTATTTTGGATTCAGTTACGACATTAGTACTGTGTATGCATCAGTAATCTATCAGGGAAACCTGTACGTAGCGACCAATCAGGGTGTTTTTTATCATGCGTGGAATAACAGCTTTAAGGAAGACACTTTTAAACTTGTAGAAGGAACAACTGCACAATCCTGGAATGTACAAGTGATAGACAATGAACTTATTTGTTCAAATAATAGAGGAGCTTTAGTCATAAAAGGAGAAAAAGTAACTCATACAATAGATTCAAAAGGATACTTTGGCTTTAAAAAAATTCCAAACCGACCTGGTTTTTTCATCGGATCAAATTATGACGGATTTGCAATATTTCAAAAGACACCAAACGGATTGGTTTATAAAAATCAGGTTATTGGTTTTGACAAATCATCAAACAGTTTTGAGCTGGACGAATCTTATTTATGGCTTAAAAAAGACGAATCAATCTATAGAATGTCACTTAGTAATGATTTAACGAGATTTTCATCTATTAAAAAAATAGATCAGTTAAATCCAAAATATAAAAATATAGGAAGTATCCAGAAAATTGACAATCAATTATCTTTTCAGACCAACAATCATTTTTATAAATATTCTAAGGAACAGGATTTATTTTATGAGGATAAAAACTTATCTAAATTGTTCAAAAATATTCCGGTAATTAATGCTTTGAGCCAGGATTCCCAGTCCAATTTATGGTATGCATTTGATGAATCTCTTGGAGTATTAATGAAACGAAATAATTACTACACCAATATTGTTGCACCGTTCTCTAATTTAACCGGGAACTTGGTAAATAGTTATTTATCTGTAAATACAATTGATTCAAAGAATATCTTTATAGGATTAACAGATGGATTGGCACATTATGATTCTGAATTATTAAACAATTTTGTAACCAAGCCAAAAGCATTTATTAGAAGTTTTTCATTTCCCGGCGACACGATTATCTTAGGAAACAATCAAAGTAAAATTGAAAACATTAGAATTCCCTATTCTTCAAATCATGTTCGTTTTACATTTTCGTCTCCTACCTATGAAAATCTTGAGAATGTTGAATTCTCTTATCAGTTAGAACCTTTTGATGACAAATGGAGTAACTGGTCGACCATTTCAATTAAAGAATACACCAATCTTCGTGAGGGAGAATACACTATGAATGTAAAGGTGAGAAACAGTTACGGAATTCAATCTGAACCATCAACGCTTTCATTTACCGTTAGTCCTCCCTGGTACCGACATTTCCTGGCACTAATGTTATACTTTATTTTAATTATAATAGGAATTTATGCTATTTCTAATAGAATTAAAATGAAAATCAGAAAAAATAAATATTATGAAACGATAGAACAAAGAAGATTATATCTTGAAAAAGAATCCAGAATCAGGCAAGAGCAATATGATCTTGAAAAAGAAATTGAAAAGCTCAAAAATGACAAGCTTCAGATCAAAATTTTAGCAAAAGACAAAGAATTAGTAAATAACTCTTTACAGGTTGTAAAGAAAAATAAAATCCTGAACGGAATTATCCACAAACTAAAAGAAATTGATGTTGAAGCGCTTGATGACTCGACAAAATTTCAGGTTAGCAAACTGAACAAAAGTATCGTAAAAGAAGTAAATACCGATAAAAGCTGGAAAGATCTGGAAAAACACATCAAGAACGTTCACTTTGAATTTTTGAAGCGTTTAAAAGAAAAATATCCAACTATATCTCCGAGAGAGCTTGACTTATCAACTTATTTATTAATGAATATGTCAACAAAAGAAATTGCCGAAATTATGAATATTTCGACTGGAGGAGTTGAATTGGCAAGATACCGATTAAGAAAAAAATTAGGTTTAAATAAAAAAGAAAACCTAATAGGTTTTCTAATGAGTATCTAATAAACAAAAAGCCATTCGTCGCAACGAATGGCTTTTTGTTATGAAATATATTCCAACGTCCGCTCTAAGGCCATTCCTCTGGAACCTTTTATTAAAATAGTATTATCTTGAAACTGAAGTGTTTTTATATAAGCTGCAAAATCTTCAAACGTTTCAAAAAATGTAATGATAGTACTGGAAATTTTATTTTCATAAAATGATTTTCCAATCAAATAGCAAACAGATTTATCTTGATTTGATAGCGAATCAACAATGATCTTATGCTCTTGATGGCTTTCTTTTCCTAATTCGAACATATCCCCTAAGATCATAATTTTGTTTTGATCTTCCAATTGCATAAAATTAGCAATTGCAACTGCCATACTGCTTGGATTAGCATTGTAAGCGTCTAAGATAATCTGATTAGAACCCTTTTTTAACAATTGCGACCTGTTGTTTTCCGGAATATAATTTTCAATCGCTTCTTTTACAGCCTCATCATCTACTTTAAAATAATGACCAATCGAAACCGCTGCATTTATATTATTGGCATTGTAAAGCCCAATTAAATGTGATTCTACGCTAAAATTTTCATAGTCTATAACCACAAATGGATTCGCGGTGATCTTTTTGATTTTAACATCCGCATTATTGTTGTTCACGCCAAATGTGCAAGATTTTATTCCCGCAGACTTTTCAATTTGAATAGGATCTTCAAGATTTACAAAAACCAATTTATCATTCTTTAGCAAATATTGATACATTTCGCTTTTTCCTTCAATTACACCTTCAACACCTCCAAAACCTTCCAGGTGGGCCTTACCAAAATTAGTAATATAACCAAAATCAGGTTGCGCAATTGCACATAAAAATTCAATTTCTTTTTTGTGATTCGCACCCATCTCGACAATTCCAATTTCTGTTTCTTTTGTAAAAGATAACAGCGTTAATGGAACACCAATATGATTATTTAAATTTCCAACTGTTGCCTTTGTTTTGTATTTTTTTGATAAAACAACATTAATCAGTTCCTTAGTAGTAGTTTTTCCATTGCTTCCTGTTAGGGCAATTATAGGCAATTTTAAGTAGGCGCGATGAAACTTAGACAACTCCTGCAATGTTTCTAAACTATTTTGAACTAAAATAGTTCTTTCATCTATAAAATAAGAAGCATCATCTATAACAACAAATACTGCCCCTAATTTCAAAGCTTCTTCCGCAAAAGTATTTGCATCAAAATTTTCGCCTTTTATTGCAAAAAACATAGAATCCTTCTCAATCTTCCTTGTATCAATTGAAAGCGATTTACATTGTAAAAACAAGTTATGGATGTCTTGAATATTCATTTATAATTTTTTTAATAGATGATAAAAGTAGAAAAAAAACAATAAAAAAATTCCAAATTCCAGACTGAATATTCAGCTTTTGGAATTTGGAATTTTTTATATTGGAATTTCTAAATCTTAATTCCTTGGTGATTTTCTTTTTTCAGATTTAGATCCTACTCTAGACATTGCACATCTGAATCCGATGTAATCAGTTGCCATATCCTGAGGGAAATATCTTCTTTGAGCTGGATCTAACCAATATGCTCTGTCTCTCCAAGAACCTCCTTTATAAACTCTTACTTTATCATCGATCAAAGTAGTACGTTTACTTGAGTTATCATATTTTCTAATCATCTTACCTAAACTGTCTGTTGTTACATTATGTTTAGGAGAGTTGTACATTGCCTGATCAACTTTTGAACCTGACTCAGAATCTCCAAAGTCAAAATATCTTGAAGATTGTTTGTCACCATCTCTATAATTGATGTTATCGCTTGTACTAAAATTTTGTCTCAAATACGTTTCTTGCTCATCAACAGGAACCTGAGCAATTTCTCCCGGAAGGTTTCTTGCTACAACTTTACCGTTGCTTAAAGTATCGTATTTAATATTTGCTGTTGAAACGATTTCAACTTTTCCATCTTTACCAATTTTGTTTTTAGCATATTGATTTCCTCTGTAGTAGTTAAAATCATTCGCTTCATTATCGATAATAGGTCTATAAACATCGGCTACCCATTCTGCAACGTTACCTGCCATATCGTATAATCCGAAATCATTTGGAGCATAGCTTTTTACAGAGTTTGTGATGTCAGCTCCATCATCAGACCAACCTGCAATTCCACCGTAATCACCGTTTCCTTGTTTAAAGTTAGCCAATTGATCTCCTTTGTTTTTACGTTTTGCTGAACGTGTATAATCTCCGGACCAAGGATATTTCTTTTGTCCTTTGTAGATATTGTATTCTCTTTGTCCAACATCAGCCGCAGCTGCATACTCCCATTCTGCTTCAGTAGGAAGTCTGTACTCAGGCAAAATAACTCCTGAAGAACGTTGTGCGTACACATTTTTCTCTTCTGGAACCACACCGTCTTTTCCTGCTTTTGGTCTTTTTCCGCTTGGGTTTTTCTTCAATACTAACTCTTCGTTACCACCATAAGTTGTAGATGGTGACGCAAGATAAGCTTCTGTATTAAACAAACTTTCAGCACTAACATCTTGTGTTTTAGCACCTTTTTTAAGGTATCCGTCTTTTTCTAAAACAGCCTCATTTACACGGTCTGTTCTCCATTTACTAAATTCAACTGCCTGAATCCAGTTCACACCAACTACAGGATAGTTAGCATAAGAAGGATGTCTTAAGTAGTTATTAGTCATCGTTTCGTTATATCCAAGACGATTTCTCCAAACTAAAGTATCTGGCGATGCTCCTTCGTAAATATTTTTGTAATTTTCTTCTGTTGGAGGAAAAACTTTTTTCAACCACTCCAGGTATTCTAAGTACATACCATTCGTAACTTCGGTTTCATCCATGTAGAATGACTGAACGTGTTGTTGAGTTGGTGTGTTATTCCAATCGTGCATAACATCATCTTGTACTTTACCCATAGTAAATGTACCTCCTTCAACAAAAACTAAACCAGGACCAGCCTGTTGTTTTTTCCCTGCATTTCTAGCAGCAGTTCCATTCTGACTATCTACATCCCAACCCGTTGCTCGAGAAGCGTGAGTGGAACTCGATTTTTTGCTACAACTAGCCGTGCCCAACATCAATACCATTGACATCATTAATTGCAAGGCTACAATTTTGTTTACTTTCATACTCATTCTTAGGTGATAAATTT
>Ga0247813_10000285_pt1 | contig 56144 bp, 43 predicted proteins | sample UWRJL169409C1_FD_180719 | JGI IMG/M metagenome (GOLD analysis project Ga0247813, IMG submission 180719) | Plant litter microbial communities from Arlington Agricultural Research Station in Wisconsin, United States - UWRJ-L169-409C-1 | ecosystem: Environmental > Terrestrial > Plant litter >... | reverse complement strand
TAGCAGTTAAATCATTAACCGCAGTTGTAATTTCAGCCAATTGCTCATCGGTTTTATAAATAGGAACAATTACAACTTGTATTGGTGCTAAATTAGGAGGCAATACTAATCCCTGATCATCTGAGTGTGTCATTACCAACGCTCCCATTAAACGAGTTGAAACTCCCCACGAAGTTCCCCATACATGCTCCTGTTTTCCTTCGGCGTTAGCAAACTTTACATCAAAAGCTTTTGCGAAATTTTGTCCTAAAAAGTGCGATGTTCCAGCCTGCAATGCTTTCCCATCCTGCATTAAAGCTTCAATACAATACGTTTCATCTGCACCTGCAAAACGTTCCGTTTCGGTTTTTATACCTTTTACAACCGGAATTGCCATAAAGTCCTGAGCAAAATCAGCATACACATTCATCATCTTTTCAGACTCTTCTAATGCTTCTCCCTTTGTAGCATGTGCCGTATGCCCTTCCTGCCATAAAAATTCAGCAGTTCTCAAAAACAAACGTGTACGCATTTCCCAACGTACCACATTTGCCCATTGGTTAATTAACAAAGGTAAATCTCTGTATGATTGTACCCATCCTTTATAAGTAGACCAAATAATAGCTTCACTGGTAGGACGAACAATAAGTTCTTCTTCTAATTTAGCATTTGGATCTACCATTAGTTTTCCGGGTCTATCCGGATCATTTTTCAATCTGTAATGTGTTACAATAGCACACTCTTTTGCAAATCCTTCTGCATTTTTTTCTTCAGCCTCAAACATGCTTTTAGGCACGAATAAAGGGAAGTACGCATTTTGATGTCCTGTTTCTTTAAACATTCGATCTAACTCAGCCTGCATTTTTTCCCAAATAGCATATCCGTAAGGTTTGATAACCATACATCCTCTAACGCCTGAATTTTCAGCTAGATCTGCTTTAACAACCAGCTCGTTATACCATTTCGAATAATCTTCTGATCTTGTAGTGAGGTTCTTACTCATATTGAATAGTTTGGCACAAATTTTGTTTTAATAATTTTAACTAAATAGTTTGACAAAACTAACTATTTTTGTAATGTGCAACAATAAAAAACACCACAGATATGAAAACTTCTACTACTCTCCGCCAAAACTCAAGTTATTTATACTTACTTGGATTACTGAGTTTTCTTGTTACGTCGTGTGGTTCTTACCAAAATTCATCTTATCAAGATAATGATGGAGTATATGGTGGTACACAAAGAACGTATGCTCAAAATAATACCTCAAACGTTAATACTCAATATAAGGACTACTTTAAATCACTACAAAATGATGGCATGCCAGACGAAATTTTTACCGACGTAGACAGTTATGGTAATTATGCCGAAAATGACAGTACCCAAACTGAAGCTAAAGCTTACCCTGCCTGGGGAAGTACTAGCTCAGACGTATCTGTAACCGTTTACTCTGATCCAATGTGGTCATGGGGAATTGGATTCGGATGGGGATATCCTTATTATGGTTATGGATATGGATGGGGCTATCCTTATTATGGATGGGGTTATCCAGGATATTACCCAGGATGGGGTTACCCAGGATATTATCCAGGTTACGGTTATGGCTACAACAACTATAATTACAGTTATGGAAGAAGAGGATCTGCTGCTTATTACGGCTCAAGAGGTTACGCAACCAGAAGTTCTTCTTATGCAAACAGAAACTACGCTGGCAGAGGAAACTATACCACTAACAGAAACAGCAGCTACGCTAATGGACGTTCAAATTACTCAGACTTCAGAAGAAGCTCTAATGTAAATGGAAGAGGCTATTCTACTAGCCCAACTTTCACTAACAGAAGAGGGACCGCAGGTCAAAGTAATAGTTACAGATCAACACCGACAACTACAAACAGAAGTTACAACAGTACCAACAATAATTCTTCAAGACCATCATATTCTCCAAGTTCTTCTTCATCCCGTTCAATGAATAGTGGTGGAGGAAGCATGAGATCATCAGGCGGCGGCGGTGGCGGCGGTGGAAGATCTTACGGTGGCGGTGGCGGCGGTGGAGGAAGAAGATAATTCTTCTTTCACTAATCGATAACTCACATTAAAAACTTAACCACATGAAAAAAATACTTTTCCTTTTTATTACAGGACTAACTTTTAGTGTCTCATATTCTCAGGAAGTATCAGATGCTGTTCGTTATGCACAAGATAATCTAACCGGAACTGCGCGCTACAGAGCTATGGGTGGTGCTTTTGGAGCCGTTGGAGGAGATTTATCCTCTTTAAGTGTAAACCCGGCGGGTTCTGCAATATTTACCAACAATCAGGTTGGAGTAACATTTAGCAATCAAAGCATTAAAAACAATTCTAATTATTTTGGAACTCAAACTAGTGATAAAGAAAATTCTTTTATTCTAAATCAGGCTGGTGGTGTTTTTGTTTTTAATGACCGAAATCCAAATAGCAACTGGAAAAAGATCGCGATTGGAACTACATACGAAAATACGAATAACTTTAATAATGAAGTATTTTCAGCAGGCACAAATCCGACGAATTCTATTGACCAATATTTTTTAACATATGCAAACGGAATTCCTTTAAATGTAATTGCAGATGTTCCTTACCGAGACCTTTTCTATGATGAACAACAAGCTTATTTTGGATATAAAGGATATGTAATAAACCCTGTTTCTGACAACGGAAACAATACCGAATATACTTCAAACGTTCCTGCGGGTGGTAATTATTATCATGAAAATGAAGTATACACAAGCGGGTACAACAGTAAGGCAAGCTTTAACATCGCAACATCTTATAAAGACAGAGTTTATTTTGGAGCAAACCTAAACTTACATATTACAGACTATAGAAGATCAAGTAGTTTTTACGAAGACAATAGCAATCCGCTGGAACCAACTGAAACTATTTCTAATTTACGTTTCAACAACAACTTATACACTTATGGTAATGGGTTTTCTTTTCAATTAGGCGCTATTGGTAAAGTTACCGAAGCTTTTAGACTTGGAGTCGCTTACGAATCTAATACCTGGTATGATCTTTATGATGAAGTCGCACAAAGCATATCAACAACAAGACAAGCTGACGGAGGGGAACCAATTTACGAATCCATTAATCCAAATGTAATTAACGTATACGCACGCTACACTTTACAAACTCCGGCAAAATGGACTTTTAGCAGTGCTTATGTTTTTGGGAAATCCGGGTTAATCAGTATCGATTACGGTATTAAAGATTATTCAAATACAAAATACAAACCAACAAGCGATCCTGGTTTTAGAGGTGTAAACAGCGACATGAGTAGTCAATTAACCAGCAACGGTGAATTAAGAATTGGTGCTGAATACAAAATAAACCGATTAAGCTTACGTGGCGGATATCGATTTGAAGGAAGCCCTTATAAAAACGGAAACACAATTGGAGACCTGAACAGTTATTCTGGTGGTTTAGGGTATAGTTTTGGAGCTACAAAATTAGACTTAGCATATTCCTACTTAGAAAGAAAATCGAATCAGGGATTTTTTGCTACCGGATTTACCGATGGAGCCAACATTTCATCGAAACTTAATAATGTTTCTTTGACTTTATTATTTGAATTGTAATTAGAAATTAAAATAGATGAATTGAAATTCCGTTAGGTTATACTTAACGGATTTTTTTTGCCCTGACAGAATGTACTATTCTTTTGCCAGCTCATTTAAAAAACCAGCAAAAGATGGAACACATCCTGAAATTTGGGGATATTAGCTTCATAAAAAACATCTAAAAGAAACTGAAATAAGTGGTGTTTGAATAAAAAAGTGTAATTTTGCACTCCAATTTATAAAAGTATGAGAACCAAGTCTTTAAAAAAGAACAAAATTAACGTAATCACTCTTGGGTGTTCAAAGAATGTTTATGACAGTGAAGTATTGATGGGACAGCTTCGTGCCAATGGTAAAGAAGTACAACATGAAGCACCAGCAGCCGAAGAAGGAAACATTATTGTAATCAACACTTGTGGTTTTATTGATAACGCAAAAGCTGAGTCAGTAAATATGATTTTGGAATATGCAGATAAAAAAGACAAAGGCTTAGTTGACAAGGTTTTTGTAACAGGATGTTTATCGGAACGTTACAGACCTGATTTAGAAAAAGAAATTCCGAACGTAGATCAATATTTTGGTACTACCGAGTTACCTCAATTATTAAAAGCTTTAGGAGCCGACTACAAACATGAATTATTAGGAGAACGTTTAACTACTACACCTAAAAATTATGCCTATTTAAAAATTGCAGAAGGATGCGACAGACCTTGTAGCTTTTGTGCAATTCCATTAATGAGAGGTACTCATGTTTCTCAACCAATTGAAAAACTGGTTAAAGAAGCTCAGGGATTAGCTAAAAATGGTGTTAAAGAATTAATCTTAATCGCTCAGGACTTAACTTATTATGGTCTTGATATTTATAAAAAAAGAAATCTTGCTGAACTTTTGGAAGAATTAGCAAAAGTAGAAGGCATTGAGTGGATTCGTTTGCACTATGCATATCCTACAGGTTTCCCGATGGACGTTTTGGAATTAATGAAACGTGAACCAAAGATTTGCAATTACATTGATATTCCGTTGCAACATATTTCGGATTCTATTTTAAAATCAATGCGTCGTGGTACCACTCAGGCTAAAACGACTCAATTACTAAAAGATTTCCGTGCTGCTGTTCCAGGTATGGCAATTAGAACTACTTTAATTGTTGGTTATCCGGGAGAAACACAGGAAGATTTTGAAATTCTGAAAGATTTTGTTCAGGAAATGAAATTTGACAGAATGGGTTGTTTTGCTTATTCTCACGAAGAAAACACACATGCCTATTTATTAGAAGATGATGTTCCTGCCGATGTAAAACAAGCAAGAGCTAATGAAATCATGGAATTGCAATCGCAAATTTCATGGGATTTGAATCAGGAAAAAGTTGGACAAGTTTTCAAATGTATCATTGACAGAAAAGAAGGTGCGCATTTTGTGGGTAGAACAGAGTTTGATAGTCCGGATGTAGACAATGAAGTTTTGATTGACGCCTCTAAACATTATGTAAAAACAGGAGAATTTGTTAATATACGCATAATTGAAGCAACAGAATTTGATTTATACGGAGAACCTGCTTAAATTTACGCTAAACAATTGTCAATTTTAGAAAAAACTAATTTTATGAAATCTACACACACACTTTTTCTTTTGGTTTTTACTTTATGCTGTTTCAATTCCGTTTCGGCACAATACGGAAACGGATACAATAATGGCTACGGTGGTGGTGGCGGTTACGGAAGAGGTGGCGGAATGGGAATGGACAGAAGTATGATGTCTGGACCTCAACCTAATACAAGCAAACCGAAAGAAATACCTGCCGAAGAAACAGCAGCACAAATTGTAGAACAATTGAAACCGGCCGTTAATCTTGACGATCTGCAAGTAATTGCCATTACAAATGTTATCGCTGACAGCATGAGAGAACAAGGAGTTCTTTTGAAAAACGAAAACAGCAGTCAGGATCAAAAAATTGAGCAAATAACAGCATTAAGAGAAAATACCACAAAAAAAATAAAATCATTTTTGAATCCTGATCAGGTAGAAAAATATACCACTTTCATGGCGAATTTCAAGGAAGTTAAAAAGTCTAAATCAAAAAAGAAAAAAGATTCTGATACAAAAGAAAAAGAATCAAAAGAAGATACAGAAGCAACAAAAGTTAAAGAATAATTTTGTTTTAAACCCAATTTAAAATGCAAATAACTATGGCTAAAAAACATTTTTATTATCTGATTTTAGCAATTATCATTACTGCTTGCTCGACAAATCCTTATAAAACTACTGAAAAAGCATACGATCAGCAGCTTAAAAATTTAGAAAATCAAATTACAAGTAAGGAAGTACAACCAATACCTGCAATTAGTCCGGTAGTTATTGACACTTCTTATGCTTCTCAGCTAGGAATTGTAAAAGACACCCTGTCAAAAACAGGCTCAACCGCTTTATTGAATGGCATTAATACGGAATGGATTGGTACAGTTAATTTCAATTTAAGAAAACCAAGCTTTATCATTATTCATCACACTGCTCAGGATTCTTTGCAGCAAACCATCAATACTTTTACAAAAACAAAAACACAAGTAAGTGCACATTATGTAATTTCTGAAAACGGTAAAGTGGTGCAAATGCTAAACGATTATTTAAGAGCATGGCACGCAGGTGCTTCTACCTGGGGAAAAAATACCGACATAAACTCTAGCTCTATAGGTATAGAACTTGACAACAATGGCTTTAAACCCTTTACAGAAGCACAAATTAGCAGTCTTGTTGCCCTTTTGACCAAATTAAAAAAAGATTACAATATTCCGACCCAAAATATTTTGGGCCATTCTGATATTGCTCCAGGAAGAAAACAAGATCCAAGTGCTTTATTTCCATGGAAAACTTTAGCAGAAAAAGGATTTGGAATTTGGCCAGATCCAATATTAGAAGAAGCTCCTTTTGACTTTAAAATTGAACAGGCTCTAAGAATCATAGGTTATAACACTAAAAATCTTTCAGCAGCGATAATGTCTTTTAAATTACATTATATTCAAACTGATACAACGGCGACACTTGATCGAAAAACAATTGACACTATATATTCAATTTACAAAAAGCAACTTCAGTAAAGAATTAACAAATAATAAAACGCGTTTCTAAACACTTAGAAACGCGTTTTTTTTTGTCTTAAAAAGTTTTCCTGCATCTTCAAATTGGCACGAATTAAAACGCAGAATACTTGCCCTAAGATCCCAGCATTAAAAAGATTCCTCTCTTACTTTGTCTACATCAGATCCTATAAATTGCGTCAAATAAAAATCAATAAATAATAGACACTGCTGAAATTAGAGCAAACAACACGATAGCAAAGTCCATTCGACTTCGCCAAGTTGTGTCAAAAAAATCTTTTTTAATACTTTAATCTGTGGTAAAAAAGTAGAAATAAAAAAGCTGCCAAAACATTTGCATGTTTTGACAGCTCCAAAAAAAAAAAAAAAATATCAATCTTTATCTCTAGAAAGAGTATGTTGTAGCAATTAATCCGAAGAAAGATCCACCAGTTGGGTTAGAGTCGCTATCTGTAAAGATATCTTCAGAAGCAGCATCGTATCTTAACTCAGGAATTATAGTTAGTTTTCCAACTTTATAGTTTAATGAAACTGTATTTGCAAATACATTTGATCCAATAAGCGTACCTAAACTTGGAGCAGCATCTTTAGCATCAAAATATTCCATTCTGTAAGCTAACAATAAAGATGGATTGAACGAGTAATTAAGATATCCTACTACTGAAAACCAATCACCATCTAAAGTGTCATCGAAATCATTTGTTGCGCTAGCATAAGTAGCATTAAATCCTAAAGCAAAAGAATCACTTAAAGTTTTAGAAGCTACAAGGTCAAATTGCGTTTTATTCTCATCAAATGCAGGATTAGCACTTCCTGACGTAAAATTCAAATACGCACTCCCTGTTTCGCCAATGTATCCTAATTGTCCTATGAACGTTTTTTGAGTAGAACCTGCATCCACTGCTGATTTAAAATCAGTAGGATTAGTTATACCAAACATAGCTGTAAACTTTCCTGAGGTATATTGTGCTTTTACCCCTGTGTTAAAGAATGGTCCATAAGAAAACGCATACGACATACTGTAGTTTTTATTTCCTATAGCATCCAATACCTCATAACCTATGTGTGTACCAAAACTACCGGCAACAAATTTCAGTTCATCAGTAACCTGATAAGTGAAAAATAATTGTTTTATTAAAAATTTTGCAGTGATGTCTTTATCAGTTGTTTCATTATATGAAAATTCTCCTGCTCTTTTTCCGAAACCTAAGTCTACAAATACAGAGGCTTTTCCGAAAGTATGCCCTGCATTAATAGAAGCCATTCCTAATTCAAATGAATTATGAGAGTTGGTAAAGCTCGTTAATCCATTATTGTGTTTTGCAAAATCATATTTATAGTAAGCATCTGCAGACCCGCCCCATGTGGTTGCTGGTGAAGTTGCTGCTTCATCTTGGGCAAATGCAAATGAACTCGTTAACATCGCCGTTAAAATGTGTAATACTTTTTTCATTTTTAATTGGTTTTTAGTTATTAATTGATTCTGGTTAGTTAATCTTTTATATATGTATGTAATACTATAAGTCATTCTTAAAACCTCTAATCTCCCCTTAAAACCTCATCATTTTCATTAGCGAATTTATTAACTTTTGTATGAGTAGAAGAATTGAAATCTATTTTTTTGACGTTTTGGAAGAAGAATTATGGATTACAAAAATTAAATCAGCAATAATCATGATTTGATATTAATACTGATTTATTTTTGAAAATTCCCTAACGCATTTTCAGTAAAAATCAGAAAATTTTGAGGGTAATTTTAAAAAACAAACCAATAAACAATCAAAAAACACAGATAAATCGCTATTAAAAAACAAAATACCCTATAAAAAATAGGGGTAATACATAATTAAATAAAAAACAATCAATATTCCTCACATTTCAGCCCAAACAAAAAAAGCTATTCTTTTCATTAAAAATTCTTACAAAAATAAGCACTAAAAAACACTATCAAAAGCCATAAACACTCACTATGTTTTTTAAATCAAAAACTAAAAGTTTTACAATTAAAACAAAAAAAGCCCGCTCAAATTGAACGGGCTTTTCGAACCAAAACTAACTCACTTATTTTTCTGTATTATATCTTCTAAGAAATTCCCTAACCTTTACTCCGGATTCTTTTAAATCTTCCTCTTTCCATTTTCCTTCTGATTGAGCCGATTTCTTAAGAATAGAACAAGTTTCATCTTTATCAGAAACTGACCAGGTTATCCAACTCAATTTTCGATTTTCCATCCAGTCAATATATTCCTGCCAGGCTTTGATATTTAAAGGACCGTCTCCAGTAGCTTCCATTCCTGCCGATTCTGAAATAAATATTGGCAAACCTTTTTTCAAAGCTTCATCTGTCTTGTCACGCAATTCTTTACCATGTGTAGCGGCGTAAAAATGCATGGTATACATTATATTAGCATAACCCTTTATAGGATCAGCAGCCGGAAGATTGACATCCTGATCCCAATGCGGAGAACCAACCAAAATAATATTGTCCGAATCATTTTTTCTAATCACCTTAATTACTTCTTCGGAGTACGCCTTAATTTCCGGCCAACTTTCCTGATCAGGTTCGTTGAAAATCTCATATATAATATTGGGATATTTAGCATACTTTTTAGACATCTCATTAAAAAACTCACACGCTTCTTTTAAATTTATATTATGACTGTGCCAATCAATAATTACATAGATATCTGATTTAATTGCTCCATTTACAACAGCATCAATTTTCTCTTTTGAGAATACAGGATCTTTTAAATAAGACATTTTTCCAAGTTCTATACCCATTGCCGCGCGAACCACATTACATTTAAAATCCTTCTTTAACCAAGCTACTGCTTCTTCATTATAAAATCTCGGCCACATACTATGCCAGCCAAAACTCATTCCACGTAATACAACTGGATTATTATTTTGATCTGTTAATTGAGTTCCTTCCACGCGAAGTTGACCATGATGTTTTACAAATTGCGCTTTTGAAACACAAATCACAAACAACATTATAACGGTATAAAGTTTAGCTTTTGATTTCATTTTAATTGATTTTACCGAATTAATCTTAATGTAATTACATCGTGAGAAGGAATATCAGCAACGAAATTCTTCTTTGTATTTCCAACTTCTTTATTTTTCCAAAGATCTTTTAAATTAAAAACTGTTTTATTAAAATCTGCTTCATAACCAAAATCAACATCTTTAATTGAATGTTTTTTCCAATCAAAATTGATTCTTTTAGCAACATCACTCCTATTTAAAAAAGTAATTGCCCAATTTCCATCTGATAAAGGCTTCACCCAAACCTCCAAACCATCTTCGGCAGAATACTTAAATCCCTGAACTCCCAATTTATCCTGATTCACTGCAATCAATTCTTTATTAGTTAAAATTGCTAATGTTTCTTTAGACATTTTTCTAAAATCATTTCCGGCAATTAAAGGGGAAGCCATCATACACCACATTGCGAAATGAGACTTATCTTCTGCATTTGTCATTCCGTTACCAATTTCCATCATATCAAAATCATTCCAATGATCCGGACCTGAATATTTACGGATATCTTTTCGCATTTCGGCAATTTTCATAAATCCCCATGAAGACCAATTTCCTTCTACATGTTTATATTCACAATCAAAACAAGGATAAATATCTCCTGAAATTCTCCAAAGATTCCCAACAGGTTTTCCCCATTCCCAAGGTTGATTATCACCCCATTCACAAAGACTAAACACTATTGGCTTACCAGCGGTTTTAAGTGCATTACTCATCGTCGTGTACGCTTCTTTGGCGGTAATTCCCTGCGTATTACACCAATCGTATTTTAAAAAATCAATACCAAGCCTCGCATAAAAACGGGCATCCTGATATTCATAACCACGTGTTCCGGGATATCCTGCACAAGTTTGCGTTCCAGCACAATTGTATAAGCCAAATTTCAAACCTTTACTATGTACATAATCAATTACAGCTTTCATTCCACCTGGAAATTTAACCGGATCCGGAACCAAATCTCCGTTTGCATCGCGTTCTCTGGTCATCCAGCCATCATCCAGCACTATATAATTATATCCAGCAGCTGCCATTCCGGACGAAACCATAATATCAGCCGTTTCTTTTACCAGTTTTTCATCAATATTAGTTTCAAAAGTGTTCCAGGAATTCCAACCCATTGGAGGTGTCATTGCCAGACCTTCAAACTTACCTGCTTTCTGCGTGTGTGTATTTCCCTGACTAAAGCACAAACCTGACAAACTCAGGGCAATTGCTAAAATGATTTTTTTCATTTTTAAAAATTTTAAAATATACTTTAAAAAGATATTCCCTAATTTTTCAATTAGGGAATATCTAAACTAACTCAACAAAAAGCCAAACTATTTATTTTAATACAAATCCCATATCATCCATCAATATAGTATTACCACCAAAATTACCAGATTCCTGAAATGTCAATTGATCAAAAGTTTTTGGGTTTCCGATCTCTGAAAACGGAATTTCAATTGTAGTCCATGTTGATGGTATTGCTTTTTTAATTTGATAAGCCCATCCACCAAAAACAAATACTAAACTTGCATCTGTATTAGTAGAAGTACCTTTAACTTTTACTCTGAAAGCTTTATATTTTGAAACATCTCTCGATACAAATTTCATATCGGCTCCGCCCCATCCTCCAAAAGTAATTTTCATACTTGTTGTTCCCTGAGTTTTATCTCCAGTAAAATTATCTACAAATATATCCGTTGGATTCCAGCCCCAATGCCCTGCATCGCCCTGAATCACATCATCAAATAGAGCAGACCCAACAGCAACACTAGATGATGTGACACCAGAAATATTAGCAACTGATACATATTTATCTAACGTATTTGCTGGCATTTTAAATTTAACTTCTGTTAAGGTTGAAGATATAACAGTAGCATTTTGCGTTCCAACTTTTACAATAGGATTAAGGAAATAATCTCCATTGATAGTCACAACGTCACCTTCAACAGCATTTATAGAATTAAACCAATTAAATGTTGGCACAGGCGGCGCCACGGTTAAATCAAAAACAGCGGTTCCTTTATTGGTTACAACTTTTAACTGGTTGGAAGAATTCGCATAAGGCGTCTTTTCATCAACCAACACAATTATATCGGTATCAGTTACAAATGTCGGTCTAAAGTAGGTGTCAAAATCATTAAAATAAACCTTTGTCGTACCAAGAAATCCTTTACCATGAATGACATAATAGTTTTTAGGATCTACTAACGTTGTTGGAGTTAAAGGCTTTAGACTGCCATCTTGATTATATCCAGAAGGCATAACCGACTCAATAACCGGAGCTCCTGTATAAGCAGAAGCACTATCATCATTTGAGCAGGAACTAAAAAGCATTAAAGATAACACCCATGTCATACATGCTGTTAACGAAACAATTTTTATATTTTTCATATTTTTATTTTTAAAAAATTATTTAAAAGTATACGGTGCTACTTCTGTCAATTTTGGATTTTTAATCAAATCATCAGAAGGATAAGGCAATAAAAGATTAGATGCTGAAATTGAGATATGTTTTTCAACCTCTCTATTTCCTCTGTTTTGCGCTTCTAATATTGCTTTAGCTTTTGCAAAAGGCAAACGTCCTAAATCAAAATAATAATCTCCTTCGCAAGCTAATTCTGCTCTTCTTTCTTTAAATATATCATCAAAAGAAATAGATGCTTTTTGCGCTACACCAGCTCTTTTACGAACTGCATTAAATGATTTAAGAGCATTTGGATCAGAAGTACTTCCTGATTGCGAACCTAAAATTGCTTCGGCATGAATTAACAATAATTCAGCATAACGCATCATATAACTATTCATACTACTTTCTCCATTAAAAGGAGGATTAAAGGGACCTGTAATAGGCAAATTTTCTTTTCCGATTACGTATTTTTTCAATCCAGCACCAGATTTTTGTGCTTCATATTGAATATCAAATGTATATCCTAACAGTTTTGGTGAGTCGACAGCAAGTGTTTGTGCATAAGTCAAGTTTGGATAATAATCTCCTGGTAACATGAAAGTTTCTATTCTTCTTTTATCACCATTTTCATAAACATTCTTAATTAAATCCTGTGATGGTGCTATTTGACCTGAATAAGTAGTTTCAACCAATCTGTTCTCTGGCGCAAATAATGTATTTGAAAAGTTACCATCAAAATAAGTTCCGGCACCATTCCACTGCCATGAAAAAATTGACTCTTCATTATTGTTGTTTTTTTGCAACCATAAATCAGCAAAAGATTTGGTAGGCAATTCCTCTCCACCCAATAATTTAAACTCTCCGCTATTAATAACTTCCTGTGCCATTTGTCTGGCCAAATCATATTTTTTTTGGTATAAATAAACTTTAGCCAAAAGTGCTTTTGCAGATCCGGAAGATACATGTGCATTTGCAGCATAATCAGACCCTCTGTTTTTCGTTCTTAAATTTGCAATGGCAAATTTTAAATCATTTTCAATAAATTTATAAACGTCTTCCGTAGGATTACTTGGTATTACAAAATTCTGAGAATAATCAGCATTGTTTTCAATAATTGGCACATTCCCAAATAGTCTTACTAAAAAGAAATAAGAGAAAGCTCTGATAAAATGTGATTCTCCCAAAGCATTGTTTAAGGCTTCTTTGCTCACATTTGGACCAACACTTTGTGGCAAATTGCTGATATAAGCATTAGAATTCGCAACAGCGCCATAACATGATCTCCATGCATCAGAGATATACGATTGCGTGTTGGTGAAGCTCAAATCAGTAAATTTTCCAAAATCATTATATACATCAGCATACATATTACCAGAGATCACATCTGTAATACCGTAAAAAGCTGATTTATTCATATTAAACCACACAAGGCCATATAATCCGTTTGAAGCATTATCTAATTTTACATCTGAGTCGTAATAGTTACCAATTGTTGGCGTACCTTCTGCCGGCACGTCTAAGAAATCCTGAGAACAAGACGCTGACATTAACATTACTAATGTCATCGCAACTGCACCGCTTCTTTTTATTATATTTTTCATATTAATTCGTATTAAAATTCAACATTAAAACCAAAAGTGATCTGTCTAGGCACCGGATAACGACCGTTATCAACTCCTGACAACAACGCATCCTGATTGTAAGCACCTACTTCAGGGTCATAACCTTTGTATTTTGTAAATGTGTACAGATTTTGTCCGGAAGCATAAATTCTCAATCTTGATAAACTAAGTTTTGAAATCATGTCTGAAGGTAAAGAATATCCTAAAGTTACGTTTTGAATTCTTAAATAAGATCCGTCTTCAATAATACGTGATGAAACTGCATTATTAATATTATCATACGTTGATGGTCTTGGTAAAGCGCCATCGATATTTGAAGCTGAATAAAAATCTGCAGCCTCAGTCAAATAATTAGTTCCAGTACCACTGTTCAAAGTTCCTGACAAACGAGTCAAATTCATTAACTTGTTTCCAGCTGTACCTTGAAGGAAAATTGATAAATCAACATTTTTGTATTTGAAGTTATTTGTAAATCCGTAAGTGAATTTTGGATTTGGATTTCCAATCGCTTTCAAATCGTTTTGATCAATGATACCATCATTATTGAGATCTTTATATATAACATCTCCTTTTTGGAAATCTGGTTTTAACGAATTGGTTCCGTTTTTCAAAACTACTTTAGTACCACCTGTGGTAGTATATCCATAAGTTGTTAAATCTTCATCAGTTCTGTAAATCCCTAAAGCCTCATATCCAAGAAACGAACCTATTGGCAAACCTTCAATAGTTCTTGATACCGTTACAGTATTGTACGCAAGAGTTCCCATTGTTCTCACAATATTTAATCCTGCCATATCAGTAACCTTGTTTACATATTTAGTAAAATTCAGACTACTATTCCATGAGAAATTTTCAGTAAAATTTTCAGTATAACCAAGTGTAATCTCAATACCTTTATTTTCCATATTTCCAAGATTAAAGTAAGGAGGATTTACTCCACCTTCATAATCACCACCACCTGAAAGGTAATTTGGTAACGGAACCTGGTAAAGGAAGTTTTTAGAAACTTTTTTATAAACGTCTACAGAAGCTGTAAGTTTCGCTTTAAACATATTAAAATCTAAACCTAAATTCGTCTGATCCTGAGTTTCCCATTTCAAATCTTTATTAGGTGTATTTGATGGCAAATAAGAAGTTCCCATTGAGCTATTAACCAAATGCAAATTAGAATCATATAAATTATTACCAATTTGATTGTTTCCTGTTTGTCCCCAGCCAAATCTCAGTTTGATACCATCAACATATTTTTTGGTGCCTTCCATAAAAGATTCATTAGAAAGTTTCCATGAACCACTAGCAGAACTAAAAACGCCCCATTTGTTTCCTACAAAGAATTTTGAAGATCCGTCAGTTCTTACTGCTGCAGAAACACTATATCTATCGCCAAAATCGTAAACTACCCTTGCTAAATAAGAGGCTAACGTTTGGGTTCCGGAATATACTCCGCTTGTAACTGCTTCTGGCAAATCTGAAGCAGCAAGAGATTTGTCGTTATTATCTTTATAACCTTCGCCAGTTATAGTATAACCTTCCCAATGTGCTCTATTTGATTCCTGAACAGCTAAAACTGTAAAATTGTGTTTACCAATAGTATTTTTGTAAGTAAGCATGTTTTTTAAGTTCCATGAATTACCACTTGACGGACTGTAATATAAATTAGCAAAGCTTTTTACTGCATTACCCAATGAATACATAGGATCAAATCGCTCTCCTAAATTATCATACATATATCCACCCGCTTCAAAACGATATTCTAAACCTTTTACAATATCAATTTGAGTATAGAAATTTCCTGAATAATTTTTTCTTACCAAAGTATTTGAACCCAGCAAAGAGGTGGCAACCGGATTTACAAATGATGTATTACCTCCAGTTGGCGGTCCGGCAAAAGCACCAGACAACTCTCTAACCGCAACATCAGGAGTCGCTAATAAAGAAGTAGCAACAACTCCGTTAAACTGACCATTTAAAGTCAATTTCTCATCTGTAAGAGCTCCACTAATGTTTACTCCTACTTTAATGAATTTATTAACTCTCGCATCAATATTAGATCTAATATTATATCTTTTAAAACCTGATTCGATTACAATACCTTCCTGATTCAAAATTCCACCAGAAATATAATAACTGATTCCCTCTTTACCACCTGAAAAGGACAGTTGGTTTGAACTCATTATCCCAGTTTCATAAATTGCATCCTGCCAATCTGTCCCTTCTCCTAAAAGTTCCGGATGAGCAAATTCAGGACGTTTTGACGCTGGATCGTAAACATCAGATAAAGCATTTTGGTGAGTAGCATATTGCTGCAAATTCATTGAATGCAATTTTTTCGGCAAATTACTTATTGAATAAGAATTTTCGAAAGTCAATTTTCCAGTTCCTTTTTTACCAGATTTTGTAGTAACAATTACAACTCCGTTCGCTCCACGAGAACCATAAATTGCTGTAGCCGAAGCATCTTTTAAAATGTCAATAGATTCTATATCGCTTGGATTAATAAGAGCTAAAGGACTCTGTGTAATGTTTCCGGCATTAGAAAAGTTAGAATTTCCCTGTGCATTTCGTCCAGAAGTAGATGAATTACGGGCATCACCAGAAATTGGCACACCATCAATTACATACAATGGCTCATTTGTTCCTGTTAGAGACGAAACCCCTCTAATTCTAACTGAAACGTTACTTCCCGGTTCACCTGAATTGCTGTTTACTACAACTCCGGCAGCCTTACCCTGCATCATCTGGTCAAATGAAGCAACTTTTAAATTTTCAATATCTTTAGAACTAATGCTTGAAATTGCACTGTTTACGTCCTTTCTTTTTTGAGTACCATACCCAATTACAACCACATCTTTTAAGTCTTCTACATTGGATTTTAAAACCACGTTTATAGTTGTTTTTCCTGCTACAGCTACCTTTTGTGTTTCAAAACCAATAAATGAGAACAGCAGAGTCGCATTTGCCGGAACATCAATAGTATATTTTCCATCAAAATCCGTTGAAGCTGTTGTTTTTAAACCAGCAACGGAAATATTTGCTCCCGGAATTGATAATCCTTTTTCATCAGCTACAGTTCCTGATATTTTTACCTGAGCAGAAATAAAATTACTCAGTAACAAGAATAGAATCAAAGGAACCGCTCTGTGGTTAGCGTTCCAATGAATGAAGTTAGTCATTAGTTTTTTCATAATAAATGTTTGGTTAGTTTAAATTTGTTTACTCATAATGAAGTAATAAAAAAGGGTATGATTTATTTTCTAAATTATTTAACAAATCTATAACAGAACAAAACATTAAATCGATAGTATTATATCATTTAATGATAATATTTTTACTATATCAGTTTAAAAAAACATATATGAAAATAAAAACAGAAAAAAATTACATTTTTCGCAATTACATTCCCCTGAATCAATATAAATTATAAATAAAAATTAGCGAATCGTCGAAAAAGCAAACGATTTCGTTAAAAATAATATTTGTTTGTGAAAAAAAAGTATCACTACAAAATACGTTTTAGACCAGAAAAATCTTCTCTGTATTGACTAGGTGTACAATTTTTAATTGCTTTAAAACTTCGATTAAAGTTCGCAATATTATTAAACCCTGACTTAAAAGCTACTTCAGAAACACTCATGTCTTTTTCAACGAGCCAGCGGGCCGCATACCCAATTCGGATGTCATTTATATAATTGACAAAAGTTTTTCCGGTACGCTTTTTTATAAATCTATTAAATGAAATTATAGACATACTGGCAACACCAGCTACATCTTCTAAAGTAATTTTTTCAGCAAAATGTTTTTGCACATATTCGTACACCAGTTTCATTTTATCATAATCGTCAAATGTATCATAGTCGACTGTGTAGGTAGAAAGCAATCGTTGATTTCTCGAATTTGCCAGATCATACAACAAAGAAGTAATTTCCAGGAAATAATCCATACCATCTAATTTAGAAAGCCGTACAAGTCTTGGAGTCAATTCTTCTGCTACTTTTTTAGAAAATAAAATTCCATGGATGGAACGATTAAACATATCCCGAATAGGATTCATAATTCGTCTTGACAGTAAAGATTCATGAAACAAATCATTATGAAACTGAATCGTAATTTCATGAATTTTTTTACTTGTACATTTATTTAGTTCCCAACCGTGATATAAATTAGGCCCAATTAAAACCAATTCAACATTATCTATTTCTTCAATATTATCTCCAACAACACGCTTCACTCCTTTTCCATTTAAGATAAAATTAATCTCAAATTCCGGATGATAATGTACCGGAAAATCAAAACTATCTTTAACTCTGTCGAAAACCAAAAAACTATCTCCAGCCGAAAGCGGGGCAATTTCTCTGTAAAAATTTTTAGCACTACTCATCTTTAAAATCTATTTTAAATAAATAATATGTGTGTTTTTGATTTGCAATAATATGATATATAATTGATAAAATAATATTAATTATGCGATAAACATCCCATTATCTTTGAAAAATAGAATTATCAATTTTACAAAAAGTACATTAATAATAAACATTAATCATTTTTAATATAATAACTTTTTAAAGTTTTAATAATTTTAACTGAAAAACAATATTGATTTAAAGATTGAAAAACTAACTGTTTTATAATACTTTTATCAATTGTTACTTAAACACTTATTACATTGAATAACAACTACATTACTAATGAAAAAAAACATACAAATACTAATAATAACAGTGCTTCTAGGAACTTCATGCTCTTCTAAAGCTATTATTAGTAATACTAATTTGTCACTTTCAGATAAAAAAGCGACACCTGAAACCATTTCCCTATACAAAAAACTAAATCAATTAGTACAAAAGGGTTATCTTTTTGGACATCAGGATGACCTTGCTTACGGTGTAAATTGGAAATATGAAAAGGATCGAAGTGATATAAAAGATGTAGTTGGAGATTATCCGGCAGTCTATGGTTGGGACCTGGCCGGACTGGAAAAAGACAGCCCTAATAATATAGATGGAATTCCATTTACAAAAATGAAACAATTTATAGAAGAAGGTCATGCAAGAGGCGGAATCATAACCATGAGCTGGCATTTTGATAATCCTGCAACCGGAAAAAGTGCGTGGGACAATACACCAAATGCTGTAAAAACCGTTTTGCCAGGCGGAGAAAATCATCAAAAATTCACCATTTGGCTGGACAAAGCAGCTAATTATCTTTTATCCTTAAAAGATAAAAAAGGAAAAAACATTCCAGTTCTTTTCAGACCTTATCATGAACTGACAGGAGGCTGGTTTTGGTGGGGAAAAGGAAATTGTACTCCGGAAGAATTCAAATCTTTATGGAAATTCACCATTGAATACCTTCAGAAAAAAGGTGTTCATAATTTAATCTATGTCTATAACACCAGTAGTTTTAGCTCCAAAGAAGATTTTTTAGCCCATTATCCAGGTGATGATTATGCTGATATGTTAAGCTTTGATACCTATCAAAATAACGATGACAAAGAAGGCAAAAAGTTTATTGAGGAAGTTCAGAATCAACTAAAAATTGTAAACGAAATTGGCAATGAAAAACACAAATTAATTGCTGTCGCAGAAGCAGGTTACGAAGCCATTCCAGACCCAAAATGGTGGACAGGAACTTTAAACAAAGCTATCGGAGATTATAAAATATCTTATGTTTTATTATGGCGAAACCATGGTTGGCAGGAAAAGGAACAAAAAATGCATTATTACGCTCCATTTTCAGGTCAGGTAAGCGAGAAAGATTTTGTTGATTTTTACAATCTGGACAAAACTTTATTTGAAAAAGACATCAATAAAATTAAAAATTGAGAATTAAAAATTAAAAATCCGCTTAAATCTGCGTCATCTGCGTGCAAAAAAATTCAACACATAGAAACACATAAAACAACCAAATCTATATTAAAACCTTTAAAAAATACCCAATGCACGACAAAATTAGTTTAAAAGAAAAAGTAGGTTACGGTCTTGGAGATGCCGCATCATCCATGTTCTGGAAAATTTTCAGTATGTACCTTCTCTTTTTCTATACCGACGTTTTCGGAATAGCACCTGCCGTCGTAGGAACTATGTTTTTAATCACCAGAATCTGGGATTCCTGCTTTGATCCAATTGTTGGAATCATCGCCGACAGAACAAAAAGCAAATGGGGAAAATTCAGACCGTATTTATTATGGGTAGCCATACCTTTTGCCGTAATTGGAGTCTTAACTTTTTACACCCCTGATTTTGACGAAAAAGGAAAAATAATTTATGCTTACGTAACGTATTCTCTAATGATGATGATTTATTCGTTGATCAATGTTCCATACGCCTCACTTTTAGGCGTAATGTCGTCTGACAGAAAAGAAAGAAACACGTTATCTTCTTATCGAATGGTTTTTGCTTTTGGAGGAAGTTTATTGGCACTTTGGCTAATTGAACCTCTTGTAAATTATTTCGGAGGAAACCTAAACTCTAAATCAGGCTGGTTGGCAACAATCGCTGTTTTTGGCGTAATTACAACAGTTTTTTTCTGGGCTTGTTTTTTGTTTACAAAAGAAAGGGTAAAACCAATTTCTGATGAACAGTCTAACTTAAAAGAAGATTTAAAAGACTTGTGGAAAAATAAACCCTGGTGGATTTTATTGGGTGCCGGAATTGGGGCTTTAGTTTTCAATTCTATTCGTGACGGAGCTGCCGTTTATTATTTTAAATATTATGTGAGCAGCAGTATAAACTTTGATTTCTCACTTTTCGGAACAGATTTTCACATGACACCAACTTCTATTTATTTGGTTCTGGGTCAGGCTGCCAACATAATCGGTGTTATTATAGCAACACCAATTGCCAATAAAATTGGAAAAAAGAAGACCTTTTTTGGTGCTATGGCTTTAGCGGCCATTTTGAGTTTAGTATTTTATTTCTTCGGAAAAGAAGATATTTTCTTAATCTTAAGTTTTCAGGTTTTAATCAGTATTTGTGCAGGTTGCATTTTCCCGTTAATCTGGTCGATGTATGCTGACAGCGCTGATTATTCAGAATGGAAACAAGGTCGTAGAGCAACCGGCTTAGTTTTCTCAGCTTCATCCATGTCACAAAAATTTGGATGGACTATTGGAGGTGCCGGTGCCGGCTGGCTTTTAGGCTACTACGGTTTCCAGGCGAATGTCGAACAAACCGCCGTTGCCCAAAACGGAATTCAATTAATGTTGAGCATACTTCCTGCCATCGCAGCATTTATATCAGTCGCTTTTATTTTGTTTTATCCTTTGTCTGAAGAAAAATTACAAATCATTGAACAGGATTTAAACCAAAAAAGAGACCAGACCAATTAAAATTATACAGATATCAGAAATAGATTAATATGACAACAATAGCCACTTCCACTACGTTTCAGGATAGAAAAGTAGCATTAGAGAAAGAACATAAAATTCTTGTAGAGCAAAAAAATGCGCCTGAAGATAATGCTGGAAACGGCATATACCAACGCTATAAAAACCCGGTAGTGACAGCGGCTCATATACCATTGAACTGGCGTTTTGACTTAAACGAAAAAACAAATCCGTTTTTACAGGAACGAATTGGCATGAACGCTGCCTTTAACGCCGGTGCCATGAAATGGAACGATAAATATTTACTTGCGGTTCGTGTTGAAGGAATTGACAGAAAGTCTTTTTTCGCTATTGCGGAAAGTCCAAATGGAGTCGATAATTTCAAATTTTGGGACAAACCGTGCGTTATCCCGCAAACGGAAGAACCAGATACCAACGTTTACGATATGCGTTTGATCAATCATGAAGACGGTTGGGTTTACGGCATTTTTTGTACCGAAAGAAAAGATCCAAAAGCACCAAAAGGCGATACGAGTTCGGCTGTAGCCAATGCCGGAATCGTGCGTTCTAAAGATTTAGTGAATTGGGAAAGATTGCCTGATTTGATTTCAAACACCGGACAACAACGAAATGTGGTTTTACATCCTGAATTCGTAAACGGAAAATATGCTTTATACACACGCCCACAAGATGGTTTTATTGATGTTGGCGCTGGCGGTGGAATTGGTTTAGGATATGTGGATGACATGACGAATCCTATTGTAAAAGACGAGAAAATCATCTTTGGAAAACAATATCATACCATTTATGAATTGAAAAATGGTCTTGGCCCTGCTCCTATCAAAACAGATAAAGGCTGGCTGCATTTGGCACATGGCGTTCGTAATACCGCTGCAGGTTTACGTTACACACTTTATATGTTTATGACTGATTTGAATGATATTACAAAAGTAACGCACGTTCCGGCGGGTCATTTTATGGGCCCTGAGGGTATTGAAAGAGTTGGCGATGTATCGAATGTTTTATTTTCCAACGGATGGATTGAAGATGCTGACGGAACTGTTTACGTATATTACGCCTCATCAGATACAAGAATGCATGTTGCCGTTTCATCTGTAGCGAAACTGGTTGATTATGTCACTAACACACCAGCAGATAGTTTTATTTCTGCAGGTTCAGTTGAAACGATTATCAATCAAATTGAGAAAAATAACGCAATATAATTTATCGTGTCAAAACTAAAAGAACTTAAATCTGAATTATCAGCTGAACTTGATTTCATTTTAGAATATTGGTCAAAAAATACGATCGATGAACAAAATGGTGGTTTTATTGGTCAGATTGATTTTAATGATCATTTGGTTGCTACTGCAGAAAAAGGTTCTGTTTTAAACGCCCGAATTTTATGGTCATTTTCTGCCAGTTATCAGATTACCAAAAATGAAGAACATAAAAAATTAGCTACGAGAGCTTTTGAATTTCTTTCAAAATATTTTTATGATCCAGAATATGGAGGTTTATTTTGGAGTATTAATGCTGACAAAACACCAAAAGACACTAAAAATCAGATTTACGCCTTAGCTTTTGCTATTTATGGGCTATCAGAATATTATATTATTTCTAAAGATGAAAAGGCTTTAGAGATCGCCATAAATCTATATTTACAAATAGAAAGACACAGTTACGATTCAATAAACGGAGGCTACTTAGAAGCTTTTACACGAGACTGGAAACCTATTGCTGATTTGCGTCTTAGTGAGAAAGATGCGAACGAAAAGAAAACCATGAACACCCATTTGCATATTGTTGAAGCCTATGCAAATTTATTTAAGGTTTGGAAAGACAAAAAACTTCAAAATGTTATTGTTACGTTATTACAAACGATCGAGAAACATTTTATCAATACTGAAACAGGGCATTTACGTTTATTTTTTAACGAAGAATGGATTGAAAAACCAGACGTAATCTCATATGGCCATGATATTGAAGCAGCCTGGCTTTTATTGCAGTGTGCCGAAATTTCAGAAGATAAAAATTTAATAACCAATTATAAAAAATATGCCATTCAAATGGCGGAAGTTACGCAGGAAGGTTTGGATGCTGATGGAGGTTTATGGTATGAATTAGATCCAAAAAATAATGAATTGATAGCCGAAAAACATTGGTGGGTTCAGGCCGAAGCTTTAATTGGTTTTTATAATGCGTATCAATTAACCGGAGATGAAAGGTATTTAAATATTGTTTTAAGAAATTGGGATTTCACAAAACAATACATTTTGGATAAAGAAGACGGAGAATGGTTTTGGGGAGTTTATCGCGATTATTCACTGATCGAAAAAGACAAAGCAGGTTTCTGGAAATGTCCTTATCATAATAGCCGGGCTTGTATGGAATTAATTAATCGAATTAAACCATAAAATGAAAATGACTTTTGCGGAATTTGAACTATGATTTTTCCTTTTTCGAAATGATAAACTTGTGAAAAACTAAAAACAAAAACTTCTTAAATGCCATAAGCGCCTAGCCCTGATAGAAGTGGAAATCCTTTTGTTTTTTTCTTTAAAAAACAAAAGATTGCAATGGATAGCAGGAAATAGCTCCTAAAAAACATAATAATGAAAAATACATTCTTAAAAACCCTTGGATTAGCTTTAATTTTTTCCTCAATGGCTTGTCAGGCGCAGGAAAGGATTACCGTAAAAGGAACGCAATTTTACAAAGGCGACAAACCGTACGCGTATATTGGAACGAATTATTGGTATGGAAGTTTATTAGCTTCGAAAAAAATAGGCGATCGTAAAAGATTGCTTCGGGAATTGGATTTGATGCAGAAAAATGGCATTGATAATCTCCGAGTTTTAGTTGGAGGTGATGGCGGAAAGTACGATTTTACGGTTCGTCCGGCGTTGCAATATGAACAGGGAAAATACGATGAAGATTTACTCGACGGATTGGATTTCCTGATCAATGAAATGAAAAAACGCAAAATGTATGCGGTTTTATATTTGACAAACAACTGGGAGTGGTCCGGCGGCATGTCGCAATATTTAGAATGGAATGGCAAAGGCCCGATTCCGGTTCCGGGAATCGCACCGAATACCTGGCCGCAGTACATGGCATATACAGAACAATTTCACAGTTGCAAGCCTTGTATGCAGGCTTTAGAAAATCACGTAAAATTTATTATGGGAAGAACAAATTCCTATTCTCATAAAAAATATACAGATGACAATACCATTATGGCTTGGCAGGTTGGAAATGAACCGAGACTTTTTACAGTTGAAAATGAAGCAAAATTTACAGCTTGGCTGAATAATATTGTGAATTTGATGGACAGTTTAGACAAAAACCATTTGATTTCTACAGGTTCTGAAGGATTAAATAGCTCAAACGATGACATTGCAATATTTGAAAGAACGCACCAAAATCCGAATATCGATTATTTGACAATGCACATTTGGCCAAAAAACTGGAATTGGTTTAAAGCTGAAAACCCGGAAGCCACGATGCTTAAAACAATTGAGAATGCAGGGAAATACATTGACGACCATATTAAGGTTGCCAGTAATTTGAAAAGACCCATTATTATTGAAGAATTTGGTTTGCCAAGAGAAAATGAAAATTTGAATGCAGGCGCTCCTTCTGTTTATCGTGACCAGTTTTACAGTTATATTTTTGGAAGAGTTTTGGAAAGTCATAAAAATGGAGGTGCGTTACAAGCAGCAAATTTCTGGGGATTTAGCGGTGAAGGAAAAGCGATAAAGGAAAGCGGAAAATGGAGTCCGGGTGATCCTTTAACAACAGATCCACCACAGGAACCGCAAGGATTGAATTCGGTTTTTTCTTCGGATAAATCGACTTTGGATATTGTGAAGAAATATAACGCACAGCTGAAAAAAAATTAAATCATATAAGCTCATTTAAGAGATTAAAAGCTAAACTTTGCTCAATATTAAACTTATATTTTCTAAATCATATTAGCTAAACTTTGCGCTATTATTTAAATGAACTTATATGGTTTAAAGAACATTCCAATTATGAAAAATTTATTTGTTTTCTTTTTTCTTTTACTATTAAACCTTTCTTTTTCACAGAAGAAACAAGATTTTGTTTTGACTTCTCCTGATGGAAAAATAGAAATCAAAATTTTGGTAACTGATAAAATTTCCTGGAGCATTTCGCATGAAAAAGATTTGATTTTGGCTCCTTCTGAAATGTCGATGACTTTAGATGAAAATGTTGTTTTAGGAAAAAATCCTGTGGTGTTAAATTCAAAAAAAAAAAGTATTGACGCTTCATTTGATTCTCCATTTTATAAAAAGAAATCGGTTCAGAATAAATACAATCATCTAACTATAAATTTCAAAAATGATTTCAGTATTGAATATCGTGCTTTTGACGATGGTGTTGCGTATAGATTTCTGACGAAAAAGAAAAAAGACATTACGATAAAAGACGAAGAAGTGGTTTTGAATTTTGATCAGGATTATAATACTCTGATGCCGTACGTTCGTGATTTAAGAAATCCGAAAGATCCTTATATTTCTTCTTTTGAATCGCATTATGAGAACAAAAAAGTAAGCGAATTTGCAAAAGATACTTTGGCTTTCTTGCCGTTTTTAATTAAGTATAAAAACCATAAAAAAGCGGTTTTCCTGGAAGCAAATGTGGAAGATTACCCGGGGTTGTTTGTTACGAATAACATCTCAAAATCTGGTTTCGAATCTCGTTTTTCAAAATATCCGTTAAAAGAAACAAATGGCGGTTTTAATTACCTCAACAAATTAATTACAGAAAGAGCCGATTATTTGGTTAAAACCAAAGGAACACGAAATTTCCCGTGGAGAATTATCGTGATCTCAGAAAATGATGCTCAATTAGCCAACAATGATATGGTTCAGAAATTATCGGAACCCTCCAAAATAAAAGATATTTCGTGGATCAAACCTGGAAAAGTGGCCTGGGATTGGTGGAACGACTGGAACATTTACAATGTCGATTTTAAAGCCGGAATTAACACTCAAACGTATAAATATTACATTGATTTTGCTTCGAAAAACAAAGTTGAATATGTGGTTTTAGATGAAGGCTGGAGCGTTGAAACCGATATCATGAAACACAATCCAAATGTGGATCTGGAAGCTTTAATCGCCTACGCGAAAGAACGAAACGTTGGCGTTATTTTGTGGTGTTCCTGGATGGCTTTACATGAAAATATTGACGGCATTTTTGAGAATTATTCGAAACTCGGAATCAAAGGTTTTAAAGTTGATTTTATAGATCGCGATGACGCTAAAATGGTGAATTCGGTTTATACAATTGCCGAAAAAGCATCTAAATACAAATTGCTTTTGGATTTTCACGGCATGTACAAACCAACCGGAATTCAGAGAACGTATCCCAATATTTTAAATTTTGAAGGTGTAAAAGGATTGGAAAACAATAAATGGACACCAAATGATGATGTTCCATTATACGATTGTATAATTCCGTTTATCAGAATGATGGCAGGGCCAATGGATTATACTCCGGGCGCGATGCGAAATGCGACAAAAAGCGAATTCAAACCGAGTCACTCCAATCCGATGAGTCAGGGAACGAGATGTCATCAATTAGCGCTTTACACCATTTTTGAAGCGCCTTTGCAAATGATGGCCGATAGTCCAACCGCTTATATGAAAGAACAGGAAAGCACAGATTTTATAGCTAAGATTCCAACCACTTTTGATGAAACGGTGGCCTTGGATAGTGAAGTTGCAAAATTCGTTACCATTACCCGCAGAAAAGCAAATACATGGTATCTAGGCGCCATAACAAATTGGGATTCCAGAGAAATTACCATTGATTTTTCTTTCCTTGAAAAAGGCAAAAAATTCCAGGCTGAGATTTTCTCGGATGGTTTGAATGCTGATAAATCGGCGGTAGATTATAAACGAGAAATTATTACGGTTGATTCGACAACAAAATTGAAATACAGATTGGCGCCAGGAGGTGGATTGGCGATGATTATAAAATAAAAACAACAATCGTATTCTGTACGTTCAAAACCCGACAGGTTTAAAAAACCTGTCGGGTTTACAATTTTTAAATCTCACAAAACTGGACTGAAGTCCAGCCCTACAATATGGATCGAGCCAAAGGCTCTTTTACAGTTCCGAAGGAACAAATTATATTGTAGAGCTGGACTTCAGTCCAGTTTAGATTATGTAATGCAGATTAGGATAAAATCTTTTCAATAGCATTCAATTCATCTGTTGTAAACTCCGTATTTTGTAAACAATCAATATTATTACACAATTGTTTTACAGAACTTGCGCCAATTAAAACCGATGTAATTCGTTTGTCTTTTTGCAACCACGCCAAAGCCATTTGTGCCAAAGATTGATTTCTATTTTTAGCGATTTCATTCAACTGAACTAATTTCCCAATTCTTTCCGCCGTCACTTCATTTTCTTTCAGATGCCCGTTTGGATTGTGTGCTCTTGAGTTTTCGGGAATTCCGTTTAGGTATTTATCAGTTAAAAGTCCTTGTGCTAAAGGCGAAAAGGCAATACACCCTACTCCTTTTTCTTCCAAAACATCTAACAAACCATTTTCAACCCAACGTTCCAACATTGAATATTTGGCTTGGTGAATTAAACAAGGCGTTCCTAATTGTTTTAAAACATCAACTGCAACACGAGTCTGTTCAGCAGAATAATTACTGATGCCGACATATAATGCTTTTCCGCTTCTAACGGCATAATCTAAAGCCATCATGGTTTCTTCAATCGGAGTTTCCGGATCTGGACGGTGCGAATAAAAAATATCGACATAATCGACTTTCATTCTCTTTAAACTCTGGTCTAAACTCGATAATAAATATTTACGAGAACCCCAATCTCCGTAAGGTCCATCCCACATTGTATAACCTGCTTTTGTAGAAATTATGATTTCATCACGCAAATTTCCCTGAAAATTATGCCACAGAATTTTACCAAAATTAGTTTCTGCAGAACCCGGAACTGGTCCGTAATTATTAGCTAAATCAAAGTGAGTAATTCCTTTATCAAAAGCTTCCACAGCGATACTTTCTGCATTGTCAAAATTATCTACGGATCCGAAGTTATGCCATAATCCTAAAGAAATTTCAGGTAACAATAACCCACTTTTTCCACATCTGTTATATTTCATTATTTTTATTTATGGTTGTAGTTTAATAGGTTTTAAAGGTAAAAAAAACTTACGAAGTTTTGCCACAAAGACACTAAGACACAAAGTTTTTTTTTTAAATAATCTCGCTTAGAAATAAAAGAGAAATCGCCACGAATTCACGAATTTTAAAATAATTCATTCGTGAATTCTTGGCGAAAAAACTTTTATTTCAAAATTTTGAGTAAAAAACAAACCTGATTATTTTAAATTTCAAATAGAACTTAATTTTTGTAAATTTGTTTAAATAATAAAATTATGGAAAATAACTGGCAAAATTTAATTTCAATCAATCCTGATATCAGATTTGGGAAACCTGTTATTACAGGGACACGGATTTGTGTTTCAGATATTCTTTCGTGGCTTTCGACAGGAATGTCTTGTGAAGAAATTATCGAAGATTTTCCTGAATTAAAAAAAGAACATATTCTTGCGGCTTTAGCTTTTGCTGCAAATAGAGAAAATATTACCAAAATAATTGCTGCATAATGAAGTTACTTTTGGATGCAAATATCTCATGGAGAATTAAAAAACTTATTGAAAATGATTTCTCAGATTGTTCTCATGCTAATGAAATTAAAGTAAATCAGCCAGCAAAAGATATTGAAATTTGGGAATTCGCCAGACAAAATAACTTTACGATTCTTACACACGACGATGATTTTGAAAAATTACTACTTTTAAAAGGAGCTCCGCCAAAAGTTATTATTTTAAAAACTTTCAATAAAAACACCAAACAAATTGCTAAAATTCTGATCTCAAATAAAGAGATCATCAAATCATTTATTTTGAATGACGACTTAATGATTTTAGAGATTTATTAAAAAAAGAAATCGCCTCGAATTCACGAATTTAAAAATAATTCATTCGTGAATTCGTGGCGAAAAAACTTTGCGACTTTGAAATTAAAAACTTCGTGTCTTAGTGTCAAATTACTATTTTATCTCAAAACCACTTTCCAAGCCTTTGTCAGAGCTTCCGCCAACCATAATTTTAAAAGTTCCTTCTTCTACTAAATAATTTCCTTCGTTATCATAAAAACCAAGTTCCTTATTCGTTAAAGTAAAAGTTACTATTTTGGTTTCACCTTTTTTCAGGTTTACTAATTCGAAACCTTTTAATTCTTTAATTGGGCGAACAATACTGGCAAACTCATCATGAATGTATAATTGTACCACTTCTTTTCCGTCATAATTTCCTGAGTTGGTTACGGCAACACTCACCTGAACATTTTCTCCTTTTGCAAATGAAGTTTTGTTTACTTTCAGATTTTTATAATCGAATTTCGTGTAGCTCAAACCAAATCCAAACGGAAACTGAGGCGTTTTTTCCACATCCATATAATGTGACCAAAACACATTTTTATCACTGTCAATTGGTCTTCCTGTACTGTATTTGTTGTAATAAATTGGAACTTGCCCCACATTTCTAGGAAACGACATTGGCAATTTCCCACTCGGATTATAATCTCCGTATAAAACCTGCGCAACCGCATTTCCGGTTTGAGTTCCCAATTGCCACGCTTCTACAATCGCTGGAACGTGTTCTGCAGCCCACGGAATACTCAACGGACGTCCATTATTTAAAACCAGGACAACATTCGGATTCACTTTATAAATTTCTTCTAACAATTCTTGCTGTAAACCAGGCAAATTAAGATCTGTTCTGCTTCGCCCTTCCCCACTCTGGAAACCATATTCTCCTAAAACCATTACGACAAGATCTGCATTTTTAGCCGCTGTTTTTGCCGCTTCAAATCCGCTTTTATCCGTTGTATTGAAAACCGTTTCAGTTAAAAAAGTAGCCTTTTGTGACAACAAATCAGCTCCTTTTTCAAAAATTAATTGATTGTCTTTATATTGCTGCATTCCTTCTAAAACAGAAACAGCCGAATTATCATCCGCAGCAATTCTCCAGCTTCCTAATGGACTATTTTTATCATTTGCTAAAGCACCAATCAAAGCAATTTTCTGTCCGGATTTCTTTAGCGGAAGCAAATTCTCATTCCGCCCCGGCGGACAAGCGTTCTTCAACAAAACAATAGATTTTTTTGCCATGTCCAAAACACCGTCATTATTGGCTTTATTTCCAATGGTTGCTTTTTCACGTTTTTCGTCGCAATATCTGTACGGATCATCAAATAATCCCAATTCAAATTTCACTCTCAAAATTCGGCGAACGGCATCATCAACCAAAGCTTCTTTTACTTTTCCTTCTTTCACCAAACCAGTCAATTTTGCGACATATAAATATGATTCCATATCCATATCAGAACCTGCGTTTACCGCTTTTGCTGTTGCATCGGCTTCATCTTTGGCATAACCGTGTGCGATCATTTCACGAATCGAAGCATAATCTGAAATTACAAAACCATCAAACTTCCATTTTCCCTTTAAAATGTCTCTTTGTAAAAATGTATTACCGGTTGCAGGAACGCCATTCAACGTATTAAAAGAATTCATAAACGTACGAACGCCAGCTTCTACCGTCGCTTCAAAAGGAGGCAAAACCGAATTATACAATTTAGAATTGCTGATATCTACAATATTATATTCTAATCCCGCTTCAACATACCCATAAGCAGCGAAGTGTTTTGCACAAGCCGCAATCGTATTTACCTTAGCCAAATCAGCAATTGTTTCACCCTGAAAACCTTTTACTCTCGCATAACCAATTTTACTTCCCAAATATGGATCTTCTCCTGCGCCTTCCATTACACGACCCCAGCGAGCATCATTCGCTACATCGACATTGGGTCCGAAAGTCCAGTTAATTCCAGATGCCGAAGCTTCATCCGCCGCAATTGCCGCCGATTTTTTAATCGCTTCTAAATCCCAACTCGCCGCTTCTGCCAACGGAATCGGACTTAACGTTTTATAGCCATGTATTACATCAAAACCAATAATCAGCGGAATTCCCAAGCGGGTTTCTTCGACGGCAATTTTCTGCACCGCACGAACTTCTTTAACACCGCGGACGGTTAGCATCGATCCAACCCAGCCTTTTCGCAAATGTTCGTATTTTAATTCGGCTGTTCCGCCTTTTGGAGCCGGTCCTGTAACATCCCAAAAACCGTTATATTGATTCATTTGCCCCACTTTTTCTTCCAAAGTCATTAACGGCAAAAGTAAATCGATACGTTCTTCAATGGTTTTAGTTTTATCCAGATAGGGCTTTTTTTGTGCATTCATATTTCCAACGGTAAACAGGGCAAAAATCCCAATAGTTATTATTTTTTTATTTTTCATGGTGTTTTTTTAAGGTGCTAAGGTTCTAAGGGACTAAGATTCTAAGGTTTAAAGTTTACGAGATTATTGCAATATTGTCATCCTGAGAAACGAAGGACGACACAAGGAATTCCGCAAGCAGCGTCGTCAATCTTTGTCGAGCTTCTTGTTTGGTCCTTCGTTCCTCAGGATGACATAAAATGCGCAAAAAATCTAAAATCTTGACTCTTGACTCTATTTTCTATATTCTATTCTCTAAAAATCCTCACTCCGTAACAAAACAAGAAGCCGGTAAATTCGCTTTATTAAACAAATCAGCCTGAATGGTATTTCCCCAGGCGAATCTTACTTTCGCGGGATTTGGCACTTTCTTGCTTGTCAAAATCACTTCGTTATTTTTTATCGAAGCTTCTGCAGGATAAAAAACTTCATCGGCTCCAGCCAATTCAAATTGATTGGATGATTTGTTTTTAAAATGCAATCCATCAGCATAATTGAAAGAGACTATTGCTTTGTTTTTTTCAATTTTAATGTCTTTAAAAAGTGGTCCGTTTACTAAATTCGAATTTAGTCCCGAGGCTTCGGGATAAGTATCTGCTAACGCCAAATTTGCCAGACGAACTCCGACTGATTTTTTATTCTTTGGATGAATATCAATAGTATCTGAAATATCGCTTGTCAAAACCATTCCGGTATTCGGAACTTCATTTAATATTTTTCTTTGAGAATTTCTAACCGTAACATTTGAGAAGTTGTTGCTGCCGGTTTTATATGGCGCTATTTGGACGAAATAAAAAGGAAATTCGTCCTGCCAGGCTTTTCTCCATGAAGAGATTAAAGCTGATAATGTTTTGTCGTAAACCAAAGAACCCACATTTGATTCGCCCTGATACCAAAGCGTTCCTGCGATTTTAAATCCTACAAAAGGATAAATCATTGCGTTGTAAGCGCGGCCTGGTTGTCTTGGTCCGTATTCTTGTTCATTTAGTTTTTTGGCATTTTCCAATAAAATAGGATCATTCTGAACGACTTCTTCAGGAATCCAGATTTCAGCAGGAGTTCCTCCCCAATTGGATGAAATTAATCCGATTGGAACATTTTTTAAATCTTCACGTAAGCGTTTGGCAAAGAAGTAGCCAATGGCACTGAAGTATTTCATGGTTTCAGGAGTCGATTCTGTCCAGTTTCCTAAAAGATTATTTTGAGGTGTAGTCGCGGTTAATTTCGGAACGGTAAAAAAACGAATGTTGGGATTCGTGGCGTTTTTCATTTCTTCTTCGCCGTTGTCAATTCCCCAGCTCGCAGACATTTCCATGTTAGATTGTCCGGCGCAAACCCAAACTTCTCCAATCAGAATATTTTTTAGAATAACTTCATTGTATCCTTTTATAGAAATGGTATAAGGTCCGCCCGCTTCCGGAGTTTTTATATGAAGTTCCCATTGCGCCTGATTGTTTGCAATGACTTTATATTCCTGATTGTTCCAGCCAGAAATCAATTTGATTTCTTCCTTTGGATTGGCCCAACCCCAAATTTTCACTTCAGAATTGCGCTGTAACACCATATTGTCACCAAAAATATTCGGAAGAGAAACGTTTGCCATCATAGTACTGGAAATCATCAGAAAGAAAACAAACTTAAATATATTATTTTTCATTTAACAGCTTTTTTAAAAACGGGGCATATTGATCAGCCATTACTTTTTGATCTGCAACATCCGGATGTCCTAAACAGCCTTTTGGAGTCATGGGTTTGAATTTAAAAATCTTGATTTCTTTATGGGTTTTATCTTTTGTAAAAGCCGCTTTAACCTTATTGAGGCAATGTTCAAAAACGACTCCTCTTTCGCCTCCAACCATCGGACTATTTGTGATTACAATTTGTACATTCGGATTATGAACGTAAAGCATTTTTATAAAATTGATGTAATTCGAAATGTACTTTTCGGCATTAAAAGGCAAACGTTCTTTTTTGCCATCTCCACCGGAGAAATCATTTGTTCCTATTGCAATGCTTATAATATTGGGCTGAAAAGCAAAATCATATTTGGGTTTTGAATTGTCTTTGGTTAAATACAAATTTTGATAAACATCCGGCATAATCGCTTCGTCTTTATTCTCATCATTCCAATTGCGATACATGCCGATTCCGGAAACAGAACTCACCAAATAATCAACGTCAATTTCTCTTGAAATCACCGGTCCATAAGCGTAATAACCATTGTGATGATCCATGTATTCTCCTTTATCACAATCAACCGAATCGCTTGCGGCAGCACAAGTAATGGAATCTCCTATAAATTCGATTTTCTTTTTCTTTTTGGATGAAATTGAAGTTAGTTTTGCTGTGGTTCCAGCAAAAAGAATTCCGCCAGTATGTGCTTCGGTATTTTTATAAATTTCCAGGCGATGCTCTTTTTTATTGGAAGTAACTTTTATGGGAAAAGATTGTGCAGCGCCTTTTTCAATTCTAATTTTTCCTATGTATTTTCCATCTAAAACTAAAGCAACATAATTATGATGTTCGTAAGAATCGACGCTTTGAAGTTGAATTGAACATTCATTTCCCGTAAAATTAAAGGAAACTGAAGAGGCCGTTCCGATCAAAATAACATTATTATTTTGAAGTTTTTCAATTCGGCCTGCATATAAATAAGTGTTTTTATTCTGCGAGATCGAAACGGTCGAAATCAGCAAAAATAAAATTAAAAACGGTAATTTTTTGATAAACATAATTATTGGTTAAATAGAAATAGTATTCACAAATATATTTGAAATGCAGATGACAGAAAGATACTAAAACATCAAAATGCAATAAAAAAACACCACAAAAATCCATCAAAATAAAATTTTCAATACTTTATTCTTACATATTCAATTTAAAGTACTTCATTGCTATTTAAAAACAAGCTATCTTTATAAAAACAATATTCTAAAAATGAAATCACTTTTTTACATATCTATATTCTCAACATTCGTTTTATGTTCTTGCTTTACTTCAAAAGAAGAACCTAAAGCAGAAACATTTCAACTACAAAAAACCGACAGGGATATCGCTAGGGATTCTATTGCAACTTATGCTAAAAAATACTTAGGAACGCCTTATGTATATGCGGGGAATGATCCGAAAACAGGATTTGACTGCTCCGGATTTATCAGTTATGTCTTCCATCATTTTGATGTTGACTTGCCGAGAAGTTCCGGTAGTTACAAAAATTTAGGCAAAGCCTTAAATCCGGAAGATTTTAAAGTGGGAGATATTTTAGTTTTTTACGGATACAAAGACCACACTGTAATTGGTCACCTCGGAATTATATGCGAAGCCAACGGCATGCAGTCTAAATTTATTCATGCGTCATCCGGAAAAGTAAATAGCGTTACGATTACTTCACTTGATACAGAACATTATACCAAACGTTTTTATAAGTGTATTGATGTTTTATCGAAATAGTTTTTTGCCACGAATTACACAAATTTTCACGAATTATTTTTTCACGCAGATTTAAAAAGATTTAAGCAGATGTGCGCAGATTTATTTATGTGAAAGCTTAAAAAAATCTAATTAAATCTGCTCAAATCTGCCAAATCTGCGTGAAATTTTTTGGATAATCTTTTATTCCTCCGTCAATAATTTGATCAGACTTTCATCTCTTTTATAAACGTCTTTGTAGAAATTCAATTCGCCTTTACGATCTACCCAAGCAGTAAAATAGCCGATGTACACAGGAACTTTCTTTTTCAAACTTACCCAGTTTTCTTTTCCGGCGTGCATAGCTTTATCTATTTTTTCCGGCGTCCATCTTGGATCTTGTTTTAAAAGTTCGATGGCTAATTCTCTTGGTTTTCCAACACGAACGCAACCATGGCTAAAAGCTCGGTTCTCTCTTTCGAATAAACTTTTTGCTGGCGTGTCGTGTAAATAGATGTTATTTGAATTCGGAAATAAAAACTTTACCAAACCAAGCGAATTATTTTTCCCTGGTACCTGACGAACCGCACCATTGTTCCATTCCAGGTTTTTCTGTGCCAAATAATTCTTGTTTTTGGCCATTCCGGGTTTGATTTCTTTGTTGATTATACTTGTCGGAACATTCCAATATGGACTAAAGACAATATTATTCATCATACCGCTGAAAATAACGGTTTTGGTCATCGCTTTTCCAACAACAACTGGTGATACAAAAACAATTTCATGATCGCGAATTAAATACAATCTAAACTCCGGAATATTAACTTCGATGTATTCTTTGCCTTTTTCTAATTGAGGATCAATCCATCGGCAGCGCTCCATATTGGCAATTATCGTTTTAATTCGGTCTGAAACCGGAATATTCAGTTCGTCAATATGTTCTTTTAATATTATATTTTTCGGTGTTAACCCATGGTGTATTTCGTAGTTTTTGATTGCTTTAATCAAAGTTGTATCTACTACATTACTTTTGTCATTTTCTTTAAGCTCGCCGGTAATATAAAGTCTTTCTCTAATTTGGCCAATGGCGTCAACAGAATCTCCAATTTTAAAATTTTTAAAATCTTCGCCAACTTCAACTGTTTTCCAACCTCCTTTTTTCTCTATTTCTCTATATTGATGAAGGGCATCACGAAGTTTGTAATATTGACTGAACATTTTGCTTTTTTTGTCATCACTAATTGTAGCCTTCTCATGAATAGAATCTGAAAAAACTTTATAATCGAGTTTCTTTCTTGGCAAAAGCCATTCTAGTTTTGTTATTGTTTTTTCATCGGCACCAGAAATTTTCTGTACATAATAAAAATAGAGATTTGAAATCATCAAATCGGTATCAATTTTTGACAATTTATTATCAGCAATATTATCAAAAACAGCATTTATCTTGTCGTTGTAAGGAAAATTGGCTTTCAGTCCTTCTGCTTCTAATCCTTTGTATTTATTGAATAAAGTATTTCCAAATTCAACAACGCCTTTATTGTCGAGCCACAATTGAGTTGAATTTTTCTTTTCGTACAAAGCCAAAACCTCCGTTTGGAATTTAACCAACTTAGGATAGGCTTCATAAAATTTAGAAACAGCAACGCTGTCAATATGAAGTTTTAATTCCGGTATCACTTTTTCTGAAGTCTTTTTTAAACCTTCTTCTTTTTTTTCTGATTTAGAATTACATGAAAAAACTAAAAATAGAATAATAACAACGACAGGCGAATAGAAAATTTTCATAATAATATTTTTAATAAAAATAAAAAAGTTTTAATGAAAACAAAGGCTTTCACAGAAAAATAATATTGGCTTTACAAAGCAAAATTTCCCATCCCAGCGAGCTTTGCAATAAGGCATAAAAAAAACTCCAAATACATTACATATTTGGAGTTTTTCCCTTTATAAATCAACCTTTATTTAGATTACCGTTCCTTTGAGGGTAAGAATTTTTGGAGTCGTTTCGGCACTTGTTGTAACCGTTACTGTTTTTGTAAAAGCACCTTTGTTTGCTGCATTGTAAGTAGCCGTAACTTTAGCTGTTTTACCAGGTAAAATTGGCTCTTTAGTATAATCTGTTGCAGTACAACCGCAAGATCCCTGCACATTTGTAATTACAACTGCTGTTTTTCCTGTATTTTTAAACTCATATACAATTGCTTTTGGCGTTCCTTGTGGAATTTGTCCCACATCGATAGTTTCAGCTTTCCAGGCAATTGTCGAAGCTGCTGTTTCAATTTTAGAAACAATTACTTTTGCCGGTACAATTGCTGAAAAAGACATTAGTCCTAAAGCCAAAGCCAACATAGAGATTTTAATAATTTTCATAGTTATTATATTTTAATGGTTTATAGTTCGGAATTTGTATTTCAAAAGTACTTCAGACAAAATCAAATCGCTGTTAAGCGGTTTCAAATCTTTGTTAACGACTTGTTAATCGCTGTTTTTAACTATAATTTTCATTAATATTACATTCTAAAAAACACTGTTTTCTTGAAAATAAATAAACTCAATAGTATTATCCTTTTAGGATTGATCGCCATTATCAGCATATTGGTGGCACAATTGCTTTGGACCAAAGAGGCTTTTACTCTCGAACAAAAAAAACTGAGTCAAAAAGCCAATATTGCTTTGCTTGAAGTGGCCAGAAAATTATACAACGGAAAAGATCATGAACCATCGTGTCAAAATCCTGTTCGAAAAATCTCAAACGATTATTATATTGTAAACATTGAGAATGCTTTTGAACCTGATATTCTGGAGTTTTATTTGAGATCAGAATTCAAAAAAATGCATATTACAACTGATTTTGAATATGCGGTTTACAATTGCCAAAGTGACGAAATGGTCTACGGAAAGTACATTTCATCCTCTGAAAAAGGAAAAGATAAAAAGGCCGTTTCTTTCCCAAAACATAAAGATCTGGTGTATTATTTTGCCGTTCGTTTTCCCAATGAAACTACTTATTTATTTAGTTCGATGCGCTTCTGGTTTATCCTTTCTATAGCATTGATTCTGATTTTACTGATTTATGTTTATTCGATTTTCACGCTTTTACAGCAGAAGAAATATTCTGAATTACAAAGAGATTTCATCAATAATATGACGCATGAATTTAAAACACCTTTGTCATCAATTTTAATTGCTTCGAAATATTTAATTGAACAAAACCCAATTAAAGAAGATAAGAAACTTCATACTTATACGGATATTATAATCAATCAAAGCAATAAACTAAACAGTCATATTGAACAGATTTTAAATATTTCGAAAGCAGATTATTCGCCTTTGGAACTAAAAAAAGAAACGCTTTTAATTGTTCCGATTCTTGAGGAAACGATTGAAAATATTCAGATGAAATATCCTGAAGCCTCTATTAAAATTGAAGCTGAATCTGCGGAATATTATATCGAAACTGATATTTTTCATTTTAGCAATTTAGTTTACAATTTGCTTGATAATGCTGTAAAATATTGTTCTGAAAAACCTGATATTAGGATTCGGATTTCAGTAGAAAATCAAATTTTGAAACTCGCTTTTATTGATAACGGAATCGGAATTTCTCCTAAAAACATTTCGCTTATCTTTGATAAGTTTTATCGCGCTCAAAACGAAAAAAGCAATGAAGTAAATGGTTTTGGGCTTGGATTATATTACGTCAAAGAAATTTGTAATCTTCAAAATTGGAAAATAAAAGCCGAAAATAATTTAGAAAAAGGCATCACTATAACTTTGTCAATTCCTTATAAAAAATGAAACAATTCAGAATACTTTATACCGAAGATGATGAAACCTTAGCGTTTTTAACCAAAGACAATCTGGAGCAAAATAACTACGAAGTTATTCATTGTCCCGATGGAAAGTTGGGTTTGGAAACCTTTAAAAAAGAAAATTTCGATATTTGTATTTTCGATATTATGATGCCCAAAATGGACGGTTTTGAATTGGCGACTGAAATTAGAAAAGCCAATACCGACATTCCGATTATTTTTCTTTCTGCCAAAACTTTAAAAGAAGACCGCATTAAAGGATTGCGTTTGGGAGCTGATGATTATTTGGTTAAGCCTTTTAGTATTGAAGAGTTGCTTTTGAAAATTGAAATATTTTTAAAACGTTCGCAGAAAAACATTCCGGTTGAAAAAGCAGTTTACGAAATTGGAAAATACCAGTTCGATACCAAAAATTTCATTCTTTTTAATGAAAGTGAAAAAATTGGTCTCACGCAACGTGAAGCTGAATTGTTGAAGTTATTTCTTGACAATAAAAATTCGGTTTTAAAAAGAGAACAGATTTTGACCTCACTTTGGGGAACTGACGATTATTTTATGGGAAGAAGTCTGGATGTTTTTATTTCGCGACTGCGCAAAATCCTGGCAAATGAAAACGGAATTTCGATAGAAAACCTGCACGGAATTGGGTTTCGATTTTCTATTGTGTAATTATTTCTAAAGCTTCATATAGGTTCAATCTTAAATAATAACAATTCTGTTAGAAATAAAGAAAAATCTGTAAATTAAATTTGAAAAATCTTTGTATTTTTAAGTTCTAATTTTGCATGATATGAAATTACATCATTTACGTAACGCTACTTTAGTTATTGAAACGGAGCAACATGTGATTTTAGTTGACCCGATGCTAGGAAAAAGAAAAACGATTCCACCCTTTACCATCTTTCGTTACAACCCTCATAGAAATCCTTTGGTTTCTTTGCCAAAAAACAGTCGGGAAATTTTAAGCAAGGTAACTCATTGCCTCATCACGCATTTACATCCGGATCACATCGATAAAGCTGGCGAAGTTTTTTTACGAAGAAAAAGCATTCCGGTAATCTGCAGTGTGCAAATTGAAAAGGAATTATCCAAAAGAGGTTTAAACATCACGCAGACTTTAAAGTATTGGGAACCTCAACCTTTTCTGGATGGTAAAATAACTGGAATTCCAGCCATTCATGGTTATGGATTTATCTCCAAATTCATGGGAAATGTAATGGGCTTTTTTATTGAATTAGCCAATAAAAAATCTATTTATATCAGTTCAGACACCATTTTTACAGAACATGTACAAAAAGTTTTGGTTGAATTTAAACCAGACATTTCAACTGTTGCCTGCGGAACGGCGAGACTAGATATTGGTCAGCCATTATTAATGCGAATGAATGATATTTTGAAGTTTACCGCATTGGCACCCGGAAAAGTTTTCGCGAATCATCTAGAAGCTTTGAATCATTGCCCTACGACGAGAGAGCAATTGAAAACTGCTTTATCAGAAAATGATCTTTTGTCTAAAACGGCTGTTCCTGCTGATGGGACTTTTGTGGAGTATTGATTTTTTTAGCTCTTTGTTTATATACTTTATTGATAATGTAAGTTTGCTAATTTTTGGCGAGTTACTTGCGGGGATTCCTCGTTCCTCGGAATGACAAACTAAACTCTGAATATTCTGGAATTTTCAAAAAACAACATAAAGTAACCACAAAGTATGTCATTCCGACGGAGGAGGAATCCCCGCAAGTAACTCCGCAATCCTATTCAAATAAGTAATTCAAAAACTCAAAGTCAGGATTAATTGTCTTTATTAATTCTATTTTTTTCTCTCTTCTCCAGCCCTTAATTTCCTTTTCTCTAGCAATTGCTTCATGAATCCAGGTAAACCTTTCATAATACAATAAAAATTCAACATTATACTTTGAGGCAAATGTCTTATTCTTCAGTAAAATATTTTCCTGATGTTGATTTAACCTTTTTCTCAAGTTATTAGTAACTCCCGTATAGAAAACAGATTTAGGTTTATTCGTTAAAATATAAATGTAGTACGTATGAAAACCTTCTTGAAATAGCATAATTTGGTAAGATTCTTTTTTATAAAAATAAGAAAAACCCTAAACAAATCTACAAAACCAATAACCCAAACTCACGTAAAGTATTAACAGGCTTTGAATACCAAAACAATTCAAAATCCTCTAATTGCATCTCGAAATCAGCTTTTACTTCCTGAAAAGTATAATGCTTTGCATTTGAGATCGCGATTTTACTCAAAATTTCGACTAACCATTCTCCTTCATTCTTATTGGTCTGAAGATTGAAACTTTCCTTTTTATCGTGAAAAGTAAAACTCATCATTTCCCAGGAATTTCCTTTTTTTGATTTAGTGAAATGTTCTACAGAAGGTTTTCCGCCAAGCCAAACTACTTTTGCATTTGGTTTTGTATTAAAATCATTTCCTTCTTCAAGCGCATTAAAAATAAAATCGGGATCAATTTTAGTTTTCGGAATTTTAAAATCGAACCAATCTTGCAGTTCGTAATCAAAACAAATTCCGTGCATGAAATTAAAGAGGGATTTCTTTAATCCGAAACTGAATTTATCGTGATTGATTCCTGTAGAATCTGTATAATCAATATCGTTGTTGGCGAAAGTTCCAATCGCCTCCGTTGCTTTTGTAACGCCAAATTTCTCCGGATACAATCCCACGGGACTATGAGCTGTCATCGCAAATTGATGCCAAAAACCAGACTGCAGAATTCCAGCCTCAAACAATTGACGCACCATTTCGAGACTGTCAACCGTTTCCTGAATCGTCTGCGTTGGATATCCGTACATTAAGTACGCATGTACCATGATTCCGGCTTCGGTAAAGTTTCGGGTTACTTTTGCTACTTGTTCAACAGTAACGCCTTTGTCGATTAATTTTAATAATCTATCAGAAGCAACTTCTAAACCTCCGGAAACGGCAATACAGCCAGAAGCTTTTAAAAGCAGACATAAATCTTTAGAAAAGCTTTTTTCAAAACGAATATTTGTCCACCAGGTTACAGCTAATTTTCGGCGTAAAATTTCTAATGCCAAAGCGCGCATCAAAGCTGGCGGTGCAGCTTCATCGACAAAATGAAAACCATTCTGACCAGTTTGCAGCATCATTTCTTCCATTCTGTCACATAACAAATTGGCTGCGACCGGCTCGTAAACCTTTATATAATCTAATGAAATATCACAGAAAGTACATTTTCCCCAATAACAACCGTGCGCCATTGTTAGTTTATTCCAACGACCGTCGCTCCACATTCTGTGCATCGGATTCACGATTTCAATAACTGAAATGTATTTATCTAAAGGCAAATCAGAATAATCAGGAGTTCCAACCTGAGCTTGTTTGTAGTCGTGTTTAAGGGAATTATTTTTGTAGACCACTTCTCCATTTTCCAATAAAAAAGTTCTTTTATAGGAGTTGGCATTTGGGTTTTCTAAATTGAAGATTAATTCTTCTATTGGAACTTCTCCGTCATCCAAAGTGATAAAATCAAAGAATTCAAAAACTCGAGCATCAGAAAGGGATCGTAATTCGGTATTTGGGAAACCGCCTCCCATCGAAATTTTAATTTTAGGATGATTCTGTTTTACCCATTGCGCACATCGAAACGCGCTGTATAAATTCCCAGGAAAGGGAACAGAAATTAAAAAGAAAGTGGGATTTACAGTTTCAATTTTAGCCTTCAAGAGCGAAATTAAAATCGAATCAATATAGGTTGGTTCTTGCTGTAAAGCTTCATACAATTCATCAAAAGAATTCGCGCTTCGGCCTAAACGTTCGGCATATCGGCTAAAGCCAAAATTTTCATCGACACATTCTACAATATAATCCGAAATATCTTCGAGATACAAAGTCGCCAAATGTTTTGCCTTATCCTGCGTTCCCATTGTTCCGAAAGCCCAATCTAATTCTTCCAATTGAGCAAAACGAGAAGCTTCTGGTAAAAAATCTTCCTGACAAATCTGTAAAGCCAAAGTTGGATTTTTTCCCTGCAAAAACTGAATTACAGCATCAATAGTTTTGACATATTCATCTTGTAATGCAAAAATACGTTTGGAATTATCAGAGATTTCAAAACCTGAAACCTCAAACTTGAAACCTGAAACCTCAAACAAATCTATAAGCCCTTTCTTCGAAAACAATTCCAAAATCACATCAATACCTAAATCAGCCTGAGCAGATTCAATGTTTTTGGTATTTAGAAATCCTTTTATATAGGCTGTCGCCGGGTATGGCGTATTCAGCTGTGTAAAAGGCGGCGTTATGATGAAGAGTTTCGTTTTCAAAAGAAATGTTTTTGCAAAAATACGAGATATTTAGAGACTTTTTAAGGAAAGATTCACTGAGGAATTTTAGTTTTGTTTTGTAGATATTTAATTACATTTGTCACAATCCAAATCATTCAAATGAAGCATACATTACTTCTACTATTCTTTATAATTACCATTCAATTATTTTCTCAGAATAAAAATCAAACTATCGGTTTTAAAGAAAATAAAGGTCAGATTGTTGATCAAAAAGGAAAACCAAATACAGCTGTAAAATATTTATTAAATTCTAACGGATTAAATGTGCAGTTAAAGAAAAACGGATTTTCGTATGACGTTTATGAAGTAAAGAAAACACCTATTGACCGTTCACAAACGTCAAAAACACTTCCTTACCAGATTCCGGAAAAGGATAAAGAAACAAAACCAGAATATAACCTTGAATATATTTTTCATCGAATTGATATTGACTTTGTAAATTCTAATTCAAAAGTTGAATTGATTACGGAGCAAAAATCTAGTGATTTTGATAATTACTATAATGTTCCAAACAAACCTGAAGGAATTACAAATGTTTATCAATACAAGCAAATTACTTACAAGAATATTTATCCTAATATTGATGTTGTTTTTTTAATTCCCAATGATCCTCAAAAAGTTGTAGAATATAATTTTGTTATTCATCCGAAAGGGAAAATATCTGATATTCAATTAAAATTTGATGGTGCCGAAACTGATTTGGTTGAGAATAAAATCCAGATGAATGTTCGTTTCGGAAAAATGGAAGAAACGCTGCCTGCGAGTTGGATTGAAGATGGATCAAGTAAAAAGGAAATTGCGGTTGGGTATAGAAAGATTAGCAAGGATGTTTATGGGTTTAGTTCCTCTAATTCTGTAAATGGGAAAACTATTGTGATCGATCCGGTGCCAACAAGACTTTGGGGGACTTTTTATGGAGATGAAGAAAATTATAATAGTAATGAATTTGGAGGGATTACAACTGATTTATTAGGGAATAATTATTTAGTAGGATCAACTTCGGTTCCCAATTCTTCTTATGCTACTTTAGGCGCACATCAAGTTTCAATAGGAAATCCTAATAAAATAGCGCCAGATGGGATTCTGGTTAAATTTTCATCAGATGGCCGCAAGCTGTGGAGTACATACTATGGAGGAGAAGAATATGATCGAATAAATGCCGTAAAAACTGATTATCTAAATAATGTTGTTATTGTAGGGAAGACAAATAGTAAAACCAATATTAGTACAGCTGGTTCAAATAGCCCTTCTTTTGGTGGTTATGATGATGGTTTTTTAGTGAAATTTAATTCAGTTGGTGTCAGGCTATGGGGTACATATTATGGAGGCCCAGATAATGATGAATCTTATGACGTCGATATTGATAAAAACAACAATATTTTTATGGTGGGTCGTTTTTCAATTAATCGTTCAGATAACATTTTCAATACACCCATCGGAGATGGTTTTGTCGCTAAATATAATTCTAATGGAAATATTTTATGGAACAAATTATATGGAGGCAAAAACACAGATGAGTTTAGAACTGTCAAAGTAGGAGAAAACTGTATCGTAACTGCCGGCTGGTCTTACAGTTTAGATAATATTTCTACCCCTGGCGTTTTTCAGGAAAATCTTAATTACACATATAATCTTTCCAACGATGGCATAGTTTTTAAATTAAATTTAGATGGAGATCGAATATGGAGCACCTATTATGGAGGAGAATCTGGAGAAAAAATTCATGCAATCGAAATTGATGATGAGAATAATGTATATGTAGGAGGTGAAACAACCAGTACGAATAATATAGCCACATCCAACTCCTTTGATGATTATAATTTATATGACTGGACAGGATTTTTGGCAAAATTGGATCAAAATGGCAAAAGAGTTTGGGGAACATACTTAGGTCGTGACGCAATTATTTATTCACTGGTTTTTACAAACAATTCATTATATGTTGGTGCTACCGGAGGAGATGCTAAAATAGCAAGTCTGTGCGCATATAAAAATGATTCTTTTTCGGGTGGATACATTGGTAAGTTTTCTAAAGCAGGAGAATTTATCTGGGGAAGCTATATAGGAGGATTTGATCAATATTCCCAAACGGAAATAACTGTTAGGAATAAAGAAATAGTAGTAGGCGGAACATCAATAATGACGAATGATGGTATTGCGGATTCAAATTCATATCAGCCTGAAATTTTAGGGCGTAAAAACTTTTACTTAATGAAGTTTTCTGAAGAAAACAATTGTAACATTAATGCAAATCCAGCTAGTAATTCACCCGTTTGTATTGGCGGTAACTTAAATTTAAATGCTGATTCTGGTTATAATTATGCATGGACTGGACCTAACAGTTTTACAAGTAATCTACAAAATCCAATTATTACAAATGTTTCCACTATCAATACTGGCACTTATCATTTAACTGCAAGCGATGATTGTGGATGTGAAAAAAAATACGCCATTGAGGTAAAAATTGGAGACATTCAGGGTCCCGTTCCAGATTTAGCGACTCTTCCAACTATAACCGGAGATTGTCATACCACGTTAACAGTAATTCCAACTGCAACAGATGCTTGTGCTGGAACAATTACTGGTACAACTACAAATCCTTTATCCTATAGTTTGCCCGGAACTTATATAGTTATATGGAATTATGATGATGGAAATGGCAATATTTCGCATCAAAATCAAACGATCAATATTGCAAATCAACCTCTTCCAACTGTGAATAGTCCCCAAACCTTTTGTATCCAACAAAATGCAGTTTTAAATAATATTAGCATTACAGGACAAAATATAAAATGGTACACCGCTCCAACAGCTGGAACAATTCTGCCAAGTACTGCAATACTTGAGAACGGAATAACGTATTACGCATCACAAACTATTAACGGTTGTGAAAGCAGTAGAATTCCTATTATAGTAAACATTCAAAATACATTACCTCCAACCGGAAATGCAAATCAGCTTTTTTGTTCAGGACAAAATCCAACAATTGCAAATATTGATATTACGGGAAGTTTAATAAAATGGTATGATACTTCTACAAATGGAAATCTTATACCAATTACTAGCAATATACAGAACGGAAAAACCTATTACGCATCGCAAACTATAAATGGTTGTGAAAGTCAAAGATTAGCAATTAATGTTTCGATAGGAAATACTCCTAATGCTCCGGTCGAAATCTATAGTCACTCATATTGTAAAAGTGAAAATGCGACGCTAAGCAACCTTCAAATGACAGGACAAAACATAAAATGGTACGATACCAATATTTCGGCTTCCGTTTTACCAAACACCACTTTATTAGAGAACAACAAAACTTACTATGCTTCGCAAACTTTGGGATGCGAAAGTGACAGAACTCCTGTTTTGGTTCAGGTTTACAACACAGCATTACCTACGGGAAGTACGACTAAACAATTTTGCATTGATGAAAATGCAACACTTGCTTCTATTGGTATTAGCGGAATAAATATTAAGTGGTATGATGCTTCGACCAATGGAAATATTTTACCCCAAACAACTTTATTGCAAACTGGCCTTTACTATGCTACACAAACACTAAATAATTGCGAAAGCGAACGACTAGCCGTTACAGTAAAAATTCAGGATACTCAAATTCCTATTGCCGATTCTCCACAAAAATTCTGCATTCAAAAAAAGGCTTCTATAGCTAATATTGATATTACAGGACAAAATATTAAGTGGTTCGACAGCGCTTCTTCGGCTATAAATTTACCTGAAATAACTTTACTTGAAAACGGTCTAACCTACTATGCTTCTCAAACCATAAACTCTTGTGAAAGTGATAGAATACCGGTTACGATAGCTATACTTGAAGCAACATCTGCTGATTGCATTAATTTAGTTGATGAACTTCCGTACCCAAAATTCTTTACGCCAAATAATGATGGCTATAATGATACATGGACAATTGACTTTACTTATTTAGCTCCAAATACAGGAATCAGAATATTTGATCGTTATGGAAAACTCATTAAAGAACTCCATAATAATAGTGTCTGGGACGGTACATATATCGGAAGAAATGAACCTGCATCAGATTATTGGTTTACTGTTACGCGATTAAATGGAACCGAATTTAGAGGACATTTTAGTTTAAAAAGATAAGAAAAGAGTGATTACCATAGTGAACTGCCTCCAAATAGTGTCAAACTTTTGGGGGCACTCTATAGTGTAAGCCACTCTTTTTTTTTAAATATATTTTTTTTTTAAAACTGATGTACTTTCTTCGAAATCACTAAAAATGAAATTAAAGAAACTAAAGCCGCCGCAGTCAGATAAAAACCTACATAATTTAATCCGTATGTACTAGCAAGATAAATAGCGATCATTGGAGCAAATGCTGCACCTAAAATCCCAGCTAAATTAAAAGTCAAAGAAGCTCCTGAATAACGAACTGTAGTTGGAAACAACTCAGATAAAAATGTTCCCAAAGGCCCATAAGTAAAGCCCATTAAAGACATTCCTATACAAACAAACGCAGTTATCATAATTGAATTTCCTGAATTAAGGAAGTACGAAAAGAAAAATCCGAAGACAGCTATTGCAGCAGTAGTGATAATTAATATTTTTCGACGGCCTATTTTATCAGCTACTAAAGCAGAGATTGGAATAAAAAAGGCAAAGAATAATACTGAAAGTAACTGGATTAATAATGCATCTCTTTTACTAAAACCTAAGTCAGAAGTTGCCCAGCTCAATGTAAAAACAGTCATTAAATAAAAAACCAAAAAGGTAGTTACTGCTGATAATGTTCCGAAAATTAACTGATTTTGGTATGATTTCAATAAAGTTAAAAACGGAATTCTAACTTCTTTCTGTTCTAATTTAGAATTTTCGAAAGCCGGAGTTTCACTAATTTTTAGACGAATATAAAATCCAACAATCACTAAAAGAGAACTAGCCAAAAATGGAATTCTCCAACCATAATCCATAAAGGCTTCGCTTGTAATACTGTCTGTTAAGATTAAAAAAGTGCCTCCCGAAAGTAACAATCCGATAGGTGCTCCCAACTGGGGAAACATTCCGTACCAGGCACGTTTATGCGGTGGTGCGTTTTCAATCGCTAGTAAAACAGCTCCTCCCCATTCTCCTCCTAAACCAACTCCTTGCCCAAATCGGCATAACATCAATAAAATGGGTGCAGCGATTCCGATACTTGCATATCCTGGTAAAAAACCAATTGCAATGGTCGATAATCCCATCGTTAATAAGGCCACTACCAAAGTAACTTTACGACCTATTTTATCTCCATAATGTCCAAAAACTGCCGAACCTAAAGGTCTCGCAAGGAAGGCGATCGAAAATGTAGCCAAAGACTCCAATGTGGAATTTGTACTACTAGCTCCCGGGAAAAATAGTTGCGGAAAAACCAATACTGCGGCATTGGCATAAATGTAAAAATCAAAAAATTCAATTGTGGTTCCAATTAACGAACCAAAAAGAACATGTCGAAGAGAGTTCTCCTGATTTGGGTTATTTTTCATTGTGGTTGATATAGTTTTTTTTTTTGAAAAAATGATGTTGCAAAAATGAATCGACTTGTTCAGTACAACAAACATTTGTCTGCAAAAATATAGTTTCATTATTAATAACACGCAATTTAAAAGAATAGTTTTGTATTACTCTCAAAATTTTAACAAAAAATACAAATCTGTAGTTTTAATCTTCTATCTACAACTCTTTATTCAAAACCAACTGAAATCAAAATTAAAATACTGATTCTAACTATTTTAAAACAAAAAATAAAAATCAAATCTTAAGCATTCGTTAAAAACCATTTTAAGTACATATTTTCATTAAATTTACAGCTATCAAAAATAAATCGAAAATTATGCCCACCGACTGTATCAGCTACCAAACCTCAGGATATTTCTCTAAATTGATACAAGATTATTTAGATCAAAAACCCGAATTAAACTCTTTTTACAATCATTTTCCGATACTGGAAAACTTTGAAAAACAAATAGCTGAAAAACAGACCAATTTTGATAATGCAAACCGAATTCCTTTAGTCGAAACACTAAAAAGACAGTATCAAAATATCGAAATATCAGATGGAACCAAGCAAAATATTGAACTTTTAGCACATCAAAATACTTTCACGATTACCACCGGGCATCAGTTAAACTTGTTTAGCGGCCCTCTCTACTTTTTATACAAAATCATTTCTACTATTAATTTAACTAAAGAATTAAAATCGAAATATCCCACACATAATTTTGTTCCGATTTATTGGATGGCGACAGAAGATCATGATTTTGAAGAGATTAATTATTTTAATTTTAAAGGAAAAAAATTCCGTTGGAACAAAGAAAGTACAGGTCCGGTTGGAAGACTTTCAACATTAGGATTAGCTGAATTTTTAGAAATATATTCTCTGGAATTAGGATCCAGCACAAATGCTAATGCTCTTAAAAACCTATTTGAAGAGGCCTATTTAAAACATGAAAATCTAGCAGATGCAACTCGTTTTTTAGCAGATAAATTATTTAGTCATTATGGTTTGGTCATTTTAGATGCTGATGACGCTGAGTTAAAACGTGCCTTTATTCCTTTTGTAAAAGAAGAACTAGAACAGCAAACCTCCTTCAAAGCAGTTCAGGAAACGATTTCTAAATTTGGAGATTATACTGTTCAGGTAAATCCACGCGAAATCAATTTGTTTTATATTGAAAATGATTTAAGAGAAAGAATCATTTTTGAAAACGACAAATACTACGTAAACAACACAAAACTCTCCTTTTCAAAGGAAGAAATTTTCAGCTTATTAGAAAGTAATCCGGAGAAATTTAGTCCAAATGTAATTATGCGTCCGTTGTATCAGGAAATTATCCTGCCTAATTTATGTTACATTGGCGGAGGCGGAGAAATTGCCTATTGGTTAGAATTGAAATCTTTTTTTGATGCTGTAAACATTACTTTTCCGATACTTTTAGTTCGTAATTCAGTACTTTTAAACACAGAAAAGCAATCTAAAAAAGCAGACAAATTGGGTTTAAGTTGGGCCGATTTATTCACAAAACCAGCTAATTTGGTCAATACCATTACACATAAATTATCTGCTTTTCCAATTGATTTAACTCCTCAGAAAGAAACATTAGAAAAACAATTTGAATATCTTTATCAACTTGCGCAACAAACTGATAAATCATTTACAGGAGCAGTAAAAGCGCAGGAAGTGAAACAGAAAAAAGGCTTAGAAAACCTTGAAAAAAGATTATTAAAAGCACAAAAGCGAAAACTTGAAAATGAATTACAACGTGTAGTTGATTTACAATTTGAACTTTTTCCAAATCAAAGTTTACAGGAGCGCCAAACTAATTTTTCCGAATTCTATTTGGAAAAAGGAGAACAATTGATTCCGCTTTTAATTCAAAAATTAAAACCTTTAGAAAACAATTTTAACATAATAACCATTTAAAAAAAAATAAACAATAAAGTAATAATCATCAGAATAAATAACCGCCTCTTCTGAAATTATTGCCTCTCTAAACCAAATAGTAATTTTAAAAACAAAAATTAACCTATTACCAAAACTATGACCAGAGAGCGCTTGATTTCACTAGATGTCTTCAGAGGATTAACGATTTTATTAATGACTATTGTAAACAACCCAGGAGATTGGGGCAATGTTTTTCCACCACTTTTACATGCCGAATGGCACGGCTGCACGCCAACCGATTTAGTATTTCCTTTTTTTATCTTTATTATGGGAGTTGCCGTTCCTTTGGCTATGCCAGATAAAATTTATGACGGAACTACTTTCAATAAAATTTTGGTCCGTTCTTTACGAATGTTCTGCCTTGGAATATTCTTTAATTTCTTTGCTAAAATACAGCTTTTCGGTCTTGACGGAATTCCACTTTTAATTGGCCGTTTGGTCATTACTATTGCCGTTGGTTATGCTTTAATGGGCAGTTTTAGCTCGAAAGTCAAAAATGTTTTGGCTTTTTCTATTCTGATTATTTACCTCTTTTTAGCTTATGGCGGTTTTGAAGCATATCAAGATGTACGCCTGCCAGGAGTTTTACAACGAATTGCGATTGTATATTTTGTGGTTTCACTTTTATATCAAAAAACTATTCAGAAAACACAAATCATAACGGGAGTTATTTTGTTATTAGGATATTGGGCTCTTATGACGTTAATTCCTGTACCCGGAATTGGAGCTGCAAATCTAGAAAAAGGAACAAATTTAGCTTCCTGGTTAGACAGCATTTTATTAAAAGGACATATGTATCACGGAACCGTGACTTGGGATCCTGAAGGTATTTTAAGCACTATTCCATCAATTGTAAACGGAATTATCGGTTTATTAATTGGTCAAATCTTATTACGAGAAATAGGCAAAACTGCAAAAGCCCAAAAAATGGCTATAGTGGGTGTATCTCTTATTATTGGAGGACTGTTATGGAATACCGTTTTCCCAATTAACAAATCACTCTGGACAAGCAGTTACGTTTTATACACAACCGGATTAGCAACAACATTCTTAGCGATACTATATTATATAATAGATATAGCAGATTTTAAAAAAGGATTTAAACTCTTTTTAATTTGGGGAGTAAATCCAATGATTGTCTTTTTTGCCTCGCAAATTATACCTCAGGCTTTAGTGATGATTGAATTTCAAAATCCTCATAATCCATCAGAAAAAATCAATCTTTTAAGTTATCTATACAGCTTCGGAATTGCACCATTTTTCAGCAATCCAATGACCGCTTCTTTAGCAGGGGCACTTGTTTATGTTGCAATCTGGACATTTATATTATGGATATTCTACAAAAAGAAACTGATTTTCAAAGTGTAAAAAATCGTTTGGCCACATACGACATAAGAAGGAAAGACGTACAACTGTGCGTCTTTCTTATTTAAAATAATATCCATTATATCAACATTTTACATATTACAACTCACTTTTCACAATTTTCTTTGCCATAACATCATTTCACGATGTTTTAATTATGAATTTATTAAAATCAATTCACAAAAAAAGTATACTTTTGCACAAAATTAAAAATAAGCAATAAAATGGCAACAAATAGAACTTTTACAATGATTAAACCAGATGCTGTTGCAAACGGACACATCGGGAACATCTTAGCAATGATTACTAACGGAGGTTTCAAAATCGTTTCATTAAAATTAACTCAATTAACTGTAGCTGATGCTCAGGCTTTTTACGCTGTACACGCTGCAAGACCTTTCTACGGAGAATTAGTTGAATTTATGTCACGCGGACCAATCGTTGCTGCTATTTTAGAAAAAGAAAACGCAGTAGAAGATTTCAGAACTTTAATTGGAGCTACAAATCCAGCTGAAGCTGCTGAAGGAACTATTCGTAAAGCATACGCAACTTCTATTGGAGAAAATGCAGTTCACGGTTCTGATAGCGACGAAAACGCTGCTATCGAAGGTGCTTTCCACTTTGCTGGAAGAGAGCAATTCTAATAATTTATGATTTTAGAGTTCAGATTTTAGATTGCTGAACTTCTGAATAGATTATCACTAAAAATCCCGTTTCAATTGATGAAACGGGATTTTCTTTTTATCTCATATATCTATTTAAATAGTTCGTAACTTTCATTTTTAAAAGTAGATTCTCTCTCTCCCAAATCGATCAGTTTATCTTTCAAAATAGACTGTAGCTGATTAAAATTACTGTGATAAAAAGTAGAAACACTACCTACTCTTTTACCATTTTCAAGAATAAAAAGAGATTCATAAACACTTCCCTTTGCTGATTCAAATACTGTTATAAAACCATCTAAGGCACTAAAATCATAAACTACAGGCTTCCCTGCTCCAAAATACCGTTTTACAATTATAATATCACCATCAATTTCAACCTTATACGCTCTGGTTCTAAAAATTGTCAGCCAAAAAAAGACAATAAAACCCAAGAACAAAAGAGGCAAAATCATACCCGCTACAAGAGATGATGTAGCTGAAAGATAAACAACTAGAAATGGTAATACAGTAATAAAAGAAACTAAAAAAATAGCAAGAAAATTAAACTTAGACTTTACACGCATCACAATACAAATTTATTATCTCAAAATCACATCTGTAACCACTTCACGCCCCAGTTCCTCATTAATCATTTTCACGATTTTAGATTTCCCATGACTTAATTCTTCTCTTAAAACGGCAGACCCAAGTTCAACATACAACGTACTTCCTTTCAAAACAACATTTTTAGTATATGTGTTCACACCATTCCCCATCAGCTGTCTCCACGCTTCTTTTACATCAATCTGATCCATTCCGGGCTGTAATTTATTCACCTGAATAATCTGGTGCAAAACATCACCAATCGAACTTTGATTATTTAGTCTCTTTGCCATCATTTAATATGTTTAGTGGTCCTGCTTTTTTATAATGATATTCTTTTTGCTGCGCGTTTTTAACAACAAACTCTTTGTCCGAAATTGAAATTAACTCTTCGCTCCACTTCGCATAATCTGTTTTATAATCCAAAAAAGTTCCTTTATCAGTAAATCGAACAGAAACATTTTCGAATGTATTTGTGGTCAAAAAAGAGCCATCAAGTTGTGCCATAACCTTTGTTCTGGTTCCTTTGGTTCCTTTAATTTGAAAATAATCAAAATTCTCATTCATTCCATAATCCTTCACTTCTCCCTCATCAAAAACTACTTTTTCAATTTCCCAATAGCCATTCAGTTTTGCAATTTCTGCCGGCTTGATCTCTTGCTTACAGCTTACAAACAAAAGAGACATAACCAAAATTATAAAAGCGTTTTTCATAAGTAATATTATTTATTAGAAGCTAATCCTGCTGTCCACTATATCTTTTGTGGTGAACCCCACCACAAAAGGATGCCGCTCCCATCAGGGCTAGGGCTCCAGTTTTCAAAAGAAATATTGTGAGATACAAAGTTAACTTTATCTAATCAAAAGTAAATATAAATCGAGTAAAAGAAAAAGGAATTTTATGCTAATAAGAGATTATTCAAAAGATCAATCTAAATCAATTTCCAGCCTTTTTTCAATAAAAAATTTTTACAATTAAGGCAAAAACCATTTTCTTCATCCAAATGATTTCCACCTTCAGCATCACGCATCAAACACTTTTTTACCTTACAATGAGGCAAACCTGCTGTATGACCAAGTTCATGCAAAACTAATTTATAAAACTGTTGATTTTTATTCTGGGCAGACAATCTAAAATCAGAAACAACACAAGATTTTCCAGGTCGATAACCCAATCCCATTACGCCCCAATCTTCGATTCCGTTTTTAGTAGTACTAATGTCGGAATGTGACAATCCAACAATTACAGAATCCTGCCCAATAGTATTACGAAGTGATTTTATAATACTGTCAGCCCGATATCTATTTCTGGGTTTATAATAGGTATTTTCAGGAAATGGAATGTTTTTTCTCAAAACCACATTCGGGTTGATAATCCTGATTTCAGAAAGTACTTTATTGGACTGATTCAATTCAAAATCACCCAAAGGCTGAATCACAATAACCTTTTGGTTTTGGTTTTTTCTTTTTTCTATACCATTTTCATTTTTCCCTTTTGTACAAGAAATAAAACTTAAAAGAAGAATAAGAAAATAGTATTTCATGGTAATTATTATTTCTTAGTGCGGATTCTTTTAATCATTCCTGCAAAAAACAGTCCGGATCCCAAAACCAACAAGATATAATAAAAAGACAAACTTTTATCCTTAAGAACATTAGCCAAAACAAAACATAGAACACTTGCAAAATAAAAAGTAACAGGCGTTATATTTTTTAAAGAAGAAAAACTCATTGAATTATGTAAAAATATTATTTAAAAAAACTATCTACGAACTCATATTTATTAAAGACTTGCAAATCTTCAATTCCTTCACCAACACCAATATATTTAACCGGAATCTGAAACTGATCAGAAATACCAATTACAACTCCACCTTTTGCTGTTCCGTCTAATTTAGTTACAGCCAGTGAAGTCACTTCAGTTGCAGCAGTAAATTGTTTTGCCTGCTCAAAAGCATTTTGACCAGTTGAACCATCTAAAACCAAAAGTACATCGTGAGGAGCATCAGCAACGACTTTCTGCATTACACGTTTCACTTTCGTCAGCTCGTTCATCAAATTGATTTTATTATGAAGACGCCCTGCTGTATCGATAATAACTACATCAGCATTTTGAGCAACTGCAGATTGTAAAGTATCAAAAGCTACAGAAGCTGGATCACTTCCCATATTTTGTCTTACAATTGGCACATCAACGCGATCCGCCCATACTTGTAACTGATCGATTGCAGCGGCTCGAAAGGTATCAGCAGCACCTAAAACTACTTTATAACCCGCTTTCTTAAACTGATAAGCCAGTTTACCAATGGTAGTCGTTTTACCAACTCCATTAACACCAACCACCATTAAAACATATGGCTTTTTATCTTTTGGGATATCAAATTCAGTTGCTTCACCTCTATTAGTTTCAGATAATAAAGCACCTATTTCGTCACGAAGAATTTGATTTAATTCTTCAGTTCCTAAGTATTTATCTTCAGCAACGCGTTTTTCGATTCTTGAAATAATTTTCAAAGTTGTATTTACACCAACATCTGAAGCTACCAGAATTTCTTCCAGATTATCCAAAACGTCGTCATCGACTTTAGATTTTCCGGCAACGGCTTTGCTTAACTTTGAGAAAAAAGTAGTTTTTGATTTTTCAAGACCTTTGTCTAAAGTCTCTTTTTTATCAGTGGAGAATAATTTTTTAAAAAAACTCATTTTTTTATAGGTTGTTAGTTTTTTAGATTAAATGACTTTACCATCTAAATAATCCTTAATATTTAAAGAAACCTTAAATAAGGCAAGCTTCTTTAAATTTTAGACAAATATAAAAAATAAAAAAGCTACTTCCGAATGAAAGTAGCTTTTCTATATAGTGTGATTGTAATTATTTCTTTTTCAAGAATTCATCAACTTCTTCAGGAGACATAATAGATTCTACGAATGTATATGCACCAGTTTTAGGAGATTTCACCATTTTGATGGCTTTTGATAATCTCTTAGAAGATGTTTGTAACGATGCTACGGTTTTCTTTGCCATGATTCAAATGTTA